>Ga0247825_10001026_pt1 | contig 18184 bp, 20 predicted proteins | sample 13C_Vanillin_Day_FD_194413 | JGI IMG/M metagenome (GOLD analysis project Ga0247825, IMG submission 194413) | Soil microbial communities from agricultural site in Penn Yan, New York, United States - 13C_Vanillin_Day48 | ecosystem: Environmental > Terrestrial > Soil > Agricultural land | place... | reverse complement strand
ACCGGCATGACCACCTACGTCCGCAACCACCACGGACGAGTCGTCGGCAACAACCCCTGGACACTCCTCGACTTCTGGAAACTCCTCAAACACACCAACCTCGACGACTACACCACCACCAGTCGATGAAACAGCAACCGGGACAACGGAGAATTGAGTGAGCATGACAGAGCAGCCGCGCACCACAACCGAGGGTGACGGAGTCGTCGTCGAGAGCACTCTCGACACAGACAGCGGAATCGGCACGGTGACGTTCCAACGCGGCCGGTACAACTTTTTCAACGTGGAACTGCTGAGCACCCTGGCCGATACGTTCGAGCAACTAGCCGCAGATGGATGTCGGGCCATCGTCTTGGCCAGCACGGGCCGCCATTTCTGCGCTGGCGCCAATTTCGGCAGTAGCGACCCGTCCGCGCCCGGGGCCGCCTCGTCCCCAATTTACGACGTGGTTCCACGCCTTTTCGCACAACCCGTCCCCATTGTCGCTGCCGTGGGCGGAGCTGCGATCGGGGGCGGTCTCGGCCTCTCGCTCGTGGCCGACTTCCGGGTCGCCTCTCACCAGTCGCGCTTCGCGGCCAACTTCGCGAAGCTGGGCATCAGCCAGGGGTTCGCCTTGTCACTGACGTTGCCACGACTCATCGGACTGCAACGCGCAAGCGAACTCCTATACACCGGCAAGACGGTTTACGGCGAGGAAGCACTAACGATCGGGCTCTGCGACAAACTCGTCGACCAAGACCAGCTGAACCAGGAAGCCCACGCGCTGGCCCAGCAGATCGCATCGTCGGCACCGCTGGCAGTGGCAGCGATCCGCCGGACGCTGAGAGATGACCTGGCGACGAAGGTCAGCGAGACGCTACGAGTCGAATGGAAGGACCAGACGTCGCTGAAGCTGACTGCCGACTTCCGCGAAGGCGTAAGCGCCTCGAAGGCGAAGCGACCTCCAGTGTTCCAAGGTCAATGACCCGGTCGAACAGACAGTCATCCAGCGCTGGAGGCCGATTCGAGCCAACCTCGAACCCGCGGGCACAGTTTCCGACAGGTTGCGAACGGGTGCCCTCCCGAATTGGGGTTCTTGCGCGGCCGCACCCGAAGGTTCCGTTCTCCAGCTGAGGCCCGAGCAGCATCGTCGTCGAGGGAGCTTGCCGATCGGATGTGGCGCCGACGGTGCCCACCGGGGCTCCGTGCCACGTGACGAAACTCGCCGCGGTAAGTCAGGCGCGAGTACGTGCCGCAGTATTTTTGGGAAACATGGTGTGCAAGGACAGCACGCAGCGGCGGATTCCCTGCCATTCATCGACCACCACTCGATGGCCGCTCGGACAAACGACTTCGGAACTGGCTGCTCGGTCAGCACTTCCCGAAATACACGACCTCCCAGGCCACTGTGCGTCCGGCGAGGTCAATCCAGATGAAATGCACAGGTACGGCCGGGGCCCGTTGATCAAAATGCCAGGGCCGCGTGACTGACAGTGAGCCTTCCAGCAAGAACTCGGATTTCCTTGGGGTCGGCCGTGTAGCTGCACCACTGGCGGAAGCATGGCGAAACGCCTCGCTGGGCACATATCCCGACGAGCACCTCCACGATTCCGCTGCATCCTTCGGTCCACACGCTGTCCACACAGCAACGCCCTTCTTCGTCGAGACCGGGGCTCGACGAAGAAAATTAGCGCGCGTAGCGCCGGTTGGAGTTGCACGGAGGGCCAGGGCCCACTCTCGCCGACACGCCGGGCGTCGGACACCAACGCAGCAGCCCTGTAGACCCCTCTCGCTCGTAGCGAGCGAGTGTCCGTCTAGCGCAGTCGCGGCGACCCGAGGCGGAAGTCTCTGTGGCGCCGCCTATAGCCGGTAGCTCCAAAGTTCATGCAGACCAACGCACTGCGACCGATCTTCAACCCTGAGATTGTCCAGTCGCTGTACTCCATGTATGCCCCATCAGTGCTCGAACCCGTCAGGCGGCTCGGTGTGGTGGTGAGCTGCCGAGCCTCAGGCGATCACCGCACGGATTCAAACAGCGGTCGATGTCAGGAGCGTTCGCCGCCGGTATCGAAGACACAGTCAGGGGCGTCGAGGGTCTCGGGTGTCCGCTCGGACGTCCCGACGAACGTGTCTTTGTCCATCGAGGCCAAGGGCACCCTTGCCGATTCGGTCCGAGTGCCCGCCAATGTTGCGAGGGCGATCACAGGGACCAGTCCGAGCGCCGCCATCACTGCACCGACGACCTCCGGGCCGGTCGTGCCGAGCGTGGAGTCCAGTGCCATGCCAGCCAGCCAGGAACCGGCAGCGCTCCCCACGTTGAAGGCCGAGACCGCCAGGGCTGCGGCGAGAGCCGGCGAGGAGTGGCCAAAGCGCACGGCTAGGGGCGTGGCGACCGAGGTGACGGCCATGCCGGTACCGCCCAGGAGCAGAACCAGGACGACTGTCGGGATTGCGAAGCGCGACAGAGGGATCAGCAGGAGCATAACGACTGAAGAGCTGACCGCGGTCGTGGCGAACGTCCATAGCGGTCCACGGTCACCGAACCGCCCGGCAAGGTAGGTGCCGAGGAGCGCACCGACGCCGAAACCTGCCAGTACCAGCGGGACGATCCCAGCGGAGAGACCGGTGCGGTCGGTGAGCAGCGGCGAGACGAAGCTGAAGGCGGATATGAACCCACCCGCGACGAGCGCGGAGGCGGCCAGCACTAGCCATAGCCGACCCTGACGCAGAACGCCGAACTGTTCGCGGACCGATTGCGCCTCACGACGCTCCTCTGCGGGGATGAACCGACCGATGACGAGGGCGGCCGTGGCGGCGAGCACACCCAACGCCCAGAAGAGACCGCGCCAGCCAATCAGGTGGCCGACAAAGGAGCCCAGCGGCACGCCGACCACGTTCGCCAGCGCGACACCGCTCATCATCACGCCCACGGCGCGGGAGCTAGCGGCGGGACCCGCGACGGCCACCGCAACGACGGCAGCGATGGAGACGAAGGTTCCGGTGGACAGCGCGGTCAATACGCGAGCAGTGAGCACTACCGCGAAGGAAGAGCTCCCGGCAGCGATGACATGACCGGCGGCGAAGACCGCCAGCGCCGTGATCAGCGTCGAACGCTTGGGTACCCGCATCGTAGCGAGCGCGATTGTGGGGGCGCCCACGATCATGCCGATCGCGAACGCAGTGATCAGAAGTCCAGCCTCTGGCACGCCGACACCCAGGTCGGCGGACACCTCGGGGAGGAGACCTGCGATTACGAACTCTGTCGTGGCTGTCAGGAAGGTACCCAGGGCCAGGAGCAACACGACGAACGGCATCTTGGTCGTCACGCCTGCCGGGGATGCGTCTGTGGGAGTGGACAGACGGACGGAACCTTTGCTCAGGGGGAGGAAGCCTCACGTGGAAGACGGCAGATCGCCGCGATGGTGGGCAACTCACCATGTAACCCGCTTCTGATACCAGGCGGGAGTCCCTGCTGTGAGGGGTTCTGAGAGAGACCCCCAACGGTAATCGGGAGGCCGAAGCCACCACCCGTGGCAGGCGTCAGAGGACGAGTACGGTTCGGGTCAGCGGGTCTGGTTTGCCTGATCGTCGGCAGGTGCACCCTCGGCCGTGGCAGACCAGGTGGCGAGGAGGCTGAGCCCGTCCTCGGCCGCGCTGCCTGGGGGCGCGCTGTATACCGTGACAGAAAGTGCGGAGTCACCCGGCAGTTGCATCGACTCATGCTCCAAGTCGAGCTCACCGACCGCAGGGTGGTGGAAGCGCTTAATGCCCTCGCGGAACACATGCACGTCATTCGCGCCCCACATCACACGGAAGGAGTCGCTGCGTGTCGACAACTCACCGATGAGGTTTGACAGCTCCCGGTCGTAGGGGTTGCGGCCGGCCTCGACCCGCAGAGCACCCACGGCACCACGCGCGACCCGCTCCCAGTCGAGGTAAAACCGTCGGGCGACCGGGCTCAAGAACACAAACCGCGCCGTGTTCGCGCCGCATGCGGTGTCCGCGTACATCTCCGAGTAAAGGGCACGCCCCAATGCGTTTGCGAACAGGATGTCGAACCGGTTGTTCTGCACGAATGCCGGCAGAGTCGGCATCTTCTCGATTATCCGCTGCACGCTGGGACGCACGGCGGGCCGCTCTGTCACCTTGGTCGCACGCCGCTGCAATCGGGCGGGCGACGCGTTGGCCGCACGGGCGAGGTCGAGGAGGTGGTTGCGCTCGGTCTCGTCGAGCAGCAGAGCCCGGGCGATCGCCTCCAGGACGCTGTCAGAAACACCTTGGAGATTGCCGCGCTCCAGACGGGTGTAGTACTCGACGCTCACGCCGGCGAGCATTGCGACCTCGTTCCTGCGCAGACCGCTGACCCGGCGGGTCCCGTAGACGGGCAGACCCGCCTGCTCGGGTGTGACCTTGTCACGACGGGACTTCAGAAAGTCACGGACTTCGGTGCGGTTCTCCATGAAACCCACGGTAGACGCGTGATCCGGCAAGTGGGGGTCTCTATCAGAACCCCTTTCGCGAGGGCCTCCCACCCAGCACCCGTGAAGCTGCCAGCGCGAGATCAAACAGTCAGCGCGACCTCGGCGCGACCGCCCGCTCGCCGCTCATAGGTCAGGAAACCACGATACCTACCTCGACGAGGACGACTGGTTCGTCGTGCTCGTTCTGCAGAGGAAGGGCGGGCATCTCACCGCTTCGTTACGCCAACGGCAAAATCGGGAAGAAGCCGGCTTCAGAGGTCATAGAGTTGGTTCAGTCGGCGGGTGAATGCCGCGTGGGGTCGTCGGCGCCGCCCCTCTCCTGACGACGTCCCGCCCGACAAGTTCCAACGTGGTGGTCCACCTCGACACGATCACCCCGGATCGCACCGCCATCAGGAGTGAGTCAGTCGACGAACGCAGCGGCGGTGCACGTCTCGGGGGAAGGTTAGAGCCCCGTGGACAAGGCCGCGGCGGCGGATCGCACGCTCTCGGCGATCTCCTCCATGTTCGGCGCCATCCGGGACGCCGGGCCGGCGAGTGCGATGGCCATCGTCACCGGACCGGTGCCGTTGATGATCGGGCTGGCGATGCCCGCTTGGTCGGGTTCAGTTTCTCCGGCGTTGACTGCTACCGACGCCTCCCGGATCTGCACGAGCTGCCCTTTGACACGGTCCCGTTCAGCGGGCTCCGCGACGGTGCGCCGCAGGACGGCGTCACGGCGTCGTGGCTCCATGAAAGCGAGGAAGCACTTTCCGGCGCTGCGGGGCCATAGCGGGAACCGCGTATGCAGATCCGGTGCAGCGCGGATGAGTCTCGGGGAGTCGACTCTGTCCACATACACGATCGAGTCGCCCACCAACGTCGCGATGAACGTCGTCTCTTCCCACTTGCCGGTCAGCTCCTCCAGCGCGTGGTGATACGCCGCCGGAAGGCTCGGTTGGCCGGATCCCAGCATGCTGAACAAGGCAGGACCAGTGAAGTAGTGGCCATCCTGCTCCCGCAGGTACCCGACGGCCACGAGACCCTTCGCCAGGCCGTGAACAGAAGACTTGGGCGCGCCGATCGGCGCAGCCAGGTCACCGAGGCGGACCCCGTTGGGTTCACCGGCGACCACCATCTCGAGAATGGCCATGACCCGTGAAACCGTCCGATGCTCGGCGGCCACCGACATGGTGCCCTCGGTGCTCGATATCGTCATGGCAAACCCTCCGTCTATGCTTGCACCATACTTCGCTCCCCGGCCCGTCGTCATGACGTGACCGAGCATGCCATGTCCAGACCTCGGTTCCCGTCACATGACGTGGCTAAGCATGCCATGTGTGCGAACACCGACCGCGTCGACTGGCGCGGCAGCCCGCGGCCCTCCAGTCGCGTCGTCCACACCACCACGGCCTGCTCGAACGCTGGACTGCCTCTCGCGCGGCGATGACTTGATTCGGCTTCGCTTGTCATCCTCTCCCTTTCGCTGCTGTCCGGCGGGGCGCGCACTAGCGTCCTATGTAGCGTGGCGCACGATTTTCCGCTCGAGCGTTCACACTCTCTGCGTGGTCCTCGCTCTCGAGTACCGAGCGGAGAAATCCCGAGTACTCGCCGCGGTCCGTCGGGTTCCCAACCTGGAGCCGTTCCTTGAAGTACGACAGGAGCAGAGGTGCAAAGCCCGCCACCTCCGAAGCCCAATTCAGGGCATCGTCCAGCTCACCGACACGCTCCACCAGACCCAGTGCATGAGCGCGTTCCGCGCTGATCCAGTCTCCGCCGATCAGCATCGCCCTCGCAGCACCCGTTCCTGCCAGCGCCACGATTCGATCGATCGTGCCTGGATTCACGGGCAGGCTGAGAGCCGCTGCCGGCACCCGGAAGCGCGCCTTCGGGCCGGCGACCCGCAGATCGCAGCTCACGGCAAGCTGTGCGCCCCCACCAACAGCCGGTCCGTTGATGTAAGCAATGACCGGCACCGGCACCTCTCGGATGACAGTGAATGCCTTCTCCAACAATTCAGCCATATCCTCGATGGCTGATTCGTCGAGGTCACCGCCGGCGCAGAAGCACGAACCTTCCCCGGTGATGACGACCACCCGCGCTCCCCCGTCCGCCGCCTCTGTCACAAGCGACGCCAGCTGCGACCAATGCGCAGCATCCAGCGCATTTCGTCGTTCGGGTCGATCCAGAGTGATAAGCGAGACTGCGCCGTGAGCGATCTGTTCGTGGCGTATCACGATGTCGCCAACCGCGTGATGAGGGCCCGCTTGTCCAGCTTGCCCACCGAAGTAAGCGGCATCGCGTCCACGAAGTGAACGGCCTTGGGTGAGTAGACCGAACCTTTCTTCTCCTTGACGAGTGCCCGCAGTTCCTCCGCCAGCGCGACTTGGTCAACGGCCTGCTCGGCTACTAGCACTGCTGTGACCTGTTCACCCCACTTGTCATCGGGAATCCCCACCACGCAGACCTCACGGATCTGTGGGTGCTGGCAGAGTACGTCCTCGACTTCTCGGGGGTAGACGTTGAAGCCACCGGTGATGATCATGTCTTTGATTCGGTCCATGATGTAGATGTGACCGCTCGAATCACGGCGCCCTACATCACCGGTGTGCAGCCATCCCCCACGTTTTGCCGCCGCGGTCTCGGCCGGCTTGTTCAGATACTCCAGAAACACGTGCGGACCACGGACCAGGATCTCGCCGAGTTCGCCGACAGGCACCTCTTCGCACTCGCTGTCGCCGACCCGGACCTCCGCGATCGCCACTGGCCGCCCCGCTGAAGTCAGCAGATCCGGGTTTGCCAGCGCGGCCTGATGATCTTGCTTGTCGAGGCTGGTGATCTGGGAATAGCACTCGGTCTGGCCGTAACACTGGACGAGTACGGGGCCGAACGCGTCGAGCGCACGAGCGAGAGTTCTGGGCGAGATCGCGGACGCGCCGTACACAAGGGTTTTGAGACTCGAGAGGTTGGTTTCGGCGAGTCGAGGATGATCCACGAGGACATTGATCATCGTCGGGACCATAAGTAGGTTAGTGATCTGCTCCGATTCGATCGTGGTCAGGAGCAAGTCTGCGTCGAAGTCCCCCAGCAGGTAGTTGGTGCCTCCCCGCATCCAGACCGGGAGTATCCCTCCAATGCCACCGTGAGTCAGCGGTGTGACGTGCGCGAACCTCTCACGAGGTTGAATCTCCCATTCCAGCATGACGCCGTGCATCGAGCTGAGAAGAGTCCGGTGCGAGTGAACGACGCCTTTGGGCAGGCCGGTCGTTCCACCTGTGTATTGGATGAAGACGCCCGAGTCGGGGTCGACGTCGGTAGGGCAGGATGCTTCCCTGTCGACACTCGAGGTGTCAAGGGTGCGAGCGCCGGTTGTTCGGGTGTCCACGGACAGCACGTGTTCGACGTGACAGTTTTCCAGGACCTTCTGCACGTGCTCACTTGTCTGGTCGTGGTAGAGCAGCACCTTCGCGCCGGCGTCCTCCAGCATGTAGGCATGATCGACGGCGGACAGCTTGACGTTCAACGGCACCGCCGTAAGTCCGGCCCACAGCGCGCCTTGCATAGCGAACACCAAGTCGGACGTGTTCTTCATGACCATTCCGACCCGGTCGCCGGGTGATAGACCGAGATTGCGCAATGCCTGACCAATAGCGCGGACCTCACCGACGACTTCGGTGTAGGTGAGCCGCATCTCCCCTTCGACAAGGGCCAGGTCGTTTGGGAAGCGCTCGGCGAGGGAGTCCAAGACACTCCCAAACGTCCTTCCGTACACAGGCTTTCTCCTTCTAGAGTTCAACAGACGAGATGTGAATTACAGGTAGGTGAAGCATCGCCGCTCCGCGGTGGTGATCAACCGCCCGAATTGCAGGGCCGGGAAGTGCCCGGCCGCGATGATGTCGGCCCGGTCGGCGGCCTCTTGTGCGATCTGGTCGCGAGTGGCCTTCGCAGCAACGGGGTCGAGGTCGTAGAGCCCGTGCCACTCGGGGTCTGTCAGTTCGCCGACCGCATGGACCACATCCCCGAGAAGCAGTGCGCGTTGGCCGGCATCTGCGATGACGAAGATCGTCGAACCCGGGGTATGTCCCGGTGCCGGACGCGCAATGACGCCGGGGGCGAGTTCGGTCTCGGAGTCGAATGGCTCCAGTCGGCTCTCGATTGGGCTGAGTTTGCGGACGGCGCCGGGGACGGCGTCGGGGCCGGTGACGAAGTACTCCCAGTCGGCCGCGTGAGCGCGGTGAGTTGCATTGACGAAGGTGACTTCTCCGCGCTGCGTCGCCCACCCGACGTGGTCCCAGTGCAGGTGGGTGAACAGCACATCGGTCACGTCGGGAGCTTCGACACCGAGAGTGCGTAGGCTCTCGACGAGTGCACCACCCGATCGATGATCTTTGTCCACCGTCCCGATTCCGGCATCGACAAGCATTGTGCGCGAGCCTGTTCGGATCAGATATCCCCCGAGAGCGATCTCCATGCGTCCATCCTCACCTACGGGATGTTGCGGACAGTTCCACTCCGTCGCATCGTCGTGGACGATTACCTCGTCCAGCCGTTCCCACGCGGTTCCGTCGTGGACCGAGTGGACCTCAATGCTGCCGACTTGCACCGAAGTGGCGTTCACGGTCAGCGGTCCAAGCGGGCGACAACGGTCTTGGTCTCGAGGTATGCCTCCACAGCCTCGACGCCGTTCTCACGACCCCAGCCCGATTGGCGGTAACCACCCATGGGCATTTGCACGCCACCGGCTCGGTGCACGTTGATTCCTACTCGTCCCGCGCGTAGACGCCGGGCAACCGTGTGTGCCACTGATACATCTCGGGTCCATACGCTGGCGGCCAGACCGTAGATGGAGTCGTTGGCGGCGGAGACTGCCTCTCCGACGTCCGAGAATCGCATGGCACCGATGACGGGACCGAAGATCTCCTCCTTCATCATGCGCATCGTCTGGTCTACCTCCGCGACGACGGTGGGTTCGAAGAAGTACCCATCTTCCCCGATTCGCTTGCCTCCACTGATGATTCGTGCGCCCGCATCGACTCCGCTATTCACGTAGTCCGTCACGCGCTCGAGCTGCTTCTGCGAGATCAGGGGGCCGAGATCGACGTTTGCATCAAAGGGTCCGCCGAGACGAAGCTTGCGTCCCGCGGCGGCCACGCCCTCGACCACGTCGTCGAAGACCTGCTCGTGGACGAATAGCCGCGTACCGGCAGAACATACTTGGCCGGTGTTCCAGAAGATTCCCGTCGCAATCCCCTCGATTGCCGATTCGATGTCCGCGTCCGGAAGTACGATTACAGGCGACTTTCCGCCGAGTTCGAGAGTTAGCTTCTTCAGATTCCCCATCGCGGCGTGCGTGATCAGCTTTCCGACCTCGGTCGAGCCGGTGAACGCGACCTTGTCGACGTCCATGTGCGCGGCAAGCGCCGCCCCGACCGGGTCGCCGTTGCCTGTGACGATGTTGACGACACCGTCGGGGACGCCGGCGTCGTGGAGAATCCGGCCGAGCCGCAACGCAGTGAGCGGCGTTTCCTCGGCGGGCTTGAGCACTACCGAGCATCCGGCTGCCAGGGCCGGAGCAATCTTCTGCGAGGCTCCGAGAATCGGAGCATTCCACGGCACGATCAACCCGGCAACACCCACGGGCTCCCTCAGCGTGTAGCCCTGGATACGTTGTTCGGCTGGGCCCAGATCCATGGTCTTGCCATAGATTTTGTCGGCCCAGCCAGCGTAGTAGCGGAACTGGTTGATGGCTTCGGCCAGTAATCCTTTGGCCTGTGGAAGAGGCAATCCCAGATTTGTTGCTTCGAGACGCGCGATTTCGTCGCCGTCGGTCTCGAGAAGTTCCGCGACGCGCCACAGGATCACGCCCCGTTGGGCGCCCGACAAGCGACGCCAGCGCTCGTCTTCGAATGAGTGACGGGCCGCGGCGACCGCGTGGTCCACATCTGCCACGTCTCCGGCCGGTACCCGAGCGATTACTCCACCTGTGCTGGGGTTGTAGACGTTGAGCGTTTCGCCTGACCGTGCGTCGACCCAAGTGCCATCGATCAGCATCTGGGCGGATGTGTCCGATTCCTGGCTGCCGACAATCGATTCGCTGTCCGTTGTTGTCACTGTTACTCCTAATGCTGGCCGAAATACCGGCGCGAGTTGCTAGATGGCGCTGGGCGTGTGCCTGTCAAATCTCGGCCCGGTCACTCGGCCAGGGCGCGTAGAGGGGGTCGGTTTGGTCTCGGCGAGATCGGGTCCACGATGGATCGAGACCCACGAAATCCGCGGTGTCAGCTCTGCGCATCCAGTCGAAGGCGACGTCCCGCTTCCGAATTCGCCAACCGACCGCGGGCACGTTTTCGAACGTGTCGATGTAGCGGCAGGCCACGGTGGTGAACACAGAACCCACCCCTTCCCCGGCGAAGGGATCGCCGCCGACGGTATCCACCTCTTGGAGGCTGATGCAATAGCTTTCCGCCCGAGCGAGCCGACCGTCGTCCGACAACCGAATGGACACGTTGCTCAGGACGTGCATCGACGTCATGACCGACTCGTGCCTGACTCGTAGCCACTCGACGAGTTCGTCCGGATCACCGACGAACGCGCCGTGCGAGTCCGATGCGCCGTCGTGGTAGCACGAACGAACCAGTGCCCAATCCCGTCGATCGACGCCCTGACAGTATGCGACAAGCACTTTCTGGATCTGACGCTCGACAAGCACGAGGTTGAGCTCTGCCGACTCTTCCGGGGTCATGACTGCGCCTTCGGGGTGTCTGCCGTTGCTGCCGTGGCGAGGTCGGGCTCTGAGATGCTTGGCAGTCCAGCATAGATACGATTGGCGTTGATGGTTCGGTAGATACCCGCCTCCATGCTGAACCGGTTCTGGATACCGATCTCCCGCTCAGCACGGCTGGCGTCGTACCGCCGAGCCCAGGCCAACGAGGATCCGGGCGGGAGCGCGATGTCGTCCATGCTCAGCGTCATATCCGCATCCGGAAGCAAAGCGCGGACGAAGTCGAACGCCTCGCTCATGGGGCGCAGGTCCCCGTGGGTGAGGTAGGTGGTTCCTCGCCGGTCCTGGAAGTCCAGCGCCTTCAGGAAGGCGGCGGACACATCCTCGACATAGTGGAAGTCGAGGTTGCGCCCGCCGAAGGGCACAATCGACGGCCCGATTCCCACTGCCGGTTCGTACAGCAGGCTCGACAACCATGAGCTACCACCGCCGCGACCGAGCTTGACGTGCTCCCCGAAGCCGTAGACCCGGCTCAGACGCAAGCCAGTGATGTCGAGCTCATTGTTCGCGCAATACCTGGTTGCCAGTTTCTCGCACATCACCTTGCCGGCCCCGTAGATGAAGGGCGGGTCGAACGGCGACTCGTCGGTCACGGTGCCGGACTCGTCGATCGAGCGGTCACCGAACACGTCGACCGTGCTGGCCCAGACAACCTTGTCGAGGTGAAGTCGAGCGGCCGCCTCGAACACGTTTGCAGTGCCTTCGACGTTGACCCTGACGGCGAGCGGGGGGTTGGCCTCGGCCCCGGCAGAGACCAGTGAGGCAAGATGGACGACCTTGCGGACGCCGTGCCGCTCCATCGCACGCGTGAGGCCGCGGAGATCTGTGATGTCGCCGATCTCGACGGTCACCTTGTCGCGGGCGTCCCCGCCGAGCAGGTAGTCAAGATAGTCAAGATCTGGAAGCTTCTGATCTGAGGCCTCGCCGGTGCCGCCGAAGTACCCGTAGACCACCACCCGCTGTCCCGACGCCAATAGGTCACGCACGACATAGCCGCCGACGTGCCCGATCCCGGTCACCATCACTGTCATTTCGGGCTGCTCCTTTGCAGGGACCGTAGTTGTTGAAAAGCGTCGCAAACGGCCTGGGTCGCCCGCCTCCCAGCCGGGTTCCGATTTCCTGATCCGTCTGTTGGCGGGAGCAGCGCGCGCCGAGCGTGCTCAGGTGCTAGTTACGGATCGAGACTCCGCCGTCGACTGTCACGATCGATCCGGTCATGTAGCTGGAGTCGTCCGACGCGAGGAAGAGTGCGACCTTGGCCATGTCGTCCGGCTGCGCGATACGCCGGAGGGCAGCGCCCTGCGCGAAGCTGTCCACCCATTCTTTGTTGGAGAGAATATGCTCCACCAGCGGCGTCTCCACGAGACCGGGGCAAATGGCGTTCACTCGAACACCCTTGGGACCGTAGCCCAGTGCGAGCGCGCGAGTGAGCCCCACAACGCCGGCCTTGGCGGCGCAGTACGCGTGGCTGCTCGAACCAGTGATGGGACCGGCCAGTGAGGAAACATTGATGACGGAGCCCGAACCCTGCTCAATCATGGAGGGAATAACGTACTTGCTCATCAGAAATACGCTCTTGAGGTTTACGGCGATCGACTTGTCGAACAGCTCCTCGGTGATATCGAGGGTGAAGCCGTCCTGCGATTCGTCCCATTCACCGCCCTTGCGGAAGGCCGCGCCCGCGTTGTTGTGCAGCACGTCGATGCGCCCGAAGCGGTTCTTGACCTGGTCGATAGCGCTCTGGACGCTCGTGGAGTCGGACACATCGCATTGCACGGCAATCGCTGCGGACTGCCCGATGTCGGCAGCAGCCTTTTCCGCCGCTTCGCCATCGATGTCGAAGATCGCAACCTTCGCGCCTTCCTCGACGAAGATTCGAGCTGCGGCCAGGCCCTGGCCGTGCGCCGCTCCTGTGATGATCGCGATCTTGCTGTCAAGCCTGCCAGTCATGATCCAAACTCCCTTTTCGACATCGTTGTACGAGCGGTGCTCGGCATCCATGATTCCGCGGCTGTGAGTCTGCCGGGCTGCCCGTTTCCCGCACGGATCCCAAGCGGACCAGCCACGTAAGCGCTAGAACGGATATCCGAACACTCATTCATAATGATAAACAGAGCGTATGTATGCTGCGCGAGCCTGTCAAGGGCATCCGGGCAAACACGGACTCAGCAGGGCAACGGCCGTCGGGCCGACGCCAAGAGACAGACGGCGCGAGAGCATTCCCCAACAACACCAGGGCGAAGCACACCACGATGCCGGGAGGAGCCGACATCTCACCAAGAGGCACGACGGGGCAACGGTCTCCGACAGATACACCCCCCGCGATCGTGAACAGAACCACGGGACATCTTCCGGGGATCCGCCAGTTACCAGACATCTGGTCACGCATTTCTCCAGCACGTGGTGGCACAGTCGCAGCACCAACGAACCCGCCGTACTCCGTCGGGCGGTAGCGTCGAGGACAACCGGTAGAGCCGATGTAGTGGGAACAAGCTGTCCGGCCTTGTCCTTTCCTAGACCTGCGTTCCTTCCGTCTGGTGACACCACCTACTAGCGGTACACCGCCCACCAAACCAGCGTGCCTCCGACAGGTGGGAGACTCTGCCGAAAGGCGTATTAACAGGGACTCCCTGGCCACAAACGGGTCTGCTATAGGAGGCGTCACGCGCCGCCCGATGCTCGTACCCGACGCACCTCCCCCGGCCGCTTCTGACCCTGCGCCTCCCCGCGGACGAACCTAACTCGACCTATAGGGGTACTGACAAGGCCTGTCTCACCCGCACCGACCCTGCCGACGGCGCTAAGGGCCGCCGGGGAACAGCGCGCCCAGTGCCAATGAGAGGAACACAAAGATGGCTATAGATGAACAGGCGCAGAGGGACCTCGACACACTCCTCCCGGGGCAGGACTCGGCTCTGAACGTGATCGACCTCGAGCTAATCGGGGTGTTCGACAACTTCGCATCCGACGAGGTCCTGCGACACCGTGGACTTCATACCCGTCAACGGCTAATGGTCCAGCTGGCTGTTGATCGCGAGCCAGTGCCTCTCCCAGTACCCCGCGATGCTCGCTGCGACGCTTAGCGGGGTGGCCCCGATCGAGGTGAAGGAAATCGTGTACCAGTCGGTCCCGCCGTTATCCACACCACCAACGACATCCTCTCCGAGCGCGGCGTCCAGCTGTCCCGGGAGGCCACCGCCGGTCCGTTGATCGCCGAGATGAGTGGCTTGTCCATGTTCAAGACGAGACACCGGAGGACCGCATGGACAAGGGCCACGCACTTCAGAAGGAGATCATCGCACCCACATCGGGGACGGCATGTACCACCGCGCTGGAGGACGAGTTGCACATCCAGCACTACCTGTCGGCGAACCGCTTCAGGGACTACGTCAACTGCGCCGGTCTCGACGTGCGAACCCGCGAGCTCGTCGCGCTCGGGGGCTATGCCCCCAAGTGAAGGACACACCGCTGCAAACCTGCGTGTCGGCAAATACCGGCCGCACTGCTCGGCGTACTCACTCTCGGCCGCTTGAATCACAGCGCTCGGAGGATGTCGTCGACGCGATCCTTGGCATCGCCGAAGAGCATGGCACATCGTCACGGCCGCAACCTGCCGCCACATCTCGCCCAGCGCCCGGCCATGCTCGACAGTGATGCCCGACAGCAGCGCATCCCGCACCGGCGTATGCCAGGCCGCCGCCACCAACCGCGCCGCGTGCTCATCGCCGACGCACACCCCGCGAGGTGGTGTACCTGCTGCTCGCGGCCGGACTGTTCGCCGAGGGCGGCTACCAGCAGGTGTGGGCACGGCTGACCGCCGGACTGGACGCGCTCACGCCGGCCCGGCCGGGCAGTTCCGCGCTCGCCCAGGCTCGCCGCCGGGTCGGAGCCAAACCGTTGCGGGCGCTGTTTGAACCGTCCTGGACGAAGTAGAGACCTCGTTCAGGCCACCTCGGGGATCGAGGCGGCGATGCGGCGCTGTTTACGGTAGCGCGTCTCATGCTCGATCGGTGAGAAGTAGTCGATCGACGAATGCAATCGGTCCGCGTTGAAGCGGACCCACTCGGCTGTCTCCCGCTACCAGCCACTTGACAACAGACCCGCCGCCCTAACTGCGCGGCATTGGGGTTAGCTCGGCAACGCCGTACTGCGCCTGCGCGACTGCCATGCCGTAGCCCGGTGTGATAATCACTGAGTCGGCGGCAGTGAGCAGTTCCGCCACGCCTTCGGCATTGATCTCACGATGTTCGCCGTGAGCGGTGTCGTCGCCGGTCCGGGCTTCGATGCCAAACCCACCGGCGATCACGGAGATGAAGGACCGGTTCATCGCCTTGCACATGATGTAGGACAGGTATGCACCAGACGAGCCGACGAGCGCGCCGACGATGATCAGCAGATCGTTCGAGAGTAGGAACCCGGAGGCCGCCGCCGCCCAGCCGGAGTAGCTGTTCAGCATTGACACCACTACTGGCATGTCACCTCCGCCGATGGAGGCAACCAGGTGCCAGCCCAGCAGCAGCGCGATAATGGTGACGGCGATCAGAAGCCACAGCTGGGGATCGACGACAAACCATGCGGTCAGTGAGGCGAGGGCGACAAGTGCGCCAAGATTGAGAATATTCTTCCCAGGCAGCATCAGCGGGGTGGATTTCATCCGTGCAGAAAGCTTGAGGAAGGCCACGATCGAGCCGGTGAAGGTCACCGCCCCGATGAAAACTCCCATTGAGACCTCGACGTGGTGAACACCCAAGGTTCCTGCAGTGTGTAGTGCAGCTGCCTCGGTGCCATTGGAATCGGCTTCGACCAGCAGGTAGCCGTTCCATCCCACGAGGACGGCGGCCAAGCCGACGAAGCTGTGCAGCAGCGCAATCAGCTCAGGCATCCCCGTCATCTCCACGACCCGCCCGATAGAGGCCGACTGCGGTGCCGATTATCACCGCGGCCATCAGCACGGCAATAGCGGTACCGGAGATGCCGTGGTTCAATGCCAGCGCGGTTGTAGCCGCGAGAGCGAGCACCATGCCGGCCATACCGAAAACGTTCCCCGTCTTCGCAGTTTCGTGCATGGACAGTCCCGCAAGGCCAAGAATGAAGAGTAGTGCGGCGACGAGGTACGCCGCCTGTGCGATGGTTTCCAATATCAGTCAGCTCCTGGAGAACATGGCGAGCATACGGTGGGTAACCGCGAACCCACCGAAGACATTGATGCTGGCCATCAGAATTGCCACGAACGAGAGGGCAGTGATCGCTGCGCCTCCGCGACCGAGCTGCAGCAGGGCTCCAACCACGATGATCCCGGAGATCGCGTTGGTAACGGACATCAGCGGAGTGTGCAGCGCGTGGTGCACATGCCGAATTACGTAGTAGCCGATCACGATCGCAAGGACGAACACCGTCAGGTGACCAAGCAACGCTGGCGGTGACACCGCAGCGAGGAGGAATAGCAAAGCTCCTGCGAACGCGACGAGGCCGCACAGACGGCCAGCCGAGAACGGCCGTCTCACGTGCGGATCGACCGCCGGCGCGGGTGCAGGAGGTGCGCTCGCCGCGACCGATACCTGGACGGGCGGCGGCGGCCAGGTTGAATCTCCGTCGCGGACCACTGTCATCGACCGCTGGACGACGTCCTCGAAGTCCAAGATGAGCTTCCCGTCTTTGCCTGGGGTCATCAGCTTCGTCAGTTCAGCAGGTTCGTTCCGTACAACTGAGACGCCTGCGCCGGCAGTCGCCCGGCAAGATCTGTGTAGCCGATGATCGTCACGCCGTTGGCGGTTACCACCGTGTCCCCTGCAACCGTCCCTTCGACGTTGCCTCCGTTTGCCGCAGCCATATCTACAATCACGCTGCCGGCCTTCATGCCAGCCACCATTTCGGCTGTGATCAGACGGGGCGCCACCTTCCCCGGGATCAGCGCCGGGTGATGATGATGTCGACGTCTGGCACCTGGGCGGCATATAGGCGTGCGGCGCGCTCGCTGTAGTCGTCCGACATCTGCTTGGCGTAGCCGGTTGAGCTGACCTCAACGTCGGCCGCCTCCACCGGCAAGTACTCCCCACCTAACGATTTCACCTGGTCAGCGACCTCGGGGCGGGGGTCGGTGGCACGAACGATGGCACCGAGGCTGACCGCCGTACCAATCGCCGACAGCCCTGCGACACCCGCCCCGACCACGAGGACCTTGGCCGGCGGAACTTTGCCGGCCGCGGTGACCTGGCCTGTGAAGAATCGTCCGAAGACGTGTGCGGCCTCGACCACGGCGCGGTAGCCGGCAATGTTGGCCATCGAGCTGAGGACGTCGAGCGACTGGGCACGCGAGATCCGCGGCACAGCGTCGATAGCCAACGCGGTGATCGGACGCCGCGACAGCTCCTCGACCAGGTCTGGGTTGAGCCCTGGGTGAAGCTGATCAGCGTGGCGCCGTTGTGAAGCCTGTCGAGTTGTTCGCTCGATGGTGCATTGACTCCGAATACGATGTCCGCATCGAGCGCGTCTCCGATAGTGGCTCCGCACCCAAGGTACGCCTCGTCCGTGAAACTCGACTTCGCGCCCGCATCCGATTCGACCACAACGTCGTACCCGAGGGTGCGCAGTTGCGCCGCGGTCGCGGGCGTTGCGGCCACTCGCGTTCGCCAGGTTGGGCTTCCCTAAGGATTCCGATGATCATGGCATCCTCCGTTCCGTCCTTGTTCGAGTCGCAAGTGTCCGCGGATTCCCAGCGACTCCACGAGATGTGCTGCCCTGCAGCGATAAGCGCACCGTAGGGGCGAGCCGCGCGGCTTGCCCCTACGGGATGACGGCACCTGCAAGGGCCGCAACGGTTCAGATGTTGTTGTTGTTATCGACTGGTGGTGGTGTAGTCGTCGAGGTTGGTGTGTTTGAGGAGTTTCCAGAAGTCGAGGAGTGTCCAGGGGTTGTTGCCGACGACTCGTCCGTGGTGGTTGCGGACGTAGGTGGTCATGCCGGT
>Ga0247825_10001025_pt1 | contig 18186 bp, 16 predicted proteins | sample 13C_Vanillin_Day_FD_194413 | JGI IMG/M metagenome (GOLD analysis project Ga0247825, IMG submission 194413) | Soil microbial communities from agricultural site in Penn Yan, New York, United States - 13C_Vanillin_Day48 | ecosystem: Environmental > Terrestrial > Soil > Agricultural land | place... | reverse complement strand
CGACATGGCGGCGAAGCAGGAAGACGAGATCCGGCCCGGCATGCTCGGCGGCTCCACCCTCGTCACCCGCTCCCCGATCGGTGTGGTCGGCGCCATCGTCCCGTGGAACGTGCCGCAGGCCATCACATTCCTCAAACTCGCCCCCGCCCTCGCCGCCGGCTGCACCGTCGTCCTCAAACCGTCCCCCGAAACCGTGCTCGACGCGTTCCTGATGGCCGAAGCCGCCATCGCCGCCGGACTCCCCGCCGGTGTGGTCAACATCGTCCCCGGTGGACGCGACCTCGGCGCCTACCTCGTCGCCCACCCCGGGATCGACAAGGTCTCCTTCACCGGCTCCACCGGCGCCGGACGCGCCATCGGCCGCACCTGCGGCGAACTGCTGCGCCCCGTCACCCTCGAACTCGGCGGAAAGTCCGCCGCCGTCGTCCTCGACGACGCCGACCTCGCCGCGAACATCGAATCGTTCTACGCCGCCACCCTGCTCAACAACGGGCAGATCTGCTGGCTCGGCACCCGCGTCCTCGCACCCCGCTCCCGCTACGACGAGATCGTCGACACCATCACCGACCTCGCCAAGGGCCTGTCGGTCGGCGACCCGCTGTCCGACACGACCCAGATGGGACCGCTCGTGTCGTCCCGGCAACGCGACCGGGTGGAGGGATACATCGAGAAAGGCCGCTCGGACGGCGGCCGCGTCACCACCGGCGGCCGCAGACCCGCCGACGCCGAACACGGATGGTTCGTCGAACCCACCGTCTTCGCCGACGTCGAGACCGGCCACACCATCGCCCAGGAAGAGATCTTCGGGCCCGTCCTGTCGGTCATCCCCTACACCGACGAGGCCGAAGCCGTGACGATCGCCAACCACTCGGACTACGGCCTCGGCGGCTCCATCTGGACCGCCGACCCCGAACGCGGCGCCCAATTCGCCCGGGGCATCGCCAGCGGAACAGTCGGAATCAACGGCTACTCCAACGATCCGACCGCCCCCTTCGGCGGCATCAAGAACAGCGGCCTCGGCCGCGAACTCGGACCCGAGGGCCTCGCGAGCTACCAGCAGCTCAAGAGCATCTACCTCGACGTGCGATGACCCCCCGGGTGCGGCCGTGCGACACCACGCACGGCCGCACCCACTTCCACACGAGAGAGCGGAAGACGCCGGTGACCAACGAAGAACTCGCCATGCTCGACTTCGCGGTCACATGGGCACCCTTCGGCGGCGGCTCGACGAACTGTGCACCGTGAAACTCACACCCGCGCGCCCCGACAGGCGGAGGTCGTATTCGCGCGTTCGCACGATGCACTAGCGATGATCCAACGCCGCTCGATGGCTGCCACGACACGGCTTTCGGCATTCGTGTCCGTCCTCCAGGGGAGTGCGAGCACCGTAACCGAAATCAGGCCACGGGCGACGAGGTCAGCGTCCGATCGGTCGTCGTAAGGCGGCGGATTCCGCCGCCTGCGCAGCGCGAGACTATTGCCTTCGAAGTCGAAGGCGACGTCATCGCAACTCACGGTGCCTGGATCGGCGAAACGCAGGCCTCTCAGTTCCTGGAACGGAAGCGCGGGCACGTTCACGTTCACCGCGACCGGTGGCAGCCCGGCATCGACCAGTCCGCCGATGACACTTGTGGCTACCCGACTGGTCGTGTCAAGACCGAGCACCGAGTGCGCTTCGGTGCTGAATGCCGCAGCACAGACGTCGAGGGATGCGGCCGTGAGCGCGGCGCCGACCGTCCCCGAATGCAGTACGAGCCGGCCGGTGTTGAAGCCGGGATTGATCCCCGACACAACTAGATTCGGCTTCCACCCGAATGCCCCGCTGCAGGCGGCCCGGACCCCGAGCGCAGGTGGCGCGTCCACGGAATAGGCTTCGATTCCAGCGAAACATTCGTCGCCGGGCACCGACACCGTCACGCGATTCCTGTCCCGGATCACGCCGAGGCTGGCCGCGCTGCCGCTGGACTCGGCGCTGGGAGCGACGACCACGACCTCGCGGCCGCCGCCCCCAGCTGCGGCAGCGAGTGCCGCCAGTCCGGCCGCCTCGATGCCGTCGTCATTTGTGACGAGGATTCTCATCGGGCGTCAGAGGAGGCACGGCCGAGGAGTTCGTCCAACTGCGGAACCGATCCGGGATCGGGTTCGAACCCGAACGGGAGATACCACGCACTTTCCATCTCGACCAGAGGCTCGATTCCCCCGATCACTCTGGTGCTGATTCGTTCACGGACGTCTTCAGGCGCCTGCCGGGCGGTTCGGAGGACACCGCGCACGACCGCCCAGAGTTTCTGCGAGGACGCGCGCAGATCCTGGGTATGTGCGTCCGCATCGGCGTGGACGGATCGCGCATCGGATACGGCGCGGGTGAGTCGGTCGCCGACATCCGGGGAGATCAGCGCGGCGTCGTCGAGAAGGGCCTGTGCGATGTCCATCTGGCGGCCCAGTTCGTAGCGTTGCCGGGCATGGATGTCGTACACGCGGGTCCGCAGGAATTCGAGGAAATCGATCGTCAGCCGAAGCTGCTCGACTGCCTGCGGATCCAGCGGGTCGACCGCCGGCCCGACGGTGTCACGCAGCGACTTGATCGCAGCACGGAGGGTGTTCTCACTGTGGTCCATCATGTGTTCTTCCCCTTCAGGAGCGTGATGAGTTGGCGAGAGATCACCGGGACCAGTCCCTCCACACGGGTGAGCAGGATGTCCTGGTGTGACTTCCCCAGCCGGGCGATGCGATAGGAGGACGCCATCGTCGACACGATGATGGTGAAGCAGTTCAGGATCTGGTAGAACCGCAGCCGCTCCGGATCGACGGTGAGACCGGAGACCTCGGTGTATCGATCGAAGAACTCGTCCAGAGGGATGAGGCCACACACGAAATAGCGGCCGTCGGCGTCGTAATGGCCCATCGTGGGGAGCGTGATCCATGCCAGGTCACGGTGCCGGTCACCGATGAGGCCACGCTCCCAGTCCAGCCATCCCAGGATCCGACCGGATTCCTCGTCGAAAAGGAAGTTACCGCTCCGGAAGTCGCCGTGGACGACACCGGCGACATCCAGGGTGGGAAGATTGCTCAGCAACCAGTTCGCCGTGATCTCCATGAGCGGGGAATCCTCGCCCCGGTCCTCTTCCCAACAGCGCAGCGCATGGTGGACCATCCATTCCGCCGACTCGGTGGAACCGGTGCGGGGAACCTGCAGATGAGTGAACGACCGGTCCGAGACATCGGTGTTGTGGATCTTGGACAGGTGGTCGAGGTACTGAGGTGCCAGCACCCTCCGGTGGTCCGGCCCGAAATCCGTACCGAGACCACTGATCCGCCCGGTCCCCGTGGCCCGAGGTTTGGTGACCCCCTCCACGAACTCGTAGATCAGCGCCGGTTCCGGAAACCATTCCCCCTCGGCGTCGAGGAAATGCGGTCTCGGCACCGGGATCACACCGTTCATGAGAGTCAACAATTCGTGCTCTCGAGCGCGGCTCGTCGCATTCGATCCCTCACTGGGGTCCATCCGAAGCACGAGATGTTCCGACCGACGGCGCCCCGCGGGATCGTCACGGTCGAGTGTGAAACCGATCTGGATCTTCGACACTCCCCCGGTGAACCAGTGCAGATCTCGTATCTCGAAGTTGGACGAACCGAGTTCGTGGCCGAGAAACTCGTCGAGGATCTTGGCCATCTCGGCGAGATCCGGGCGGCGATACGACGGGCCTTTGCGGCGGCTCATCTTGCGTGTGAGCATCGTGTCGACCTCACGCTCCGTCGGGTACTCCCGACGGACTGCGTCGATGAAATCCGGTGAGGGGTCGTCGCGGTCGTCGAAGTCGAGACCCCACGTCAGGTCGTGATCGTTCATGCGTTCAGCCCCCGTGCACGGCCGTGGCTGGACATCCGCTCTGCCAGATAGTCCAACCCGTAGATGTCGGCCATCTCCCCGTATCCCACCTTGTCACCCCAGTGGTAGCGGAAGACCCCCTGATAACTGACGTGGGAGGGGTTGAAGTTGTACCAGGGGTGGCTCGAGATCGCCGTGCCGAAGAACTCGTACTCCTTTCCTCGCGCATCGGTGATCCGGATGTGATTGTTGATTGCCAGGAGTTGCGTGTGTTCGGCTCGGATGTCGGCGTCCACCACTGGATGGACCTCACCGTTCTCCACGACGAAACCGAACCGGAGTTTCTCGTATCTGACCTGACCGTCTCGCAGGTCGATCAGGACGGCGAGGTGAACGGCCAGTTCGGGCCCGAAGTTCACCGATACCCACGCCACCGAGCGGGTACCTGTCTCCGTACGGGGGCCCCAGCTGTGGTCCATCCCGTCGTAGCAATCAACCTCGTATTTCTTGCCGCGCAGCTCGAGGTTTCCGGTGATGTGCCCCTTCACCTCGAAATGGCCGTTCTCCCATTCGTCACCGTGTCGACGGTCCCCCGTACTCCGGTCCGCCGCGAGGAGCGGATTCTGCTCGGGATCGCCCGGATCGAACGGCTCGTGCAATGCCCGGAACGACAGGTCCAGTGAGCACGCACCCAGTGCGTTCTCGTAGCTGACGTCGTACTCCTTGGGTGTCGGAGCGTTCACGCTGAGCCCATTCCCCAGCGTGAATTTGGCGAAGGATTCGGGACAGGGCAGGTGCACCTGCGGATCGGTGAATGCGATCTCGTACGGCTGTGTGCAGAATCCCTTGCCGATGAGGATCGACGACGTCGCAATTCCGACATTCGGGCGGGCGAGAACGTACACATTGCCGAAGATGCCCTCGTCGGGGATGGCGAACGGCAGGAACATCGTCTCGGTCCAGGTCCGATCGTCCGGGTCCCTGGGATGAAACTCGGAGTCTGCATCTGTGATCATCGTGGTTCTCCTCGATAGGTGCGGTTGTGGAATGGATAGCGTTGGAACTAGGCCGTTTCCGGCACACCGGCAGTCCGGCCGGTGCCGAGATACGCTTCGGCGATCAAGGATTCGTCCATCTGGGAACTCGGCCCGACGAAGCCCAGCCGGCCACGGGACAGGACCGCTGCGCGGTCGGCGACTCGGAGCGCGATCTGGCTCTGCTCGGCGAGGAGGACGGCTGCCCCACCGAGTGCGTCCCGGTGTTCGCCGAGGAATTCGTAGATCACCTCGACCATGACCGGGGCCAGGCCCATGCTGGGCTCGTCGAGCAGCAGCACCGCGGGTCGCGCCATCAGCGCCCGTCCGATCGCAACCATCTGCTGTTCGCCGCCGCTGAGTAGGCCGGAGGGAGTATTGCGCAAGCGCGCGAGGGGCGGGAAGAGTCCGTGGACACGGTCTATCGAGGCTTCGATTTCCCGTCGGGGGCAGCGTCCCGCTGCATGTGCCGCGAGCTGCAGGTTCTCCCGGACGGTCAGTGGCGCCACGACCTGGCGGCCCTCGGGGACATGGACGATCCCGGCGCGGGTGATCCGGTGCGTCGGAGTGGAGTAGATGTCCCGTCCGCCGAAGCGAATCTTGCCGTTGCCCTTACGGGCCTGATTGGTGATTCCGCGGAGCAACGTCGACTTGCCTGCCCCGTTCGGACCTATGAGAGCGAGGGTCTCCCCCGCGTACAGTGTCAGCGTCACATCCGTGACCGCAGATACGTGCCCGTAGGAGATGCTGACATCCTCAAGCGAGAGAACCGGATCCGATGTAGGCACGGATGACCTCCTTGGAATCGAGTACGTTATCGGGTTTGCCTTCGGCGATTTTCCTGCCGAAGTCCAATACGACGAGCCGATCGCAGAAGGAACGCATCATCGCCACGTCGTGCTCCACCACGATCACAGCGACACCACGCGATCTGATGTCCGAGATCGTGTCGAACACGTCTTGCCGCTCAGTGGGATTCATACCTGCGGTTGGTTCGTCGAGCAGTAGTACGCGGGGCTCTCGCGCAAGGGCACGCGCGATCTCCACCCGTCGTCGCACCCCGTACGGCAGGCTGCCCACCGGGATGTCGGCGGCCCAGTCGAGACGATTTTCGGTGAGCAGATTTCGGGTCCGCTCGTGCACATCGACGCCCGGACGCCGCGCGATGCCCAGCCGGACGTTGGTCGACACAGTCTCCTCGTCCATCAGTCGGATGTTCTGGAAAGTCCTGGCGAGCCCGGACTGAGCCGTGACGTGTGGGTGACCCCAGAGTTCGGAGAAGTCGTGCTCGAGCAAGGTGCCGGTTCCGCTCTCCGGACGATAGACGCCGGACAACACGTTCAGGAGAGTCGTCTTTCCCGACCCGTTCGGGCCGATGATGCCGAGTACCTCCCCGGATCGTGCTTCGACACTGACAGCGTCCAGCGCGCGCAGACCCCCGAATGACATGACCACATCTCGCACCTCGAGGACGGTGTCGCCTGCGGGCCCGTCGTCTCGCACGAGTGGGAGCACCCGCTCCGCGGATGTCTCGTCCGCGCTGTCCGGTGGGGAGGGACTGCTGCGGACCGGCCACCACGAGCGGAGACTCCCGAGGATTCCGCTCGGCGCAAAGGCGACGATCAGCACGATCAGCACGCCGTTGACCAGTGCCTCATACGAGGCAAGACCGGTCAAGGCGACGGGCAGGCCGATGATGACGAGGGCGCCGACGAGCGAGCCGGTGACGAACACCGTCCCTCCGATGACCACTATTGCAAGTAGCTGGGTGAGTAGTTCGAAGCTGAACTGGCCCGGCTCCACGAAGCCCGACATATGGACGTGGAGGGCGCCGGCGGCTCCCGCAAGGATCCCCGAGAGCGCAAACAACGCGGTCCGGTAGCGGACGACGTCGATTCCCTGGTGGCTCGCCATGAGGGAGTCCTCCCGCATGGCACTGATCGCGAGCCCGAATCGCGAACGCTTCAGTGCGATGAGACCCGCAACGGCGACGACGACCACGATGCAGATCACGAGATCGGTCGTGGTCCGTGGGATGCCCACCTTGCCCTGTGCGCCCCCGGTCAGTGGCAGATTCAGCACCGCCACCCGCACGATTTCCGCGAACGCGATGCTCGCGATGGCCAGGTAGATGCCGTTGAGCCGGTGCAACAGACCGGCCAGCAGCAGGGCGACGAATCCGGATGCGAGCGTCCCCCCGATGAGAGAGACCACGAACGGGGCCCCTGCGTCGACGGAAAGTACAGCCGAGACGTACGCCCCGACAGCCATCAAACCGACTTGGGGCACAGCGAAGATTCCGGCGCTGAGCACAACATAGAGCGACAGGGCAACGAGTGAGAGGACGATTCCGTCCCTGATCACGAAGTCGTACGCACCGAAGATCGAAAAGAATTCTGTCATGGTCAGGTCACACCCTTGTCAGTTCTGCGCGGGTCCGGAACAGACCTTCGGGCCTCAGAGCGAGGAAGAGGAGCATCAAGACGAAGACGACGAGATCGCGATAGGTGCTCGACAGGTACCCCGTCGCATAGGTGGACGCGATCCCGATGACCAGACCGCCGACGAGCATGCCGCCGACACTGCCGAAGCCGCCGACCACCATGGCTCCGAGCGCGATCACCAGGTAGGTCGAGCCGAGTCCGGCATCGATGACGTTGAACGCGATGGCGACGAACGACGCGGCGACACCTGCCATGGCGCCTGACGCGAAGAACACTCCGGCGCTGACGCGATCCACGTTGACGCCGAGGATCGCGGCGGTGTCCTTGTCGAAAGCGACGGTGCGGATCTCCCGGCCGAGCTCCGTTCGGGCGAGTAGCCAACTCGTCACGGCCACGATGACGAGCACCAGGCACACCATTATCAAGTGCAGGGTGGTGATCCGAACCGGGCCGATCGACAGAGGTGCACTGGTGAACGCGTCGGCGTTCATTCGCACGACGGCACCGTCGAGGTGGTGGTGTGCCAGCTCGACGAGCACGATGAGGCCGCCCATCGAGGAGATGAAGGCGGCCATCTCGCCGCCCCGGCGATGAAGGACACGGCGGATCAGCAGGAAGTAGGCCAGCACGTTGAGTAATCCCGCCAGCACCGCGACGACCGGCAAGGCCACCAGGAGGGACCAGCCGAGTCGTGATGTGAGCTCCCAGGCGAAGATTGCTCCCCAGGTGAACACCGCTGCATGCGCGACGTGGAAGATCCGGAGGTTTGCCATCACCAGACCGAAACCCGATGCATAGAGGGCATATACGCTGCCGAGAACGATCCCGTTGACGGTTTGCTGAAGCAGGAAGTCCATGGATTCACCCGTCCGATCCGGCGAGGACCATGGCTCCTCCGTCTGCGAACGTGGCCATGACCCCGCTCGAGATCGCGAGACCGTCCGCAGTCATTTCGAGCCCGAGAATCCCGTGTTCTCGTACCAGGTCCGAAGTCGAGGCAGCGGGAAGGAGATCACGCAGAGCACTACCGTCCACGGTTCCACTCTTCTCTGCCTGGATCACGGCAGCCACTGTCGTCCAGCCGACCTGATAACCCAGGGCACCGTAGGCAGTGGGGACCTCACCGTACTTCTCCGTGTACCGTCGTTCGAAGGCGGTGGGATTGGTTCCGCCAGGAGCCCACACCTGCGGAAACTCGAAGCCTCGGGCCGAGTCCCGGGCCACCGTGTAGGTTTCACCGCTGATCGCAACCGTTCCGATCAGTTTCACGTGCTCGAATTCACCGGCGTTCTTCATCTGGAGGATGAGATTTCCGGCCTGGGCCGGGAGGACCGACAGAACCACGGCATCGAGGCGATCCCGCCTGAGATTCGCCAGCACAGCGGAGAAGTCGGTGTCCTGGGACGAAACCTCCTGCCGAGATGCAAATCCGGCCGGTAGCCCCTTCTCGGTTGCCTCCGCCAGAGTGGTGAAGGATGGATTGTCGCCGGCCACAACCAGACCGATACGGGTGTGGCCCTCCTCGGCCAGGCGACTGCCGACCGACATCGTGGGGGTGCTCAGATCGGTGAATCGGAATGAGTACCCGCCCGAGTTCTCCAATGCGCTCCCGGCCCCGCTGACCAGGGTGATCCGGTCTTCGTTCGCCAGGGGCGCCACCGCTTGACCGAGTGGGCTCTGCGAGTCCTGGACAACGAGCGGCACACTCTGTTGACGGAGTTTGTTGTACCCGGTTACCGCTGATGGTACGGCCGATTTGGCATCCTCGGTGAGGACCTCTATCGATACACCGGACTCGTCCAGTATCGGTTCGGCCTCGTGCAGAGCGAGTTCGAATCCTCGCTCGAAGGGCTTGCCGAACGACATCGCCGCGTCACCGGTGAGATTGGCGAGGAGCCCAATCCGGACGGCACCAGAGTTGTCACCAGCCGGGCCGCCACATCCGGTGAGTGCCAGAAGCGCAGCAACCATCGCGGCTGCACCCGCTAGTCGTCGCTTTCTCGTCCAGTTGACGGATCGCATAGGGACTCCTTGCTATTCGTACTCCGAAGCATGTGAGTTGGAACACGCTGGGCGCCAGTTAAAGCCGTCGTCGATTCGAAGGTCAAGAACTTCGGCCCGGATTCACGTCGCCGCATTGGAGAAGTCGACAAGGAGGGGTTCAGCTCCCTCGAATCTGCCTCACGTTCAACGCGCTACCCGGTCGAAGCCCGGCACCGCGTGGTGACCCTGCAGTCGGAGAATCAACAGTGCAGTCTGGGCACTGAGCTGATCGTTCGAGTTTGCGGCCACGTCGAGACCGGTGATGTCGTGCACCCGCCCCAGTCGGTGTCGCACAGTATTTTCGTGCACATCCAACCGCACTGCGGTGTCACGCACACTCCGTCCACTGTCGAAGAACTCCTGCAGGGTACGGAGAAGGTCGTTGTTCGACACTCCCCCCGCAAGTAAATCCCCGAGAACGTCGTACACGTACATCCGAACGGACTGTTCGTTGCTGTTCGCTACGAGTAATCGTGCAGGCCCGAGTTCGTCACAGGCGATGGCGCGGTTCGATTCCGAGGGGTATCGGTCAAGGCACCGGGCAGCCTCGAATGCCTCCCGGTATGCCCGTCGGAGCTGACCGGGCCGGGCCACCGACGAGATGCCCGCAACGGCAAATCGGTCACCCATCCGGTCGAGGCCCTTGTTGACTGCCGCCTTGCAGCGCGCGATCACCGTCGCATTCCCGACCCCTGCCGGCGCCTCGATCGAGAGGATGACGCCCTCGGTGCCACGAATCGTGAGGATGTCGACGTCGAGATCTTCGGCGATCAGATCACCGAGGCGGCCCGCATCGACTGCCGAACCCGACGACCGGCCCCGTTCCAGGACGAACGCGATGACCCGGTCCGCGGCCAGATCGACGCCGAGGTACTCCGCGCAAGCCCGAAGATCTGCATCGTAGGTAGTCGACCGAACCATCTGCCGCGCCAGGTTCGCACGTGCATTCCAGGCCACGCGGGCGATCCGCCGCTGGGAGACGAACTCGGCCGTCAGGTGGACCACTGCCCGGTCCACGGCCCACTGCACATGTGCAACGGACACGGATCCTTCGATCGGGGTGACTACCCATCCGAAGAGGTGGTCGCCGTCGACAACCGAACCGAGCATGTAGTCGCGGCCACCCGTCCGCCCACCATCCACTCGCACAACGCCGGCAGCCTCGCCGGCGGCTACCGGTCCTTCCGGCGACTCGAGCCGCTCCAGCGTGGGGATCGCGGTAGACGAAGCACCCGGAGGGACGGCCCGGCTGATCACCTGCCCGGCGGGACCTATCAGGAATACCGTTGCCTCCAGCATGTCGGACAGAGCGCTGATCAGGCAGGACAGTGTCCCGACCGCTGCCGCGCGGTCGGCAAGCGTGGTTTCCAGTCTCAGTTTCCAGGACAACGAGGCCGGCGTCTCCTCTCGGGAATCGGCAGCCGACTCCGGCTCGCCGCCCGGCCGTAATGCGGACGACCCGTTCCCTGCCTGCTTCGCCCTGTGTGCCACAGACCACACTGTAAATTATTGGACCGAACATGGAAAGGTCCCCGAAACCGCCTACGGCACCTGAGCGGCGGGTACGTCGAGACCGGCGATCCGACGCCACTGCGCGTGCGCGGTGGGGGTCCACTCCGCGCGCAGGTCTCGCAGCCGCCGCGCGGCCTTCAGCCCGCGCCAGTCGGGCAGCAGCACCTCGGGCAGACGGGGGTCCATATAGGGCATGCGCCGTAGCGCGTCCGCGAGTTGGAGGTGCGCGAACAGCAACTCGTCGCCCGGTTGGAAGGTTCGCGCATCGAAGCGGTCGAGCAGTTCGTCGTACTCCTTCTCGGCGGCCTCCAGATCCCATGAACGGCGGACGAGTTCGCTCTCGGGAATCCCGGGCACGGCGAGCGTCCCGACGAACGAGACCGTATTGGCGGTCAATCCGAGAGACTCGATGGTTCGTTCCGCTTCCGCGGCACGGTCGACGTGGGGAGTGACCCAGACGCCGGGTGTCGGATTCCCGAACCCGGCCCACCGCAGCGCGGCATAGAGCTTCTTGCGGGTCGAGCGGTGAGACTCCGGAATCGGCACGTTCACGACGAGCCACCTGCCGTCCCACTGCGTGGTGTCCACGTCGGTGGAGAAGACACGAAGTTCACCCTCGGTGAAGAGCCGATGCGCCTTGTCCGTCAACGTCCACTGCGTTTCGCGTCCGTTCCGGCCGGCGGCGATCAGACCTGCGGAACCTGTGCGCGCGATCGCCTGCCGGGCGGCATGCTCCCCGTACCCGAGCCCTTTGAGGACGTAGAGAAGCGCGGCCGTCCGCACCGGCTGTCCGTACGGTTCGACGAGTTCGCCGAGCACGGTGACGAGGACCGACCGCGCGCTTCCGGTCGACGCCACTTCCTTGTCGGGGGTGGACTCCGGTTTCGAGTCGGACGGCTTCGAGTCAGACATAAGTGCCATCGTCCCGCATCACGTCAGCCCGTTGCCACAACACCCCTCGAGGCCCCGGTCAGCGATCGTCATTCGACACCCCAGTCCCGGAAGACCGCCTCGGTGTCGGCGCCGGGTGTGCGGGGCGACGCATAGGTTGCGGGTGGTGCCTCGGCGAAGCGTGGCGCCGCCGCCGGCTGACGCTGACCGAACGCGGTCACGACCGTGTTGCGCGCGGCGATGTGCGGGTGATCCGGCACCTCGGCGAGGGCCAGCACCGGCGTCACGCACGCGTCGAGGTGCGCGAACGCCTGCACCCACTCCTCTCGGCTCCGCGTGACGAAGACGTCGGCGAAGGTCTTCCGGAGCGCCGACCATGCCGACTCGTCGTACTGGTCCGGCAGACCCGCGGGGTCGAGTTCGAGTCCCGTCAGTAGCTGCGCGTAGAAGACCGGCTCGACTGCGCCGACCGCGATGTACCGACCGTCGGCGCACTCGTACGTGTCGTAGAAGGGCGCCCCGCCGTCGATGACGTTGGTCCCGCGCCGATCGGACCAGAGCCCGTTCTCGGTGAGTGTCCAGAACATCGTCATGAGCGCACTCACCCCGTCGACCATCGCGACATCGACCACGTCTCCGACACCGGTCTGTTCCCTCGCGTAGAGGGCGCCGAGAATGCCGGTGACCGCCGGCATCGAACCGCCGCCCAGGTCGGCGACCAGGTTGAGCGGTGCGAGTGGCCTCTCACCGTCCCGTCCGATGGCGTTCAGCGCACCGGTGAGCGCGAGGTAGTTGATGTCGTGCCCGGCATAGGGCGCGAGCGGGCCGTCCTGGCCCCACCCGGTGATCCTGGCGTACACGAGCCGAGGGTTCCGCTGACGGCACACGTCGGGACCGATGCCCAGTCGCTCCGCCGCACCCGGCCGGTAACCCTCGATGAGGACGTCGGCCTTGTCGACGAGCTTCAGGATCCTTGCCAGGTCGGCGGGATCCTTCAGGTCGGCACTCACCGAGCGCCGATTACGCAGTCCCGCATCCTTGTCCACGGGCAGCAACTGCGTCACACCCCCCGGACGCTCGATTCGCACGACCTCGGCGCCGAGGTCCGCGAGCTGCATCGCGGCGTGGGGCGACGGGCCGATCCCGGCGAGTTCGACGACCCGCAATCCATCGAGCACATGTTTCATCAGGAGCCTCCGAACAACGGACGGCGTGGGTTCTCCCCACAACCAATGTTTGACAACTATGGATACTATCTATCCAATAACGTAATATCTCAAGTCAGGTCGCCGCGGCGCAGTTCGTCAGTCGCCGCGGTGTATCCGTCCACCAAGTCGAAGGGCTGGATGTGAACGAACTGGATCCGACCGTCATGTCGTCGCTGCGAGCGGCGGCCGATGACCCGGTCACTTACGCGCAGGCATGGAAAACGAAGAACGGAAACCGCGTGATCGGTTCCTTTCCGATGAACTTTCCTTCCGAGATCGTGCACGCCGCCGGTGCGTTGCCGGTGATCGTCCAGGAAAGCCGCACCCCGATCACGGAGGGCCGCAACCTGCTTGCCGAGTTCTACTGCGGCTACACGCGGAGCGTCGCCGATCAGGCCGCAGTCGGTGAACTCGACGTCTTCGACGGCTTCGTCGCCGCCGATCACTGCGTGCAACTCCTCGGCGCCGTCGACGTGATCCGCTGGGCGCGGCCGGAGAAACCGGTGCACTTCGCGCAGTTCACCAGCGCGATGGACGATCCGTGGACCAAGCCGCGGGTCGCGGGCCGTGTGCACGAACTCAAGCACGAGATCGAGGGGGTCGTCGGGACGACGATCACGGACGAGTCGCTCGCCGAGAGCATTCGGCTGTTCAACACGAATCGTCGCCTGCTCCGGGAACTCTACGACCTGCGGCGCACCGGCCGTGCGCGTATCACCGCGAGCGACATGCAGGTATTGGTGAAGTCGAGCATGGTGATGGACATCGATGAACACAACGCCGCCCTGAACGGTCTTCTCGTCCGACTCGATCCGAATGCCGACGCACCCGGCGATCTGGTGCGGTTGCATCTCTCCGGTCACTTCTGCCACGCCCCGCGCCCCGAGGTCCTCGATGTGATCGAGGAATCCGGAGTGATCGTCGTCGACGACGACCTGTACACCGGCTTCCGGTACATCTCGACCGACGTACCCGAGCACGGCGACCCGCTGGAGGCGCTGTCGGTGTGGTACCTGGACCGTAACGACAACGCCCCGTGCCCGACACGGGTCACCGTCGGGGTCGACTGGGACACCTACCTGATCGACTCACTCGAGAGGAGCCGCTCGAACGGTGTCGTCGTCTTGATGGCGAAGTTCTGCGAACCCCACATGCTCTACTACCCGGAGTTACGCAAGGCGCTCGACGCGCGCGGGATACCGCTGCTGCTCCTCGAGACCGAGCACGAAGGCAACCCCGTCGAGACACTCCGCACCAAGATCGAGACCTTCGTGGAGCGCATTCGCCGTCAGCTCGCACCCGTCCCGTCCTGAATTCGACTTTCACTCAGAGGAGTTCGCCATGGCGATCGAAGAGATCAGCAAGGAAAAGACCCGCCGCTTGTCGAGTACGCGGGCCGGCGGCAAGTTGGTGGCCGACTATTGGGAGAACATCTTCACCGCCAAGGAGCGCGGGAAGCACGTCGTCTGGTACAACGGCGCCGCACTGAACCCGCTGTTCCAGGCCGCGGGCCTGGAGTGGTGCCACGGCGAGGCGTTCGCCGCCCGACTGGCCGCCCAGCACCTCGAAGGGCCCGCCCAGGCTGCCGGCGCCGAGTACGGCTACATCGGTGAGCTCTGCTCCTATGCGCGAACACATCTCGGCTGCGCGGTGCTGACGCACCAAACCGCCGCAGACCGGGAGACCGGCGTGGTCGGCATGGTCGACCAGCAGGAACTGGCGAGCAAACTGCCTGCCCCGGATTTCTTCGTCAACGGCTACGCCGGATGTAGCACCGGTCAGCAATGGGACGCGATGACGTACCGGGTATTCGATCGCAAGCTCCCGCTGTTCAACGTCTCGATCCCCATGCTGTGGGGCAACAAACCCGACGCCGGGTACATGCGGGGCGAGGAGTGGACCGAGGTGAGCAAGTACGTCGAAGGGCAGCTGCGCGAGCTCATCACCTTCCTCGAATACCAGACCGGGAGACCGTTCGACTGGGATGGACTCAGCGAGAGCATGTCCTACATCAAACGGGCCTCCGAGCTGCGCCTCGAAGGAATGGCGCTCTGCACGCAGGCACCCACGCCTGCGACCTACTGGGACTGGGTCGCGAGCATCGCCCCGATCAACTTCCTGCCCGGCAATCAGGCGCTGGTCGACTACTTCGCCGGCGTGAAGGCCGAAATTCAGCAGCGGGTCACCGACGGGGTCAGCGCGGTCGCGGACGAACGCTACCGCGTGTACTTCGACGGCATCATGAACTGGAACAAGCTCGGCTTCCTCACCCGGAAGTTCGCGGAATACGACGTCGCCGTCGTCGCCGGCCGCTACACCCACGAATCCTTCTGGCAGGAGCCGCAGCTCATCGACGTGGACAACCCGCTCCTGGGCATGGCGCAGCACTACCTGCTCTGCCCACTGAACCACGGATTGAAGAACCTGCAGGAACTCCTGCTCCGCCGGCTGGACGAATACGCGATCGACGGGATCGCGTTCCACTCGACGCGGACGTGCCGGGCGATGACCAACCCGCAGACGATGCTCGCCCGCGCTGCCGAGACGGAGCGCGGCGTCAAGTCGTTCTTCTTCGAAGGCGACGTCGCCGACGCGTCGTTCTACAACGACGAACTGTTCGACAGTCGACTGGAGGCGATGCTCGAGGCCATCGACGTACAACGGATGAAGTCCGTGATCTAGATGGCCGCCACCTCCGCAGACAAGACAACGCCGGGTTGGTTCGTCATGGGCGTGGACCTCGGGTCCACCACGGCGAAGGCCGCCGTCGTGGACCAGGACGGCGCCCTGCGCGGATCGAGTGTCGTCCAGATGGGAGCCGTGAGCCGCGAAGCGGTCGCGCGCGCAATGGACGGGGCGATGGCGGCCGCCGGTGTCGCGCAATCCGACATCCGGCGGACCATCAGCACCGGCTACGGGCGGAAACTGGTCCCCGGGGCGAACCGGACGTTCACCGAAATCACCTGCCACGCCCGCGGCGCCGCAGCCCTGCACCCGGGTGTGCGGCTGGTGATCGACATCGGCGGACAGGACAGCAAGGCCATTATCGTCGACGACGACGGCCTCGTGGAACGGTTCGCCATGAACGACCGGTGCGCGAGCGGGACCGGCCGCTTCTTCGACGTGCTCGCGCGGGCACTGGAAGTCGACATCGACGCAGTCGGCGAACTCGCGCTCGCCGGTTCCGAGGGCCTCGAGGTCAGCAGTATGTGCGCCACGTTCGCGGAGACCGAGGTGATCTCACTACTGGCGCAGGGCCGCGAGAAGGCGGACATCGCCGCGTCCGTGCACAAAGCGGTCGCGGCGCGCACACTCGGACTGGTGGCACAGGTCGGCAAGGCGACACCGACGGTGATGACGGGCGGAGTGGCGAAGAACCCGGCCGCCCGGCTTCACGTCTCGCGGGCGCTGGGCCACCCGGTGGAACTACTCGATCAGCCACAGATCGCGGGCGCGTACGGCGCCGGACTGCTGGCCCGCGACGACTACGCGGGCACCGCTCAGGCGCCGACGTCGTCCGACGCCGCCACCGAAGAACAATTCCGGGCGAGCCTGTCGGGCGGAACGCCGCACTGCCAGGACTGCGACGGCAGGCCCGGCCATTCCCATTCGGGCACCGGCGAACCGGTGCCCCTCGAACTGCAGAGGAACATCCGATGACAACAGACACACCCGAAGTCTGGGTACCGGACCTGTCCGAGGCGACCATCTACATCGTGGGTGGGACGAGCGGAGTAGGCCTGCAGGTCGCCCGCCAGTTGGTCCGGGCGGGCACCCAGCGCATCGGTCTGGTCGGCCGCAACACCGAACGCGGCGAGAAGGCAGCGGCGGAGATTCGAACACTCGCTTCGGGTGTCTGGGCCTTCTTCGCGGCGGGCGATGTGAACGACCCCGCCGAGGCCGCGCGGGTGACCGAGGAACTGTCGGCCTCGCTGGGACCGGCCGACATCCTGATCAACAGCACGGTCAGCGCGTTCACGCCCCAGCTGTTTCACGACACGCTCCCCGAAGATGTTCCCGCTATCCTGCTGCAGCAGGCGCTCGGCCCGATCAATATGTGCCGAACCGTACTTCCACACATGCGGGCGAAGCACGGCGGCGCGATCGTGAACATAGCTTCCGACGCGGCGAAACATCCGACCCCGGGAGAATCCGTCATCGGCGCGGCCATGGCGGCCATCGTGATGTTCTCCAAAACCCTTGCGATGGAGGCCAAGCGCGACGGCATCCGCGTCAACGCGGTGACGCCGTCGCTCATCCGGGACACCGGCGCCTACGACCGTGTCATGGCCGAGCCGTTCAGCGCCAAGCTCTTCGCGAAGGCCGCCGGACTGGCGTCACTGGGGGTCGCCGAGCCGGTCGACGTGGCGGACCTCGTGTTGTTTCTGTGTAGCCCTCAGGCCCGTCGGATCACCGGGCAAGCGGTCAGCCCGAATGGTGGCATCTCGGCAGGGTGAGGGATCGAGTGCCGCGCCTCAGCTCGTCCACACTATTTTGACGGATTCATAGCGATCAGCTCCACATATGTATTACATTGCGTGGTGACTGAGACACCGCCTCACAGCCGACTCCGGCTTCCTCGTCACGAGCACCTCTCGCTCCACCAACTCCCCCCACCCCGCACAGTCCGAAGGCAGGATTGCATCATGCCCCTCGAAAAGTCTCTCTGGCCGGCGACACCGAGCTCAGGCGTCCGCGACATCACCGTCGGCGACCTGCTGCGAGAGGCCGCGTCGGCGGAACCCGACCGCCTCGCCCTGGTCGACGGAACTCCCGATCCAGCCGATCGGCGAGAGTGGACCTACCGTCAACTCCTCGCCGACACCGAGATGGTAGCCAGAGCACTGCTGGCCCACTTCGCGCCCGGAGACCGGATCGCAATCTGGGCGCCCAACAGTGCAGAGTGGGTAATCCTCCAGCAAGCGATCGCGATGGCCGGGATGGTGGTGGTGGGCGTGAACCCCGCTTACCGCGCCCACGAACTCGAGTACATCCTCCGCCAGTCCCGCTCGGTCGGACTCTTCTACCGGGATACCTATCGCGGCGCGGACCTCACGGCACTTCTGGCGGAAGTACGGCCGTCGCTCCCCGAACTCCGCATGGTGATCGCACCCAGCGAGTGGCGGTCCTTCATCGCGACCGGCGATCCGGCAATGAAGTTTCCCGCTGTCGCACCCACCGCCCCCGTGCAGATTCAATACACCTCCGGAACCACCGGTTTCCCC
>Ga0247825_10001024_pt1 | contig 18186 bp, 20 predicted proteins | sample 13C_Vanillin_Day_FD_194413 | JGI IMG/M metagenome (GOLD analysis project Ga0247825, IMG submission 194413) | Soil microbial communities from agricultural site in Penn Yan, New York, United States - 13C_Vanillin_Day48 | ecosystem: Environmental > Terrestrial > Soil > Agricultural land | place... | reverse complement strand
AGCCTCGGAACCATCGCCGCGATTTCTCCCCTGCTCGGCCTGTTCGGCACCGTCGTGGGCATGATCGAGATCTTCGGGGCGCAAACGCCTTCGGGCACCAACCCGCTCGTGCTCGCGCACGGCATTTCGATCGCGCTGTATAACACCGCCTACGGGCTGGTGGTCGCGGTCCCGGCCATGATCTTCTACCGCCACTTCCGCGCCAAGGTGGACGAGATGCTCGTGGACATGGAAATGCAGGGCATCAAGCTCGTCGAGATCCTGCACGGCGAACGCCAGGCCTAGGCCCGACGATGCGATTCCGACCGCGCGCTTTTCGCGAGGAGCCCGAGATCAACTTCATCCCGTTGATCGACGTCCTGCTGGTGATCCTGATCTTCCTCATGGTCACGACGACTTACTCCCGCTTCTCCGAGCTGCAGATCAATCTGCCGACCGCCGAAGCCGATCGCCCCAACGACCGCCCCAACCAGGTTGACGTGGCCGTGGATGCGCAGGGGCGTTATTCGATCAATCGCACGCCGGTCGGATTCGCCAATCCGGGCGCCTTCAGCGCGGAGCTGCGCAAGGCCGCCGGCGACATGAAGGACCCCGTGATCGTGATCAATGCCGACGCCACGGCGCCCCACCAGTCCGTCATCAACGTCATGGAAGCGGCCCGCGTGGCGGGCTACGGCCGGATCACCTTCACCACCCAGGCCGGGAAGAAGTGACCGGTGACCCGGTGACGGGCCATCGCTTCCTGCCGATCACCGATCACGGATCACCGATCTCCGCGTTATGGCGTGGATAGAACGCCACTGGAAGCGCATCACGCCGGTCTCCATTCTGCTATACCCGGTCAGCCTGTTATTCCGCGCCGCGGTCGCGCTGCGACGGGCCGCCTATCGCGCCGGCGCGCTCCCCTCCGTCAAATTGCCGGTCCCGGTCATCGTCGCGGGCAACCTCACGGTCGGCGGCACGGGCAAGACTCCGCTGGTGCTCTGGCTGGTGGCCTTCCTGCGGGAGCGCGGACGCCGTCCCGGCATCGTCAGTCGCGGCTATGGCGGAACGGAGCGCGGTCCGGCGGCCGTGCCGATCGACGGTGATCCGCAGCGCTTTGGCGACGAGCCGGTGCTGCTCGCGCGGCGCAGCGGCTGCCCCCTTTGGATAGGCGCAGATCGCGCAGCCGCGGCCCGCGCGCTCCTCGCTGCTCACCCCGAGTGCGACGTCATCGTCAGCGATGACGGTCTGCAGCACTACCATCTCGCGCGCGACGTGGAAATCGTGGTGCGCCCGGCGGGCGAGCCTGCCAACGGCTGGCTGCTCCCGGCGGGGCCTTTTCGCGAGCCGGCCGCTCGAGCCGCGGAGGCGGATGCCGTCGTTGCGCATGCCGGCGAGCCCGGCGCCGCTCGGGAAAGCGCCGCCTTCGACATGCGCCTCGACGGCAGCGACTTCTACAACCTCCTCAACCCGGAACAGTGGTCCGGGCCCGATCGCTTCCGCAATAAGAACGTGCAGGCGATCGCCGGCATCGGCGATCCCGAGCGCTTCTTCCGGTCGCTGCAGAGCCTGGGCATCACTTTTCAGGCCCGGCCGTTTCCCGACCATTACGCGTTCACTGGAGCGGATCTCTCCTTTCCCGGCGCGGATGCCGTCCTGATGACGGAAAAGGATGCGGTAAAATGCCAGCCCTACGCGGACGAGCACCACTGGGTACTGCGCGTGGACGCCCGGGTGGACCCGGCGCTCGGCGAGCTCGTGCTCAGGAAACTGGGAAGCCACTAGTGGATTCGAAACTGCTCGACATACTGGTATGCCCCCTGTGCAAGGGGCCGCTGCTCTACCGCAAGGCGCAGGCGGAGCTCGTCTGCCGGCCCTGCCGGCTCGCCTACCCGATCCAGGACGATATTCCCGTCATGCTGGAGGACGAAGCCCGCAAGCTTCCTCCGACGGAGGAAGTCTAGGAATCGGGTCCAGGATTCAGGATCCAGGGCGGTGCTGGACGCCGTCCACGGTCTCCTCGAATCCCGAATCCTGATCTCGAATCCTGAATGAAGTTCTCGGTCCTCATTCCCGCCCGCTACGCTTCCACCCGCTTGCCCGGCAAGCCGCTCGCGGAAATCGGGGGAAAGCCGATGGTCGTGCGCGTGGCGGAGCGCGCGCGCCGGAGCGGCGCCGTGGAAGTGCTCATCGCGACCGATCACGAGCGCATTGCAAGCGTTGCGCGCGAGCACGGCTTCGAGGCCGTCATGACGCGCCGGGACCATGCCTCGGGCACCGACCGCATCGCCGAGGTGGCAGCCAGGCGCCGGTACCCGGGCGGATGGGTCGTGGTGAACGTGCAGGGCGACGAACCTCTCATCGCGCCGGCACTGATACGACGAGTGGCGGTCAACCTGGCCGCTCACCGGGACGCCGTGATGGCGACGGCGTGCCACCCGGTCGCCAGCGCCCGGGAGGTCGCCAATCCCAATGTCGTCAAGGTGGTGCTCGACCATGACGGCTACGCGCTTTATTTCAGCCGCGCTCCCATCCCGTGGGCGCGCGATGCCTATGCAAGCGGCATCCGGCTGGTGCCGCGCGCGCTGCCCGTCTATCGCCATCTCGGCATCTACGCCTACCGAACCGCATTCCTGCGTGCCTACACGCGCCTGGCGCCTGCCGCGATCGAGCGTTTCGAGGCGCTCGAGCAGCTGCGCGCGCTGGCGCACGGCTATCGCATCCATTGCGCGATTACGCGCTCGGCGCCCGGCCCCGGCGTGGATACGCCCGCGGACCTGAAGCGGGTGCGCCGCGCCTACCGTTGAGCGCGTTGTCGCACGGACGACATCGGTGATACATTTCCCGCTGACCGCCGCGAGAACGTCATGAGAATAATACTGCTCGGCATGCCGGGCGCCGGCAAGGGCACGCAGGCGCGGTTCCTGATCGAGACGTTCGGCATCCCTCAAATCTCGACCGGCGACATGCTGCGCGCGGCGATCAAGTCCGGCACGCCGCTCGGCCGCGAGGCCAAGAAGTTCATGGACCGGGGCGAGCTCGTTCCCGACGAGATCGTCATTGAGCTCGTCAAGCGCCGGGTCGAAGAAAGTGATTGCAGAAAAGGCTTCATTTTCGACGGCTTCCCGCGCACGATCCCCCAGGCCGACGCCCTGCGCCGCGCCGGGATTCGTGTCGACCGGGTCGCGGAGATCGCCATCAGCGACGGGGAAATCCTGCGGCGCATGAGCGGGCGGCGCGTGCATCCCCCGTCGGGGCGCAGCTATCACATCGAGTTCAATCCGCCCAAGGTGGACGGACGGGACGACGTCACCGGGGAGCCGCTGGTGCAGCGCGATGACGACAGGGAAGACACCGTCCGCAAGCGCATCGACATCTACCATGCGCAGACGAAGCCGCTGGTCGACTACTATTCCCGGTGGGCGGCCTCAGGAGACGCTCAGGCGCCGCGCTACGTGAAAATCGACGGCGCCGGGTCGGTGGAAGCGATCCGCGAGCGCCTGCTCGCGGCGGTCGGGAAGGCCTGACGGCGCGGGCGGCGAAGTGCGCGAGCCGCTGCGCGGCGCGCGCAAGGTGTTCTGGTGATGGTAAAATCCGCCGGTTTGTGATGCCCGGTTTTCCCTTGAACGCGATTTTCCTGCAGCCGGCTTTCTGATCATCGTATGCCCAAGAAAAATGCTTTCTACGCCCAGTCCGGCGGCGTCACGGCCACCATCAACGCCACCGCGTGCGCGGTCGTCGAGACGGCGCGCAAGCACAAGACAAGAATCGGCAAGGTACTCGCCGGCCGCGACGGCATCATCGGCGCGCTGACCGAGGAACTCATCGACACGTCGAAGGAATCCGCGGCGGCGATCCGCGCGCTGCGCCACACGCCCGGCGGGGCCTTCGGTTCGTGCCGCTACAAGCTGAAGGGCCTGGAGGAAAACCGCGCGCAGTACGAGCGGCTGATCGAGGTCTTCAAGGCGCACGACATCGGCTACTTCTTCTACAACGGCGGCAACGATTCCGCCGACACGTCGCACAAGGTCTCCCAGATCGCGGAGAAACTGGGGTATCCGCTGATCTGCATCGGCGTGCCCAAGACGGTGGACAACGATCTGGCGGTCACCGACACGTGCCCCGGCTTCGGGTCGGTTGCCAAGTACGTCTCGACCAGCATACGCGAGGCCGGCTACGACGTCGCCTCGATGTGCCGCACCTCGACGCGGGTATTCGTGCTCGAGGTCATGGGGCGGCATGCCGGCTGGATCACGGCGGCGTGCGGGCTGGCCGCGGAGAAGGAAGGCGACGACCCCCATATCCTGCTCTTTCCCGAGATTCCCTTCGACCAGGACAAGTTCCTGGCCAAGGTGGACGATACCGTCCGCCGCAACGGCTACTGCACCATCGGCGTCTCCGAGGGCCTGCGCTGGCCCGACGGGAAATTCCTGTCCGAGTCCGGGCTGCGCGATGCGTTCGGCCATGCCCAGCTCGGAGGCGTCGCGCCGCTCATCGCGCAGCTGGTGAAAGACAAGCTGAAGCAGAAGTATCACTGGGCGGTGGCCGATTACCTCCAGCGCTCGGCGCGTCACATCGCCTCGAAGACCGACGTGCTCCAGTCCTACGCGGTCGGCAAGGCGGCGGTGGAACTGGCGGTGAAGGGCCGTAGCGGCGTGATGCCCGTCATCGTGAGGAAGTCGAGCAAGCCCTACCGCTGGGAAATCGGGGTCGCGGAGCTGAAAGACATCGCGAACAAGGAAAAATTCATGCCGCGCGATTTCATCACGGCCGACGGCTTTCACATTACCGAGAAGTGCCGCCAGTACCTCCAGCCGCTGATCCAGGGTGAGGATTACCCGCCCTACCGCAACGGCATGCCGGCGTACGTGAAGCTCAGAAATGTGATGGTCCCGAAGAAGCTGAACACGCCGTTCAAGATCTGAGGGCGCGGCGCCGCCGGCGCGGCGCGGGGCAGGCGCTGGTCAAATCGATAGATATTCGTCATAAAAGGGAGTCGTCATGTCACAGGGTCTGTTGTTCGCACTGGTCTGCTCGATCATCGCGCTCGCATACGGCGCCTGGTCCATCAAATGGATCCTCGGCCAGCCCGCGGGAAACGCGCGCATGCAGGAGATCGCGGCCGCCGTGCAGCAAGGCGCGAGCGCCTACCTCAACCGCCAGTACACGACGATCAGCATCGTCGGCGTGATCCTGTTCTTCATCATCGGCTTCGCGCTCAAGTCCTGGTCCACGGCGGTCGGCTTTGCAATCGGCGCCATCCTCTCGGGGCTGGCCGGCTACATCGGGATGAACGTTTCGGTACGCGCCAACGTGCGCACCGCCGAGGCAGCCCGCAAGGGACTGAACGAGGCATTGACCGTGGCCTTCCGCGGCGGCGCCATCACCGGCATGCTGGTGGTCGGCCTCGGACTGCTGGGCGTTACGGGCTTCTTCTGGGTGCTGCACGGCTCGGCCCCGCACGGTGCGGCGATCAAGGACATCGCGCATCCCCTGATCGGCCTGGCGTTCGGCGGCTCTCTCATCTCGATCTTCGCGCGCCTGGGCGGCGGCATCTTCACCAAGGGCGCGGACGTCGGCGCCGACCTGGTCGGCAAGGTCGAAGCGGGCATACCCGAGGATGATCCGCGCAATCCGGCGGTCATCGCCGACAACGTCGGCGACAACGTCGGCGACTGCGCCGGCATGGCCGCGGACCTGTTCGAGACCTACGCCGTCACCATCATCGCTACCATGCTGCTTGGCGCGCTGCTGCTCGCCAAGCCCGAGGTCGCGCCCCTGGCGGTCGCCTACCCCCTCGCGCTCGGCGGCGTTTCCATCATCGCCTCCATCATCGGCTGCTTCGTCGTGAAAGTGACGCCCGGCGGCAAGATCATGAACGCCCTCTACAAGGGCGTCATCCTCTCGGGCGTCATTGCCGCGATCGGTTTCATCGGCGTGACCTACTGGCTCATGGGAGACATCTCCGCGCAATACCCGGAGCTCACGCCGATCAAGCTGCTGGGCGCGGCTTTCGTCGGGCTCGTGCTCACCGCCCTCATGGTGGTGATCACCGAGTACTACACTGCCACCGAGTTCGCGCCGGTGCGCCACGTCGCCGCGGCCTCGACGACGGGCCACGCGACCAACATCATCGCGGGGCTCGGCGTTTCGATGCGCGCCACGGCCTGGCCGGTCATCGCCGTCTGCGCCAGCATCTATGCCGCGTACACCATGGCCGGCCTCTACGGCCTGGCGATTGCCGCAACCGCCATGCTTTCCATGACCGGCATCATCGTGGCGCTGGACGCCTACGGCCCGATCACGGACAACGCCGGCGGCATCGCCGAGATGGCGGACATGCCGAAAGAAGTGCGCGCGATCACCGATCCGCTGGACGCGGTCGGCAACACCACCAAGGCGGTGACGAAAGGCTACGCGATCGGCTCCGCGGGCCTCGCCGCGCTGGTGCTGTTCGCGGATTACACGCATGCGCTCGAGGCTGCCGGCAAGACGGTGTCGTTCGACATCGCCGACCCGGCGGTCGTGATCGGCCTCTTCATCGGCGGTCTCGTACCCTACCTGTTCGGCGCCATGGCGATGGAAGCCGTGGGCCGCGCAGCCGGATCGGTGGTCGTCGAGGTGCGCCGTCAGTTCAAGGAAATCAAGGGGATCATGGAGGGCACCGCGAAGCCGGACTATTCGCGCGCCGTGGACATGCTGACGCGCGCGGCCATCAAGGAAATGATGGTGCCGTCGCTGCTGCCCGTGCTCGTGCCGATCGTCGTGGCGCTGGGCATGAACTGGCTGATGGGACCGGGCGCAGGCGTGAAGGCGCTGGGCGGGGTGCTCATGGGAACGATCGTCACCGGTCTGTTCGTCGCGATCTCGATGACCACGGGCGGCGGCGCCTGGGACAACGCCAAGAAATACATCGAGGACGGCAACCATGGCGGCAAGGGCTCGGACGCGCACAAGGCGGCCGTGACCGGCGACACGGTTGGCGATCCCTACAAGGACACGGCGGGTCCCGCGGTGAACCCGCTGATCAAGATCATCAACATCGTGGCGCTGCTGATCGTGCCGCTTCTGTAGACCCCGTGATGGAAAATGGGTCATTGGTAATTGATAAAGCACGCATGACCCATAACCCGTAACCCATAGCGCGGATGAAGTACACCTTCGAAGACCGCAAGGTCGTCTGCAAGGGCGACTACTGGATCGCCCCCGATGCGATCGTGATCGGCTCCGTCATCATGGAGCCGAACGCGAGCGTCTGGTTCGGCTGCATCGTGCGCGCCGACAACGACACCATCACCATCGGCGAGAACTCCCAGCTGCAGGACGGTTGCGTGCTGCACGTCGACCCGGGCTTTCCCATCACCATCGGCCGCAACGCGAGCGTCGGGCACATGGCGATGCTGCACGGCTGCACGATCGGCGACGGCAGCCTGGTGGGCATCAAGAGCGTGATCCTGAACGGCGCGAAGATCGGGCGGAATTGCCTCATCGGCGCGAACTCGCTGATCGCGGAAGGCAAGGAGATCCCGGACGGCTCGCTGGTGATCGGCTCGCCCGGAAAAGTGGTGCGGGCCCTCTCCGAGGCCGAGATCAAGCGGATCAATTCCGCCTCGGAGCACTACGTCGCGAAATTCAAGCGCTACCGGGAAAGCTTCAAGCCCGACGGGGCCTGATCACCGGGCTCCCGCGATGAACAAGTACGGATTCCGCATCCGGACCCGCAGCGGGGGGCTCGTGGATAACCTCCAGGTGCAGGCCCGCGACCGGACCGAGGCCGAGGCGAGGATCAAGCAGATCTACCACCACTGCGAGATCCTGGAATGCCAGGAAGTGACGCCCACGCTGAAGAAAGAGGGGCTCGACCTCGAAGACGTGATCTCGCTGATCAACAAGCTGGAAAAACAGCCGCCCGAGTAGCGGCGGCGGCTATTTCAGGAATCCGCAAAACTCCAGCTCGTCGGCAAGCGCGGCGTAATCCTGGGCGCCGCGGCTGCCGGGCGCATGATCGAAGACATCGCGGTTGCTCGCCGGGCTTTCCGCGATGCTGACATTCTCCGCGATGCGCGTCTCGCACACGTCGCTGCCGAAGTGATCGCGCAGCTGGCGGTCGATGTCCCACGACATCTTCCGGCGCGAATCGTAGCGGGTCATCACATAACGCCGCTCCACCCGCTTCTTGAGAACCTGTTCCAGCGCCTTCAGCGTGCGCTCCATCTGCAGCGCCCCCTTGATCGCGAGGAAATCCGCGGAAATGGGAATGAGCACGCGGTCGGCCGCGAACACGCCGTTCAGCGAGAGCACGCCCAGCATGGGGCACGCGTCCATGAGGATTGGACGGTCCGTGTTGAGGTTTTCCTTCACGATGCCTTGATTGAGGCGATTGAGCACCTGCGGCCCCTTGCCGAACTGCGTCTCCACGCGGGCAAGGTCCAGGTGGGAAGGCACGATCTTCAATCCGCTTTCGGTCCGCTTGATGAGGCCGGCGAGCGTCGCGCCGACCGCAAAAAAACCGTACAGGCTGCGCTCTGACGCCGTGACCGTCGCGCTGCAGATGCCCGTGAGATGCCCCTGCGGGTCGAGATCCATCAGCAATGGATCGGCGCCGCGCCGCGCGAGCAGCGCCGCGAGATTGAGGGTCGTGGTGGTCTTCCCCACCCCCCCTTTCTGATTGAATACCGCGATCTTTGCCACGGAATTCCTACCCGATCAAAGGGTTGCCAGCGTAAACTAGCCGTGCGTCGCTTGGCAAGGTCAATATGACGTTTGAATGGGATGCCGTGCGCGTGCGCAAGACCTTGATTGCATGGCTGTTGCGGGACGAGCGTTGGCGATCGAGCGACCGGAAAGGCAATTAATCGATGGAAAAGATTCGGCGCGAGCAACCCGAAGACGGCCCCGCGGTCAGGCGGGTTCTCGAGGCCGCCTTTCCGACCACCGCCGAAGCTGACCTCGTCGAGCGGCTGCACGGGAACGGCAAGGCGGTAATCGCGCTGGTCGCCGAGGACGAAGGACGCATCGTCGGTCACGTCGTCTTCAGCCCGCTGGCCATCGACCCGCTGGCCGGAACCGTGGGCCTCGGCCTCGGGCCGCTCGCGGTGCTGCCGGATCACGAGAAGCATGGCGTCGGCCGGCGGCTGGTGCAGAACGGACTCTCCGAGTGCAAGAAATGGGGCGCGGGCTTCGTGACCGTGCTGGGAGAGCCGGACTATTACGGACGCTTCGGCTTCGAGAGCGCGCGCGAGCACGGACTGCGCAACGAGTTCGCGGCGGACGAGCATTTCATGGTGTTTGAGCTGAAAAACCACGGGCTGCCGCCGCGCGACTCGATGATCCGGTACGCGCCGGAGTTCTCGGGCATGGTGAAACCGCTCGGCTGACCTTCAAGGCAGAAGTTTCAAGCCAAAGGAACCATCCGGCCAGGCCATCCTCTGCTTGCTGCTTGTCTTGTGTTTCAGCTCTTCTCCCACCCCTTCGCCCGTTCGACCGCCCGGCTCCATCCGGCCATGAGCTCCTGCGCCCGGCCGCGGTCCATCGTCGGCTCGAAAATCCGCTCGGCCTGCCACTGCGAGCCGAGCGCATCGGCATCCTTCCAGTAGCCAACTGCCAGCCCGGCGAGATACGCCGCGCCCAATGCCGTCGTTTCGTGCATGCGCGGGCGCACCACCTGCACCCCGAGCACGTCGGCCTGAAACTGCATCAGCATGTCGTTGCGGGCCGCGCCGCCATCCACCCGCAGCTCCTTCAGGTCGATGCCGGAATCGCTGCGCATCGCCGCCAGCACGTCCGCCGTCTGGTAGGCGATCGCCTCGAGCGCGGCGCGCGCGACGTGAGCTGCGCTCGCGCCTCTCGTCAGGCCGAACAGCGCTCCGCGCGCGTATGGGTCCCAATGGGGGCTCCCGAGACCCGCAAAGGCCGGAACGAAGTAGACGCCGCCGTTGTCCGGCACGCCGGCCGCGAGCGTTTCGACTTCACCTGACGAGCGGATGAGGCCGAGGCCATCGCGCAGCCACTGGACGACCGCTCCGGCCATGAACACGCTGCCCTCGAGCGCGTACTCGCGCGCGCGCCCGGAGGGGCAGGCCGCAGTGGTCAGCAGCCTCGCCCGCGACCGGATGGGGCGCGTGCCGGTATGCATCAGCATGAAGCAACCGGTCCCGTAGGTGTTCTTGATCATTCCCGGCGAGGTGCAGCGCTGCCCGAAGAGCGCCGCCTGCTGATCGCCCGCGATGCCGGCGATCGGGATGCGGGCGTCGAAAACGCCGCTCGCGGTTTCCGCCATGACGCCGCTCGATGGGCGGACGGCGGGCAGCAACGAGTTTGGCACCTTGAGCATCTCGAGCAGCTGCGGATCCCATTCCCCCGAGTGAATGTCGTAGAGCAGCGTGCGCGACGCGTTGGTCACGTCGGTGAGATGCGCTGCGCCGCCCGTCAGTTTCCAGACGAGCCAGCTGTCCACGGTGCCGAACGCGAGCCGCCCCGCCTCCGCCGCCGCGCGCGCGCGGGGGACATTTTCCAGTATCCAGGCCAGCTTGGTGCCGGAAAAATACGCGTCGAGCACCAGGCCGGTCTTGGCGTTGACGACCGGTTCCAGTCCGTTTGCCCTGAGCGCATCGCACGCGGCCGCCGTGCGGCGGTCCTGCCACACGATCGCATTGCACACCGGACGCCCCGTCGCCCGCTCCCACACCAGCGTGGTTTCGCGCTGGTTGGTGATGGCGATCGCGGCGACGTCCCGCGCGGCGACGCCGGCGCGGGCAAGGGCCTCCAGCGCCACGCCGATCTGCGTCGACCAGATTTCCGCGGGATCGTGCTCGACCCAGCCCGGCCTCGGGAAGATCTGGGCGAATTCGCGCTGCGCGATGGCCCGCACGCCGCCGCCGGCGTCGAAGACGATCGCGCGCGAGCTGGTCGTACCCTGATCGAGTGCCAGTATGACTTTCATGCGTTCAAGCGCTGGAAGGAGCCATTTTGGGCCGGTTCAACGCACTTCGCCCCCTTTCTTGTGCCGGACAATACCGCTAGAATCGGGGCCGGCTGGTGATTCTCGTCCGGGGGGGCTGAGGATGAATAGGGGGAGCAATGATTTTCTACGCGTTTTACGTGATCGCGCTCATTATCCTGATCCTGCACTTCACGGGATGGCTCAAGCGCAATAATCTCGAGTGGCTCGTCCTGGTCCTCGCGGTCGCCACGTTTCCCGTCGTCATTTTCCTGAGATAGCACCCCCGTCCGGCACCGGCGCTTTCCCTGCGCCTGCGACTCCGAAGCAGCGCGCCATACGCCTGCTTAGGGCCGTGCCTATTTCGCCAGCAGGCTGACGCCCGCCCCCATCAGCAACACCGCCAGCAGCTTGGAGAAGGCTTCCTGGCTGATCCGGTTTCCCAGTCTTTCCCCTGCCCACGTGCCGGCGGCCATCACCGGAAGCAGCACCGCGCACAGCGTCAGCGTTTCAGCCGTGTAATACCCCGCCGTTCCGTAGCCGATGATGCGGGCGATCATCTCGAACAGCCACAGCACCGCAACGGTGGCGCGAAACGCCTCCCGGCCCACCCCGCGCAGATGCAGATAAATGACGACGAGCGTCCCGCCGCCTCCGCCGAACAGCGTGTCGATGAAGCCGCCCGCAAAAGCGACGGGAGCCGCCCACCGCGGCGAGCAGCGCAGCCCCGGCAGGCCGAAGTAATGGACCGCGAGCGCGTAGAGCGCATAGGCGATCAAAAAACCGCCCAGGAGCTGCAACAGCACGCGGTTGTCGAGGCGCGAGAACAGCAGGACCCCCGCGGCCACCCCCAGCAGCGTCGGCAGCAAGAGCCGCGCGAGCTCCGGCCTGACGACCTGCGACCAGTCGCGAATGCTGAGAAAGACGAAAAGCGACAGCACCAGCAGGCCGAACATCGATACCGCGGTGTGCACCGGCATCAGGAAAGCCAGCAACGGAATGCCGAGCATGCCCGCGCCGAAGCCCGACATGCCGCGCGCAAGAAAGGCGGCAAACACGATGCAGGCGGACAGGGCGAGTTGCGCCGCGGTGTAACTCTCGAGCATGGACTTACTTGAAGAGCAGCGCGATGCCGCTCACGAGCAGCAATACGCCGATGCCGGTATTGAACCGGCGCTGATCGAGCCGGCCGGCGAGCCGGTGACCGATGCGCGTGCCGATGAACATCAGCGGCAGCCCGGCGATGATCAGGATGAACACCGTTTGATCATAGAACCCCAGCCGCGCGTAACCGGCTATGCGCATCACGGCCTGTATCCCGAGGATGGTCGTGATCGTCACGCGGAAAGCGTCCTTCTCCAGACGCCGCGCGGTGAAGTGCATCGCGTAGAGCGGGCCGGCCGCGGCTCCGAAGGCCGCGCCCGCCGCCCCCGCCAGCAGGCTCAGCACGGCGCGCGCCACGCCCAGATAGCGGGGCGAAATCTCCACGGGGCGAGAGACCGTCGCGAGGGCGAAGCAACCGTACAGCAGAACGAACACGCCGAAAGACCGGGTGAGAATCCTGACATCCACCCGGTCGAGCAGGATGAGACCCGCCAGCACGCCCAGGAGCGTGTACGGCAGCAGCCTCCCGATTTCACGCCAGTCGATGCTGGCACGGTCGCGCCAGTTTCCGAAAGACGCCAGTACCGTCAGCACGACGACGGCCGACACCATGACCGGGAGCGGCAGCACCAGCGCGAGCAGCGGCACCGCCACCGCCTGACCGCCGAACCCGGCCGTGCCGCGCACAGCATAGGCCACGACCAGCACGAGCGCCGCGAACACCAGCTCGATGGAACCCAGCTCGGCCATCTTCTACCGACCGCCTGGGGCTGGCGCGTTGCGCGCCGTCCGGGCCGCGAGGTAGAGGAACCCGAGGGCGCCCACGGCAGCGGCGACCATCAGCCAGAAGGTCATGCCGTAGGATTCGGTCACGGCGTACGCCGCAGAGAACACCGGCGGACCCAGCATGACGCCGCCATAGATGAAGAACGATGTGCCGCCGGCGACGAGGCTGATCGAGCCCGCCGGGCTCAGGCGCGCGCATTCGGCATGCACCAGGCCGTTCCATCCAACGCAACTCGCCCCGAGACCGAGAAAGAGCAGGTACACCACGGGCTTCGGCCACTCGGCATCGAAGGCAATCAGGGCAAGTGAGCACAGCATCATGATGAGGCCGATCAGCGTCAGCACGGCCACCCCGCTCCGCAGGCGGTCGGCCAGCCAGCCCCATGGGATGCGCGACACCGAGCCGCCGATTTGCGCCACGGACAGCATGATGCCGGCCTCCACGAGCCCGTAGCCGCGCTCAGCGACGAGGTAGACCACGGTGAAGCTCAGCAGGATGCGCTGCGCCGCGGAGAAGAGCACGGCGGCGAGCGAAATCCAGCGCAGGGGCTCCAGCCGCCAGACCAGCGGCACGCCGCCGAAAGGCTCCGCGCGGGCGTTGGCGGCAGGCTGCCGTTCGCGGTCCCATGCGCCGCGGGCGCGGCGCGCGAGGACCAGCGTCGCGATCGCGAACGCCGCAATGAACGCAAGCGCCCATTGCCAGCCCACGGTCACCGCCAGTGCCGGCGCGGTCAGGGAGACGAGGACTCCCCCAAGCGGCACGCCGGTCTGCTTGATCGCGAACATCAGGTTGCGGCGCTCGGCCGACGTGTGCTTCACCAGCAGCTGCGCCGCTGCCGGCGCGGCCATTCCCATGCCGATTCCGACCAGGACCGATCCCGCCACTATGTAGGCGACGTGCGGCAGCGCGAACAGGCCGAGCCCCGCGAGAGTCGACACCATGGCAAGCTGCGTCGCCGCCGCCGGACCCCAGCGCAGGGTGGCGATACCGCTGTAGACCGACGTCACCGTGGCCACGCCGAACGTCAGGCCCACGTGATAGCCGACCAGCACGGGGTCGACCTGCAGGGTCTCGGCCACCTTGGGCGCGATGGTCGGCAGCACGATGTTTCCCATCGCGACCACCATTTGCGCGGCCGTTGTCACCAGAACGACATACCACGCCGCGGGAGCATGCGGGAGGCTCATTGCCGAATGGTAGCAATGAAACGACTGCCGCCCCCGTTCAGGCGTCCGGTATATGGGCGACGCCCCTCTTTTTGACATGTCACGGGCGCATTCATAGAATTTCAACGCGCGTCTTCCCATGGCCCCGACCCCTCCCAGCCGACCGCCCGCCGTCGTCCAGCCCATCCCGCTGCTCTCGGATCGCGCCTACGAGCGCATCCGCCACGACATCCTCATTTGCGCGATCGGGCCCGGCACCGAGATCTCGGAAGCTCAGCTATGCGCGCATTACAAGCTCGGCAAGGCGCCGGTCCGTATGGCGCTCAACCGCCTCGCGCACGACGGGCTCGTGCGGGCGATCCCGCGCCGCGGCTATCGCGTCATGGAAATCACCCTCAAGGACATCCACGACGTCTTCGAGCTGCGCCTGATGCTCGAGCCGGCGGCGGCGCGCATGGCGGCGGGCCGGGTGGACACGCAGAGGCTGCGCGCGCTCGACGAGGCGTGCCGGGCCGGCTACCAGCGAGGGGACGCCAGGAGCACCTCGCGCTTTCTCGAAGCCAACAAGGCGTTTCACGTCGAGATCGCCCGCGCCGCCGGCAATTCGCGGCTCGCGGACGCGGTGGAGCAGCTGCTGGATGAAATGAGCCGTCTCCTGCACCTGGGACTGGGACTGCGAGACCGCTCCTACGATCTGCAGCGCGAGCACCGGTCGCTGGTCAAGGCGCTCGCGCGCGGCGACAGCCTCGGCGCCGAGCGCATCTGCCGCGAACAGATCGAGGAGGCGCGCAGCATGGTGCTCGCCGCGATACTCGCCTCGAGCTCCGTCATGAACCTTGCGCTGGGCGCAGAAAGCCCCCGGTGAGCGCCCTGCCCCAGCTGCAGCATCTCGCCGACCGCATTGGCGCGGCGCTCGCGCGCTCGCCCATGGAAATGGCGCGGGAAGTGCAGGCGGCGCTGCGCGACGTCACCGCCGAGCCCAACTGGCTGCCCGAGGAGCGCCGCCGTGCCAGCCACGACAACTATGCGCGTCACCTGCTCTACGGCGATCCGCAGGGCCGCTTCTCCATACTTGCGCTGGTATGGGAACAGGGACAGAAAAGCCCGATCCACGCGCATTACTGCTGGTGCGGGGTCGGCGTCTACCAGGGGGAGCTCGTCGAGACCTACTATCGCGAGAGCCTGGACGGCGTGCCGATGCGGGTGGGCAGCGCGCGCCGCACCGCCGGCACGCTGAGCTTCGATGCGCCCGCTTCAGGCATACACCGCATCGCCAACGAGAGCGCGGCGCCGGCCGTCTCGCTGCACGTCTATGGCATCGCAGGAAACCGGGTCTCCGGCGGCGTCAATCGCATATTCGCCTGACAGGCGCAAGAGCGAAAGGCAAGACGCACCTTCCCTCCGGACCGCTACTACCCAATCACGATGATGACGGAGTTCCCATGAGAGCAGTCGTACTCGACAAGCACGGCACGCTGGCCGACCTGAAATACGTGACCGATTTTCCAGATCCCGCGGTGACTGCCGGGCATGTCGTCATCCGCGTCCGGGCGACCTCGTTCAATTATCACGATGTCTTCACGGTACGCGGCATGCCGGGCATCAAGGTGCCGATGCCCATGATCATCGGCCTCGATCTCGCCGGCGAGATACTCGAGACGGGCGCCGGAGTGGATGGCAAGTGGAAAAAAGGCGACCGCGTGCTGGTGAACCCGCTCAACCGGGAAAAGGGGCTGATGGGCGAGATGATGCACGGCGGCCTCGCCGAGAAATGCCTGGTTGCCGAGCATCAGCTGATTCGCATGCCGCCGGGCGTCAGCTTCGAGGAGGCCGCGTCGCTGCCCGTCGCCTACGGCACGGCGCATCGCATGCTGGTCACCCACAAGACCGTGAAGAGCGGCGACAAGGTGCTCGTGCTGGGCGCGAGCGGCGGCGTAGGCACCGGTTGCGTGCTGCTCGCCAAGATGCTGGGAGCGGAAGTCATCGCCTGCGCGAGCAGCGCGGACAAGATCGAGCGGCTGAAGGCCCTGGGCGCCGACCACGTCATCAACTACAAGGAGACTGATTTCTCGAAATGGGCGATCGAGAAATACGGCAAGCCGCAGCGCCGCACCTACGACGGCGGCGTGGACGTCGTCATCAACTTTACCGGCGGCGATACCTGGGCGCCGACGCTGCGCTGCGTGAAGCGCGGCGGCAAGATCCTCGTCTGCGGTGCGACCGCGGGCTACGACCCAAAGGAAGACTTGCGCTATATCTGGAGCTTCGAGCTGCAGGTGATCGGCTCGAACAGCTATTACGACGATAACCTGCAGGCGCTGCTCGGCCTCATCCAGGAGGGCCGCATAAAGCCGGTGATCGACACGGTGCTGCCGCTCGAAAAGGCGGTCGAGGGGCTGCGCCTCATCGAAAACCGGGAAGTCTTCGGCAAGGTCATCGTCACGCCTTAGCTCAAGAAGCGTGAGTCGTGAATCTCGGCTGAGAGCCTTCAACGCGAACGCGAATCACGATTCCCGAATCACGACTCAACAATGGCCATTCCCCTTCCCGAGCCGCGCGGCTATCCCGGCAATCTCGGCTTGCTGTTTGCCGAGCATGCTGGCTCGGACCGTCCCGCGCTGATCGATCTGCGGGACGCATTGCGGCCACGGCCGGTCAGCTTCCGCGAGCTCGACGCTGAATGCAACGCGGTCGCGCGCGGACTCGAGCGGGCGGGGCTCGCGCCCGGCGACCGGATCGGCATCCTGTCGCTCAACCGCCCCGAATTCGTAGCCACGCTCCTCGGCGCCATGCGCGCCGGCGTTGTGCCGGTACCGGTCAACGTGAAGCTGCCTGCGGACGCGGTGTCCTACATCCTCCGGGACGCGGGCACTCGCCTCGTGTTTGCCGAGACGGGCACCCGGCGACTCCTGCCCTCCGGCGCCCGCGCGGTGCTCTATGGCGAGCGCGGCGCCGGCGCCTACAAAGCTTTCCTGGACCCGGGACCATTCGACGCGTTCGAGCCGCGCCCCGAGTCCGTCGCGATCCAGCCCTATACCTCCGGCTCGACCGGCCGCCCGAAAGGCGTGCTGCTGTCGCACTATGGCCAGAACTGGAGCCGGCGCATCCTGGCGCATACGCGCGGCACGACGCCCGCCGACGTCATCCTCGTCGCCGCGCCGCTGTACCACAAGAACGCCCTCAACGCCGTCAAGCAGGGACTGACCGGCGGCGCCACTCTGCCGCTGCTGTCGCAATTCGACATCGAGCGCTACATCGACGCCATCGGGCGCTTTCGATGCACGGTGATCTCCGGGGTGCCGACCATGATGGCGATGATGCTGACTCGGAAGGACCTGCTCGCAAACACCGACACGTCGTCGGTGCGCACCATCATGATGGGCTCGGCCCTCTCCTCGCCCGAGCTGCTCGAGGATCTGCGGGCGGTCTTTCCCAATGCCCGGCCTCTCGTCGTCTACGGCGTGACCGAGGGCGGCCCGGTTCCGCTGGGTCCGAGCCTGGAAGGAAAGGCGCGGCCGCCGGCGTCGCTCGGAACGCCCTACCCCGGGACGCAGGCCCGGCTCGTCGGCGGCGCCGGTCCGGACGAGGGCGAGCTCGTACTCAGGAACCCGGGCATCCTGCTCGGCTACCATAATCTCCCCGACGAAACGGCGAAGCGCCTGCGCGATGGCTGGTACTACACGGGAGACATCTGCCGGCGCGACGCGGATGGCTTCTATTATTTCGTCGGCCGCACCGACGACATGTTCGTCTCCGGGGGGGAGAACATCTTCCCCGGGGAAGTCGAAGCGATGCTCCTGCGTCACCCGGCCGTTCACCAGGCGCTCGTCATACCCTTCGATCACGAGCTGAAAGGCCAGGTCCCGTATGCCTTCGTCGTCCCGCGCGCCGGCGCAACCCTCACCGAGCACGAGGTCAAGCAGTTCGCACTGGCTAACGGCCCGGCCTACCAGCACCCGCGGCGGGTATTCTTCCTGGATCAGTTTCCACTCGCGGGAACCAACAAGGTCGACCGCGGCAAGCTGAGAGAGCTCGTCGCTGCAACCGCGGCGACGAAGTGACGACCGACGACGATCGACTAAGACTAACGACTAACGTTTAGAGAAATATCATGAGCGAACAGGCAATCGGCGTGGACAAGCTTCAGGAGCTGATCTCCCGCGGACCATTCAATAAGTGGCTGAACTTCACCGTGCTGAAAGCCGATC
>Ga0247825_10001023_pt1 | contig 18196 bp, 13 predicted proteins | sample 13C_Vanillin_Day_FD_194413 | JGI IMG/M metagenome (GOLD analysis project Ga0247825, IMG submission 194413) | Soil microbial communities from agricultural site in Penn Yan, New York, United States - 13C_Vanillin_Day48 | ecosystem: Environmental > Terrestrial > Soil > Agricultural land | place... | reverse complement strand
CCTGGTGGCAGCAACCGGCCGTCAGGCGAGATCGCCGGCCGGTTGCTGCCACCAGGAATGCCGGACAGCGTCGCGACCTCACGCCCGTCGATCGGCAGGACGCGCAGCTCGGAGAACGCGTCGCGCTGGTCGATGTAGACAAGCGAACGGCCATCTGCCGACCAACTGCCTGGAACGAGATCGTTGTTCTGGCTCGTGAGCAGGCTTTCGGCAGGCGCGCTCGAATCGCTTGGCTGCGACATGAGATGGCGGACGCCGTCGCGCTCGGAGAGATAGGTGAGACGCAGCCCGTCCCGCGTCCACACCGGCGCGCGGTTGATTCCCTCTGAGGCGATCGGGAGGAACGTCGCGTTGTCGAAACGATAGACCCAGATATTCCGACGCCCTCTGTCATCGACGACAACGGCGAATTGCCGGCCATCTGGCGACAGGCGAGGTGTCCAGAACGGCCGCGGCTCGATCGGGATTTGAGTGGTGACACCCGAACGATCGGCCCAGACCAGCGTCCGGTGGGCGGGCGGCGGTTGCGGCTGAAACACCAGCGTGCCGGTCGCCGAGAGCGCGAACCCTTCGTTGTTCTCGACGCCATCGACCAGCTTCACGGGCGTGCCGGTGGCCGTGAGTCGACCGCCGTCGAACGGGATGGCCAACAAGGCATCGCCCGCGGCGTAGACGATGTGGCCGGTCGGCGAGTATTCAGCATGGTATCCGCGAGCCACGACGGTTCGCCGTTCTCCGGTGGCCAGCGTCAGCACGTCGATCCGAAACAGCGCGTCACCATCATGAACGCTGATCAGCAGCGCGCTGCCTCCCGGCAGGAGGCTGGGCAGGTGGTAGGCTATGTCGGATTTCACAGGATTCGCGATGGTCAGCGGCTGCGGCACGCCCCCGTTGGCGGCGACCCGCTGAAGACCGCCAAACGACCCGAAGATGATCGTGTCGTCGGCGGCCCACGCTCCACCAAGAAATGAGCTCGCGGCGCAGATCACCACCGGTGCTGCCGTGGCGTCGAGCCTGATTGTCTTCAGCTGGTTGTCAGCCTGGAAGCCCACCGACTTCCCATCCGGGGAGAAAAAGGGCATGTACGCCCCTTCCGTGTCCGGCAGTGCCGTCGTCGTCAGCTGATCGAGGCGTCGGAAGAACAGCCGCTGCTTGTCAGTCGGGCCCTCGCCGGCGGGAAAGACAACCAGCATGCCGTCCGGAGAGATCACCGGCCCGCCCGCGAACCGCAGGTGCGGCGGCGGCGGCAGCGCGAAGCGCGCCAGCTGGCGTGTCGCCACAACAGGTGAAGGCTGGAGCCACCAGGTCGCAAAGGCTGCGACGCCGCTGACGACGAGAATGGTAGCGGCGAGAGCCGGCCAGCGAACCTGACGAGAAACCGTCGGCATCGCGACGGCTGTCGCGGCCGGCGTCACCAGCTCCGCAACCGTGTCGAGCGCGAACGCCAGATCGCGCGCGGATTGGAACCGCGCGTCCGGATCCTTTTCGAGACATCGCCGGACGATGCGGTCGAGCGCAACCGGGACGCTTGCCGCTGCATTGCCAAGCGCCGGGACGTCGTCGTGCAGGATTGCGTTCAGGGTCTCGACGCGCGACTGGCGATCGAACGCGCGACGGCCAGTCAACAGCTCGAACAGCATCGCGCCGAGGGCGAACAGATCCACGCGTTCGTCCGTAGGCTCGCCGCGGACCTGTTCCGGCGCCATGTAGCCGGCGGTGCCGAGCATCGTGTCAGCCGCCGTCCGCTGTGGCGTCGTCACAGTTCGTCGATCGAGATTCGGATCGCGGACGCGAAGCTTGGCGATGCCGAAGTCGAGAATCTTCACTCGCCCGTCGCGCGTGACCATCACGTTCTCGGGCTTGAGATCGCGGTGCACGATCCCTCGCCCGTGCGCCGCGGCGAGGCCGCGTGCGATCGCGGCCGCAATCTCGCAGGCCCGCGCCGCCGGCATCGCGCCTCGGCTGACGCAGTCGCGCAGCGTCTCGCCGTCGAGCAGTTCCATCACGAGGTACGGGCGGCCGTCTGCCGTGCCGACGTCGTACAGCGTCAGCACGTTGGGATGATTGAGCGCGCCAGACGCGTGGGCTTCCTGTTCGAACCGGCGCAGCCGTTCAGCATCGGCGGCATAGTCCGCGGGCAGCACCTTGATTGCCACATCGCGCTCAATCCGCGGATCGCGCGCGCGATAGACCTGCCCCATACCGCCGGCCCCGATCAACGCGTCGATCCGGTAACGACCGACCGCGGATCCCGATTGGAGGCGCAGCATCTGTTCCGACACTGCGACCGCCGGAATGCTGCCAGGATCACCGGCGTTGTCGTGCGCTGCCAACATCGCCTCGAGCTCGGCGCGCAACGCCTCGTCGGCGCCGCACGCGTCCTGGAGGAAGGTTCCGCGCTGACCGGGTTCGCGCAGCAGCGCTGCGTGAAACACTCCGGTAATCTGCTGCCAGCGCTCGGGCGTCATCTCTGTGCTCGGCCACAGCTACTATAGTCTTGGGCCGGAACATCCACGTCTGATTCTCGGGCTCCGAGCCCAGCACGCCTTCACGCTGCGCGACATCCGCTTGCCAAACCCGCTACATCAAGCAGCCTCTTGGATGAGCCAGTTGCGGGAATCGTCCAGTGCGGTCAGCCAATTTTTCAACGACTTAGCTCCGCTGTACTGCAGGAACTCACGCAGCGCGCGATAGGCGCCGTCGGAGGCCGTCCCGAAACTGTTGAATCGTCCATTCAGCTGTGGGATGTACGGTGGTTCCAGTGCAGGACGCGCTGGGTCGCGATGTCCAGACTCACGAACACGTAGGTGCGCTGACGCCGCGATCCGCTCCTCACCCTGGATTCCTGATCGGGTCTATCAGAACGACACCCTCGCTCCCACTCTGAGCGTACGCGGCGGCTGGAATCCGGAGTCCATCAGAAAGCGCGCGTCGCGCACGAGACGCTGTCTGCTGATCAGCGCCTGCGTGTCGACTCCCTGATAGAACGCGCCCTCGTCGACCGCAATGGCCTGACCGGGAAATAGTTCGGTCGGGAAGTAGTTGGTGGCGGTCTTCTGATTCAGCACGTTGATCGCGTTGAGGCTGACGGTGATACGTGCACGCTCCCCGAGAGCGATCTGCTGCTGCACGTAGACGTCCAGTTGAGTCACAAAGGGCAGCCGTCCGTCACTGCTTCGACCCCGGTACATCACGGGTACCTGATCAAGAGAGATGAACGCCGCTTCGCGTGTCCGCGGAGTCCCACTCGCGCGGAACCATCGCGCGCCAACGCTTGCGCCGTGGGCGGTGTCGAGCACGAGGTTGGCCTTCAGCTGGTGAGGGCGGTCGGTCGCGAGCACCCCGTACACCGGTTCGCCGCGCTCGTCGAACGCCATCATCGGGTTATCGAAGTTGCGACCTGTGTTCGGCGCTACTCGCCCATCCTCGTCAGACTGTGCCAGGCCCGAGTAGTTCCCTTCGAGCCGGCTCCACGTATAAGAAAGGCGGGTCGACCAGCCGCGAGAAAGACGCCGGTCGAGAGCGACCTCGACGGCGTCGTAATCGCGCCTCGCCTTGGGGAACGGAAGCGGCGTCGTGCTGAGCTCGGGAAAGAATGTGCTCGCCTGCTCGAATCCAGGATTGGCGATTCGAATGGTCGTCCCGACCTGTCCGGCTTCCTGGGTGCCCACGTCCTCGAGCGCGTGATCGATTTGTTTGTGGATGTACCTTGCGCCGACTGACAGGTTCGGCCCGATCTCGCGTTCGACGCCAGCCACCGCTTCTTGGAGTCGCGTTTGACGGAGTCCGGGATCGATGTGATTGTCGTCGGGGTCGTTGATCAAAACACCGGTCGCGCTGCGAGCGATGAGTCTCCCGGGGCATGCCGGTGGACAGTCCTGGTTGTCGACGAGCGTTCCGATGTCAGCACTGTCGAGGGTGTACCAGTACCCGACCGAACTGCCGCCGCCGAACGCGAAGGACAACTGGAGCTTGGTGATGTCATAGAAGACGCCCCACGATCCGTAGATCTTAGTCTTTCCGTCTCCGGCGGCATCCCACGCAACGCCGAGCCGGGGGGCTAGCTTGTCGTCGAAACCGAATCGGATCGCTGTGTCCGGCACTCGCGGGTCCGGCGAGAGCGACGGCACGCTCTCCTTCTCCGTGCGCAGGCCAACGTGGATCGTGAATCGTCGGCCGATCGTCCAGGCATCCTGGAGGAACAGGCCCACATTGTCGACCGTCGCGTTGCCCTCTGTAATAAACCCGCGGTTGGGCAAACGATCGTTGCTCGACACCGTGTAGTACCCGAACGGGCCCCTGGTTCCCATGAAATTCCGATCCCAAAAGACAACGATTCCGTTGCCGGTGCCTCCAGCGAGTGCGTCGAGGCCGACGCGATCGATCTGCAGACCGGCCTTCATCTGGTGTTGACCCCAGGCCGACACGAACACCGTGCCATCCAACTGGAAGCCGAGGCGAGGACCTTTGCCCTTGTCCCGGCCGATATTGGAGGGCACGTTGGTGTATCCACGTGGCTGTTGATAGACGGGCGGCACGCCGGGCACTCCTACCGACGATGTCTGATACAAGACGCGATCGCCGCGATAGACGCCCTCGTTGTAGAAGTTTCTGAAGAAGTAGCCGGTGCGCGCACTCAGGTACACACGATCGTTCGGCGTCACATCCACACCGACCGATGCGGAGTAATTCGGCGTCACCTCGTCGATCGAGTAGTCCGCCGTCGGGTTGCTCGTGCCATCGAGGGCCGGGAGAAGACCCTCCTGTTGTTGTGAGCCGGTGCTGAACGCGCCCCTCACGCGCCAGCGCGGGCTGAGCTGTGCGAGCACGTTGACGGCGGCGTTGCGCCGAGTGAGATCCTGCCGGTAAGTGCTGGTCGACCCGTCCGGCAGGAATGTCACCGTCCGGTCGAGGGGGCGGAACGCTGGGATGTAGCCACCAAAGAACCAGGCGCGGTCGCGCAGGATCGGTCCACCCAGAGTGAAGCCGGCCTCGAGTTGACTGTAACGGTCCTCGGGATAGGTGACGTACTCGGCCCGTGAGTTGTCGGTCGGCACAATCTGCAGCGTCGGCCGCGGTGCAGCATCAAGCGCGTCGTCTGACCAGTAAAAAAGAGCATCACCGTGCCACGTGTTCGTGCCCGACCTCGTGATGACATTGAGGACGCCTCCGGTCGAGCCACCGTACTCCGCGGCATACCCCGACGATTTCACTTGGAGCTCCTCGACGAAATCCGTCACGAGGAACTGGCCAGGCGTGCCGACCCATGTATTAGTCGTCTCGATGCCATCGATCACGACACGATTCTCGGCGCCGCTCGCGCCGTCGACCGAGATTCCACCGAGCTTCGATTCGTGATTGGTCCCGGGCGCCTGGACAGCGAGCGACGTGAAATCACGGCCTCGAGGCATCTTTTCGATGGCCTCGCTGCGCATGCTCGTGGCACGGGAACTCTGGGTGACAGCGATGAGAGGTGCGGAGCTCACGACCACCACTGTTTCGTCCGGCCCGGCGGGCGTGAGCACCAGGTCGACGTTGAGCTGCACTCCGAGGGCGAGATCGACGTTTGTGACGCGAGCCGGCGCGAAGCCGGTGAGTCGTGCCGTGAGATCGAATCGGGTAGAGGGCAGCGATGCGAGCCGGTACTTCCCGAGGTCGTCAGTCACGGCTTCGACCGCCAGCCCACTGGTGCTGCGAGCAACGACGAGGACACCCGGTACGACACCGCCCAAAGTGTCACGCACGACCCCTTCGATAGCGGCGTGCTGTTCCTGGGCGCCCGCGCCGTTGACGAAGGCCAGCATGACCGCGATGACAACGAACGTCCGTGTCACCATTCTTGCCATCGCCGCCCAGGCTCGGAAGCGACCTACCTCGAGCCTGTAGCCGGTCGACGATGCGGGGTCCGGCAGAGCCTCAACATTAGGCTGAATGACGTTGAGCTTTTTCGCGACCTCGACGCCGTGTTGCTGCCGGTGGCGATCAAGTTTCAAGGCGTGCAGGCACCGGGCTGACTACAGCCAACGAACAGCGCGACACCGACGACGCCAACAGAGGTGAGAGGCATGCATTGGTGGCTCCGTTTGAATACCGGTAATTTCTGAATACAGCGTGATAGGCGAATCTCGCTTCATGTCGTGTGAAGTGTCGGATCGTACCCGGGCGCGCGTCCTCAATCTGTGCAGAACGGAACAGCGGCCCGTCCAAGGTCTCGAGGCCAACACCCGGGCATCCGGCGCGCCTGGCATTTCAAACGATCGCGAGGGATGTCGACATTCACCGGATGGATCTCGATGCGCGGCTGGTGAATGACACCATCGAGTCGCAGCCCTTTTCGAATTCGACTCGCATCGAAGGCTCGGCCCGATTCTCGCCAGCCGAAAGCCGAATTGCGTTTGCGTCTTTACGTTCAGGACTGCCGGCGGAAATCGATCTCTCGAGCTCGAAGCAGGATCTGTATCCGAGTGGTGTGACGATTCCAGGCCTCGGCATCCAGGGGAGCATGGCCTCGGTCACTATCCCTGCGAGCCCGGTGGCGTGGGGCCTCACGATCGCCAGCAACAGCCGCAATCGTGACAAGGCGACTGCCTTCGTCGAGCAGTTGCTTGGGCCGCTTGGTCGCAAGGCGTTAGCGACGAACGGTCCTCAACCCCTACCTCGCGCGCGTGTATCGCGCTCCGACTATCAACGTCTTCCTGAAACGCTCCAGCCGCTGACGAGCACCAACTGAATCTCGTCGGTGCGATCGTGATGCATGTCGGTGCGACGGATCTAACGGTAAAATCCTCACGCCGCATAGGGTGGCAATTCGAGGTACAGACGATGAGAAATGCGATCTTGCGGGGCAGCGCGGGCATCCTGGCGATCTCGCTGGTGAGCCTGAATACATCGGCGTTTGCGCAGGGGGCGTCCATGCCGCTTCCCGCGACGGCGTGCGCGAGCCTGCAGGGCATGTCGATTCCAGCGATGGCGCTGCGCCTGCCGACAGGCGGTGCCGCGGTTCAAACTGCGGTTGCCGTCTCTACGACCGCCAAGGACAACCCGAACGGCGACTTCTGCAAGGTTACCGGCATCGTCAAACCGAAGAACCCGACGTCGCCGAACCTGGAGTTCGAGGTCAACCTGCCGAATGCGTGGAATCGTCGCGTGCTGCAGATGGGCGGAGGTGGGTACAACGGCACGCTCGTGACTGGTCTCGGCGGCTTCACACTGCAGCCGGCGAGCGTGGACAACCCGTTGAAGCAGGGCTTCGTCACCGTCGGTACCGATGGCGGCCACAAGTCTGCCGCCGGCTTCGACGGCAGCTTCGCCATAGACGATGAGGCGCTGGCGAACTTCGGGAAGGAGTCGGTGAAGAAGGGGCACGACGTCGCGATCGAGATCATCAAGAAGGCGTATGGCCGCGCCCCCGAGCGATCGTATTTCATCGGCGGCTCACAAGGCGGTCACGAGGCGCTCGACGCTGCCGCTCGTTATTCCGAGGACTACGACGGCGTCGTCGCGCATTACCCGGCGTACAACGTCACGCTGCTGCATCTGGGATCGCTCAACGCCGGCCGCGCGGTGTATGAGGGCGGTGGCGCGGCGTGGCTCAGCCCGGCGAAGACGAAGCTGATCACCGACGCGGTCTACGCGACGTGTGATGGCCTCGATGGCGCCAAGGACGGCATCATCAGTTCCGTCAAGACGTGCAACGGCGCGTTCGACGTGAAGACATTGCGATGTGCGAACGGAACCGAAGGCGGCGACACGTGTTTATCGGATGCACAGCTTGCGGCAGTCGCGAAGATCACATCGGATTACAAGCCTGGCTTCGCGGTTGCCGGCATGGATACGTTCCCTCGGTGGCCGCTGCTCGAGGGGGCCTTGTTCCGCGAGCGATCCAACTGGGGCCAGGTCCCGCAGCCGTCGAATCCGCTCTCAGGCAAAGAGCCCCTGCTCTATACCGCGGGAGACCAGACCGCGAAGTTCATCATCAGCCGCAACCCGAAGCTCGACACGATGACCTTCGATCCGAAGCAGTATCAGTCACGCATTGCGACCGTTGCCTCGATCATGGATGTCACCGACGTGAGCCTCGAAAAGTTCAAGGCGAAGGGCGGCAAGATCATCCTCACGCACGGCACGGCGGACGATTTCATCACGCCGCACAACACGGAGCTCTATTACCAGCGACAAGTGAAGCAGTTCGGTCAGGCCGGTGTCGACAGCTTCATCCGCTTCTACATGATTCCCGGCTTCGGCCACGGTTTCGGTCCGTTCAACGCGAAGATCGACAGCCTCACGGCGCTGCAGGCGTGGGTCGAGCAGGGGCAGGCACCGTCGGGCCTCGCGGCGATCGATGGGAACCCCAACGCGAATCGCTCGCGTCCGCTGTGCGAGTGGCCGAAGTGGCCGAAGTTCACGGGGGCTCCTGGCAGCGAAGGCAACGCCGCCAGTTTCGCGTGCGTGGCGCCGTAGTCCCCAGAGCACTCGATCACGACACACCCTGGTTACTTATCCATCCGGTTCGGCCCCAGACGCTTCAGATACGCGACGATGTCGTCAACGTCGCCATCAGTCAGCGTGATGAGGCCGCCCAAGGACCGCGAACCAACCGGGTCCTGCTCCTCCGTGAAGTTGAAGAACCGCTGATAGTGAGCCACGGCGTCGCGAAGGGTTTTGGCGCCGTTGTCGTGGAAGTAGGGCGCGGTGTCCTTGACGCCCCAGAGCGTCGGTATCTTGAACAGCCCCGCAAAGAAGGCCCGCGGAATGACGGACGGTGGTGGTTGGGCGGCCGGAGGAGTGGGGTCGAGGAGCACTCCTAAATCGGGAGAGTCGATCCTTACCACCGGGTTGATCTCATCGTTGACGATCCACCTCAGGATCGGATTGTTGGGTGCGTTGACGATGGTTACACCCGTGTTGATGAACCGTGCTCCCACCGGCGGGCTGCCGGGGGAAAAGCTCGAATGCGCCTGGTTGACCATGTTCAGCATCGGACCGCTATGACAGAGGGCGCAGATGCCCCTCTTGGAAGGAGGTGTAAAGGGTGCGTCGACGAGGAACGTGCGTCCCCGCTTCTCGGCTGGCGTGATTCCGGGGGGCAGTTCAGGCGGCGCTCCAGTCGCGGCGAACTTCCTGAGCGCAGCCGAGGAGAAGAAGCGCGCACCGGTTCGCTGGAATTCTGCGATGGCGTCGAGTTGCGCGGTCGTCGGTTCGACGGTGTTCTGGGCATGGCCGTGAATCGCTTCACGTGCCTGCTCCTGCAGTGTGGGCGCGCGGCCGTCGTAGTTCAGAACGGGGTCGAGCGCGGGTGTGTTCCGGGTCGATGGAATGCCGCGAAAGACGGTCACGTGCGTCGCGCCCGGGTCATCCGCCAGCGAGAGCCACGGCGGCAATGGGATGGTCATGCGGATGGTGGCGTGTTCCTGGACGCGCGTCGTGCCGACGCCGTCCTCGTCCAGCGCGTCGTGGATTAAGAATTTGTCGTCAGGGTCCGCCTTGTCGATGATCCGCTGCACATCGGCCAAGGTGACGGTACCCGTGTCCTTGCTGTGGCATGTCAGGCACGTGCGGCCGTTGCCGCCGAATGTCTCTTTGTCGAAGAGCTTCTTCCCGTCGAGCTCGATGCCAAGCTCTTCCTGGCCAAGTCCGTTCGAGAGCGGAACGCTGCTACTACTGAGCGCGAGAGCTACCGTGACGCCTAAGGTTGCGAGTTGACGTGACGTTCGAGCCATGGGGCTTCCTCCTTGATGCACCCGAACTCTGAGACACGTCGTGGGTAGGCGCCAGATCTCTACGGTGTTCTACCTCCGGAAACGGGCTGACCACGTGTTCACATACACGTTGTACACTCCGGTCCGTTCGCACGGAGCGCCCGATGGAAACCGACACAAGCGCCCAGGATCGACGCGAACTGCCAGACTCCGTCGTCCGTGCTGAGCTCGAGAGAATCCTTGCGAGCGAAGTCTTTTCTCGATCGCAGCAGCTGCGGCGCTTGCTCTCGTTCATCGTCGAACAACGACTCGCCGGACAGGGCCATTCGCTCAAAGAGTCCGTCCTCGCCCACGAGGTGTACGGGAAGGGAACAGACTTCGACGGCGGGGCCGACCCAGTCGTTCGGGTGGACGCCAGGCGCCTTCGCGACAAACTGCGGGAGTACTACGACGGTCGATCCGATCCCGTCGTCATCACGCTGCCGAAGGGCAGCTACGTACCAGTCTTCGAAGGGAATACCGCCTCACTCGCCCACACGGCTCCTCCATCACCCACCCACACGGCTCCTCCAGTTGTTCAGGCGGAGCCGGAGCAACAGCAAACGCCGCCGGTTCCGAACTTCAGGCTCACGAGGATCGCGGTCAGCGCACTGGCGATCGTCGCTGCGATTGTCGCAGCGGCACTTGCGTGGCGCGCAGTCACCAGGCCGGTCAGCGCTCCAATCCAACTGCTCCCTTTGGCTTCGTACCAAGGTGTGGAAGGACCACCTGCCTTGTCCCCGGACGGCGACCTCGTTGCCTTCGCCTGGTCAGGCCAAGCCGAGCCTGGTGCAACGGATATCTATGTGAAAGCCGTCGGGAGTGAAGCGCTTCGGCGATTGACGGCCACTCCCAATTCGGAAAGCAGCCCGGCCTGGTCCCCTGACGGACATACGCTCGCCTTCGTCCGAGACGCACTCGGTGTTTTCACCATGTCCCAACTCGGCGGCGCCGAACGCCAGGTATCGGCATCCGGCACTCAGGTCGCGTGGGCTGGTGACTCGAAGTCGGTTCTCATCCGTGACCGGGAAGGGAGCACCGGTCCCTTTGGCATCTACCAGGTGTTCCTCGACACGCTGGAGCGTCACCGACTGACACAGGCGCCCGTCGGCGCCGGAGACTGGAGGTTTGAGGTCTCACCGGACGGCAGCACCCTCGCGTTCATACGCTATGAGAAGAGTGGAATCGCCGACCTGTACGTCGTACCCATGAGAGGCGGCGAACCGCGGCGGCTCTCGAACTGGAGCGCCACGATGTACGGGTTATCGTGGACGCCCGATGGTCAGGAGATTGTCTACGACGTCGACGAGCCGCCAGCCAGTCGGCTGTGGCGAATCCACGCGAACAGCGCCACACCTGCTCGGGGATCGCCGATTGCCGACATCCCGGCGGCGGCCCTCTATCCGTCAATCTCGAGGCCAACGGCCGGACACCCGGCGCGGCTTGCGTTTCAGACGATCGCCCGCGATGTCGACCTTCATCTGATGGACCTCGACGCGCGCCTTGTGAATGACACACTCGAGTCGCGGCCCTTTTCGAATTCGACTCGCATCGAGGGTTCGGCCAGATTCTCGCCAGACGGCAGCCGGATTGCGTTCGTGTCGCTCCGTTCCGGAGCCTCGGAGGTTTGGGTCGCTGAACCCGATGGAAGCGGACTCCGGCAGGTCACGACACTCGGTGCTGCTGGAGTGTCGATCGGTGGATGGTCCCCGGACGGTACACAGATCGGGTTCGAAGCAGCAAACGCCGGCAATAGCGACGTCTATCTCGTCGGAGCAGATGGAGGACACCTGCGCCGGCTGACCGCAGAACCCTCCATAGACGGAGTTCCGTCCTGGTCGGGGGACGGGCGGTGGATCCATTTCGCATCGACACGCGCGGGAGTGATTGCGGACATTTGGCGGATCTCTCCGACCGGAGGCGAAGCCATCCGACTGACACACAACGGCGGCTTCGAGCCGCGGGAGTCTCCGGACGGCCGGTATCTCTTCTATCTCGACCGTCCTCCGGCGGGCCTGACGATCGGCGGCACCGCCAGGTTGATGCGGCTACCTCTCGGTGGCGGACACGAGGAACAGGTGCTCGAGGGCGTCCGGCCGTTTCTATGGTCGGTGACCGATACCGGGATCGTGTTCGTCACGCGCGAGGCGGAGTTCGATGCGATCGACGTGTACCGCTTCAGCGATCAGCGGGTTACCCGCGTGGGCCGGCTGGGATTTCGGATACCCGGGATCTACAGGCACATGACGGTGTCCCGCGACGGGCGCTGGGCATTGGCTACGAAGATGGTGCGATTCGATTCTGACCTCATGCGGCTCGACAACTTTCGATGAGACCACGCATTTATAATGACGCCACACTTGACCCTCACCCCCGGCATTCGCCTCGGCGTCTACGAAGTGATCGCCGGCATCGGGGAAGGGGGAATGGGGCAGGTATTTCGCGCCCGCGATACGAAACTGGATCGTGACGTCGCCATCAAGGCGCTGCCCGAGGCGTTCGCCCACGATGCTGATCGGCTCGCGCGCTTCCAGCGTGAAGCCAAGACCCTCGCCTCACTGAACCACCCAAACATTGCGACTATCTACGGCCTCGAAGAGAGCGGGGGCATGACCACCCTCGTGATGGAACTGGTCGCGGGAGACGATCTCTCACAGCGCATTGCTCGAGGCGCGATCCCTCTCGATGAGGCGCTCCCGATCGCGAAACAGATTGCCGAGGCGCTCGAAGCGGCGCACGAGCAGGGCATCATTCACCGCGATCTCAAGCCGGCGAACATCAAGGTGCGGCCTGACGGCACGGTGAAGGTGCTCGACTTCGGGTTGGCGAAGGCGATGGATGCCATCGGCGATGCGCAGTCGGCAACAGGCGGCGCGTCGGTGTCGCAGTCGCCGACGATCACGACGCCTGCAATGACACACGCTGGGATGATTCTCGGCACGGCTGCGTACATGAGCCCGGAACAGGCATCCGGCCGGCCCGTGGACAAGCGTGCCGACATCTGGAGCTTCGGCGTCGTCTTGTTCGAGATGCTCAGCGGCCAACGTTTATTCGGCGGCGAGACGGTTGCCCATACGGTGGCTGACGTGCTGCGCGCCCCAATCGACGTCGGCAAACTTCCGAAAGACACCCCTCGAGTTGTCCGCGCGTTGATCGCGCGCTGCCTCGACCGCGACGTCAAGACTCGCTTGCGCGATATCGGCGAGGCGCGCCTGACGATCGGCAGATACCTCGCAGACCCGGCAAGCGGTGAAGTCCCCGGCGGCGTGAGATCCGCCCGTCAGTGGGGTGGGTGGGCCGCGGCGGCGGTCCTTGCGGTGCTCGCGATCGTCGGATGGTTGCGCCCGCAACCGGAGGCAAGCAGTCCCACGGCCGACCTGGTCCTTACGATCGCGCCTGCGGAAGGCGGCCTCGCGCGGGTGGGTGACATTCATGCAACCCCCGAGATTTCACCCGACGGCACGGCGGTGATTTTTTATCAAGACGGCGTGCACCTCCGACGTTTGAATCAACTCACGCCAGAACCCGTGCGTACAGGCCGTTTCACCAATCCAGGATTTTGGTCCCCCGACTCGCGATCGTTCGTGTATACCGACGGGACCAACCTGAAGAAGATGCGCGTGCCGGCGGCGCGCCGGAAACTGTGACGAGCGACGTTGCCGCTCTGGTGGGCGGGAGTTGGAGTAGTAACGGCACTCTTTTGGTGGCAACGACTTCAGGTCTGTATGCCGTGTCGGCGGCTGGCGGAGTCGCCAAACGCATCGACGCCACCGGAACGCCGTTCGAGAGAGGCGGAGTTGCCTGGGGATACTATTGGCCGGAGTTCCTGCCGGGTAGCGAGGATTTTCTAGTCCTTGTGGATCAGGGGATCGAGCAGTCTGACATCTACCTCGCCACCCTACGCGACGGGCGTGCCGCCGATCCCGTTCTGCTGATGAAGAACGCGACGGCGGCGCGTTATACGCCGGCGGGCGGAGGACGCCTCCTGTTTGTTCGCAATGACAATCTCTACGCGCAGACGCTGAACCGCACAGCCAGGAGACTGGAGGGTGAACCCGAGTTAGTCCAGCAGCGCGTGGCCTCCTCGCCCTCATTTCATCTCGCGCACTTTTCTGTGTCCCGCTCCGGCGTTGTGGCATGGCGTCCCGGAACGGCCGGCCTGTCGCAGGTGACGATCTTCGATCGACAGGGTCGTGAGATCGGCACGGCGGGTTCTCCCACTGTGGTCCAGACACTCAGGCTCGCGCCCGACGAGACACGTTTGCTGATTGGCTTCAACGGGGCCGCTTGGCTACTCGAACCCGGCCGACCTGGGCAGCAACAGTTGGAGCAAGGGTCTCTGCTTACACTGTGGTCGTCGGACGGATCCAGGTTTCTCGATGCAGTTAGCTCCGGCGCGACAGAAATCCGCGTTGTGGAACGTCCCGTGACTGGAGGAGGGGAGGTTCGCGAAGTGGCGAAGCCGCCTGGCATGGGGCGGTTGGAAGACATTTCTCCGGACGGCAACACCCTGCTACTCAGTCGGGGCGCCCTGGATACGGCGGTGTTTTCGTTGGTGTTAGATGGCGTGCAGAAAGAGCCCAAAGCCGTGGTCCAAACGAGAGAGACGATCTCGCACGCCCGCTTCTCGCCGGACGGCCGGTGGATTGTGTACACCGCCTCCGCCCTCGGGGGCGGCCCCGGAGGGATCTACAGCGGCGGAGGAATCTACGTGCAGCCGTACCCCGGACCGGGTTTGCGGAAGCAGGTGACTAGCCGCGGCAACTATCCGGTCTGGCGCAAGGATGGCCGGGAAATCGTGTACCTGGATGAATTCCAAGGCCGGAACTACATCTGGGCGGTCGATGTGGACGCTACTGGCAGGGAAGTCTCGGCCAAGACACCGTCGCCTCTCTTTCCCGCGCGTCTTCCCGCAACTACGTTCGGGGATCTGAACTTTCTGGCCGTGTCACGCGACGGCTCACGCTTCTACATTCCCCAAGCGGTGGAGCAGCCGGCGTCTGACGTGATCCACGTCCGCATGGGTTGGATCGAATGATGCTCGAACGCACCGCGCTTCAGCCGCAACCTTAGAACAGGAAACGGGCGGCAATTACCCGCGCCAACATCATACCGAGGAGCAACCATGCGCAGTTCGGGCTTGCGTGCTTGACATAAGATGTAGAGTACTCTATAAACTAGAGTATGTGAGGCCTTGCTCATGGATCAACTCGAACATCTCGCCGGCGACCTTCGTTTCGTTCGTGGGGCTCTCGACACCAGCACCCGAGGCGCGTCGCCTTCAACGCTGTACTTCCTCTGGGCTGCCATCGTTCTGATTGGGTTCGCACTCGTTGATTTCCAGAGTAGTTGGGTGCTCAGGTACTGGGCGGTTGCCGGCCCCGCTGGCTTCTTCGCGAGCGCATACCTCGGGTGGCGTCATGCTCGCCGGCTTGGGCAAGCGTCGGCCTCAGATGGCAGACGGCACGTACTTCACTGGGGAGCTGTGTTGTCTGCAGTCGCTCTAGCCGTATTGCTCCACGCGCGAGGTGGAGTGCCGTCAGAACAACTCCACGCGGTGATCCTCCTGGTGCTCGCTCTCGGCTATGTCACCGCCGGACTGCATCTTGATCGACCGCTCTTGTGGGTGGGCCTTCTCATGGGAGCTGGATTCGTCCTGGTGACGCTGGTGTCCTCGTACGCGTGGACGGCGGTTGGCATCGCCCTGGCTGTAGGCCTGACGGTCGCTGGCATCAGGGAAGGACGTCCGCGTGAAGCGACGACTTGAGGCGACCTCTGCCCAACTCCCGTTCGGCGAGTTGGACGACCTGCTGCAACATCGCGCCCGACTCGGGGCCGCCGTCTTGCTAGCTCGGCACCAACAGTTGTCGTTCAGTCGGCTGAAGGCGCTGCTCGACGAGACTGATGGCAACCTCGGGGCTCAGATGCGAAAGCTCGAAGACGCCGGCTACGTGGTTGCCCGCAAGGAGTTCCAGGATCGCCGGCCGGTGACGTGGTACGCGCTGACCGCCAAAGGGAACCGTGCTCTATCGCAGCACCTCGCGCACCTGGAGCGCCTAATCCAACACGCACGCCGCGCACGAGAATAGCTGGCCCTGTCGGCAGAGCGAAGGAGGATGCGATGCTCGAACTGCCATGCTGGCCTTCGCCCCCGTCATGATCGCGCGCAAGGGCAGTCGGCGGCACCGCATATTCGGGCGTGTCTACGCGCTGTCGTACGTGGCCGTGTGCGCCACCTCTCTCGGCATCTACAGCCAGCAGCGATTTTGGTTTCCGCACTGGTTGGCCATTGGAGGACTGGTCGTCCTGGTCATCGGCTATCTGGCGGCGCATCTCAAGCCGCGCGGGTGGCGATACATTCATCTCAGCGCGATGTTGCTGAGCGCCTACAACCTGTTCGGTGGGGCGGCGAATGAAGCGTATCTTCGCGTCCGTGCCCTGCGCAGACTGGCCGGTGACAACATCATGACGTCCCCGCTATGGGTATGACGCACGCGCTCGTCATGCTCGTATTCGTGTTTCTGATTGGTGGCTACGTGGCTGCCTCGATTGTCAACCGTGCTCGACGCGGGCAGACTGCCTCAGTGAGTCCTTCATGACCCATTCGCTCCAACCGACGCCTGGCCTGAGGTCGCAGTTGGACGATGTCGCGAGCCGTTCCCAACGGCGTGCGAGTCTCGAACCGCGCAGACTGCAAAGCGCCTTGCACCAGATCGCGTCCACAGTGCTTGCAGACACGGGCCTCGTCTTGAATCTCTTCCGCACAGAAGGGGCACTTTTTCACAGCCGTCAACTCCGGGAGGGGGCATGGAGCTACGTTGCGTCAGATTGTCGCAGATGTGGGGCGACGTGGCGATCGATGTGCAGTGATGTTTAGCCAGCCCCTTGATTGACCACCAGCCATGCCACAAACACGGCCAACCCGACGTAAGGCGCGACCATGACGAGCGCCGTTCGATGACGCCTCCGCGCCACGGCTCGCGCGGCCAAGAACAACAGCACGGCTACGGGAGGCGCTACCCACTGGAGGCGTGGGGTCAGGAACAAGTAGAAGAGAAACGGGCACGCCACTATCGCTCCTGCCAGTACCATCTTCGAGCGCGTCGCAGCTATGCCACCCAGCGCGAGCAGGATACTCACGATCACGGCAGGCCACCCAAAGACCACGGCGACAAATGGCACAGTGTTGACCACGCCTTTGATATCACAGTCGTGCGCGGAGGTCTCGATTCATCCTTCGAGTTGCGCATGGCGGTGATCCTGAACTGGAAGCCCATGCCGTGATCTGCCAGGCTCGTCTCGCACGCTGCGCATCGGTGACGAGGATTGGTAACGATGTGCCCACGGACCGACGAGTACTACGAACCGGCGCGCGCGGCGCTGCCGGTAACGAAGCTCGCTGCACGTAGCAGTTCATCGTGTGAAGGAAACTTGCCCAAGCCCGCGAAGCCCTCTGTGCCGCACTCGATGTGCGACCACCGGACGATCCCGTCCCGGTCGATGAGGAACTGGCCTTTCAACTGCGTAAACGTCGTTTCATATTCGCGGAGATCGGTCGGCGTCGCCTGGTAACCGTCCAGCGCCGTGAGAGCCTCTGCGGCGGCTGGCACAGGGAGCGGCGCCGGAAGCTCTCCGGTCGGATTGATGTGGGTGTTCTGAATCATCTGCATCATTTCCGGCGTCGGCTCCGGACGAGGTACGCCGTACGAGCGATGCGTCGTCAGTTGTGGATCGGCGCCGAGCGCCAAACGCGAGGGCCTGAACTTGAAGTACAAACGCGCATTGTCCAGTTCAGTGCCGACGATGGCGAGAGAGTCGACGCCGAGGGATCGCAGCTGGTCCGATGTCGCGGCCATCTGCGCCATGGCTCTCCTGCAGAACGGGCAGTAGAGGCCCCGGAACAGACCGAGCAGTACCGGTGTCTTGCCGCGATAATCGGCCAACGAAATCGTCCGATCCTCGTGCACCGCCGGCACGACAAAATCGGGCGCGCGGTCGCCGGACTGAACAGGCATCTGGTCTTTCGTCATGTAACGACCTCACATCAACCTAAGAACGGGAGCAGGAGAAGCGTATCAGGATCGAGGCCAGTCCGCTCGCACAGCTGTCGCGATCGCTCCATGAGTTCCTCGGCCCGCGCGCGGTCGCCGCGATCCAGATGTATGGTCGCGAGGCCGTCGTAGCACGGGAGGATCAACTGCGGCTCACCAATCTTCTCGGCCAGCGCCAGCGCTTCGCGATACGCCGACTCTGCCTTGTGGAGCTCGCCTCTGCATTGATGGATTTGCCCGATCACGACGAGCGGAACCGCGAGGTGGTCCAGTTGTCCCAGTTCGCGGTCGATCGCGGCCGCCGCATTCGCTGCCTCGAGGCCTTCAGTGTCGCAGCGCTCGGTGAGCGCGCAGTACGCGGTGGCCAGGTTCGCGTAGATGTAGGACTGCAACGAGGCGGCGCCAATC
>Ga0247825_10001022_pt1 | contig 18205 bp, 16 predicted proteins | sample 13C_Vanillin_Day_FD_194413 | JGI IMG/M metagenome (GOLD analysis project Ga0247825, IMG submission 194413) | Soil microbial communities from agricultural site in Penn Yan, New York, United States - 13C_Vanillin_Day48 | ecosystem: Environmental > Terrestrial > Soil > Agricultural land | place... | reverse complement strand
CCTAGTGGCGGCGGGTATCCGCCCGCACGCGCGCTAACCGCCGCCGTCTATCAGGCGACGGCGTTGAGGGTGACACGGAAGCAGGTGCGGCCGGGCTCTGACTCGACCTCGACGGCGCCATCGTGATCGTCGGTCACGATACGCCAGACCATGTCGAGCCCGAGGCCTGTGCCTTCGCCTTGCGGCTTCGTGCTGAAGAAGGGCTCGAAGACGCGGCTCAGGTTCTCGGCCGGAATCCCGGGCCCATCGTCCTCGATCTCGACGATGACCTTACCGGGCTCGCCGCGGGTACGAATTGTGATCGTCCCTTGCTCCCCTAAGGCGTCGGCGGCATTGTCGAGGATGTTCGTCCAGACCTGGTTGAGGCCGCTACCGAAGGCGCGCACCATTGGTAGTGAGCGGTCGAACTCGCGGCGCACGGTGAGACTGCGCAGGGCGTGGCCCATGATCACAAGCGTGTTCTCAATGCCTTCGTGGACATCGACCGTCTGCTCTGCCGCCCTGTCCATGAAGGAATAGGACTTCACCGCCGCGACGAGGTCGGAGATGCGCTGGGTGCTTCGGTTGACCACCTCCGTGAGGCCCTGCGTCTCGCCCTTGTCGGCGAGCCACAGCAGGACGGGCCTCAGGGCAGCCGCGGGGACGGTGTCCGCCAGCGAGGATAGTTCCGTCGGCTCGTACCCGTCGTGGACGAGGGCCGCGGCGAGATCCCAAGCGTCGTCGATGTCATGGTGTGCGAGCCAGTCTTCCATGTCGCTCTCACGGCGGCTGACCTCGGTGGGACGAAGCTCGGCGACGTCCGGGCCTGATGCCGTCGCCTTGAAGGCAGACAGCGCGTCCCACTGCTCCGGGCTGAGGCCCTGGCGATGCAACTCCGCAAGGGCTTCGTCGACACGCTGGGCAGCCTCGGCGAGCTGGGCGCTGGCGCGTTGGGCGGCCGCCGCCGGGTTGTTCAGCTCGTGCGCGAGACCGGCCGCGAGCTTGCCTAGCGCCGCCATCTTCTCCAGGTAGCGTGCCACCCGTTCGTTTTCGAGCTGCAAGTTACGCGTCTCAAGCTCCTCGGCCCGCAGACGCTCGGAGATATCTCGGAAGAAGGAGTGAGTGGCGATCACTTCGCCGTCGACGATGCGCGACGTCGCGTTGCCTTCCAACGGGAGCTTGCGCCCGTCCTTGGTGATGAAGTCGGCGCGCACGTTCTCAATCGTCTCGCCCTGCACAGCCCGCATGAACAACTCCTGGCAATGGGGCAGGGACACTGGGTCGATGACATCCCAGACGATGAGGTCCTTCACCTCTTCCTCTGTGTAGCCCATCTTCTCCAGCCATGCAGGGTTGACGAACTCGAAGCTCCCGTCCGGACGACAGCTCTGGACCATGTCGGAGGCGTTTTCGATGACGGCGCGGTAGCGCGCTTCGCTCTCGATGAGCCTGCCATCGAGGTGGGTGTGGTCGGCTTCGGAGTGTGCTTCGCTCATGTCGTAATCCATTATCGTCCTACGCGGTTGAAATGGCAGCAGGGCAGGCCAATCGATATGATTAGGCCACTCCCCACGCGCTAATTGGAGAACCGATATGGCCAAGCCGGTGATTCTTGCCGTAGACGACGACCGCGAGGTCCTGCAGGCCGTCGCGCGAGACCTCCGCAGCAAGTACGGCGAGCAGTACCGCATCTTGCGCGCGAACTCCGGCGAAGAGGCTATCGAAGCCCTGCGTGAGCTACGGGTCGCCGACGAGCCCGTGGCGCTGCTCCTGGTCGATCAGCGCATGCCTGGGATTACAGGCGTCCAGTTCCTCGAACAGGCCATCGAGCATTACCCAAAGGCCCGCCGTGTCCTGCTTACGGCGTACGCCGACACCGAGGCAGCTATCCGCGCAATCAACGAAGTGCACATCGATTACTACCTGCTGAAGCCGTGGGACCCGCCTGAGACGCAGCTCTATCCCGTCCTCGACGACCTCCTGGACGACTGGATGGCGAACTACCGCCCGCCTACTACGGGCGTCCGCCTGATCGGACACCGTTGGTCGCCCGACACCCACCGGGCGCGGGACTTCCTCGCGCGCAACCAGGTGCCGTATCGCTGGTCCGACCTCGATAGCGATCCTGAGGCGGCCGAACTGCTTCGCGCCACCGGCCTGCAACAACCGGCGCTGCCTGTCCTCATCCTCACCGACGGCACCACCCTGGAAGCGCCCTCGAACGACACAATTGCAGGCAACCTCGGCATGCAGAGCCCGCCAGAGCTCCCTCTCTACGACCTCGTCGTCATCGGCGCAGGTCCGGCAGGACTGGCGGCGGCCGTGTACGGCGCCTCTGAAGGCCTCGGCACCGTGCTCATCGAGGCTGACGCGGCGGGAGGACAGGCTGGCACCAGCTCTCTGATCGAGAACTATCTGGGCTTCCCGTCTGGATTGTCGGGCGCGGACCTTGCGCGACGGGCACTGACGCAGGCACGCCGGTTCGGGGCAGAGTTCCTGCTTACGCGCGAGGTGACGTCGTTGGAGCCGCGCGAAGGGTCGACCACGCTGAATCTCAGCGATGGGACCTCGGTCAGCGCGCTGTCCGTGATCATCGCGACCGGAGTGACCTACCGCCGACTGGAGGCGCCGGGCTGTGACCAGCTGATGGGACGGGGCATCTACTACGGCGCGGCGAGCAGCGTGGCCGAGTCGGTGAAGAACGAGGACGTGTTCATCGTCGGCGGCGCCAACTCTGCCGGGCAGGCTGCGGTGCACTTTGCGAAGTCGGCTCGCAGCGTAACCATGATCGTCCGTGGCGCTTCTCTGTCCGCATCGATGTCCCATTACTTGATCGATCGCATTGCGGAGCTCGAGAACGTCACCGTGCTCTGCGAAACGCAGGTCGAGCGCGCGGTCGGGTCCGAGCGCCTTGAAGCCCTGGAGCTGCGCAACTCGCGCACGGGCGAACTGACAACAACCCCTGCGACCACGCTGTTCGTATTCGTAGGCGCCACGCCGCGCACAGACTGGCTCGGGACATCGGTCATGCGCGATCAGCACGGCTTCGTGCTCACCGGCCGAGACCTCATGACGGACAACAAGCCTCCTGCAGGCTGGCTTCTCGACAGGCCACCCCTCCTCCTCGAGACGAGCGCCCCGGGCGTGTTTGCGGCAGGTGACGTGAGGTATGGCTCCGGTAAACGCGTCGCCGCCGCCGTTGGCGAAGGCTCGATGTCGGTGATGCTGGTGTGGGAGTACCGCGCCTCGCTGGGGCTGTAGCGTCGCTCAGCCTACCTGCTCGGGTTCCTCATCCCTGACTGTAACGGCGCCAGTGGCCGCGCCTGCCGGCTTACGCTGGACGTACAGCAGCAGGGGCAGGCAGGCGACGATGAGCGCGGCTGCGCTGAGACCCAACGACCAGTGGATGCCGATGACCGCGCCGAGAAAGCCCACCGTCACGCCGCTGCCGATGCGCAGTCCGTTCAGCGACATGTTGTAGAGGCCGATGATGCGCCCTCGATGCGCCACCGGCGCCTCGATCTGGACGAGGGATTGCGCCATGGAATTGAAGGCGATGAGGAGGGCGCCGGAGACGAACAGGGCGACAAGAGCCACCCAGTAGTCAGGGGCGGCGGCGAAGGCGATGATGCTCAGGGACCACGCCACGGCGAAGGCGGTCGCTTTCTTTGGCGTCGGGGACATTGACGGCAGCAACTCCAGCACAACGCCGCCGAAGATGCCGCCGACGGCGCCCGCTGTGAGGAGCGCCGAGTAGAGGACGCCGCTGTCACCGGACAGGAACTCTTTTGCAAACTCCGGCATCTGCGCCTGGTGGGCGTTGCCGACGAGGAAAGACGTCAGGCCGGCAAGGATGAGCATCGAAGCGATGGTGCGGCTCTTCGAAGCCTCCCTGATGGTGTCGAACATCGTGCCGAACCCGAGGTTCAAGGGGCGGTTGCGGACTACTTCCGGGTCCTCGTGGCTGTGGCCGGTATAGGGCATACGCAACGACCACCACACCATCGGGATGTAGATCGCGGCGTTGAGGGCGATGCCGGCAGCCGGACCTACCGATATCAGCAGGCCGCCGCCGATGGCGGGCCCGAACATGAGGCCGAGGGCGCGAGTGGTGGCGGTGAGACGTACGGCGCTGTTGAGCTGGGCGTCGCCGACGATGTCATGGATCATGACCTGGCTGGCCGGCGTGTAGATCACGCCTGCGAGGCCGTGCAGCGTGAGCAGGGCGATGGCATGCCAGACGGCCAGCGTGTCCGTCCAGAAGACGTACGCCCAGCCGAGGGAGACCGCCATGAACATGGCCATGGCGATGAGGAAGAGCTTGCGGCCGTCGAAGCGATCGGCGAGGGCGCCGAAGTAGACCCCGCCGAGGAGGAAGGGCGCCCAGTGGCTGATCACGGCGTAGCCGCCCAGCACCGGCGAATCGAACTCCTCGAACACCACCCAGTAGCTGATGACGTGCTCAATGTTGTCGGCCATCATCCACAGCGTCCCGGCGATGGTGAACCAGCGGAAGGGTCCGTTGGCGAAGACGGCGAACGCGCCCCGAGGCGCACCCGATGGGGTGTTGGTCATGTACTTCGCAGCGTGGGCGAAACGCGGGTCGCGTTCAAGCCGGAGGGACTTCGAGGCCAGAACTCAAGGCCTGGGGCCGAATCGTCTTTCGCTCGCAGCTCTCAGGTCTTTCAGTCTGTCCGGGTCGACTTCCTTCATGAGCTTCTGCATTGAGCGTTTGAGGGACTTGCCCTGCTTGTGCATGCCGGCCCACAGGTCGCCCACCGCTTCCAGGCGCTGGGCCATGTTGCGTACGTTGAAGGTCTGCGGCAGCGCTTCGCCGCTCTCGATCTCGTGCCACGAGCAAGGAGCGGAGACCGGCGCGCCCGGCTTGGGGCGCACGCTGTAGGGGGCCGCGTAGGTGGCGCCGGGGGCGTTGCGGCCGATGTCGGCATAGATGCGGTGGCCGCGGTCGACCTTGATGAACTCGAGCGTGAATACCTCGGGCTCGCGTTGGACGAGGACGCTGGCAACGTGGAAGGCGAAGGAGCCGGCCTCATCGAAGCCTGTCTTGCCGTCCAGTGGCACGACGACATGGTAGCCCTTCGAGCCCGAGGTCTTCACCAGGCTCTCGAGCCCGACCTCAGCTAGAAGATCGCGCACGTCCAACGTAGCCTTTCGCAGCATCCTGGCATCATCGATCGAGGGGTCGAGGTCGAAGACGACGATGTCCGGGAACATAAGTTTGGGCACGCGCGAGGGCCAGACGTGGACGGTGATCGTGTTCTGGTTGGCGAGCCAGAGCAGGTCCTGCTCGGTGTTCACCAGCGGGTAGTTGACGACGCCACCCTTCTTCGGCACCTCGATGCGTTCCAGCCAGGCCGGGAAGCCCTTGACGACGTTCTTCTGCATGAAGCCCTGGCCGCCGATGCCGGACGGGTAGCGCTCCATGGTCACCGGCCTGCCCTTGATTAGAGGCACCATGGCCGAGGCAACGAGCTCGTAGTAGGCGGCTACCTCGCCCTTGGTGATGCCCGCGTCGGGGAACAGGACCTTCTCTGGATGCGAGATCACGACGATTCGCGCACCACCTCTCGCGCGGTCTTGTCCGGGCGGATGCCCAGCAGCCGGGGATGGCGCATCTTGCCGTTGGACGTCCATTCCATGAAGGCGACCTGCACGACGACCTCGGGTTTCACCCACAGGCCTTCACGAGGCAGGTCGGTAGCAACCGTGAAAGGCGGCTTCGGCTGGAGCAGTGCGTCGAAGCGGATGCGCAGGTCCGTGAGCAGCTTGTCGTCGAAGCCGGTGCCGACGCGGCCGGCGTAGACGAAGTCGTCGCCATCGTAGTAACCGACGAGGAGGGCGCCGAGTCCGACGCGCGAGCCCTTTGGCTCCGTGAAGCCGCCCACCACAAGCTCCTGGCTGGCTTCGCACTTCATCTTCAGCCAGTAGGGCGACCGCCGGTGCTCGTAGACGGAGTCGCGGCGCTTGGCGATGACGCCTTCCCAGCCCTCGGCGCAGGCGCGGTCCCAGGGCGCGGATTCGTACAGGCGCTCGACGAGGTAGAGGGGAGGTTGGAACTTGATGCCCTCAAGGCGCATGCGGCGGTCATCGAGTACCAGGCCGGTGAGGTCTTCGCCGTCCAGCCAGAGGACGTCGAAGACGTGCAGACCGACCTCGTCGTGCTCGCGCCAGACGCCCATCGCCTCGCCATCGAGGATTGCGTTAGTCACGGGCAGGGCGGCGATTGCCTTGACGACGTCGGGGTAGTGGTGGTTGTGGGATAGGCGGTTGCGCGTGAGCAGGCGCACGCCGACGCCGTCCTTAAAGGCGAGCAGCCGGATGCCGTCGAGCTTGCGCTCGAAGACCCAATCGTCGTTGGCGAAGCGGTCCTTGGTTAGGGTAGCCGCCATGGGTTCCAGCCATTCCGGTAGGGCCATCACCACTCCTTCGTCGTCCAGCATATCGCTGCCCAGTCGATGCATGCATGCCCGAATCGGCTTACTATTCGGGTGCAATCTCCCGCGATTTTCCGCTCAGATTCAGAAACAGCTTCTGACTAGATGAGGATTCCCATGGAATACCGCAGCCTTGGCCGGACCGGCATCAAGGTGTCTCCCCTGTGTCTTGGCGCAATGATGTTTGGCGGCCGTACCGAGTTCGACGACGGTGTCGCCATCGTCGACAAGGCGATGGACCAGGGCATCAACTTCATCGACACGGCGAACGTGTACAACCGTGGCATCAGCGAAGAAGTGGTCGGCGAGGCGATCAAACGCCGGGGCCGTCGCGACACCATGGTGATCGCGACGAAGGTGCACGGCGTCATGGACGCCGAGGACCCGAACGGCCAGGGCAACTCTCGCCGCCACATCATCCAGCAATGCGAGAACTCGCTGCGCCGCCTGCAGACGGACTGGATCGACCTCTACCAGATTCACCGGCCGCAGTCCGACATCCCGATCGACGAGACGCTGCGCGCCCTCGATGACCTCGTGCACTCCGGCAAGGTGCGGTACATCGGCACCAGCACCTTCGCGGCATGGCAACTGATGGAGTCGCTGTCGGTCTCGGAGCGGCTGAACCTGAACCGGGTTGTGTGCGAGCAGCCGCCCTATAACCTAATCGACCGCCGCATCGAGCGAGAGCTGGTGCCGTTTGCCCAGACCTACGGCCTCGGAATAATCCCCTGGGGACCGCTCGCCGGCGGCCTTCTGACGGGCAAGTACCGTCGCGGCGAACCTCTGCCTGAGGACAGCCGCTACGCCAACGCGGCGCCGCGACAGCGCGAGCGCCTGAACGAACGCGTCTATGACGTGATCGAAGGCCTAGAGCCGATCGCGGAGTCGAAAGAAGCAACGCTGTCGCAGCTCGCGCTGGCGTGGGCGATGCAGCAGCCCGGCGTGACGGCGCCGATCATCGGTCCGCGCACGATGGAGCAGTTCGACGACAACATGGCGGCCCTCCGTATTCGCCTCAGCGACGACGATCTCAAGGCCATCGACGCCGTCGCCATTCCCGGCGAGAATGTGTCGCCGTACTACGAGGCGGACTGGGGACCGCATGAATTCAGGTAGCGCCAGGCAACAAGCTCCAGGGACGTTCACAAGTAGTAAGGGAAGAGAGCCATATGAGAGCTGTGACGTTTAGCGAGTTCGGTGGACCCGAGGTACTGGAAGTGAAGGACCTGCCGGAGCCCCAGCCCGGGCCGGGCCAGGTCAGGATCAGGGTCGCCGCCGCGACGGTGAATCCCACGGATATGGGCTTTCGGTCGGGGGGGCAGCGCGCTGCCCTTGGCGACCTGCAGCCGCCCTACATCCCCGGCATGGAGCTCGCCGGCGTCGTGGATGCCGCCGGTGACGGCGCTGCATGGCAGCCGGGCGACCGCGTCATGGCCATCGTCCAGCCGCGACGAAAAGAGGGCGGTGCGATGGCGGAGTCGGTGATCGTACCGGCCGCATCGGTCGCTTCGGTGCCCGACGGCGCCAGCCTGGAGGAGGCAGCGACGCTGCCGATGAATGGTCTCACCGTTCGTCTGGCGCTGGACATGCTGGCCCTGAAGCCGGGGCAAACGCTGGTGGTGACCGGCGCGGCGGGCGCGGTCGGCGGCTACGCGGTGGAGCTTGGCGTGCACGAGGGACTGCGCGTCATTGCCGTCGCGTCGGCGAGTGATGAGGCGCTCCTGAAGAAGATGGGCGCCGAGACAGTAGTGCCTCGTGGCGACGATGCTGCATCGCGGATCCGAGAGCTCGTGCCAGAGGGCGTCGATGGCGTCATCGACGCGGCCTTGCTGGGGACGAGTATCCTGCCGGCCATCCGGGATGGTGGCGGTATGGCCGTGGTACGCGGCTTCCAGGGCGAGACGGAGCGCGACATCGCCATCCATCCGGTGCAGGTGTCTCGCTACGTAGAGAACCAAACAGCGCTGGCCGGCCTCGGCGACCTCGTGGCGCAGGGCAAGCTGACGCTTCGGGTGGCTGGGACGTTCCCGCCGGAGCGTACGAGCGAGGCGCACGAGAAACTCGCGGCCGGCGGCGTGCGGGGACGGTTGGTGGTGGTGTTCTAAGCAGGGACCAAGAAGCCATGGACTGTTCTGCAGGCCGGGCGGGAGACCCTCACCCTAGCCCTCTCCCTGGGGGAGAGGGGACCGGAGCGAGCGATGGGCACGATAAAGAGGCTGACGGCAGCGAACGAGAACCTTACGGCGGGCCGCACGCGGGAGCAGGCGCAGGAGTACTGGGCGGAGGTGCACGGCAAGCTGGTCGCCAACCGGCCGACGCTTGTGCGTTACCACCACTACTTCAGCATCGCGGAGGCATACGCATCGAAGCCGGCGCCGACGTTCATCGGCGTGTCGATGTTCTGGAACGCCGAGCCTTTGAACCCGCAGCTAATGCCGCCGGGCGCGTTCTGGCCCATCGGTGAGGACGACGCCCAGCTCTTCGACCGCACGGACAAGTGGCCTCGCCACGGCCAGTGGGCCGACATCCTGGGCGAGGAGCACGTCATCCTCGACGGCCCGCACGGTCAGGGAATGCTTATGGCGATCTTCATGGTCTGCAGGCAGCCGGGACTGACCCACGCGCACTTCTTCAAGCACTGGAAGGACGTACATGCCCCACTCGCGGCGAAGTTGCCGGCCCTGCGTCACTACACGCAGAACCATGCCGTCATGGACACCGCCGGACGGGGCAACCTGACGCACGAGGGCTGGTCCGAGCTCTGGTTCGACGACTTCGCCGCCTTCCAGCGGGCGGTCGCTTCACCGGAATGGGCGGCGATGGAGGACGACGGCGCCACGTTGTTCGCGCCGGACATGGGCATCGTCATCGGCCGCGAGTACGTGCAGAAGGACGAGAAGTGGCAGCCTCGCGATTGGGGCGTCCTTGGCCTGGACGAAGATAGCATCCGGGACCGGCTGCGACGAGAGGGCTACGCTGCGCTGGCCAATGACCCGCAAGCTCCGGCACGGATCGTGGCCGCGGCGGCAAACGGCAAGCTGGGCGTGTGGACGCCGGAGCATCTCGTCACACTGGACGAATCGCGCATCGACGCGAGGCCGGCGCCTAGCTCAGCAAGACCGAGACAGGGTCAGTAGTCTCGCGCGCAGACGACACGCGAGTTCGACAGGTCAAGGGTCACGATGCGGACGCTTGCGCCCTCGGCCGCCGCGGGGCCATCGATGATCGCCATCACTCGGAACTGCGCGAAGTCTGTGTCGGTGTCGACGTCCGCGATGACAAAGTCGCCTTCGCGGGCCATGCCGATGTCCTTAAAGACGGCGCCTTCGGTGGACACCCGCTCGATGGTAAAGATCGGTACCTCAAGGCCTACTGGGGTCCCGACGAGCTCGGCGCCCGCAGTAAAGGTCCCTTCGCCAATCTCAGTGATGTTGTCGACGCGGATTGGGGAACAGGCCGCGTATCGCTTCTCGGCGGCCTCGCCTTTACAACCGAGCACCAGAAGCGTCGAGAAGAGCAGAAGCGTCCCAACAACCACTCTCATTCCAGCTTCCCTGCTCGCTCTTGCCGTCAAGTTTGCGAGGAGCGCGTGGCTGAGCCCCTCGTCAGCGGTGCAATGAGGATAGTCAGGGACCCATACCAAAGTGATGGCGCAATTTGGCATCCCGGATGCAAGTGCGTTACGGATCGACGCTGTCAGGCCGAGCGCCCACCTAGACGACGGGAATCGCCACTGCCTGGTCGAGCGTCAGTGCAACTTGCCAGCGCTTCTCGGACGCCACGCCCATGACCTGGAAGGGATGGGCCGACAGATCGGCTTCGATGACGCAGTCCGTCGGTTGGCCATCTCGGAGCACCCGCAGGTAGAGGCGGTGGTTGTTGCCGGTCGCCAGTTCTTCTTCGAGCTCCACGTCGAGGACGGTGTCGAGAAGCTCCGAGTGCGGGCGTCCGGGTCGCAGCAAGATCACGTGCTCGGGGCGAATAGTCAGGGCGGCGCGGGAGTTCGGTGGCAGGTCGCCTTCCGCCCGGGCGCGGGCGCGAAACCACGGCGTCTCCACTTCCGTGAACGCTTCCGTCTTGGCGATGACGGTGCCCTCGAAGATGTTGCGCGCATCCAGAAGCTGGGCCACTCGAACGTTCTTCGGCTGCCCGAATACCTCCTGCCGCGACCCGAACTGCAGGACCTCACCCTGGTCGTAGACGGCGATGCGGTCGGCGAGCGCGTAGGCCTCCTGAAGGTCGTGCGTCACGAACAGCGCCAGCAGGCCCAGCTGCCGGCGCAAGCGTGCAACCTCACGGCGCAGGGCGTTGCGCACCGGGGCGTCGAGGGCGGTGAAGGGTTCGTCGAGCAGGAGCACCCGCGGCCGGGCTGCGAGCGCCCTGCCCAGGGCGACGCGCTGCTGCTGGCCGCCCGAGATTGCGTTCGGCAAGCGCGATTCCAGGCCTGTCAGGCTCAGCAAGTCGAGCAGCTCCGCAATGCGCTGCTGCCTTTGTGCTGAAGGCCACCGTGAGAGGGCAAAGCCAATGTTTGCAGCAACGCTCAGATGCGGGAACAGCGCCAGGTTCTGGACGACATAGCCGACGTTCCGGCTCTGGGGCGGCAGGTTGACCCGCGTCGACGCGTCGAAAACAACACCGTCGGGGACCTCGATGCGACCGCGATCCGGTGTCAGCAGTCCGGCAATGGCACGCAGGGTCAGCGACTTACCGGAACCCGACGGCCCCAGGAGCACCACCATCTCGTCGTCCGCCTCGAACTTCGGGCGCAGATGGAAGTTGCCGACGCGCTTCTCAAAGTCGACGGAGAGCATCAGAAACCCGCATTGCTCGACCGCGCGAACAGGCGGAGGATCAGGAGAAGAACGGCAGCCGCGATGACGAGGATCACCGACAGGGCGATCGCCAGGTCGACGGTCCTACCCGCGTCGAACACGCCGAGGATCGCCAGGGGCATCGTCTGAGTTCGGCCCTGGAAGTTGCCCGCGAAGATCAGGGTCGCCCCCAGCTCGCTGAGCGCGCGCGCCCAACACAGGATCGCGCCGGCGAACACCGACGGCCATGCGAGGGGTAGCACGATGCGCCAGAAGATGCGCAGCGGGCTTGCGCCCAGCGTCGCTGCCACGCCCTCGTACTGCACGTCCACGCTCTCGAATCCCGCCTTGACGGTGCGGATATAGTACGGCGCCGATACAAAGGTCTGCGCCAGCACGACCGCCGTGGTCGTAAACGCCAATTCGACGCCTATGACATCGAGCTCGGGGCCGAGGACACCGCGCCGGCCGAAGGCGACCAGCAGGGCCACGCCGGCAACGGTCGGCGGCAGGACAATGGGGAGGTCGACCAGGAGGTCGACGAAAATCTTGCCGGGAAAGCTGCCTCGCGCCAGGAGGTAGGCGAGGGGCGTCCCGAACACCAGGGTGATCAGGAGCGCAATCGTGCTTGTAATCGCACTGAGCCGCATGGCGTCCAGCACGAAATCGGACGTGATGTTGTCGGCAAGCTGTTCGTTGTTGGCGGCGCGCCAGAACATCGCCAGGAGCGGCAGACCCATGAACGCGACGAACAGCGCCGCGGTGGGCGCGAATATGGCAAGCAGGGGCACGCGCGTACCGTCCGAGCGAGAGTCGAGGCGTCCGGCTGTTTCAGCCGTCATCGAGGGCAGGTCCTATATGTGTTCATCTCTCAGCCGCACCGTCCTTCGCCTAACTGGTCTGGAAGCCCCACTTCCTGAGGATGTCCTGTCCGGCGCCGCTCGACACAAAGTCGATGAACGCCTGTGCCGCCTTCGGGTTGGACGCGTCCCTGGTGAGGGCGATGGGGTACTCCGCGATCACGTTTATCGAGGCCGGGATGGCGACCGTCTTCAGCTTCGGTGCGACTGACGGCGTGACGTCGGAGCCGTAGACGACGCCCGCGTCCGCCTCGCCCAGCTCCACCTTCGCCACGACCTGCTTCACGTTCGCCTCGTTCGACACGAGGTTCCTGAGTACGTCGTCGGAGAAGCCGGCGCCGTAGGCTGGGTCAGCCGAAGTCTTCGTGAGCATCTGGCGGGTGTAGTTGCCGACCGGCACCTCCGGGGCAGCCAGCACGAGCTTCAGGCCCGCCCTCTTCAGGTCAGCCACGGCGTTGACGCCGGCAGGGTTGTTCGACGGCGTGATGATGGTGAGTGAGTTGCGCACGAATATCTTGCCGCTGCCGGCGATCACGCCGCTCTGCCTGGCGCTGTCCATTTGCATCGTGTCGGCGCTGGCGAAGACGTCTGCCCTGGCGCCCTGCTCTAGCTGGGTCCGAAGCGCGGCGCTCCCCGCGAAGTTAAAAATCACCTCGACTCCAGGATGGGCTTTCTTGAACTCCGCACCGATCTCATTGAACGCGTCCGTCAGCGAAGCCGCCGCGAAGACCGTTACGGGTCCTGAGAGCGGCTGGGCTGCGGAGGCCGATGATGTCGGAGTCGCGCGCCCATTGTCGTTCGAGCCACTGCCGCAAGCCGCGATCGCGAGGCCAGCGCAGGCGAGGATGCCTGCCAGGAGCATGACGAAGGTCCGCCGCACGGGAGACTTCAATGTCATGCGTATTCCCGCCGGCTCTCTTCAAGAACTCTGACGCTATCTAGTAGCCAGGCGCGCGTCAGCCTGGCCGCGCTGAGCTTCGAACCGAGGGCGAGGGCGTCGAAGCTACCCGGTGGCACGCCTTCCAGCTCGGCTTCGATTTCCTTCGCGTAGACCTCACATACGTCCACCTGCTGGTCAATAAGCTGCCGCGCGTCGGACCACTCGGACTCCGTTTCACTGTTGATCAGGAAGTAGAGCTTAACCATCAGGTCCTGCCGGATCTCCCGCATGCGGCCAACGGGACGCATCAGCCAGCGCTGGAACTCCGCATCGCCGGCCTCGGTGACGCTGTAGATGGCCTTGGGCGGGTAGGTCGTGTTGTTCCACTCGCCGTTGATCAGCTCCAGGCCGGACAACGACTTCAGGATGGCGTAGACCATCGCCGGCTCGACCGGACAGACGATGCCGAGGCCGTGGCGGCCGCTCAGGTAGCGTTGCAGGTCATAGCCGTGGGCGGGCCTCTCGCGCAGGAGGCCGAGGACTGCGTATTCGGCGACGGAGATGAACGACTTTGCCTTGGGCATAGCCAAGCAATCTTCAATCAATCATTGACTAGAGGTCAAGCATCTAGCTGCGTCACGATGTCTTCAGTGGCGAGGTTCCCAGCCGAGGCTCTGCTGCGCTTAGTTGTTCAGCCTGGGCAGGATCAGGCGGGCGACGCTGTCCTGCTGCGCCTCGTTGTCGAAGGCCACCCGCAGGTAGTTCACGCCCGTGGCCTCGAGCTCGGTGATGCGGCGCATGCACTCGTCCGGTGTGCCGACGACCTCGCGCTGAATGAACTCGTCCAGCGTCCCTGCGGTGCCGCCCTTGCCGACGGGGTCCTTTTCGAACGACGCTCGAGCTTCGGCCACTGCCGAGTCGCCGTCTTCCGCGGCGAACATGCGGAGCATCCGTACGACCGTCATCGGGCGCTTCGGCCAATCCGGGCGGGCCAAGACCTCGGCCAGGCGTCCTGAGCTGCCACGCGTCAGCATCATCCAGCCGTCGGCGAGGTCGATGACGTTGCGGATAGTGGCGTCTGACTCGCCGCCAAGCCAGATCGGAGGGTGCGGCTTCTGATAAGGCTCCGGTGCGAAGGCGAGGTCCTGCGTCTTCACGTACTGACCGTTGAAGCTGACCGTCTCCGGCGCCGGGTGCGTCCACAGCTCCTTGAGGAGCTCGACCACCTCGCGCGCGTACCCGACGCGGGCGTCGTGGTCGTCGACCACCGGTATGTTGTATGCCTTGTGCTCCGCGGGTACCGAACCGGCGCCCAGCGTACAGATCACGCGTCCTTTCGTGATCTGATCGAGCGTCGCGAGCACCTTCGCGAGCATGGCCGGATACCGGAAGCTGGGATTGAGGATGCTCCAGGCGAGCCGCGTCTGGGACGTAACGCCGCCGAGGGCGGTCATGAGCGTGAACGAATCCAGCGGTCCATCCGGGCCGGTGTAACCGTGGCCCATGATGTGGTCGCCCAGCCAGATCGAGTCAAAGCCCTGCTGATCGGCCTGACGCGCCTCCTCGAACACGGAATCGACGCCACGTTCAGGGTGAAGAAGCAGTCCTATCTTGACCATGCAAAGCCTCCAGGCTGATTCGGGTTCCAATCCGTGAGACACGAACAGACACCGGAATCGTGGCCGTGGAGGCTCAGGCTGTCAACAGCCAGGGCTATGAGTTGGAAGGAATCGGTTTTCGATTAGCGACGCCAGCCTCTGCCGCCGTAGCCCACCGCGCCGAGGAGCAACACAACGATTAGAACGATGACTAGAAGGGTTAGCAGGTCCATGATCCGGCCTTTCTTGCTCTAACGCTCACCGAATTCCAGCGTAGAGATCAGGGTGATAAGCCAGGATTTCTGGCAAGCATCGCCCATTACAGGTATGTGCCGGGTTTCGACGGCTAAATGTACAGAATCTGCGTCCGGGATACTGTTACGAGGTCCCGCCCGTGATTACCTGTGGCTGCCGCTCCTTCTGGAATTCGGTACGCATCTCTTGCGTTCCTCCCCAGTAGTCGACTCCCTTCGGCAGCAAGGTCCAGCCAGAACGCTGCTTGTAGACCCACGGCTCATTGACGCCGATTGGTTCGGTGCCATGGTCCCTCAACTTCTTTGCCAGTTCCAGGATTCGGCGCCGCATGCGGATGATCAGTACGTCGGTGCTGCCGAGGTGCTCGGCGGTGCGATCGGGCCGCGGTCCTGACGTCTCGGTGATCGCCCGGTCCTGGTCGCCGATGTTGCGGATGCCCGAGTACCCGGAGTGCGTGACGTCAGAGCGCTGTAGCTCGCGATCGATGCCGTAGTCGATTGCGTCGTTCAGCGCGAACCGGAAGCGGCCCAGCCAGCCGGAGGTGTTCGGCAGCAGACCCTGAATCGGGTTCGTGCCCGCCACGTAGTTGCGCGGCACCAGCGTTCGCATGTTCCACTGCATGGAGTGCTCGTCGTCGATAGGCACCGTCGCGACCATCCAGCAGCCCGTACCCATGCGCCCCACGCCGTTCTGCGTGTAGAACGGGAAGAGGTAGTTCATCGTCCGCCAGTAGTCCTCGGCGTCCTCCGGATGCGACTTGAAACCGACCTTTGTCACGCCGTAGTCCGTATCCGTCGACGTGAGCTGGGGTTGGGTGACACCGATGACCCACTTGAAGTCGGGGCCCCAGGCTGCGATCCGGTCCGACCAGGATTCGTCGATGGCCTCATGCGGTACGGAGCCGTAGTGGAGGAAGATCACGTGCGCCTGGTCGAGGTTGTTCTCGATGGCGAGTGACCAGTTGCAGTTGATCATGCTCGTGCCGACAACCGAGGGCTGCACCATGTTGGGCTCGATCTCCGGCAAGGGTGGCAGGTCCGTCCTCGGCCCCATGTACGCCCAGACGATGCCGTTACGCTCGCGGGTGGGGTAGGCCTTCGCACGCACCTTGGTCTTGAAGTTGCTCTCGGCGGGCTCGGACGGCATATCGACGCAGGCGCCGGTCACGTCGAACTTCCAGCCGTGATACACGCAGCGGAGTCCCCCTTCCTCGTTGCGCCCGAAGAACAGCGAGGCGCCGCGATGGGGACAGGCATTCTGGATCAGTCCTACATGGCCATCGCTGGCACGAAAGGCGATGAGGTCCTCGCACAGCAGGCGGATTCTCAACGGAGGCGAGTCCGGTTCGGTCAGCTCATCCGACCGCACGGCTGGTATCCAGTACCGCCGCATCAGCTCGCCCATCGGCGTGCCGGGCCCTACGCGAGTCAATATCTCGTTATCTTCGATACTCAGCATCGTGCTGCCTCTGAGGCAAAGCGACGCAAGCGTGGAACCAGGTTCGTGCTTCCACGCCCGCTCGGCTAACTATCCCACCGGACTGGAGACCTTCAGGTCCTCGCGCTGGAAGGCTTCCCGCAGCGGGCGCAACTCCTCCCAGAAGTCCTTGTCCTCGGGCACCAGCGCCCATCCAGAGCGCTGGCGGTACATGCCGGGCTCATCGACGCCGGGCGGCACAACACCGTTTTCGCGCAACGCCTTGGCTGCCGCCAGCAGGCGGCGACGGACGCGGATCACCATCGAGTCCGTGGTGCCGAGGTGTTCGCGTGTACGGTCGACGATTGGGCCCTGGCTCCAGGTTATGGCGCCGTCCTGCACCGGCACGGACGGCAAGCCGCTGTAGCCGGTGACCGTCCTGCTCGTCTTCTGCACATCGCGGTCGATGCCGAAGTCGTAGCGACCGGTCTGTGAGGTCTCCTGGAAGAAGCCGAGGCGGAAGCGGCCCAGCCAATCCGGCGTGTTCGGCAGGAGGCCGCGGTCCGCATTCCCGCCGCCGGCCGTGGGCGCGATGGGCGCGTCGAGGCGACCGGTGGTGAGGCCCCAGGACATCGTGTGGTAGTCGTCGATCGGCACCGTCAGCACGCAGCTGGCAACCTGGCCGAGCTTGATCACGGGCGTCATCGTCACCCAGGGGAAGGCCCAGTGCATCGTGCGGAAGTAGTTCTTGCCGTCGTCGGCGGGACGGTAGGCGCCATAGCTGCAGCCGAACTCGGTGTCCTTGACGATGAACTTTGTCGACCGCGTCGCCACGATGTACTTCAGATCCTCGACGGGTCCGGCGTACGCCTGCTGCGCCTTCTCCGGGTCGAGGGCGTCCTCGAGGGGCACGGAGCCGAAGTGGAGGATGCCCTGGTGTGAGGTATCCATGTTGTTTTCCATGCACTGGAACCAGTTCCAGTCGAACATGTTCGCCCGCAGGGAGCCGCGACCCTCTACTTCAAGCCGCAGGTTCGGCTCCAGCTCCGGCAACGGGGGCGGCGTTGTCCTCGGACCCATGTAGGTCCAAACCAGGCCGCCGCGCTCGACGCACGGGTAGGCGGTCGCCTTCACCTTGCGGTCGAAGCGGCTCTCCTCAGGCTCGTTGAGCATGTCCACGCACTGGCCCGTTATGTCGAATTTCCAGCCGTGGTAGACGCAGCGCAGGCCATCTTCTTCGTTCCGTCCGAAGAAGAAGGAGGCTGCCCGGTGAGGACAAGCGTCCTGGATGAGGCCCACCTTGCCAGCCGTGGTGCGGAAGGCGATCAGGTTTTCAGCGAGCAGCCTCACCCGAACCGGGGCGCCGTCCGGCACCGGCACTTCGCTCGACATCAGCGCCGGCACCCAGTACTGGCGCAGCAGGTCGCCCATTAGCGTCGCGGGGCCAACGTGTGTCAGCTGTTCGTTTTCTTCAGCGCTAAGCATGGGTATAAGTTCTCCTTCTCTGAGACCTCGTGCTAGGTCTGCTTGCTCTTGTCGTACCAGAAGACCGTCATCGGCCGGGCCGTCGACGCCCACTGGTTGAAGCCGGGCACGATCCAGCGGTAGTTGCGCAGCCATGGTTGGGTTAGCTGGTAGCCCGCGACAGGTAGCGTACTAACCATCGGCATGTCCGGCATCTCGACGGCGAGGTCCTTCTGGATCTGCTTGATCATGTCGAGGCGCTTCTTGTCGTCGAGTTCGCGCCGCATGCGCAGGATCGAATCCGTGATACCTGGGATGGCGTTCGTCATCACCTTGTCTTTCCCGCCGGGCGTGTACTTGGTGGCGAGGAAGCCTTCGGCGTTGTAGGAGTTTGCCGTGCTCCAGAGGAAATCGTCGAATCCCGCGCCTGCGGAAGCCTTGAGGTCGCGCCAGGCGTTCGCCTCGTTGGCCCGCTGATCGACAT
>Ga0247825_10001021_pt1 | contig 18217 bp, 6 predicted proteins | sample 13C_Vanillin_Day_FD_194413 | JGI IMG/M metagenome (GOLD analysis project Ga0247825, IMG submission 194413) | Soil microbial communities from agricultural site in Penn Yan, New York, United States - 13C_Vanillin_Day48 | ecosystem: Environmental > Terrestrial > Soil > Agricultural land | place... | reverse complement strand
GCATCGACTTCACGCTGCCCAACATGCTCTACGCCGTGTACGAGAAGGGGCCGGTGTTCGGCGCCAAGGTCGCGACCGCCAACGTCGACGACATCAAGAAGCTCCCCGGCGTGAAGCACGCGTTCGTCATCGAAGGCGGCACCAACCTGCAGGAACTCGTGGGTGGTGTTGCGATCGTGGCCGACAGTTGGTGGCTCGCGAACTCCGCGCGCAAACAGTTGAAGGTGACCTGGGCTCCGCATCCGACGTCCTCGCAGAGCAGCGAGGGATTCCAGGCGAAGGCCGATGAACTCGGCAAGGGCGCGTACTCGAACAAGCTGCGCACCGACGGCGACGCCGAGAAGGGGTTTGCGGGCGCGGCGAAGGTTATCGAGGCTGCGTACATGTATCCGTTCATCCCGCACTCGCCGCTGGAGCCGGAGAACTGCGTCGCGCAGTTCAAGGATGGCAAGCTCGAAGTGTGGGCGCCGAGTCAGACGCCGCAGGCTGGTGTCGGCGTGGCCGCGCGCGCGTCGGGCCTCAAGGATCCCGACGTCACGCTGCACATGATGAAGGCCGGTGGCGGCTTCGGCCGTCGTCTCACCAACGACTACGTAGCGGAAGCGTCAGCGATCGCGAAGCAGGTCCCGGGCGTTCCGATCAAGGTGTTGTGGACGCGCGAAGACGACATGCGTCACGAGATGTATCGACCCGGCGGGTATCACTACCTGAAGGGCGGCGTCGACGCGAGCGGCAAGCTCGTGGCGTGGCGCAATCACTTCGTCACTTTCGGCGAAGGCAATCAGTACGCGCAGGCGGCGAACATCCCGGGCGGGCAGTTCCCGGCGCTGTTCGTGCAGAACTTCGACTTCGGTGACTCGAAGATGCCGCTCGGCGTACCGACAGGCGCGCTGCGCGCCCCTGGCAGCCACGCCTACTCGTATGTGTTCCAGGGCTTCATCGACGAACTGGCGTTCGCGGCCGGGAAAGACCCTGTGCAGTTCCGTCTCGATCTGCTCGCGTCGCAGGCGTATCCGGCACCGGAGCGCGGTGGAGATGGATTCGAAGCCGCACGCATGACGGCGTGCCTGAAGATGGTGGCGGAGAAGGCCGAGTGGACGCGGAAGCGCCCGCAGGGCACGGGCCTCGGCGTGGCGTTCCAGTACAGCCACCGCGGCTACTTCGCGGAGGTCGCGGAGGTGGCCGTCGACAATCTCAAACGCGTGAAGGTGAACAAGGTGTGGGTGGTGGCTGACATCGGCAGTCAGATCATCAACCCGATGCATGCGGAGAACCTGGTGCAAGGCGGCGTGGTCGAGGGCATCAGCCACATGATGCAGGAGGTCACGTTCAAGGGCGGCGCGGCGGTACAGAGCAACTTCAACAACGTGCCGCTCCTGCGAATGGCGCAGGCGCCGCAGGTTGAACTGCATTGGATCAAGTCGAACAATCCGCCAACCGGTCTCGGCGAGCCGTCGTTGCCACCGGCCCTCCCGGCCGTTGCCAACGCGATCTTCGCGGTGACCGGCACGCGTGTGCGGTCGCTGCCGCTTTCCAAGCACGGCTTCCGCTGGGCGTAGTTGAGTAGCTTGGTTGTTCGGTAGCTGGGTTGCTGGGCAAGGCCAGTACCCAGTTACCTCAACCGCCTACCGAGCTACCCAGCCACCCAGCTACCCAGCTGCCCCCAGCTACCCAGCCAGATCCATCATCCCGAATAACTGCCTCTCGCAGTTTTGGAGTGGCGCAATCCGTGCTGCCCGTAAGTGATTGATTTGATTCACTTCACAATTGGGTTAACCACGGCTGGTTAATTGCTTTCAAGTAGTCGAGCTCCGACCCGTGATCGCTCTTTCATGTCACAAGCGTATTGATGACGTGAATCCAAAAGTCGGGTCCTCTCTAGTATGGAAGTGCTAGAGTGCCGCCACCTTTGAGCGAATTTTGACCCTCCGGGGAAACTTCGTAACCAAGTTGTTAGTGGAGGACACCGTATGCGCCATGTCGCGAAGGCCGCGCTTCTTGCGGCCATCGTAGTTCTGATTCCCAACCTCGCACAGTCCCAGACGCTGGCGGGCACAGTCCGAGATGCCTCTGGTGCCGTGCTACCCGGTGTCACCGTAGAAGCCGCGAGCCCAGCGTTGATTGAAAAGGTCCGCACGACTGTATCGGACGGCACCGGCCTGTACCGAATCCTGGACCTGACTCCCGGGACGTATAAGCTGACTTTCACGCTGCCTGGCTTTACGACCGTGATCCGCGAGGGCGTCGAGGTCAGCGGCCAATCCATCATCACCATCAACGCGGACATGCGCGTTGGCGGCGTACAGGAAACCATCACGGTGACCGGCGAGACCCCGGTGGTCGATGTGCAGACGAGCACGCGCACGCAGAAGGTGATCGACAACGAAGTCATCGCGGCCATCCCGGCCTCGCGCGGATACGGCAACATCCTCGCGACGGTACCTGGCATCCAGGCGACGGGACTCAACTCCGGCGCAAATCCCGTGATGAACTTCTTCACGGCGCGCGGCGGTCGTGGCAACGAGGGCACGGTTCAGATCGACGGGATGAACGTCGGCTCGGCGTTCAACGGTGGCGGCGTGGCCGGCTTCGGTTACGACACGGCCAACGCGCAGGAAATTCAGATCACCATCGCGGGCGGTTTCGGTGAAACCGATCGCGGCGGTCCGGCGTTCAACATGATTCCGCGCACGGGCGGCAACAACTTCAGCGGCACCTACTTCCTCAGCTATGCCGGTGAGTGGGCGCAGTCGAGCAACCTGGACGACGAGTTGCGGAGCTACGGCATCAACGAGGTGCCGGGTCTCATCAAGAACTACGACACCAACTTCGCGCTTGGCGGCCCGATCGTGCGCGACAAGCTGTGGTTTTTCGGCAACGCGCGCACCTTCGGTTCGGCGAGCCTTGTTCCTGGCCTCTATGCCAACGCAAACGCCGGGAACCCGAACGCGTTCACCTACGTCGCGGACCCGAGCGTCCAGTCCCGGAGCGCGAACTCCAAGTTAATAGGCGCGATCCGGTTGACGAATCAGTTAACGCCTAGGAACAAGCTCGGTTTCTACTACGACTATCAGAAGAACTGCTCGGGCTCGGCCTTCACCAAGGGCGCGGACCAGTGTCGCGATCGTGGAGACGATTGGATTGCGCTCGGCGCCATCGGCGGCTTCGGATCGAACTCGGCGGAAGCGGGCAACCAGGTGTGGGACGACCGCGAGAAGATCGTACAGGCCACGTGGTCATCCCCGGTGACCAACCGTCTGCTGCTCGAGGCGGGACTCTCGTCGTTCAACAGCCGGTGGGGACTCTACCCCGGCGCCGGCGCCGATCAGAGCATCGTCTCGATCACCGAGTTCACGGGCACGGGTGTGCCGGTGCCGTTCTTCAGCTATCGCTCGGTGGCCAATCCGCTCGGCAACGACCAGCAGCACAACGTGTGGCGCGCGTCCGCGTCGCTTGTGAGCGGCTCGCACAGCACGAAAATAGGATATCAGGCCGCCTATCAGGTGCAGCACCAGTTCAACACCGGCAACCCGAACCAGATCAGCTACAACTTCTTCTTTGGCGCGCCCTTCCAGGTGACTCAGTACATCCCCAGCGCTTTCAGCAACCGCACGCGCTTCGACGCCATCTACGCACAGGATCAGTGGACGGCCGGTCGCCTGACGGTGCAGGGCGGGATTCGATACGAGCACGCATGGAGCTGGTATCCGGGCGGTGAGAACGGTGCCCTCACGGGCTCGCGTTTCCTGCCGAATGGCTTCGTCTTCCCTGAATCGGAGGGTGTCACGGGCTACCACGACATCACGCCGCGCATGGGTCTGGCGTACGACGTCTTCGGCAATGGGAAGACTGCGCTGAAAGTGAACTACAGCAAGTATCTTCAGCCTGCGAACAACGAGAGCAACTTCATTCAGGCCAACCCGGGCGTGACGCTGCAGAACAATACCTCACGCTCGTGGACGGACCTCGACGGCGACAAATCCCCGGACTGTGTGCTCGAGAACTCGGCGGCCAACGGTGAATGCGGCCCGTGGCTGAACGGCAACTTCGGCAACCCGTTCAACACGACGCGCGTCAACCCCGAGATCATGAGCGGATGGGGCAACCGTCCCTTCGACTGGCAGTTCGGGGTAGCGGTGCAGCAGGAGATCATGCCGCGCCTCTCGGTGGACGTCGCGTTCAACCGCCGGTGGTGGAGCAACTTCTACGTCACTGACAACCAGGCGCTCGGACCGTCCGATTTCGATCGGTTCACGATCACGGCGCCGACGTCCGCCAACCCGAACGCGCCGCTGCCCACCACCGGACAGCCGCTCACGTACCTCAAGCGGAACGGCAACAACCCGATTGGCGCGACGAGCAACTACCGTACGTTCCAGCGCGATTTCGGCGACGAGACGTACTACTGGCAGGGGATCGACTTCACGGCCAACTCGCGCATGACCAACGGCCTGGTCCTGCAGGGTGGGTTCAGCACGGGCGCCGGGCATCGCGACCTCTGCGACGTGTGGGCAGCGCTGCCTGAGCTGACAACAATAGGGATCACTCCTGTGACTCAGCCGGTGAGCGTGTGCAAAGTCGATGAGGAGTGGCAGATGAACTGGCGCGGCCTGGTGACGTACACGATCCCCAAGATCGACGTCCTGATCAGCGGCATCCTTCGCTCGCAGGCCAACACGGAACCATTGACGATCGAAACGGGTGTGGCCACGAACGGCGTGGGCATTGCGGCGAACTACACCGTGACGCCGGAGATTCTCGCCGCCAACGGCCAGACGCCGTTTGCGCCCGGAGTGACGACGCAAAGTGTCAATCTGGTGCCAACGTCGTCGCTGTTTGGGGAACGAGTGAACTCGATCGACATGCGGTTTGGCAAGATCCTGCGGTTCGGTGGTACTCGGACCAACATCGGGATCGACCTCTACAACATGCTCAATGCGAACGCCGGCACGGCCTTCAACCAGGCGTTCGGTGCGGATGGCGCGACCTGGATGCGCCCGACGGCGGTGTTGAATCCGCGCTTCGCGCGCTTCAACGTGACGTTCGACTTCTAATCGGTAGCTGGGTAGCTGGGTAGCTGGGTGGCTGGGTTTTCCGAGCTACCCAGCTACTCATCTCGCCCAGCTACCTCGTGAATGCCTGCCTCGCCGTCACTCCCTTGCCCTCTGTGATCGTCACGATCTGATTCACACCGACACTCGGAACGGTTTCCATCTGACCATTCGGCCAGCGGATCTCGAGGCGATCGATCGTGGTGGCCTGCGCCAGACCAACGTGCACGCGGAGATCGTGCTGACCAAGGTAGCTCGATCCCGCCTTCACCTCGCTCATCTGCGTCCTGCCTCCGGCGGTAATCCATAGCCGCGCGCCAATCGCATCGCGGTTGCTCCGAGTCCCCGTCAGGCGCACGAGTAACGAATTGGCGCCAGCCGCGCCCTGATTGCGCAGCAGGTCCGGTGCTGCGGCGTTATTGGTGACGAGCAGGTCGAGATCGCCGTCGTTATCGACGTCCGCGGCTGCCAGCGTGCGGCTGATGTTCTCGATCGCGAAGCCCGGGCCCGCCAGGCGGCTCACGTCCCTGAATCGACCGCCGTCACTTCGCAGCAGCAGATTGCGCTGCGCTTCTTTCGCGCCCGGCCGGAAGTGACTCGGGGTGTTCATGACGTGACCGTTGACGATCGCCAGATCGAGATCGCCGTCGTTGTCGGCGTCAAGGAATCCGGCGCCGAAGCCGACGAAGGGGAGCGTGGGTGGCCCGACGCCGCTCGTGAAGGTCGCGTCCTCGAAGAGACCCTTTCCGAGATTGCGGAACAGCGTGTGCGCTTCGAGTTCATGATTCGTCACGAACAGATCGAGGTCGCCGTCACCGTCGTAGTCGCCGAAGTCCGTGCCCATGCCCGCGCGCGGCCGCCCGTCGCTGGCGACTGCGACTCCGGAGGGCAGCCCCACCTCCTTGAACGTGCCGCGCCCCTCGTTGTGAAACAGAAAGTTCGGCGTCGTGTCGTTGGCCACGAAGACGTCCACCAACCCGTCATCGTCATAGTCGCCGCTGACCACGCCGAGGCCATTGCCGCGCTGCGTGATGCCCGCCTCTTTTGAGACGTCGGTAAATGTGCCGTTGCCATTGTTGCGATAAAGCACGTCCTGCAGCGGCTGGAAGTTGAGCGGGTGACAGTAGATGCGGATTTTCTTCGCCGCATCGCCACAGTAGGCGTTGTTGTCGATTCGCGCGTCGACGTAGTTGACGACGAAGAGATCGACGTCGTTGTCGCGGTCGATGTCAATGAATGCGCAGCTCGTGCTGAAGACCGGCGCTCCCGCAACGCCGCCTCGGGCCGTGACGTCGCTGAATCGTTTGCCGCCGTCGTTGTGATAGAGCCGGTTCGGTCCGACGCTGGTCACATAGAGGTCGGTCCAGCCATCGTTGTCGTAGTCAGCGGCGCAGGCGCCCATGCCGTATGCGGCGTGCGTGATGCCGGAGGACGCCGACACATCCTGGAACGTCCCGTCGCCGCGGTTCTTGTAAAGACGATCGCGCGCCGTGGCATCCACCTTGGGATCGACGAGCGATCCGCCGTCGACGAGGAACAGATCCACCCATCCGTCTCCGTCGTAATCGAAAAAGAGGCCGCCGCTGCCCATGATTTCGAGCAGGTGGCGATCGGGCGTGCCGCCGTTGACGTGGCGAAAGCCGATGCCAGCCTCCGCTGCGACGTTCGTGAATTGCGGCGGCGCATCCGGCGAAGCCGCGGTGTTCGTCCCGCGTTGGCCCGACGCCACTCGCACCATGGCTGCGAGGCACAGCGCAATGAGCACGCCGCGTCTCACCGAACCCTGCCCGTTTTGCTGATTGACTCGCGGCGCAGCCGCTCGTAGGTGGCCTGCTCCTTCGCGCTCTCGTCTGTCCGGCCCAGCGCGGCGTACGCCTTCGCGAGCTGACGATGGACGTCGAGAGGCGCGTTGAGCGCGGCCGCGGTATTGAGTCGCTCGATGGCCTCGGCCGCCTGACCGCCTTCGAGCAGCGCCACCCCGAGGTCGAAGTGCGACGCCGGTGCGCGCGGCTCGAGGACGAGCGCGCGTCGAAGCAGGACGACGGCGTTGCCGTAGTCGCCCGCCGCGCGTGACACCGATGCCTCGCGCCGCAGACGTCCCAGCTCGAACGTGCGGGCGCGTGCTTCGCCGTCCTCAGCCTGCAGCCGTTGGAACACCAACATCTCCGCGCTGCCGTCGTCCGTGTTGCCCATCCGGATGAGCGAGGTGGCGTAAACGTATCGCGCCTCGCGATGCCCAGGATCGATTTCGAGCGCGCGACGCGACGCCTCCACAGCATCCATCGGACGTCCCTCGCGGAGGCGCAGCTGTCCAAGCGCGGTCAGGGCGTCGACGTCTCTCGGATCGACGAGCAATGCGATCTCGAATTCCGTTCGCGCCTGCTCATCGTCTCCCTGCAGATAGTACGCGCGCCCGAGGTCGCGGTGCGCATCGTGATCGTTGGGGACGAGATCGACCCGCGCCGCGAACGACATCGCCGCTGCCTCCAGATCCTGCTCGTCCTGCTGGAGCGTTCCGATCATCTGGTGGATGGTGTTGGCGCCGAGCAGCGGCTTTTGCGCGAGCGCAGCCTGAAGCTCGCGCATGGCGTCCGGACGCTTGCCCTGGCGTCGATATGTGAGGGCGAGCAGGTAGTGCGCCCGTCCAGACGAGGGCAGAGCGCGAAGCGTGTCGTTGAGCGCTTGCTCCGCCTCGTCGAGCTGCTCGTTGTCGACGAGAGCGTTGGCCAACGCGATGCGCGTCCGCTCGTCGCCAGAGTTGAGACGCACGGCTGTGCGCAATTGGGTGATCCCGCGCGTCGTCTCGCCGTCTGCCAGATCGACCATCCCGAGGATTCGATGGGCCTCAGCGCGATCGGCTGATTGCGCCAGCGCGGCATTGAGCTGCTTCCGCGCCTCGTCAACCAGGCCGCTTCTGAATGCGGCTGCGGCGCGTGCGATCGGTTCTCCGTCGGGAGGCGTCAGCGTCATCAGCGGGTCGCGGCGCAACGACTCGCGCAGTTGCGCGATCGCCTGCGTGAGGTCGCCTTTCAGGAGTGATGCGAAGCCGGCCGCGTACGCGGTTGGCGGAAGAAATGGATCGATGCCTGGAATCTCGCGCACGAGGTCCAGCCGGATGAAAGGAGCCGTCGGTCCGCCCGACGCGATCTGGTCGGCAGAACGTTGAACCTGTCGCAACAACTCGACCCCGGCCTCTCGTTGATCGATCTCGATGAGGTGACGCGCCAGCAGATAGGTGCGCACGGGATCGTTCGGGCTGAGCGCGTGAGCGGCCTTCAAGGACTCAGTCGCGGCAGACCTGTCGCCAGTGAACTGTGTGTGTACGAGCCCCTGGAAGAGCGGTACTTCTGGACGAGCAGGGTCGGCCGCACGCGCCGCCGCGAGCTCCTTGATCGCCTCGTTCACGCGAAGCCGATCGAGATAGAGCCCACCGAGCGCAAGGTGCATGCGCGCTGCGAGCGTCGGGTCGGCGCCGGCGATGTCCGCGAGCATCGCGTGCTCGCGACTCTGAATCCACGCGTCCCATTGCGACAGCGCCGCTGCCATGGCGTCGAGCGCGCGAGAGAGCCGCTGCCCCTCGTCGCCGTAGGTGCCGTCGAGCGCAAGGCTGAACCGTCCGAGCGCATTCAGGAAATCGCCCCGGGGATCGGATGCCTGGGCCGCCGGACGTGACGAGGGCGCGAGCGCAACCAGCACGCACACGAAGACGACTCTCGCGAAGGACTTGAAGATGGTAATGGGCATCGCAGTCGCGACGATCTGAGACGAGATTGTAGCCAAGCGGGCGGTTTCTGCTATTGCAGACACGGCATTAGCTTTGACTTTAATTTACATCTGCATCATAACTACGTTGCTTAGGCAATCCCCGAAACATATGAGCCCGTATTGCTCATATCGAGATTGCCGGAGGACCCTATGCGTGTGAAGTCGACCGAGGAAGACACCCCGTGTGTGACCCTTCCCAGAGTGCTGAGCGCGTTGGCACTCGTGACGTTCGCGTTGCTATTTCCGACCACCAGCTACGCTCAGGCGACGCTGGCCGGCATCGTTCGTGACACGTCGGGCGCCGTTTTGCCCGGTGTGACGGTGGAAGCGGCTAGCCCGGCCCTGATTGAAAAAGTTCGAACCGCGGTGACCGACAGCACGGGTCAGTATCAGCTCGTCGACCTGCGTCCCGGAACATACACGGTCACCTTCTCCCTGTCCGGTTTCCGTCCGGCCCGGCGCGAGAACGTCGCCGTCAGCGGCGCCGGCGTCATCACGGTTAACGGTGAGCTGAGTGTCGGCGGCGTCACCGAGACGCTCGTCATCCAGGCAGAACTCCCCGTCGTCGAGACGCAGACCGTCCGTCGTCAGGCCGTGCTCGAGAGCCAGACGATCGCCGAGCTCCCTGCCGCTCGTGGTTACGGAGCCATTCTCGCCGCGATTCCAACCCTGCAAGGTGCAGGTGCGAATTCATCGTCCTCGGTCAACCCGAGCTTCTTCAGCGCACACGGCGGCCCTGGCAACGAAGGGCGTGTGATGGTCGACGGGTTGAGCGTCGGGGCGGCCTTCAACGGCGGCGGTGTGTCCGGCAACGCGTATGACACCGCCAACGCACAGGAAATGCAGGTCTCCATTTCCGGTTCGCTCGGTGAGGCGGAAATCGGCGGCCCGATGCTGAACATCGTCCCAAAGACCGGTGGCAACAACTTCTCGGGCACCCTCTTCGGTAGCGGGGCCGGTGAATGGGCGCAGGGCAGCAACATCGACAGCGAGCTCGAGGCGTTCGGCATCACGGAGGCGGCCGCGCTGATCAAGCTGTGGGATGTGAGCTTCGCGCTTGGCGGACCGATCAAGAGAGACAAGCTGTGGTTCTTTGCCAACTACAGAGACTTTGGCAATCACACCGACATCCCGGGTCTCTACGGCAACTTGTTCGAAGGTGACGCGTCACACTGGGACTACGCACCAAATCCGAACGTCAAGACGCGCACGGCGACGGCGAAGACCGTGACCTCGATTCGTCTGACGACGCAGGCCACGCCGCGCAACAAGTTCAGCTTCTACTACGACTATCAGTGGGACTGCGACCAGGGATCTCAGAGCCGGGACGAGGGATGCCGGACGAAGGGTGACGACTACAACTTCGGCACGGTGTTCGGTTCGGGCTTCTCCTCGGAAGGCAACACGAACTTCTGGGATGCACGCGAGATCATCTCGCAGGCAACATGGTCATCGCCGGTCACCAACAAGCTGCTCCTCGAGGCGGGCTACGCCACGTTCCTCAGCCGATGGGGCTGGCAGCCGCAGCCGGGCATGATCACGAACCTCGTGCAGATGACGACGGTGGTGCCGACGTTCCAGGTGTATCGCGGGGTCTACAACATCCTCGACAACTCGCAGAACCCGAACACGTGGCGTGCGTCGGCAACGTACGTGACGGGCGCGCACAACATGAAGTTCGGCTATCAGGGCGCGTATCACATCGAGGAGACCACCGACCTCGCCAATGACGCGCAGATGTCGCTCACCGATCTCACGTTTATCGTGCCGGGAATGTATTCGGCCGAGATTCGCATCGCGCCGTGGCAACAGAGCAACCGGACCCAGTACCACGCGTTCTATGCGCAGGATCAGTGGACGCTGGGACGCATGACATTGCAGGGCGCGGTCAGATACGACCGGGCGTGGAGCTGGTTCCCTGCCGAACACAATGGCGCGCCTCAGGCGTCACGGTGGAATGCGGCGCCAATCTCATTCCCCAAGACCGATGGCGTGACCGGCTACAACGACATCACGCCACGCGGCGGTTTCGCTTTCGACGTTTTTGGCAACGGCAAGACGTCGCTCAAGGTGAACGCCGGAAAGTACCTGCAGAGCGCGAACAACCAGGAGAACTACACGATCAGCAACCCCGCGCTCGACGGTCGCAACGGACGGCGAGGCCCGAACTTCCAGACGACGGCCACGCGTAACTTCATCGACTTCGACGGCGACCACGATCCCGACTGCAACATGCTCGATCCGAATCCCAATGGTGAGTGCATCACGCCGCTCGGGAACTTCGCCAATCCGAACGCGTTGACGATCGTGAATCCCGACGTTTTGCAGGGCTGGGGCGTGCGTCCGTACGACTGGCAGTGGGGCGTCTCGGTGCAGCAGGAGATCCTGCCGCGCACCTCACTCGAAGTCGGCTACGCGCGGCGCTGGTTCAACAACTTCTTCGTCAACGACAACATCAACATCGGGCCGGCGGACTTCGAATCGGTGACGATCACCGCCCCCACCAATTCGAAGCTGCCTGATGGCGGTGGCTTCCCCGCGACCTACCAACTGCTGAAGCCGGGGGCAAACACGGCGGTGCAGAATCGCTACACGTTCGCCAGCGACTATGGCGACTGGACGAACTACTGGCACGGCGTGGACGTGACGGTGAACTCGCGTCTGCGGAACGGGCTCACGCTCCAGATCGGATCGAGCACGGGGCGAGCGGTGACCGACAACTGCGACATCGCTGCACAGGTGCCGGAAATCCTCAACCCCGCACTCACGAACCCGTCGCCATTCACGGCGAGCGTCTACCAGCAGACGGACTCGTGTCACAAAGTCGAGTCGTGGCAGACCCAGGTGCGCGGCTTCGCCTCCTACATCATCCCCAAGGTCGACGTGCTCCTCAGCAGCATCATGCGTTTCCAGCCCAACGCCACGTTCGGTGTGGGCGCGACGCCTGAAGGCAACAGCACGGGCCTCGCCGCAAACTACGTGCTCCCGACGGGCCAACAGGTCAACCTGTTGTTGCCGGGAACCGAATATGCGGACCGTATTAATCAGATCGACCTTCGTGTCGGCAAGCTCCTGAACATCGGAGGTACCCGAACGAACGTCGCGATCGACATCCTGAACCTGTTCAATTCGAACACGGGGACGGCGTTCGAGCAGAACTACGGCGATGGGTCTCAGTACCTGCGCCCGACGCAGATTCTCAACCCGCGATTCGTCCGCTTCAATGTGACGATGGATTTCTGAGCCTTGCGGTCCGAGGGGGCGACGGGACGAAAGTGCGACGGTCCGGTCCGATGGGGTGGGGTCCGATGGTTCGGACCCGCCCCCGGACCTTCGTACCTCGGACCGGACCCTCGCACCCCGTCCCTTCGCCCTCTCGCACCTCTTCCAGTTCTCGCACCCGGAATCCAGTCAGTCGTATCTCGCGATTCAAATCACTGAATTTGCCGGTATTTTCACGGAGGAATCGCTTGATTCATTGGTAGTCCGAAACTACTATGCAGGGCACATTGTTTGCCTCTGTAGCGCTAGCTCTATGGGCAATGTGGCCCGGGTTCCCTTACGGTGACCCTCAGCAGTGGAGGAAGTTGCATGGGAGTTAGGTTCGTTCGCTGTCTTGCCGTCATGGCGCTGATGGCCTTGATGCCATCGCTGGCTCACGCGCAGTCGTCCATTACCGGCACGATTCGCGACGCCTCCGGCGCGGTGTTGCCGGGCGTGACGGTTGAGGCCGCCAGTCCGGTCCTCATCGAAAAGGTTCGCTCCACGGTGAGCGACGGCACGGGAGGCTATCGCCTCACGGAACTCCTGCCCGGCACCTACAGCCTGACATTCACGCTGCCGGGATTCGCCACTGTGAAGCGCGACGGCGTCGAAATCACCGGCGCCGGCGTCATCACGATCAACCAGGACCTGAAGGTCGGTGACCTGCAGGAAACGATTACGGTGACTGGCGAGACGCCCATCGTCGACGTGCAGAGCACACGGCGGCAGCAGGTCATCGACGACTCCACGATCAACGCACTCCCGGCGACGCGCGGCTACAACGCGCTGGTCTTCCTCGTGCCATCCGTCACCGGCGGTAGCAACCAGATCGACCTGATGCCCGCGATGCGCATCTTCTACAGCCACGGCGGACGCGGCAACGAAGGGCGCACTTACGTCGACGGCTTGAGCACCGGCTCAGCTTTCAACGGCGGCGGCGCATCTGGCTACATCATCGACACGGCGAACTCTCAGGAAATGCAGCTCACGCTGTCGGGTGGTCTCGGTGAGACCGAGATGGGTGGCACCTCAGTCAACTTCATCCCGAAGACGGGCGGCAACAGTTTCTCGGGTCAGGGCTTCTTGAGCACCGCCGGCGAGTGGTCGCAGGGAAACAACATCGACGACCATCTCCGCTCGATCGGCCTCAGCCAGCCGGCCGCGCTTTACAAGAACTGGGACGTGCAAGCGTCTGTCGGCGGCCCGATTCTCCGAGACAAGCTGTGGTTCTTCGCCAACTATCGCGACTTCGGCTCGCACGACGACATCCTCGGGATGTACGGCAACCTGAACGCAGGCAACGCGAACTCGTGGACGTATCTCCCGGATCAGAACCTCAAGGCCCGCAATGCGGTGTCGAGGACCGTCACCGCTGCCCGTCTGACCGCACAGGTGACGCCACGCAACAAGGTCGGGTTCTTCTTCGACAACCAGCTGGCCTGCGACGGTTCAGCGCTGGTCACGACGTCGGAGGACTGCCGTCCGCGCGGTGATAACTGGGTTGCCAGCGGCACGACGAGCATTGCGCCCGAGGCGGCCAGCGGTGCGCAGGGTACGGCAGGTGGCGCATTCGGTTACGCCGACTCATGGCAGCGCGTCATGCAGGCGACGTGGAGCGCGCCGGCCACCAGCCGGTTGCTGCTCGAAGCCGGCGCCTCAACGTACATCAGCAAGTGGGGATGGATGGAGCAGCCGGGCGCGATCCTGAACCTGAACCAGGTTCAGGAGCAGGCGGCCCAGAGCGGTGCTTTCGCGGACGGCACACCCTGGAGCATGCCCGCGAACCTGACCTACCGCGCGCTCGACTGGAACTTCAACAACATGCAGAACCCGACGACGTGGCGAGCCGCGGCCTCCTACGTTACCGGTGCGCACAGCATGAAGATCGGGTACGTCGCGGCATACAACCGCACGGACAACCTGAATCACTACAACCAGACGCGCGTGAACTACCGGTTCCTGAATGGCGCACCGAACCAGTTGACGATGCGCCTCGGCGACTTCCTGATCATGGACCGCAGCCAGTATCACAGCGTCTACGCGCAGGATCAGTGGACGGTCAATCGCCTGACGTTGCAGGGCGCGATTCGTTACGACCGGGCCTGGAGCTGGTCGCCCGAGGGTCAGGGTGCTGATGGAACGGATAGGTTCCGTCCCGCGCCTGTGTCGTTCCCGTACACGGTTGGAGTGCCCGGATTCAACGACATCAGCCCGCGCATGGGCGCGGCGTACGACCTCCTCGGCAATGGCAAGACGTCGCTGAAGGTCAACCTCGGTCGCTATCTGCAGCCGGCAAACAACCAGGATCGTTACACGCTGATGAATCCGGCTGGTGGGACTCGATTCGCGCGTGATAACAATCGCACGTGGAACGACCGCGGCGGCCTCGGCATCAACGGCGATTACGTTCCGCAGTGCGACCTGATGAACCCGGCGGCCAACGGCGAGTGTGGTCCGTGGCAGCAGCCGGCGTTTGGTCAGGCTCTTTCGGCGGCGCCGATCAACCCCGAGATCCTCGAAGGCTGGGGCATTCGTCCGTCGGACTGGCAGTTCGGTGCGTCAGTTCAGCACGAAGTCCTTCCCAGAACGTCGGTGGAAGTCGGTTACTACCGCCGCTGGTTCCAGGGCTTCCTCGTGACCGACAACCTCGCCTCAACCCCCGCAGACTATACGGCGGTCACGATCAACGCGCCGGCCCACTCGGAGTTGCCGGGCGGCGGTGGGTACCCGGTGACCTTCTATAACCCGCGCACGAACTTCTCGGCGGCGACCAATTACACGACCTTTGCCAGCGACTATGGCGATCAATACCAGTACTGGCACGGTGTGGACGTCAACGTGAACACCCGTCTTACCAGTGGCCTGGTCGTCCAGGGCGGCACGAGCACGGGCCGGGGTGTTCGCGACAACTGCGAGATCACCGCCAAGGTTCCTGAGGCGCTTCTCAGTGGCGTACCAGCTGCGTGGCAGCCGCTGTCCTCCTGTCACGTGGCCGAGCCATGGTTGACGCAGATCCGCGGTCTGGCGACCTACGTCGTTCCGAAGATCGACGTGCAATTGTCGGCCAGCTTCCAGTTCAAGCCCGGCACGCTTGGCCTCGGCGGCAACGACTCGGCGAGCAACGGCAACTCGATCAACGCCAACTACGTCGTGACCAACGCGATTGCAGGTATTCCCCTGTTGAACAACCAGCAGACGGTCAATCTGCTGGAGCCGGGGCAGCTGTACGGCGACTATGTGCGACAGGTGGATATGCGGGTCGGCAAGATCCTTCGCCTTGGCCGCACGCGCACGCTCGTGGGTATCGATATCTACAACCTGTTCAACGCGAACGCCGGGCTGACGTATCAGCAGGGTTTCGTGGGGGCCGGGCAGACGTGGTACAACCCGACGACGCTGCTGATGCCGCGGTTCGTGCGCTTCAACATCACGACGGATTTTTAATCCGGGACTCGGGGCTCGGGATTCGGGATTCGTCCCGATCCCGGGTCCCGCCCTCAGCCCGTTCCACGCATTTTCCAATCTCGAACCTCACCTCTCCGGATCCCGAGCCCCGGATCCCGGGTCCCGATTTTCTAGTACGCTTCCTCTGATGCTCAGGCGATCGACACTCGTTCTGCTGGTGGCGCTGTGCGCCGCGTCGTGTCGCGGCTCCGAGCCGTCGTCTACGAGCGCACCCGCCAAGCCAGAGAAGCCGTGGTTCGAGGAGCGTGCCTCAGCCGCTGGGATCGACTTCGTTCACTTCAACGGCATGTCGGGTGAGTATTACTACCCCGAGATCATGGCGCCGGGTGTCGGGTTGCTGGACTACGACAACGACGGTGATCTCGATGTGTACCTGGTGCAGAGCCAGATGCTGGGGAAGGGAAAGCCGATCAATCCCCCGAAGGGCCCGCTCAAGGATCGCCTGTACCGCAACGACCTGACCGTTGGTGCCGACGGTTCACGCATGCTCCACTTTACCGATGTCAGCGATCAAGCTGGCATCAACATCGAAACGTACGGTATGGGTGTCGCTGCCGCCGATGTGGACAACGACGGCTACGTCGACATCTATCGCACAGGCCTCACCGAAAGCGTCCTCCTGCACAACAACGGCAACGGCACGTTTACCGACACCACGGCCAAGCGCGGAGTGGGAAACAAGGGCGGGTGGGCAGTGTCGGCGTCGTTCGTCGATGTCGATCGGGACGGCTGGCTGGATCTCTTCGTCGGCAACTACTTGCTGTATAGCCTCGAAGGTGACATCGACTGTCTCTCCGTAACGGGTCAGCACGACTACTGTCCGCCGAACAGCTACCGTCCTCAGCCGAGCAAGCTCTTTCGCAATCGTGGCGACGGCACTTTCGTTGACATCACGCGGAATGCGCTCGAGGGTGGCGCGTACGGTCCGGCACTCGGTGTCTCGACCGCAGATTTCGACAATGACGGCTGGATCGACATCTACGTCGGCAACGACGGCATGCCGAACCAGCTCTGGATCAACCAGAAAAACGGCCGGTTCAAGGACATGGCCTTTCTCAACGGCGCCGCCGTGAACGGCCAGGGCAACTCCGAAGCCAGCATGGGCATCGATGCCGGCGATTTCGACAACGACGGCGACGAAGACATCTTCATCACCAACTGGCTCGCGCAGATGAACATCCTGTACTTGAACACCGGGAACGGCGTGTTCGAGGATCGCAAGGGCCCGTCGGGACTTGGTCCACCGAGTCTTGCCAAGACCGGCTTCGGCGCCGCGTGGTTCGACTTCGACAACGACTCCTGGCTCGACCTCATGACGGTCAACGGCAGCGTATCGATGATCGAAGCGCAGGCGCGCGCGAAGGATCCGTTCCCGCTGAAGATGCAGAATCAGTTGTACCGCAATCGTGGTGACGGTCACTTCGTGGACGTCTCCGCCGACGCCGGTGAGCCATTCGAGCTGCTCGACGTGAGTCGCGGCGCCGCATTCGGTGACGTCGACAACGATGGTGACGAGGACGTTCTCGTCGGAACGGCGAACGGTCCCACGCGCCTGCTCATCAACAACATCGGCAACGAAGACCATTGGCTCGGTCTGCGGCTGACCGGCGTGGGCGGCCGCCCTTCGACGAGCTCAGGGCGCCCCGAGCTTGTCGAGGGGCGCGACATGATCGGTGCGCGCGTGTCGATTTCGCGCGGAGCAGGTCCGACGATCTGGCGCCGCGCGCGGTCAGACGGCAGCTATGCCTCTGCCAACGATCCGCGCGTGCTCGTCGGGTTGGGCGAGTCGACGGGCTCTGTCACGGTCCGTGTGCAATGGCCGGATGGCAAGGCCGAGGAGTGGGCGAATCAGGCGATCGATCGCTGGGTCACCTTGAAGCAGGGGAGCGGGAAATGAAGCACGCCAATTCCCAACTCCCAAGGGCCCAACTTCCAAGGTCGTTCTGTCTTGTGCTCTTGCTGCTTGTCGCCGGATGCAATTCGTCCGGTCAGCACCCGACGACATCGACGGCGCCGCCGGCGATGCTCGACGTGACGCTACCGGACCTGTCGCGCATGGATGCGACCGTACAGGAGCAGGTGCGCCAGCGTTACCAGTCGATGCTCGAGACAATCAAGCGGCCCGATGCGACCAACGACGAACGCGGCCGGGCGTACGGCGGCGTCGGAATGCTGCTTCATGCCGGCGAGTACTACGCGGCGGCGAAGCCAGCCTACCTCAATGCGCAGGTGCTCATGCCGCAGGAGCCACGGTGGCCGTACTTCCTGGCGCATCTGTACAAGAACCAGGGCGACACCGCCAGTGCGATGGCGGCGTTCAATCGCGTGCTCGAGATCAGCCCGAACGATGTGCCGACGTTGATCTGGCTGGGCCGGGGCTATCTGGATCAGGGGCAGGCCGAGAAGGCGGAGCCGCTCTTCGAGCGCGCTCGTCAACTGGCCCCGCAAACGCCCGCGGTTCTCGTTGGCCTCGGGCAGGCCGCGCTCGCACGGCGTGAGTACGCGCGGGCCGTATCGACGCTCGAGGAGGCCCTCACACTCAATTCGAGTCTGCAGAGCGTGCATTCACCGCTGGCACAGGCGTACCGCGGCCTTGGCGACATGGCGAAGGCGGAGGAGCACATCAAGCTGTGGAAGAACACCGAAGTGCTCGTCCCGGATCCGTTCCGGCA
>Ga0247825_10001020_pt1 | contig 18219 bp, 16 predicted proteins | sample 13C_Vanillin_Day_FD_194413 | JGI IMG/M metagenome (GOLD analysis project Ga0247825, IMG submission 194413) | Soil microbial communities from agricultural site in Penn Yan, New York, United States - 13C_Vanillin_Day48 | ecosystem: Environmental > Terrestrial > Soil > Agricultural land | place... | reverse complement strand
GACGATCTGACAGCGCGCTTCGAGGAGCTGGACGACCAGCGCCGGCGCATCAACGAGGAGTTCGACATCATGGTGCAGCGCATGCGCTCTGGCGACGTGCGCGATGACGAACGGATGCGCCTCGAGTCGCAGCACCTGACGACGCGCCACACCGGCATCATGCGCGAGATGATCGATATGCTGATCTATTCCTGAGACGCAGCCAGGCGAAGGGGCGGATGCGAGCGCCATGTCTGTAGCGGTTTGGCATCCGAACTGATACAGACGGGTCTAGTCGGTGGCTGCCCCAGCCTTTGCGGGGGTGATTGCCGGCATGACTTCCTGCGCGAACAGGCCGATGGAGCTGAGCACCTGGTCGGTGGTCAGGCTGCCGTAGGCAAAGGTGCCGACGAAGTAGTTGACGCCCGTCTGGTCGACGAAGTTCTGCACCTTGCGCCGTACCGTCTCGGGTGAGCCGCAGAAGATGCCGCCCCATTCGAACGCCGTGTCGAAGTCGCCGCGACGCGACGTGGCGCCGTCCGGTTCCTTGCCGGGGCGAGTGAGGAAGCTACGGTCGAAGGCGTTGTACGCCGGCCTCGCGATCTCGATCGCCTCTTCGTCTGTTGGGGCGACATAGATGTGTCGCGTGGCGCCGAGCCGTGGCGTTGCGACGTGGCCGTTGAGACGATCAGGCGCGCCGTCGTGCTCCGAGGCGACGCGCTCATAGAGGGCGACGCCGTTGGCGATGTCGGTGAGCGGCGTCTTTGTGAAGCCAAAGAGGGTATTGAACCCGTGCTCGGCAACCCACGTCACGCGCTCCGGGCTGCTGGTGGGGTACCAGAGCGGTGGGTAGGGCTGCTGGAACGGCGTCACGGTGACCGGCGCGTTGGCGATGTCGTAGTACTGGCCGTGGTAGTCGACGTGGCCGGTGGTGAGGCCCTGGAGGAGGATGTCGAAGCACTCCTCGAAGCGCTGGCGCGACTCACCGATGTCGACGCCATAGATCGCCAACTCCTCCGGCGAGACGCCACGTCCGACGCCCAGCTCGAGGCGGCCGTTGCTGAGGTGGTCGAGAATGCAGACCTCCTCGATGTTGCGCAGGGGGTTGTAGAGGGGCAGGAGCTGCACCAGCGGCCCCAGGCGCAACCGGGTGGTGCGATGGGTGGCAGCGGCGAGAAACATGTTCGGCGACGGCGAAATTGCCAGCGGCGTGCCGTGATGCTCGGCAAGGTGGTAACACCAGAAGCCGGAGGTGTCGGCCGCCTCCAGCATGCGCAGGCGCTGCTCGTAGGTCTCGGCCAGCGTGAGGCCGGCATTGCGGTCTATCCAGTCGAAAATGCCGAACGCGAGGTCGCGCGTCGCCTGCTGGGTCATCGGTGTTCCTCCTGCCTCCAAGCGATACGGATTCTACACGTGACACAGGGGCCCTGCTGATCCTTTATGCTTCTTCAATCCGAAGAATCGGTATGCCTGTTAAAGACAGGTATCTTGCGTCGTGGGCGCACTGGAGCCTGCGACGGCTGGTGAGTAGTGAAAGGGAGACATCATGAAGGCACTATCGCTGGCAGGAGCGGCCTTCCTCGTCGTGTTCGCGATCGCGCTTGGCGGGCGCACGGACTCGGCGGAGGCTGCCATCATCACCGTGGACGTCACGGCTGTGGGTGCGCAGGAGAATCCACCCGTAAGCGGACCTGGATACGCCATCGCGCGATTCATGTACAACACCGACACGAAGCGTCTTGACTACGTGGTGACCGTGAACGGCCTCTCTGAGAGCTTCATCACGGCCTCGCACATCCACCGCGGCGCGGCCGGCACGAACGGCCCCATCGTCCACAACCTCTCGCTGGTGCCCTTCACCCAAATATCGGGTTCGGTCACGCTGTCCGACGCCGACGTGCGCGACCTCGAAGCGGGCAACCTCTACGTCAACGTCCACTCCACCACGAACCCCGGCGGTTTCGCGCGTGGCCAGATCATCCTGCCGCGTGGCGCTGCCCCCGCGGCCTCGCCCGCTCCCAGCCAGCCGACGGTCCGCCCGCCGAGCACGGGCGACGGTGGCCTGATCGACTCCGGCACGATGGCGCCGGTCCTGTTCATCGCCCTCGTGGGCGTCCTCGGCGCCGGTTCGCTGGTCGCCGTACGCCGCTCTAGCTAAAGATCCAACCAGACAGGGGAGCATCGACAGAGGAGGAAGGTTTCCTTCCTCCTCTGTCACAATCATGGTCAAACTATTGGTCCCGATTTTGGCGGCGGTTCTTCTAATCGCTGGGTGCGGTGGCTCGGACGGCGACTCGCCTTCGAGTACAGCCGTGCCCGAGGCCACTCCCACGGCGGCTGCCGCTGCGGCCGCGCCGAGCGCGACGTCTGCGCCGGCGCCCTCAGCCACCCCGGTCCCTGCGCCGACTGAGGCGCCAACGGAAGTTCCGCCGCCCACAGAGGCTCCGACAGAAGCACCTCCGCCCGCGCCCACGACGCCACCAGCACCGCCTCCCGCTCTGCCGGCGCCTCAGCCAACCGCCCCACCGCCATCAGGCGGCGCGCCGGTAACCCTGGCAGTGGTGGCGACGAACCTTGTGTTCAGCCGCCAGAGCATCACCGTGCCGGCGAATACGCAGGTGACGGTGAATTTCACGAACAACGATACGTCCGTGCCGCACGATTTTGGCGTCAGCCTGCCGGGCGTCGCTCACACCGAGACATGCAACGGTCCGTGCACCCGTGGCATCACCTTCAACAGCGGACCTCCCGGCACCTTCACGTTCCAGTGCAGCGTCCACGCCGACATGGTGGGGCCCTTCATCGTCAACTAAGAGCGCCAGCGGCTCACCGAGGCTGCTTGTCCGCGGTGTTGACTGATATCAGCTCGAAGACGGTGGCCTTGCCCGCGGTCGCGACGGGCTCATACTGCTGAGCCGTCATGACGCGAAGGCGCTCGGCGACGCGGTTGAAGCGCTCCTTGGTGGGCGTGCGATTCGGCCGGGGCTCTGCGTCGGCGCCGATGATCAGGTACTGCGGCGGGTTCTTCGCCAGCTCGGCGAGGAGCTCGTCGAGGCGCTCTTCGGACTCGAGGATGTAGTACGACGTAACATAACGCGAATAAGGTTGGAGGCCTGAGAGGGCGTAGACCCAGGGATACTCGCCCCAGATGTAGGCCGTCGCGCCCTCCGCGCGCAACGCTTCGAACTGGTCGTCGAGGACTGCAGTGGTGTTCACGCGGCCGTCGAAGTAGGCATTGTAGGCGCTGCGGGACTCCTGGCCGGTAACGTAGTTGAAGAAGTGGCTGTAGTAGGGCATGCCCTTGGTCCAGTGGCGCCCCCAGGTGTCGAAGAAGACGGCGTTGACGACGACGTACCAGACGACCGCAAACGTGACGGCGACGGCGAGGGCGGGCTGGCGCCACGTGACTCTCAAGGCGGGCATCGATACGGGCAGGATGGTCACGAATAGCAGAGCGAGGGGCGGGAAGATCTGGAGGAGGTAGTGGGAGTAGTCCTTGCCGTTCAGGAGCGAGCCGACGAAAGCGAGGGCGAACCACAACGCCGGCAACGCCCACGCAGGCGTTGGCGCGCCGCGCATTCGGAGCCAAAAGAGAGTAACGAGTGCGATCGCGGCCGGGGCAAACATGTAGAGCATGAGGGTGGACGTGATGCGGCTGCCGTTGGGCACGTAGTACAGAAAGTAGGCCACGTTGGCGTCCCAGAACCAGAAGAACGACCCGAAGACCGCGAATGCCGCCGTGATCACAACGATGGGCAAGGCGAAACCGGCGGCGAGGCTGAAGAGACGGCTCAGGGTCAGGCGAGAGTCCAGGGCGAGCCAGAGCGCCGCGGCGGGCATCGCAAGGACGGCGGGCTGACGCAGCAAGAAGGCGAGGCCGAAGAGCACGCCTGCCAGGGCGAGCCAGGCGTCCGCGTTCGGGCGGTGACGGTCGCTGCGGGCAAGGACGGCCAGCACGCCGAGCGTCGCGGCGGGCATGGAGAATATCTCCGACAGCGCGAGATTGCCCTCCCAGAACGGCACCGCGACGAGTACGCCAAAGACCACGGAAGCCGCGAGGCCGCGGACGGGACCCGCGAGCTTGGTGCCGACGAGATAGATCGCGAACTGGGTCAGAATCGCTGCGAGGGCGGCGGCAACCTTGAGCTGCAGCAGTCCTGACCCGAAGACCTTGAAGATGCTCGCGTAGAGGTAAAGGAACAGCGGCGGCTTGCTCTCCCACGCTTCGGAGTAGAGGTCACGGCCGCGCAGGATTCCCTCGGCGACGCCGGCGAACGAGCCTTCGTCCGTGTGCCAGGCCGGCTCGAAGAAGCTGGGGATGCGCAGGAGGAAGATGAGGAAGCAACCAAACAGTGCCCGGTGAACCATCCTCCGGCTCGCCGGGCTGGGCTGGAGGGGCATGCCTGCCGGGACATCAGAAGCGCTCGTCCGCCTTGCTCCCTGGGTTGGCTATGGAAGTCCCTTCCGGTCGCGCGTCCGTAATCTACAGGCTCCGGAGCTACAGGGCGACACGTTTTGCATAGAAAAAGATAAGAATTCGTAATTGGCGCCGGGGCTACGAGCTTCGTGGCTCGATGGACAAATCGCCCACGCTTAACGGGCTTCGTCAGTAGGTGGCAGGCTCGAGGCCGTAGATACGCGCCATCCGGACCGCGGCCGCGACCAGATCGGCGTTGTCGAGGGCCTCAGCGCCGTCCGGTAGGGTGAGGACGTCTTCGAGGCCGATACGCACGTCGTAGCCGGCGTCGAAGGCAGCGGCGAGCACGCCCCACGTCTCCGGCCCCATGCTGTGCTGCAGTCGTGGCACGGTGATGCCGGCCGCGTCGAGCACGGCGTGGATCTGGCTTGCCTGCTCGATGGCGCTGATACCATCGCGGTCGCGAGTCTCGACGAGGATGCGGTAGTAGCGCGACGCATCCGGGCTGCGTACGTAAGCCTCGGCGTTTTCGACCGTCCAGATGCCCGCCTCGGGGCCGACTCCCATCTCCAGGCACAGCGATGCAAGCTCCTCGACGCCTTCCTCGACCCAGTTCACCGACGCGAAATCCGGCAGCACCGTCCAGCTACGGACCAATTCAAGGCGTTTCGCCGGGTCGCGCTCGATCCAGGCGCCGGTGGTGACGCCGACAGGCAGACCGGGGCAGGCGGCGCGAATGGCGTTCATTGCCTCGGCGATGTGGTCCGCGTCCAGGGTCTGGCTGCCGTCGGGGGCGCGCTGGTGGATGTGCACGGCGCCGGCACCGGCATCGACGGCCCGGCGGGCAGCCTCGGCCAGCTGGGACGGTGTCAGAGGCAGGGCTGGATGTGAGCCGGGCTGCCGGCTGCCGTTGAGGCAGGCCTTGATAAGGACGGGGCGGTCACGGGTGTTTGTGACTGGCTGTTGGCGGTCGTTATCCATAGTCAGGAGATGCGTCGGTCCTCCACGGGATTAAAGGGGTCAGGGAGTGGGGTTCGTCCCCGGCGGCGGTCCGCCACCGCGGCCGAAGTTGTTCGGGTAGCCTACCGCAGGCGCCGTGGCGGCGTCGATCCGCGCGGCCGTCTCCAGGGGCAGCGTCACTTCGAGGGCCGCCAGGTTCTCCTGCAGTTGCTGCTCTGTTTCCGGCCCGATCAGAGGCGCGACGACGCTTGGCTTCTGCATCAGCCAGGCGAGCGACAGCGCAACCGGCGTGATGCCCAGCGCCTCCGCCTCGGCGACAACGAGCTCGATGACCGCGTATGTCTCGGGCGTCAGGCGGTTGGCCATACCGGGCAGGATCGCGAGACGTCCGCCCTCGGGTACTTCACGGCCTGCCCGGAAGCGCCCTGTAAGGAAGCTGCCGGCAAGTGGGCTCCAGGGCAGGACGGCGATACCGAAGCGCTGACAGACCGCCACGATCTCCACCTCGATGTCGCGCTGGAGGATGTTGTACTGCAGCTGGGCGCTCACCGGCTTCTCCCAGCCGTGCATCTCGCACAGGCGGACAGCGTCGACGATCTGCGACGCATTCCAGTTGCACACGCCGTAGTGGCGGACGAAGCCCTCGTGGACGAAGTCGTTCAGGGTGGTCAGCGTCTCTTCGACGGGCGTGTTGTAGTCGTAGACATGCATCTGGTAGAGGTCGACATAATCGGTCTGAAGGCGGCGCAAGCTGTCCTCGAGCGCGCGGTACAGCGCCTTGCGGCTGGCGCCGCCCTCGAACGGCCCTGGGCCGTAGGCGCCGCCCGCCTTCGTTGCCAGCACGACGTCCTGCCGCCGTCCCTCCAGCGCCTTGCCCACGTACGTCTCGGCCAAAGAGCCACCGTAGATGTTCGCCGTGTCGATGTAGTTGTGGCCGGCGTCGAGGTAGGCACGGATCACAGTGATGGACGTTGCCTCGTCGCAGCCCACGACGTCGTGGCCGAAGTTGAAGGTGCCGAGGCCGAGGCGGGAGACGCGCAACCCCGATCGCCCGAGGTTCACGTGGTCACTCATATTGGGATCACGTAGCCGAGGTTTCCCAACCTCGGCGTCATATTGCGGACGGTGCTTTTCCACATGAGGCCAAGCCTACCGTCCTACGAGAGAAAGCTGTAGGGGTCCCAGCATGCTGGGACCCCTACAGCTACGAACGACCAGCCGGGCCTATGCTATCGGCTTCTTGGTCGTGTCCAACCACTCGAAGGTGTAGGAGGAGTTGAGGTTCTGGCCGCGCCACACATTCCAGTTGGCGATGGCCGGCCAAGCGATCTGGAGCGTGACGGTGCCGCCCGGGTAGCGGCTGTAGTAAAACTTCTTCGCCATGTAGCGCTGGAACTCGTGTACCAGCTGGACGCGCTTGGCGTTGTCGAATTCCAGCAGCACCTTGTCCGTCGTGTCGTTCAGCACGGGGTCGCCGTCGTTCGTCGCGCCCTTGTTGTTCGCATCCCAGCCGCCGAAGAGGTTGCCGCGCTTGGAGAAGTGCCCCAACAGGTAGTTGCCGACGTCCGGCCCTCCGAAGTCGACCGTGTTGAGCATTTCCTTCCAGTTGCCTGCCGGCTTGGTCTTGTCCTGCGGCGGGAAGATGTAGTTGAAGATGTCCGGGATCATCACCTTCTCTTGCGTCGCCTTCAGGCCGATTTCCTGGAGCATGCCTTCGATCACGTCCTGCGCAGGCTGCTGGCCGAAGCCGAGCGGATACTGGATGTGCTTGAAGTCGATGCCGTTGGCGAACCCGGCGGCGCTGAGCAGCTTCTTCGCCTCGGCGATGTTCTTGGCTCGGTCGCCGAGCGTGAAGTACTTGGCGTTCTCGCCGAATTTGCTGTCGCGCGGGTCCAAGTACATGCCGGGGAAGTACATGTACGAGCCGGGACCGCCGCCCGGAATCGCCGTGTTCCAGTTCTTCTTGAAGGGAATGCCCGCCGTTTCGAGCTTTTCTGAGGCGCCGAGTACGTCGATGAAGGCGTCGTAGTCCCAGCCATAGTGCACGGCCTGGCGCACGCGCTCGTCCTTCCACGGACCTTCAGCGCTCATGCCGAACCACTCAGTGACGGCAGTCGTGTCGTCATACGCCCGCAGCATGAGGTCCGGGATGTCCTTCTTCGCCTGGAGGATGTCGTCGACGGTCGAAAGGCCGAGGCCCGGTTGGTAGAGCTGACCGGCGCGGAACTGCGCGGCCGCTGCCGCGGCGTCAGGGACGATGACGAAGTCCACGCCGTCGACGAATGGACGCTTGAGGCCGCCGTCGCCTACGTCGCGCAGCTCGTAGTTCGGATTGCGCTTGAGAACCAGCTTCACCGATGGCTCGAAAGCATCGATGTAGAAGGGGCCGCTGCCGAACTGCCAGCGATTGAAGAAGTTGGCGTCCTGGCCGTCACCTTCCTTGGGCAGAATGTAGAAGTAGCTGACACTGGCATTGGCCAGGGTGCCAAGGAAGGGCGAGAAGGGCTGCTTCAGCTTGAAGACGACCGTGCTCTTGTCGGGCGTCGTCAGAGTCTCGACCGGCCCGCCTCGCTCGCCCACTAGCTCGCCCGCGTTCGAGCTGACCGTCCCGAAGCGCTTCCACGAGAACGCCACGTCCTCGCTGTCGAATGGCCGGTTGGCGATCGACTGCGGCGCGCCCTGGTGGAAGTTGGGTGAAAGCGGGCTGAACTTCGCGTTGGGGTTGATCTTGAAGGTGTAGGTGAGCTTGTCCGGCGAGATCTCCCAGGTCGCGATGTCCGGCACAACCTCGAGCGACTCCGGGTCTTTCATGCGCGATGGCTTGATCCATACCAGCTTAGAACCCACGACGTTGGCGAAGCCCTGCGAGAAGGGGTCGAAGTTGTAGAGGTCAAAGTTCTGGGGGTCGCGCGATAGGGCGGCCTTCCAGACGCCGCCTCGCTTTGCGGAGCTGGTGGTGTCGACCTCGTTGCCGTTGACGAGGATGCTCGAGCTGCCGGTGTTGCCTCCGCCTGTCGAGCCGCCACCGTTGTCGTCGTCGCTGCAGGCGGCAAGGAAGGCAGCGGCGGCAGCGGTGGTGCTCGTAGCGATCAGCGCGCGCCTGCGGCCAACCCTCCGCTCCAGGACCTTGTTCCAGTAGCCTGCCATGTCGTTGTCCTTTCCTCACTCTTGCCCTCATGCAGGAGAGGGCTCCTGCCAGGTTGAATGGCAGTTTCTATGATGAAATACGATGCGACAATAGACTTGGACGGCTGTAAGACAAAAATCTCTTCCGGGATATATGCGTCCCTGAGCGACAAGTAAAGCGCTTAACTATCATTCAGGTAAAGCAAGCAAGGCCGCCGCCGGGGTCAGCCGGCCGGCGCCTTCAACGGGCCGAGCGCGGTGTTGGGCCCGGGCGGAATTCAGGCCGCCTGCGTGCACAAGCTGTTAGCGGCCAGATCGCGGCGAGCCCGCCAATGCCGGCGGGATATCGCATCTGGTAAACCTTTTCGGCATGGTGGTGCGGTAACTCATTGAAGTCATCGATGCGTTTCGCGTTGTTGAGCTCAACTCTCAATGAGTCGATACGCTCCTTGAGGAAGCTATCGCCACCACTGCGACCGGCCTCTGGCCCGGCGCTGTCGCCACAAGCGATCAGGTGTGTCCCTCTACGGATGGGTCGCCACGCCTCGCGTTAGCTATCGACGTATCGCGCCAGGTGCTGCGTATAGTACTCGACGGTATGCTGCAGGCCTTCCAGCAGGGGCGTGCTCGCGGTCCAGCCGAGGCGCTCGGTGCTGCGCGTGGTGTCTGTGATGTAGTCGCCGATCTCGACACGCTTCGCCTCGTCAGGGAAGGGGACGTATTCGACGCTGCCTCTGCCGGTGATTTGCACCAGGGTCTCGGCGATCTCGCGCAGGGGGCTGCCGGCGCCACTGCCGATGTTGAACGCCGCGCCGGAGACGTCCTTGGCGAGTCCCGCCTGCAGAAAGGCATCGACCGTGTCGTCGACGTATAGCATGTCCCGCTGCTGGCCGCCGTCGCCGTAGAGTCGGATGCTCTTGCCTTCGACGGCGAGGCGCACGAACCAGTTGATAAAGCCCTGGCGGGAATGGGCCAGGAGCATCCGTGGGCCGTAGATGTTGGTGAGGCGCAGCGAGACCGTGCTAAGACCGTGCGAATGGGCGTAGGCGAGGTGGTAGAGGTCCCCGGCGGCCTTGTCGGCGCTATTTACCTCGGTGGGGAGGAAGGGATGGTCTTCGTTCACGGGCCGCGTGCGGACGGCGCCATAAACGCTGCGGGTGCTGGCGTACACGACGCGCGCCTGTGGTGCCTCGCGCCGGACGGCCTCGAGGAAGACGAGCTGGGCGCGAACGTTCGCTTCCATGTCGGCGTACGGCGATTCGAGCACGTCGGTGTGGCTGCTCTTACCCGCAAGGTTGAAGACATAGTCCTGTCCCTGGACGGCACCCAGCGCGGCGTCTTCGTCGCCGATATCGGCAACGATGACCTCGATGCCCGATACGCCGTCGAGGTTGAAGTCGTTGGCGCCCTGGCCGGGCGAGCGGTTGTCGATGACCGTGACGTGCGCTCCGAGCCAGGCGAGGCGGCGGGCGACGTTGCTGCCGATGAACCCCAGACCGCCCGTGACGAGGCAGCGTGTATCGCGATAGGCCTCGAAACCGCCTGCAGGCATCGCTACTTTTTCCGGGCGAGGGTGAGGGTCGACAGGCCTATCGGGATGCCACGGGAAGCAACAATCGGCGCTTCGGCCGAGACGACCCAGCCCAGGATGCTGTTAAGGGGCTCCGGCATCGGCTGCACGTCGGAGTGGCCCATGGAGCCGTCGTCGCGCAGCTTCGCGAGCAGGCGGCGGACGACGACGACCGGGAACAGGAAGGAGTTCGAGTAGGAGAGGCGCAGCGGCTCCAGACCCATGGTCGCGAGGCGCTTCTTGAACTCCTTCTGGTTGTAGCGGCGCTTCACGTGGGTGGCGCGGTCGTGAGGGCCGTGCAGGAACATGTGCCCCGGCTCGCGCCAGAACAGGTAGCCGCCAGGCTTGAGCACGCGGGCAGTCTCCGTGAGGGCTGCGGCCTCGTCAGCCTCGTCCAGGGTGGCGTAGACATCGAAGATCGTCGCGAGGTCGAAGCTGGCGTCTTTGAAGGGCATAGCGGCGGCGCTGGCGACGGCGATACGGCGGCTGTCGCGCTGACCGAAGAAGCGGCAGGCCATCTCCATGAAGTCGAACGATGTGACCTCACCCCACTGACGAAGCTGTCGCAGCTGACCGCCGGTGCCGGCGCCGATGTCGAGGATCTGCAGGTCTACGCGGTTGGGGAGGAACTTCTCGAACAGCGCCTGGGTAATCTTGCGCTGGCCGCGGTACCACCAGAGGGTGTCCTCCAGCGCGTACATCGCTTCGTATTCGTGTGGTTCCAATGGCTTTCCTTTAGTCCGTCTTGGAGTTGGCCGCCACTGCGACGCGCTGCTTCTCTGCCGTAGCGTGCTTGCGCTTCTGCTCTCGCAGGAGCACGAGGCGCATATACCAACGGCCGACTCCCTGCATGGCGCGAAGGATGCGCTTCGGCTTGAAGAACTGCGAGGTGCCGTACGCGCGGGCGAAGTGAGTCACAGGCAGTTCGGTCATGCGCGCGCCGGAGTCCTTCAGGCGCCGCACAAGCTCGACGCAGATGGCGCCGTCTGTGGACTCGAGGGCCACGTCGCGCAGGGCTTCGCGCCGCAGGAGGCGGAAGTCGCAGTCGACGTCGCGGATGGGCAGCGAGAATGCGGCATGGGCGATACGCTGGTAACAGCCGCCGACGAGGACGCGGTACCAGGCGTCCTCGCGGCTGCTCTTGTAGCCGTTGACGACATCGATACCGGGCTTCATCGCCTCGGCCAGGAGGACGATCTCTCCGGGGTCGTACTGGCCATCGCCGTCCGTGTAGAAGACGTAGTCGCGGGTGGCGGAATTGAAGCCGCTGATCAGGGCAGCGCCGTAGCCCCGGTTGACCGGGTGTTCGACGACCCGCAGGGCCGGGATTTCTGTCTGGGTGGCACGCAGGACTTCGGCGCTCGCGTCGGAGCTGCCGTCATTGACGACGATGATCTCGTAGTCGTTGGTGATGCGCTGGAGGGCCTCGTCGACGCGAAGGACAAGTCCCCGGATGGTTTGGGCATCGTTATAGCACGGGAAGAACGCGCTCACACTGGACAGCATCGTTGCCACCTAACCGCCTGCGAATGTGGGCTCCCCGGGGACTGCGGCGATTGTTTCATTAATCAAGCGAAGAACGCAAATCCTCCTCTTGTCCCCTCTCCCTCAGGGAGGGGGCTAGGGTGAGGGTCTGCCTTTCATCCGCAGATCAGCCACCGCTGCATGAAACGTCGAGAAGTAGCTGGCGCAGTTGCACCGCCTGGCGTTTACTACCGGTCGAGTTTCCAAATCTCGATGAATCCGTACGTCTTATCCGGTATGAATGCCACCTGTTCGCCGTGCTCTTCCATGTAGGCGTTGAGGACGGGGTTCACAGATGGCAGGAACAACCTCGCGACGAAGTTCAGCACCACGTAGTCGGGGTCGAACTCCTGCATGTATCCCGCAAGGTCGGTGACATCGTCCGTCGTCCGGGGATTGGTGCGGTAGTACAGCATGTAGTAACTGCGGAAGTCGGTATCGGGCAAGGCCCACCAGAAGTTGGTGGCGCCGAGGACCTTCGAGCCCGGAGGCACGTATTGCGCCATCAGGGGACGCAGCGACATGTAGTTCGTCGCCTCCATCTTGCGCAGGCCCTGGACCTGGGCGTAGATGCCCTCCGCGACGAACCCGAAGACCAGCACGCCGGTGACGGTCGCGGCAGCCAGGGTCTTGGCGCCGGCCTTGAGGGGCTGGCGCAGATGTGGCCGTATCGCCTGGAACGCGGCTTCGGCGGTTATCGCGATGGCCAGGACGAAGTAGGGCACGACGGCGATCCAGTAGAAGGTGACCTTCTGGAAGTCGAACAGTAGGAAGTGCAACGGGATCAACGCCAGGCTGAGGAAGAGAATGCGGTCGCCTCGCTCGTTGAAGTTTTGGACGCGCCAGCCGAGGTACCCGAGACAGGCGGGCAGCGCGATCAGCAAGGCGTATCGCTCGGAGGGCTTCTCGACGAGGTCACCGACGTTGTCGAAGCGCAGGCGGAAGCGCAGTTCTTCTCGCTCGAAGTTCTCGCGGTACAGGCCGGGGTCCGTGAGGTCGAGCCGCCGGTACAGGGTGCTGGTCTGGCCCTGGTACTCGTCATAGTTGGTCATCACGACGACGCCGTACGGTAGGGCGACGATGAAGGCGGTGATGGCGACGGCGGCGACGAGCTTCACGCGCTCGCGAATCGGACCTGACTCCATGAGCAGGTAGATGGCGGCGGCGGGGAACATGAAGGCGCCGTAGAACTGCAGCAGGGTGGCAATAGAGAACACGGCGCCGGCGATCGCGCACCGGAGCAGCGTCGGCTTGAGGAGGATAAGCGTGCCGATGAGCATGAACGGCACCGGCGCGAGGTCGTAACGGATCGAGCGCGCCATCTCCTGCAGCGGCAACCCGGTGTCGAAGGCGAGGTGCAGTCGCAGGGTGAGCAGGAGCACGACAGCCAGCACTGCCACGCCGACGCCTCGCAGCGACCGGCCGAAGGCGTACACCAGCAGGATGGTCATGATGCCGTAGACGACGCTGACCAGCCGGGCGATGAAGATGCTGGTGCCGAAGACCTTGAATACGCCCGCGAGCACGAAATGGTGTAGGGGCATGTTGAACAGATAGAGCTCTTCGGCGCGCCAGAAGCCCGTGAATAGGTCGCTGCCGAAGACGTGTTCGTTCGCCAGCTTGTGCGATGCGTTGAGGATCCAGATTTCGTCGTCGGTGACGCCGGGGAAGTTGCCGAGGTCCGGGAGGGTGGCGCCCAGGAAGGCGACGATGGCGACGGCGAGGAACACGATCTCGGCCTTCGAGACCACCACAACCTCGGCGGGAGAGCGGAGGATGCTTAGAGGCAGCTTCTTCGCTTCAGCCAACCGCACGGCCGAATTCTATGCGCAATCGAGGCTATGGAGTACCCTCGGGACACGATGCCCATCCTGCCCATGGACCCCAAAGCGACCTTCATCGCCCACCGCGAGGAGATTCTGGAAGCCGTCACGCGGGTGCTCGATGGCGGCCGCTATATCCTAGGTGACGAGACCAGGGCCTTCGAGCAGGAGTTCGCGGCGCACGCCGGTGTCGAGCACGGTATCGGCGTCGCCAGCGGCACCGACGCGCTGCAGGTTGGCCTGCGGGCGATGGGCATCGGGCCCGGCGATGCGGTGCTCACGGTGTCGCACACGGCCGTCGCGACGGTCGCGGCCATCGAGATGACGGGTGCGACAGCGGTGCTCGTCGACATCGACGCCGCGACCATGAACATGTCGGCTGACAGCCTGCGCGAGACCATCAGCGCGTATTCGGGCGTGCATCGCTTGAAGGCGGTGGTGCCGGTGCACCTATACGGGCACCCGGCAGACATGCCGGCGATTCTCGAGATCGCTCACGAACACGGCCTGCAGGTGCTCGAAGATTGCGCCCAGGCCCACGGCGCCGAAATCAAGGGCAAGCGCGTGGGCGGGTTCGGCGATGCCGCAGCCTTCAGCTTCTACCCGACGAAGAACCTCGGCGCCTTCGGTGACGGTGGCGCCATAGTGACGAATGACGCCGGCATCGCAGACCGCGCCAGGGCCCTGCGGGAGTACGGCTGGCGCGACCGCTACATCAGCGCCGACGCCGGCGTGAACTCGCGCCTCGATGAGCTGCACGCCGCGATGCTGCGCGTGAAGCTGCGGTACCTGGACGGAGAGAACGAACGGCGGCGTCAGATCGCGCTGGCCTACCGGGTGGCGCTGGAGGACTCAGAATTCACCTTGCCGGTGGAGCAGCCGGGCGCCCACCATGTCTACCACCTGTACGTGGTCCGCACGCCGCATCGAGATAGGCTGCAGAAGCACCTCTCAGAACGTGGCGTCCTCACTCTTGTGCATTACCCGCAGCCCGTGCATTTGCAGCCAGCGTATCGGGAGCGCGTGCCGGTGGCGCCGGGAGGCCTGCCGGTCACGGAGCAGGTATGTAGCGAGATACTGAGCCTGCCCATGCACCCCTACCTCAGCGACGAAGACATCGCAGAGGTCTGCGAGGCGCTACTGAGCTTCGATTAGAAATGTACTGACAATTGCAATACGTTATGTTTCAATGCCTAGGCGCGACTTTAGGCTGGTGGAGGCGCGGGGAGAGCGCTTCATGTTCTTCCTTGACGGCGAATCCGAAGAGTTGCATATCACGAGACGCCATGGCACCACCGACGCTGATGCGGTTAGCACCTTCTTTGAGGCCGGAACCACCAGTTGGAACGAAGAACGCTTGAGGTGGGAATCGTTAAGTGAAACACATTTGCATTATTGGACACGGTGTTCCTTCGACGGTTCTGTTCTCGTGATTACCTGTCTACGGAGAGAGGATGTCGATGGCTAAGTTCGACCCTGCAGATATCAAGGTTATTGCTGAGCGCCTCAGTGCTGACGAGGAGACCTCGGAGATGGTCACCCGCATGGAGCGGGAGGCCGAGGAGGACATTGTGGCCAGCACCGTGACCCTGCGGTGGGGGCGCGAGCAGGTCGACGTTGTCAAGCGCGCCGCCGGCATCATGGGTGTGCCGTACCAGACCTACCTCAAGCAGGTCGTCTTCCGTCAGGCTGTTGAAGACATCGAGCGCGCGCAGGTGCTGGGCAAGCAGCCCAGGGCGCCGAAGAAGCGCAAGTCACCCGCCGTGTGAGGCGGCGAGGCGGGCTGCGTACTGCCTTCGGTAGTAGTCTGCGTAGTCGCCGGACTTGACGCGCTCCCACCAGCCCCGGTTGTCGCGGTACCAGGCGATCGTTTTTGCCATCGCCTCGTCGTAGTTGTGCGATGGCGACCAGCCGAGGTCGCGTATCTTCGAAGTGTCGAGGCAGTATCGCTCGTCGTGGTTGGTCCGGTCGGGGACGAAGCGCAGGAGCGAGCGCGGCTTGCCAAGGGCTTCGAGGATCGTCTCGGCGACCTCCAAGTTGGGGCGCTCGTTGGACGAGGCGATGTTGTAGGGCTCGCCGGGCACGCCCTTGTGCAGCAGCAGGTCAAGGGCTGCACAATTGTCCTCAACGTAGAGCTTGTCGCGTATCTGGCGTCCTTCGCCGTAGACCGGTAAGGGCAGGTCGTCGAGGGCGTTGGTGACCCATAGCGGTACGGCCTTTTCGGGGTGCTGGAACGGCCCGATGTTGTTGGCGCTGCGCGAAACCACGACCGGCAGATTGTAGGTGCGGAAGTACGCGAGGCTCATCTGTTCGCCCCCGGCCTTGCTTGCCGAGTAGGGGTTGGACGGCTCCAGGAGATCGCTTTCGTGCGCCGGGTGGTCGGGTAGGCGCGGGCCGTAGACTTCGTCAGTCGAAACGTAGAGGAAGCGCTCGACGCCGTGGTTGCGAGCTGCTTCCAGCAGCACGTAGGCGCCCAGGACGTCGGTCTGGATGAACGACGTTGCGTCCATGAGAGAGCGGTCGACGTGGGTCTCGGCTGCGAGGTTGATCACCGCGTCACAGCCGTCCATCGCGGCGTTGACGACGTCGGCGTCGCAGATATCGCCGTGGACGAAGGTATAGCGACCCACGGCGCTCTCCTCGACGTCCAGGAGGTTCTCGAGGTTGCCGGCGTAAGTCAGCTTGTCCAGGTTGACGATTTCGTAGTCGTAGTTCTTTACCAGGTGCTTGATGAAGTTGGCGCCGATGAACCCGGCGCCGCCCGTGACGAGGACCTTCTTCATGCCAGCTCCAGCCGTCCGTGGTCGCCGAGCAGGACTTTGTGGGCAGCGTCGTCGGACTCCGGGTTGAAACCAGGCACTACGGATCGAATGGCGGCGTGGCAGCCGACGATGCTATCGCGAATGCTTGCGCCTTCGATCACGGCGTCCTCCATGACGATGCTGTTCTTGATGCGGGCGTTTGTGACCTGTGTGCGGGCCGCAATCGAGGTTCCTGGGCCAATGTATGAGTCTCGGACGACAGCATTGGGGCCGACGATTGCGGGACCTTCGATCTGCGAGCCGGTCACAACGGCGCCGGCCTCGATGCGGACGTTGCCGCAGATGGTCACTCTTTCGCCGAAGGGCTCGACGATGCACGGCTGCATATGGTCGAGGACGGTGCGGTTGGCCCGCAGGAGGTCTTCGGGCCCACCCGTGTCCACCCAGTCGTCATCGATGACGTGGCCGCGGAGGTCGTGGCCGGCGTCGAGCATCGCCTGCAGGGCGTCCGTGATTTCCAGCTCACCCCGGAACGACGGCTTAATCGTCCTGGCGGCGGCGAAGAACTCTGGGCGCAAGAGGTAGACGCCGAGGACTGCGAGGTTGGAGGCGGGTTCGGCGGGCTTTTCGACGAGGCGCCGGAGGCGGCCGGCGGCGTCGAGCTCGGCGATGCCGAACTCTCGCGGATTGTCGACGCGCTTGAGGAGAATCTGCCCCGTCGCGCCTGAGGCGCGAAACGCCTCGACGTGACTGCGGATGCCGCTTCGGAGGAAGTTGTCGCCCAGGAAGACCGCGAAGGGGTTGTCGCCCAGGAACGGCCGGGCGGTCTGCACGGCGTGTGCCAGGCCTCTCGGCGCATCCTGCTCGATGTAGGTCAGGTTCGCTCCGAACTGCGAGCCATCGCCAAGGTGCGCCTCGATCTGGGCGCCGGTGTGGCCGACGATCACGCCGATATCGGTGATGCCGGCCTGGACCATCGCCTCGACCACGTAGGAGATGACGGGCTTGTTGGCCAGAGGCAGGAGCTGCTTTGCCGTCGAGTACGTGAAGGGTCGAAGGCGGCTACCGGTGCCGCCGCTGAGAATGAGGCCCTTGAGGTGGAACCCTTGTACCATTAGCTTCGGAATTGTAGCGTCATGGGACTTATCGAGACATATGCACAGGTTTGAGGCAACCCTGAGACCGGCCATTGACGGCCAGCCGTACGCCGGATGAGGCGCGTACTGGGTTCCAATGCCCTCAAGCTTGGGGCGACGTTGCTGGTCAGCGCGTTTTTCTTCTACCTGTTCATCCGCGACCTTAGCCTCGAAGAGGTCTGGGAGAGCATCCTGGACGCCAACTACGCCTATGTGCCGCTGGGTCTGGCGTTGTTCGCCGGCTCGCTGGTCGCCCGGACGTTCCGGTGGCGCGTCTTCTACAGCCCCGGTGCCCCCGGCATGGGCATTCTGTTTCAAGTCATGCTGATCACGTACGCGGCGAACAACCTGCTGCCCCTGCGCGGCGGCGAGCTGCTACGTGCACAGCTCCTGCTGGACCGAGCGCAGGTCTCACGCATGCGCACGCTGGGCGTGGCGCTGGTCGAGCGCTTCTTCGACCTGGTGGTCCTAGGCGTCTTCGTGATCCTGGGGCAGTTCATCGTCAACGTGGGCATCGCCTTTGTCGGCACGGGGCTCGTCGTCGCGGTGGGCGCCGGCGTTGGCCTGGTCGCCGCGACCCTGGTCGCGTCGAACACGGCGCTACCGGGCCGCATCGCCGCCATTTCCTGGCTGCCGCTGAAGGACTCGTGGCGCACCCAGTTGCGGTTCTGGGGCGAGTGGGTGCTGGACGGCTTCTCGGTACTGAAGACGCCGGCGGGTTTCCTCGCCGCATCGGCGTGGACGGCGATCGCGTGGGCGCTGGAGTTTGGCATGTACTGGGCCGTCGCGCAGGCATTCCACATCGACGAAGGTTTCTTCACGATGGCCTTCGTGGGCGCCGCGGCGAGCCTGTCGCTATCGATCCCGTCCGCGCAGGGCGGCGTCGGCGCCTTCCAGTTCGTCGCCAAGGAGGCACTGCTCA
>Ga0247825_10001019_pt1 | contig 18228 bp, 14 predicted proteins | sample 13C_Vanillin_Day_FD_194413 | JGI IMG/M metagenome (GOLD analysis project Ga0247825, IMG submission 194413) | Soil microbial communities from agricultural site in Penn Yan, New York, United States - 13C_Vanillin_Day48 | ecosystem: Environmental > Terrestrial > Soil > Agricultural land | place... | reverse complement strand
ACCTTGTGAGGGGTGTAGAGCTGCTCGAAGCGGCGCTCCATCTCGATGCCGGCCGACGTCGAATCCTGCGTGCCGAATCTGCAGAACTCGGTGCCGACACACGTCTTCACCATGCGGACACCCTTCGTGTACGCCTGGCCGGATGGCATGCCGAGATCGGCCCACACGCTTGGCAGGTCTGCTTTCTTGATCCCGAGGAGATCGATGCGCTGGCTGCCGGTGACCTTCACCATCGGCACGTTGTATTTGTCAGCGACGTCAGCGATGCGGCGCAGCTCGTCGGGCGTCGTCACGCCGCCGCGCATGCGCGGCACGACGGAGAACGTGCCGTCCTTCTGGATGTTGGCGTGCACGCGATCGTTGATGTAGCGCGCCGATCGATCCTCGTCGTGGTCGCCGCACCAGAGCATGTCGAGCATGTAGCTGAGCGCGGGCTTGCAGATCTCGCAGCCGACGCCGTTGCCGTAGATCTCGAGCACCTCCTGCACCGACCTGAGCTTCTGGCTGCGAAGGATGTCGCGCAGCCGATCCTCGCCGAACGGCACACAGGCGCAGATGGTCTTCTTCTTCTCGTCTTCGAAGTCCGGCGCCACGGCGCGCAGCAGGTCCTGGCAGAGGCTGGTGCAGCTCCCGCATCCCGTGCACGCGCGCGTCGCTTCCTTGAGTTGCGACAGCGTGTTCACGCCGCGCTCGTGAATGGCCTCGATGATGGCGCCCTTGCTGACGCCGACACATCCGCACACGGTCGCGCTGTCCGGCATCTCGGCGACATCGAGGCCAAGGTCGGCGGACGGAGGTGGAAAGAGCAGGTGCCGCCGCTGATCCGTCAGATCAGCGCTCGTACGCAGCCACTCCATGTACTTGTGACTGTCCGAGGTGTCGCCGACGAGGATCACGCCTGCGAGCTTGCCGCCGCGAACCGCGACCTTCTTGTACACGCCAAGCGTCGGGTCCTCATACCGAACCGGCTCGGAGCCATCGTCATCGATGTCTCCAGCGGAGAACATCTCGACGCCGACGATCTTGAGCTTGGCCGCCGGCACCGTGCCCTCGTAGGTTGGGCCCCTGCGACCGGTGATCGTGGCCGCCAGCACCTTGCCTTGCTCGAAGAGCGGCGCCACCAGTCCATAACAGACGCCGCGATGCTCGACGCACTCCCCGACCGCGAAGATGTCGGGATTCGATGTCTCCATGAAGTCGTTGACGACGATGCCGCGCTTGACCGTCAGGCCTGCCTTGCGGCCGAGATCCACATTCGGTCTGATCCCGGCAGCGACGACGACGAGGTTCGCATCGAGTTTCTCGCCGCCCGTGAACTCGACTCCAGTTGCGCGCCGATCGCCAAGAATCGCTGCCGTGCTCTTGCCCAGCACCACTCGGATGCCAAGGTCCTTCATCTTCGCCATCAGGAATCGCCCGCCCGGAGGATCGAGCTGGCGTTCCATGAGCGTTCCCATCAGGTGGACGACGGTCACCTGGCAGCCCTGCACCTGGAGACCGCGCGCTGCCTCGAGGCCGAGCAAGCCGCCGCCGATGACGACTGCCTGCGTGTCAGGACCCGATCGCTTGATCAGCTCGCGCGTGTCGTCGAGCGTGCGGAAGGTCAGGACACCTTCCTTGTCGAGACCCTTGATTGGCGGCATCCACGCCGTGCTGCCCGTCGCGAGCAGCAGCGAGTCGTACGGCGTCACGCTGCCGTCGTCGCCCGTCACGGTCTTCCGCACCGGATCGACGTCGACGATCCGAACGCCGACGCGCAGATCGATTGCGTTGCGGCGATACCACTCGAGCGCGTTGATGACGATCTCGTCAGCGCTCTTCTCTCCCGCGAGCACTGACGACAGCATCACGCGGTTGTAATTGGTGTGCGTCTCGTCACCGAACACGGTGATGCGAAACGTCGCCCCTCGACTTGCGCTCGGGGCGTCCCGAGCATCGTCGACGGACGGCGCGTATTTGAGGATCTGCTCGACACAGGCCATTCCGGCCATGCCGTTGCCAACGACAACCAGGCGCTTCATCGGGAACCTCGATTCCGGGGCCCGGGGTCCGGGACCCGGGACCCGACGTTCGCCTCTCGGCGAGGCAACAGAGGAATCGTGGAGCCGCGCCAAAAGCGGGCAATCGACAGCCGGTTTCTCGCGGCCGCAGCGAACCCCGAGTCCCGGATCCCGAGTCCCGGGTCCCGGGTTGCCGGCTCGATTCGCACCGCCGACTGCTTGTAGTTCGGTTCGCGCGAGATCGGGTCGAAGGCGCTTTGCGTGACCTGATTCGCGTTGGCTTCGAAGTAGTGGAACGGGGTGAACAACTGCCCGGGCGCAACCGTCTCGGTTACGCGCAGCTCGACGCTCTTCACGCGCCCGCGGCGCGACACGATGTCGACTCGCGCTTGCGCCTTCAACCGGAGCGCGCGGGCGTCTGCCGGGTTCATCTCCACCCACGCGCTTGGCGAAAGCCGTTCGAGGATTGGCACGTTCCCCGTCTTTGTTCGCGTGTGCCAGTGTTCGACCGTCCGGCCGGTGTTCAGCACGAACGGGAACTCGTTGTTCGGTTGCTCTGGAAATGGTTCCCAGGTGCATGGGATCAGCCGCGCGCGGCCATCGTCGGTCTGGAACTTCCCGTCGGTGTAGAGCCGGCGCGCCTCGTCATCTGGCAGCGTTCCCGCCGCTACCGGCCACTGCAGGCCGCCGTGCTGCTCGATCGCCTTGTAGGTCATACCGGAGTAGTCGCAGAGACGACCTGCGGAGATCCGCTTCCACTCTTCGAATGCGTCCGCCGGTTTCGTCCAGCCGGGAAAGATCTCGTCGCGAACGCCAAGCGCTCCAGCGACGCCGAGGAAGATGTCGAAGTCGGGACGCGCCTCGTCCGGCGGAGGCACCGCGCGATTGACCTTGCTCACGCGGCGCTCGGAGTTGGTGTAGGTCCCCTCTTTCTCGCCCCACATCGCTGCCGGCAGCATCAGGTGGGCGTATGCAGATGTCGGCGTCGGGTGATAGCCGTCCTGGACGACGAGGAAATCGAGCGACTCGAGCGCCTGGCGCAGCGAACCGAAGTTGGGGAACGAAACAATCGGGTTCGTCGCGATGATCCACAACGCGCGGATGCGACGCTCGAGCGCTGCCTCGATGATGTCCGGATACGCGAGGCCACGCGCGGTCGGAATCCGCTCTTCGGAAATGTTCCAGAGCCGCGCCAGCTCGCGCCGATCGTCGGAATTCTCGAACTTGCGATAGCCCGGCATGCTCGACGCAAAGCCGGCCTCGCGTGTGCCCATCGCGTTGCACTGGCCGGTGATCGAGAACGGCGCCGCGCCCGCCCGCCCGATGTTGCCGGTGATCAGCGCGAGGTTGTTGATCGCGTTGACCGTCTCGGTGCCCTTGGTGCTGTGGTTGACGCCCATCGTCCAGCCGATGAACCCGGCGCGCGCACGGGCGTAGGTCCAGGCTGTCCGGCAGATCAATTCGGCAGAGAGACCCGTGATCTCCGCCACCCGCTCGGACGTGTACTCGCGAACTGACTCGCGCAGCGCTTCGAAGCCTGTCGTGTGACGAGCGACGTAGTCGTGGTCGATGAGATCGTTCTCGATCACGAAGTGGATGAACCCGTTGATCAGCGCAAGGTCGGAGCGCGGCTTCAGCGGCAGATGGAGATCCGCCAGCATCGCCGTCTTGGTGACACGCGGGTCTACGACGATCAGCGTCGTGTTGGGATTCGCACGCAGGCGCCAGCACAGAATCGGGTGGTTCTCCGCGACGTTGGCGCCGATGAGGACGATCACATCGGCACGCTCGAGGTCTTCATACGCGCCGGGAGGACCGTCGCTGCCGAACGAACGTTTGTAGCCGGACACCGCGGTGGCCATGCACAGCGTGGTGTTGCCGTCGATGTTTGGAGTCCCGATGCCGAGCTGCACCAGCTTGCCGAGGGCGTAGAACTCCTCCGTCACGAGTTGACCGGTGCTGATCACGCCCACCGAGCCAGGCCCGTACTTCGCCTGCGTCTCGCGGAACTTCGTCGCCATCGTCGTGAAAGCGTCATCCCAGCCGATGCGGCCGAACTCTCCATTGCGCTTGAGCAACGGATAACGCGCGCGGTTGTCGGCGACGATGGTGTGATGCTCCGAGAGCCCCTTCGGGCACAGCATGCCGCGGTTGACCGGATGATCCGGGTTGCCGCGCACCGACACCGCGCGGTTGCCCTTGACGCCGATGAACATCCCGCATCCCACCGAGCAGTAGCCGCACGTCGTCGCCACCCACTTGTCCGGCACCTTCTGCGCGGAGACGTACCCGGCAACCTGATCGACCGCGTAGGAGTAGCGGTCAGCTCGCGTGTCGAGTCCGAGGAGTCGCTTGAGCGTCATGAGGCCTCACTTGCCGATGCGATGTAAGGCGCTGCCAGGTGCTTCGGCACAACGCTGACGAAGAACAGATAGCGCCCGACGATTTCGGCTGTCGTCGCGAGGGCAAGCGCGGCGACCATTACTGACGCGCCCGCCATCGAACCGGTGGGTGCGTTCGGAGTCAGAAGCTGCGGCCCTGCCGCCAGAAGTGGAAGCGCCACCGCGCCGAGCGCAAGGAGTACGCCTCGAAGCACGAGCCGCCCGGCAAGGACGGTGGAGAGCAGTCGAGCGGTTCCGCGCAGCTCGAGACTGTCAGACGAAATGCAGCGGAACAGGCGCAGAGCCAGCAACACGAACTGCGCGCTGGCCATCGTCGCAGCGCCGATGGCCAGCCAGCGAAGATTGCCGCCACCGACGACAGCCGCGAAGAGTGGGCCGAGGACGGCGGCCGTGAGATTGAACTGCAGCAGCGTGTAAGGCGTGTTCCACGCCGGTCGCGACGGCACGCGGTAGATGCAGGCGCTCGACGTCACGCCCGCGATGCCGACGGCAACTGTCAACGCGCCGATATATCCGCCGCCTGGCAGACCGAACCACAACACCGCCGCGTACACGCCCGCGATGCCTGAGAACGCAGAGAAGAGCAACACCTCGCGGCTCAGCCACGAGCGTCGCCACATCCGAATCGCACGATAGGCGTGAATGGGACGGCCGAGATGAAGCGTCGATGCGGACAGCGCAAGCCCACCGACTATCAGTGAGGCGAGTGCGGCGGTTCCCAGGTGTGCCGCCGCCCCGAATAGTTGCGACAACCAGATCGTCGTGAACGCACCCACGGCCAATTGCGTCAGCACCGTCATCACCACGAGCGGCCAGTGCGGATGCTCGGGCACGACGTTGGTCACGCCCACGGGCGTGGCATTCGGCGGCAACGTCTTCGGCAGCGTGACGCGCGTCGTGGACAGGCTTCCATCGTTCTTGGGCAGGCCGGCATTCGACGGGCTCGTGTCGATTGACTCTCGCCACTTGGTGACGTTCACGATCTCGATTGCGATGGCGCCTTCAGGGCAGGCACTGACACACGCGGGTGTCTGGCCAATCGACAGGCGTCCGTGGCACATGTCGCACTTGCTGACGACGCCGCGCTCAGGGTTGTACTGCGGCACGCCGTAGGAACAGTTCCACGTGCAGTACTGACAGCCGATGCAGGCGTCGGCGCTGTGCCGCACGATGCCGGTCGCAGGATCCTTCGAGTAGGCATCAACGGGGCAGCCCTGCAGGCACGTCGGCTCGAGGCAGTGATTGCACCCCATCGAGAGAGACGCGCGCATGGTCATGGGAAACCAGCCGCCTTCGATCTCCTCGACGCGCCGCCAGTTGATCGTCGCAGGGTTGCCGTTCTGCTCGTTGCACGCGACGACGCAGCACTTGCAGGCGATGCACTTCCCCATGTCGACGTGGAAGCGGTACTGCTCTCCGGGGGCGGGCGCGCGATTCGGCATGCGCGCTTCCTGCGTCGGACTCGTGCGCGCGATGGCAGGCGAACTTCCGCGCCTGGTCAGCGCGAAGGTCACGCCATCCTCCTTGACACGCGTCAGCAGCGGCAGCGACGACATTCAGACCACCCCACGCAAATCTCGATTGCAACGTTCGTGCGTGCCGCATCAGACACGGCGTGAACACGAGAGCTCGTCGTGGAGCGCTGGAAGTACTCAGGTCCGGCTCATACCGGACGCAACGGCTGGCGCGCGCAGAACACTCGTTCTCACCTGGAACGAGCACGGCGCCTAAGGGACGGGGCCAGTGAGGCTGGCAGATGGACGCGCGCGACCGGGCGCGCATCTCTCTCGAAGATACACGTCGGACTGCTTTACCACAAGGGGCGATGAGGCTACGGCAATGTTGCCTGCCTGTCAGGATCAAACATTTCTGTGCTAACGACGCCGTCGCCCGTAACAAGTTGACGCATCAGACGTTGATCCGAATTTATCAGCGCTCTCACGCCGTCCTTGAAGCGACAAAAACGCACGCCGATCGCAGAACCTGCCCATTCCGGGTGCGCTCGTGAGTGAACCGCAGGTCCCTACGCAATTGTTTGGGTGCAGCGGCACATCAACATACTTGTCGGTCGTCGATCCCGAGTCATCGCTCGTCATTCACAACGTTTCGCGCGCCCCGCACTGCTGAACATCGCATCGGCGCACGTGAAATGACGCGACGGAACGCGACTTGCTCAAGACGCGAAGCGACGGCTCAGACGCCCTCAGCGGGACCGGCCACGTCGCCTCCCTTGTGATCCACCGAATCAGTTGAACGGGAGTGTGAGTGTGATCTGTTCTCTCAACGCGGGGGCGGGCTTGTGCCGCGCCGTTCCGCTGGTCGCAGTCGTCATCGCAACAGCTACAGCAGCGTCAGCACAGATTCCAGTTTCGCCCGACTCCACGTCGGCACCACAGGCAACGCAAACACCCCCGCCGGTCACCCAACCGGCTGCCCCACGATCGGCACCACCACGAGTACCTATTTTCAATCGAGCCAACGAGGTGATGCCCTCGTGGTTGCGCGTGCGCGGCGAGTTCCGCGAACGGTTCGAAGGGTTCGAGAACAGCAACTTCATCGAGGGACGTGACGATGCCTATGCGCTCAGCCGATTCCGCTTCAACGTCGCCGTCACGGCCAACAAGCACCTCGCGTTTCAAGCCAACCTTCAGGATGCCCGCGTGGCGGGCAAAGAGGTGGGGCCGACAACCGCGCCCTTCCGAGGACCATTCGATCTCCGTACTGCGTTCGCAGATGTGGGCGATGCCAAGGCCGCGCTAGCGGTTCGACTCGGACGGCAGGAGCTCGTCTACGGTGAGTCGCGTCTGCTCGGCTCGCTGCCGTGGGTGAACACCGGGCGCAGCTGGGACGCCGCGAAGGTCATCCTGCGCTCCCCGCTGTTTCAGGTCGATCTCTTCGGCGCATCGCTCGTGCGCAGCCTGCCGAATGAGTTCGACCAAAGCGGAAACGGCAATCGCCTCGCTGGCGCGTACGCGACGTCGACAAAGCTGCTGCCGAAGGCAACCGTCGAGCCGTACGTGTTCTGGCGCCGCGACGTCAACATCCGGAGCGAGCTTGGTGCGCTCGGCACACTCTCGCAGACAACGATCGGCACACGCGTCGCCGGGCAACTGCCGGCGCGGCTCGATTACGGCGTCGAGATGGCGCTCCAGAGAGGTGGGCTCGAGGAGGATTCGCTCAACGCGTGGGCCGGACACTGGCAAGTGCGAGCGTCACTGCCCGGATGGTCGTCGCCAAAGATCACATCCGAGTACAACTTCGCGACCGGCGACGACGTCGCAAACGACGGCACCCGTCAGACGTTCGACCAGCTCTATCCCACGGGGCACGACAAGCTGGGGCTCGCCGATCAGATCGGCTGGCGCAACATCCACCACCTGCGCGAAGGCGTCGAGATCACGCCGATCAAAGCGACTCCGATCTCGCTGAACTATCACTCCTGGTGGCTGGCGAGCGACACCGACGGCCTCTACTCCGCGAGCGGCGCACTTCTCGTCCCGCGTGTCGCCGGTGGAGCGGCGAACACGCACGTCGGTCAGGAACTCGATCTTCAAGTGACTCGCTCGCTCACGCCCCAGCTTCAAGTGTCTGGCGGATACGCCTACATCTTCAGCGGCGCCTTCCTGAAGGAAGCGACTCCCGGCGCCTCATACAGCTACCCATACGTCATGGCCACGTATGTCTTCCTCGCGGAGAAGTAGATGAACACACGACGAGCGTTTATCAAATCCGCCGCGACGACGGCGGGCGTACTGATGTCTGGACTTCCGTCGGGCTGGGTCGGTGGTGTTTACGCAGACGACAGTCCGGAGACGAAGACGATTCGCTTCGGCATCATCGCCCTGACTGACTGCGCCCCGATCGTGATGGCGCACGAACTGGGCTACTTCAAGAAATTCGGCATCGAGTCGGTCGTCTCGAAGGAAGCCTCATGGGCCGTCATCCGGGACAAGCTCTCACTCGGTGAGAACCAGGCGACGCACATGCTCATCGGCATGCCCATCGCCTCGACGATGGGGCTGGCGGGGTCGCCCGTGAAACCGATGATCGCGCCGTGGCTGCTCAATCGCAACGGGCAGGCAATCACTCTGAACAACAAGTTGAAACAGGCTGGCGTGCGAAAGCCGGCGGACGTCAAGCCGCTCGCCGAGAAGGCCAAGGCGTCCGGCGAGCCGCTCGCGTTCGCGATGACGTTTCCGCCGGGCACGCACGCGATGTGGATGCGTTACTGGCTCGCAGCAGGTGGCATCCATCCCGACAAGGACGTCAGCCTCATCACGATTCCGCCGGCGCAAATGGTCGCGAACATGAAGGTGGACAAGATGGACGGCTTCTGCGTGGGCGAGCCGTGGAACAACCGGGCCATCGAAGACGGGATCGGCTTCACGGTGACGACCACGCAGCAGATGTGGAAAGACCACCCGGAGAAGGTCTGTGCGTTCACCGAGGAGTTTGCGACGAAGAGCCCGAAGACGGTCAAGGCGATCCTCAAGGCACTGCATCTGGCGAGCGTGGACCTGGACAAGATGGAGAACCGGCCGAAGTTCGCCGAAGTGATCTCGCGGCCCGCGTACATCAACTGCCCGCCGGCGATCATCCAGGAGCGGTTGATGGGCAAGTACGAGTATGGCGACGGGCGCGTCGAGCAGGACCCGTTCTACATGATCTACTCGAACCGGAACTGCAACTACCCGCATCAGATCTACGGGAAGTGGTGGCTGACGCAACTGCGGCGTTGGGGAATGACCAAGGGGGCACCCGACTACGCTGGCATTCCCAAGCGCGTCCTGCGGTCCGACATCTACCTCGAGGCGATGAAGGAAATGGGGGTCGCGGTCAAGGTGGCCGAGGAGCAGTCCATCACGCTGTTCGATGGCGTGTTCGACGGCAAGGATCCGGAGAAGTACGCCAAAGCGTTCCCGGTGAATGCGCTGCAGGGATAGGAGACGTCACTTGGCCAAACGCATCGTCAATCTGCTCCTGCCGCTCTGCGGTGTCGCGCTCGCTATCGGAATCTGGTGGGCCGCGAGCGGGCTGGTCCCGGATCTACCGTCACCGGCTCGGACGTGGGAAGAGAGCAAACTCTACATCCTCGAGCCGCTCACCAAGCGCGGTGAAACGGATCAAGGCATTCTGCTGCTCGCCTACTACAGCCTCGTGCGCGTCGCACAAGGCTTCCTGCTCGGAATCGCCATCGCCACACCGATCGGGTTCCTGCTCGGCGTCTCGTCAACGCTCTCGAAGATGTTCGATCCGATGCTGCAGGTGCTGCGGCCGATCTCGCCGCTCGCATGGCTGCCGCTTGGCCTGGTCATCTTCCAGAAGTCCGAGCCCGCGGCACTCTTCGCGATCGCCGTGTGCTCGATGTGGCCCACGGTGATCAACACGATGCTCGGCGTGCGCGCGATCCCGCAGGACTACTGGAACGTCGCACGCGTGCTGCGTCTGTCGAAGATGACGACCTTCACGAAGATCATCGTCCCCGCGACGTTGCCCTACATGTTCACGGGGTATCGCCTCAGCCTCGGCATCGCGTGGCTGGTCATCGTCGCGAGCGAGATGCTGACCGGCACACCCGGGGTCGGCGGGTTCCTCTGGCAGGAATACAACAGCCTCGTTTACGCGCACATCCTCCTCGCCATCATCACGATCGGCGTCGTCGGCTTCGCGCTCGATCGGCTGATGGGGTTCGCGGAGGCGAAGCTGCGGGCGGTGTGAATGGGGTCGGGAGTCATTTGTTAAGGACACTTCGTGGGGACGGATGCGAAGTGTCCTCAACAAATGACTCCCGACCCCCTTACAGGAGGGTAATTCCCCCTTACAGGAGGGTAATTGGCGTTCATCGAGGTTCGAGACGTTCACAAGTCCTTCACCACGAACGGGCCGACGCGACACGTGCTGCGCGATGTCTCGATCGATATCGAGCAGGGCGAGTTCGTGTCGATCGTCGGCGCCATGGGCACGGGCAAGTCGACGCTGCTCAGCCTCCTCGCGGGCCTGACGATGCCGGATCGAGGAACGATCCGTATCGGCGGCGAACCGGTCCGCGGTGTTCATCGTCATGCGGCGTTCGTCTTTCAGAACTACTCGCTGCTCCCCTGGTTTACGGCGCTCGAGAACGTGAGGCTTGCTGTCGAAGCGGCGTTCCCGGATCTCACTCGCGAGCAGCAGCTGATCCGAGCGAGTGAAGCACTCTGCAACGTCGGCCTCGGCAACGCGCTGAACCGCCGGCCGCGACAGCTCTCGGGTGGAATGCGGCAGCGCGTCGCGATCGCGCGCGCGGTCGCGACCGAGCCGCAGGTGCGCTTTCTGGACGACCCGTTTGGCGCGCTCGACGCGCTTACGCGCGAGACGCTTCAGCAGGAACTGGCCGGACTCGGATCGCAATCGGATCGACGAGTCACGACCGTCATGATCACAAACAGCGTCGAAGAGGCGCTCTTGCTGTCCGATCGCATCGTGCCGATCGTGCCGGGACCGCCCCTCGATCATGCTCGGGGCGCTCTGAGCAAGGCCGAACGGGCGCCTGCGACACTCGGCGCGGCAATCCCGGTGGAATTGTCACGTCCGCGCAGCGTCGCCCAGCTCGCTCACGACGAACAGGCCACTCATGTCCGGGCGCACGTGATTGCCACCCTGACGGCCTCGCCCGGGCGACTGAAGAAGCCCGCGCGGGAGATGAACGCCTCATCACCGGTGCTGCAGGCGGTCGCGAAGGAGGCGCCATGAGTGTTCCGCTGGAACTGACCGGGTTGACGAAGGTCTTTCCAACGGCGACGGGACCGTTCGTCGCAGTCAAAGATGTCAACGCGCTCATCGACACGGGCGAGTTCGTCGCGATTCTCGGGCACTCCGGCTGCGGCAAGTCGACCGTGCTGTCGATACTGGCGGGACTCGACAGGGCAACGTACGGCGGAGTCGTCATCGACGGAACGCAGGTTGATGCTCCTGGGCCAGAGCGCGCAATCGTGTTTCAGTCGCCGTGCCTGCTGCCGTGGCTCACGTCTCGACAGAACGTCGAGCTCGGCGCGTCACAAGGCACGGTCAGGAGAAGCAGGCGCGAGATCGTGGCGACAGCGAATCACTATCTCGATCTCGTTGGCGTGGCTGACGCAGCGGATCAATTGCCGCCGCAGCTCTCGCTCGGGACACAGCAGTGCGTGTCGCTGGCCCGTGCGTTGGCCGTCGAGCCGCGCTTCCTGCTGCTCGACGAACCGTTCTCGCAGCTCGACTCGCTCACGCGCTTCGATTTGCAGGACATCCTTCTGCAGGTGTGGGAGAGATCGGGCAAGACCGTCGTGATGGTCACGCACGACGTCGACGAGGCCTTGTACCTCGCGGACCGGCTCATTCTCATGACCGACGGTCCAGAGGCATCGGTGGGTGAAGTGTTGACCGTGCCGTTCCCGCGCCCACGTTCCCGCGCCGCGGTGCTCGGCCATTCTCGCTATCACGAGTACCGTCGTCGCGTGATCGACTTCCTCGAGCACCACGCACACCAATCACGACCAAGTGCGCTCGACAGCGTCTTGCACGGAGTGCGATCTAACTGACACACGTAGAGCGGGTCCTGCTTTGTGGACCCGCCCTGATTTGTGGACCCGCCGGGTCTCTAAAGATCAAGACCCGGCCTACGTTCTACCGCGCTATTTCAGTGTCGCGGCACCAGCGGCAGCCGTGACTCCGTCCTGCTGCGCGGCTCCACCTGACGCACCGATCGCACCGACGATCTTGCCGCCCACGATCAGCGGGAGCCCGCCCTCGACCGCGACCGCGCCCTCGAGCGAGAGAATGCGCCAGCCTTCGCCGCCTGCAGCCAGCGCGTCCTGAAACGCCTTGGTCGGCCGCTTGAATCGGGCCGACGACCGTGCCTTCGCGATCGCGACGTCGACGCTCCCGACCTGCGTGTTGTCCATCTTCTCGAAGTACACGAGATCGCCGGCGGTATCGACGATGGCGACGGCCATGGTCCACTGGTGCTTTTTCGCTTCGGCGACCGCTGCTGCGGCCACGGTCTTCGCCTGGTCGGCCGTGATGGTAGGTCCGTACATGTTTGGTTGCCCCTGCGCCGCCGTCCGCACTGGCATGAGCGCACCGGCTGCGAGAAGTGCACAAACGACGATCGAGATGTGCTTCATGGTGGCGAATTATAGAGTAGGCGGTAAGCAGTAGGCAGTAGGCAATAGCAAAGAGCGCTGCAGCCGCATACGGCCTACCGCATACGGCATACTAACGTTTCCAATGAGCGCTCACGCTATCTTCATCACGGCCTTCGACCGGCCCGGCATGATGTCGGCCCTGACCAGGGTCCTCGCCGATCACGACGCGAACATCACGCATATCGACATCCATCCCGGCAACCCGACCTCGGGCATTTACTTCGAGGTGACGGTCCCGGACGATCGCGCGCAATCGGTTCTCGACAACCTGAAGGCGGTTGCTGGCGTCGAACGTGTTGAGGAGACACCTTCGTCAGCCAAGATCTACGGCAAGCGAATCATCGTGATGGGCGGCGGCGCACAGGTTGGACAAGTGGCGATGGGCGCGATCACCGAGGCCGATCGCCACAACATCCGCGGCGAACGAATCTCGATCGACACGATTCCGCTCGTCGGTGAACAGGAACTCGCGGCCGCCGTGCGCGCGGTGATGCGATTGCCGCGCGTGAAGATGCTGGTGCTTGCCGGATCGCTGATGGGCGGGGAGATTACGAAGGCCGTCGAAGAAGTGCGCGCCCACGGGCTGAACGTCATCTCGCTGAACATGGCGGGCAGCGTGCCCGACGCCGCCGATCTCGTTGTCAGCGATCCGGTGCAGGCAGGCGTCATGGCCGTGATGGCCGTCGCCGACACGGCCAAGTTCGACCTGATGCGACAGTTGAAGCGACGGTATTGAATCAAAGATCAACCCGGTCACGAAAGAGATGCGGCCATGAAGACCGAACTGGTCATGCTCGACCCGACGTCCGAGCTTTCACCGACGGAACGTCCGCGCCGCACCAGGCCCTCCACCATCGACGGCCTGACGATCGGGCTGCTCGACATCTCGAAGCGACGCGGTGACGTGTTCCTCGACCGCATCGAGGAGCGTTTGCAGGAACGCGGTATCTCCGTGCGACGTTACCGTAAGCCGCGATTCTCGACCCTCGCGCCGCCCGAGCTGCAGCACCAAATCAGAAACGAGTGCGACCTCGTCATCGAGGGACTCGCTGATTGAGGGTCGTCCACGTCGTGCAGTATGCACGACATACGGGACCTGGAAGACCTCGGCGTGGTGGCCGTCGCCATCGCCTCGAGTGAATTCCGTCAAGCTGCGGATGCACAGAACCGCTCGCTCGGCTACGACCCGGCCGTCATCTTCGTCCCGCATCCGATTCAGGATCGGACCGACGACGAGATGCGCGCGCTCGCCGACGACGCGCTCGAATCGATTCTGAAATCACTTTCCGCCTGACTCCACGCGATAAAGTACGTATCGCCACTGCGAGCGATACCCATTGCGCGGTGCGACGGAGCGAGGTGCGACAGTGCGACGGTGCACACGACCTCGCCCCCCGGTCTCCGGACCTTCGCACGCCGCACCGTCGTCCCTTCGTACCGCCTCCGGACAGCACGAGCGTGAGGAACGCATCGATCGAGATCGTCGCGGCTACCAACCTCGCTGACGATGATATTCAGCCACGAGCTGGTGAAGCCGCTCACGAGTCAACGTCGCGGCGGGATCGTTCGGGAGCGGCGCATCGAGGAAGCGCTCCGGCAGGGTGTCCTCATCGGGCGTCCAGCCCGCCAGCAGATTGACCTGTCGCTTCGCTGAAATGATCCGGCGCGCGGTGTCGCGCAATTCATCGGCCGTCACGTCCCAGCCAGTCACTGCGTGCAGCATCCCGGCGGTCTCGGCCTGGAAATCGGTGAACACTCCACGCAGGAACTTGCACAGGATCAGCGAGTCCATCAGCGCCGCCCTGTCCTCGGTGTCGATGGCGTGACGGACGGAATCGAGCGTCGCGTTGCGGCGATCGACCTTGTCTGAGAAATCGACGTCGTACGCGCCGCTGCGATTGTGATCGGCGCCGCGGGCGCCGACCGCGAACCCAAGCGCCATCGTCTGAAGCGCGCGCGGCTCGTAGCCGGGAATCTCCAGTCCCTTGACCTGCGGCGCGAACGCGATGCTGCCCTGTCCGATGATCTGCGCAGCTTTCCGGCTGCCCTCGGCGAGGATCGCGCCAACGCCTTCACGCTGACCGATCAATTCGATCGCCTTGAACACGGCATCACCGCTGCCGAACGTGAGCCAGGGCTCGTCGAGCGATCCTCGCTCGACGCATTCCATCGCGAAGGCGATGCTGCCTCCCGTGCTGATCGTGTCGATGCCGAGCTCGTCGCACCGCTGCGATGCGCGCAGAACAGCAGCGCCGTCCGAAACTCCGCACAACGAGCCGAGCGCAAAGAGGCTCTCGTACTCCAGGCGCACTTTACCGTTACCGAGCGAGTAGATGTGCTCGCAGCCAATGGTGCAGGCGACACAACTCGCTCGAGTACGCGCATGCTCAACACGCAGCTGCTCGGGCGAGATGCTGGGCGCTTCGTCGAACGTCCCGGTCTGGAAGTTGCGCGTCGGCAGCGTGCCGAATCGGTTGAAGGTCAGCAGGTTCGTCGCGGTCCCCAGCTCCCGGTACTTCGCCGTCGCCGGGCCGAATGAGCGCTTCGAGAGATCGCGACTGAGCTCGGTCAGCTCGCGCGGATGTGCCCACTCGCAATACTTCGTCCCGCGGACGGCGATCGCCTTGATGCGCTTGCTGCCAAGCACCGCACCACTGCCGCCGCGACCGGCATGCCGGCCGTCGTGTGAGATGGTCGCGTAGCGCACAGCCCGCTCCCCCGCTGGACCGATCGAGGCGATGCGATAGTCAGCACCGAGGCGAGCGCGCAGTTTTTCTTCCGCAACCTGACACGGGTCGCCGAGCACATCGTCGGCAGGCTCGAGTCGAACGTCTCCGTCGTCGATGACCAGGACCGACCAGTCCGCGGCCCGCCCGACGATCAGGATCGCGTCGGAACCCGTCCGTTTTCCCGCGATTGCGAAACCACTGCTCGCGAGCGAATCGTTGAAACGCTCGGTCAGCGGACTTCGACTGACGACAGCGAATTTGGCGGACGTGGTAAGCGGGCTACCGACAAGTGGGCTGAATGCAAAGATGAGCGGCGCTTCAGGCGACAGCGGATCCGTCGTCGCTCCACCCTCATCGAGAAGGAGCCGCGCACCAAGACCGCTACCACCGAGGTACTGACGTAGAACGGTGTCTGACAGCGGCACGCGCTCGGCGCGTCCCGAGGAGACGTCGATTCGGAGGTAGTTCCCGTGATAGCCGAATGGCATAGGACGAATTCAGAATGCAGAATTCAGAATGCAGAAGCTACGAACCGATATCCAGGTTTTCTGCATTCTGCATTCTCAATTCTGAATTCCAGTTTTATCCCCCAGCGTCCGCCGAGAGAATCAAGAGGCGATCGCCCTCGGCCAATGGAGTGGCCGGATCGCTCACAAAAGCATCGCCGTTCAGGTTGGCGGCGATCGAGGGATGGAGCGCGTCGGCCGTCATCAGCGCTCCCAAGCCAGGGCACCGCGTCGCCAGCGTTCTGAGAAGCTGACCGAGGGTGGCAGCATCCACCTCGAGTTCAGATATGCCGGCGCGTTCTCGGGGAATCCCCAGAAATTCAACGTACATGGTGTGCCCATCTGACAGAGCGGGGCGTAACGCGATGATAACATGAGGGTTCGACTCACTTTCGTTATGGCTGTAGAGACCAGACCCAAAAGCAAACGCTCTCGTGTACGCGGGACCCCGAAAGGGCGCGCTGTCGATCCGTCGGCGCGCGAAGACGTCCGCGCACTGCTTGGCGACGCACCTCGTCGCCGTGACCTGCTGATCGAGCATCTTCACAAGATTCAGGACCGGTACGGTCATCTGTCTGCCGCGCATCTCGTCGCGCTCGCAGCCGAGATGAAAATGGCCATGGCCGAGGTCTACGAGGTGGCGACGTTCTATCACCACTTCGACGTGGTGAAGGACGGTGACACCGCGCCGCCGAGCGTCACCGTTCGTGTCTGCGACTCGATTGCCTGTGACCTCGCCGGTTCACATGAGCTCCTGAAGAAGCTGCCGTCGGCCCTCGGCAGCGACGTTCGTGTGCTGCATGCACCGTGCGTCGGTCGATGCGAGACGGCGCCTGTCGCAGTCGTCGGACAGAACCCGGTGCCGCATGCCACGGAGGAGAAGGTCGTCGCGCTCGTGAAAGCTGGGGCGGTGAAGCACTCGACGACGGACGTCACGATCACTCCGGGGCATATCGGTTACGCCGCGTATCGCGCGGCAGGTGGCTACGCGCTCGCGGCCTCGTGCGTCAGCGGAACGCGAACGCCGGCCGACGTGATCGCAGTCATGGAGAACTCGGGACTGCGTGGCCTTGGCGGCGCCGGTTTCCCTGCTGGCCGCAAGTGGAAGATCGTCTCAGCCGAACCGGCACCGCGCCTGATGGCGATCAACATCGACGAGGGAGAGCCGGGCACGTTCAAGGATCGCTACTACCTCGAGCGCGATCCGCATCGGTTCATCGAGGGCGCCATCATCGCCGCGTGGGCGGTGGGCATCGATTGCGTCTATATCTACCTGCGCGACGAGTACCACGGCTGCCGCGCAATCCTCGAGCAGGAGCTCGCGGCGCTGCAGGCGAATCCGCCCTGCACGCTCTCGGAATTTCATCTGCGCCGCGGCGCTGGGGCCTACATCTGCGGCGAAGAGTCCGCGATGATCGAATCCATCGAGGGCAAGCGCGGCGAGCCGCGCCTGCGTCCTCCCTATGTGGCGCAGGTCGGGCTGTTCGGACGTCCGACGCTCGAGCACAACATGGAGACGCTGCATTGGGTGCGCGAGATCCTAGAGAAAGGCCCGGAATGGTTTGCCGGGCACGGACGCAACGGACGTAAGGGACTGCGCTCGTTCTCAGTGAGCGGACGCGTGAAGAAGCCGGGTGTGCACCTCGCCCCGGCAGGCATCACGCTGCAGGAACTGGTTGACGAGTACTGCGGCGGCATGCTCGAGGGTCACACGCTCTACGGGTATCTGCCGGGCGGTGCGTCCGGAGGGATCCTTCCGGCGTCGATGGCGAACGTGCCGCTCGACTTCGACACACTCAATCAGTACGGCTGCTTCATCGGGTCTGCCGCGGTCGTGGTCTTGTCGGACAAGGACACGGCAACAGGCGCGGCGCGCAACGTGATGAAGTTCTTCGCTGACGAGTCGTGCGGTCAGTGCACGCCATGCCGCGTCGGCACCGAGAAAGCGCTGCACCTGATGAACGGGCGCACGTGGGACAAGCCGCTCCTCCAGGAACTCTCGCAGGCGATGATGGACGCGTCGATCTGCGGCCTGGGCCAGGCGGCGCCGAACCCGATGCAGTCAGTTCTGAAGTACTTCCCGAACGAGGTCGACTGATGCACCAGAAGAACGCCGCGATCGATGTCCCTCTGGTGACGTTTACCCTCAACGGGCAGAAAGTCGTCACCCGAGCCGACCAGACGATTCTTCAGACCGCCGACGATCACGGGATCGAAGTTCCGCGCCTCTGCTACATGGAAGGCATGCGCGCGGACGGCAACTGCCGTACGTGCATGGTGGAGATCAAGGGCGAGCGCGTGCTCGCCGCGTCGTGCTGCCGCTTTCCCAAGGACGGGATGGAGGTCACCACCAACAGCACCCGAGCGGTCGCGAGCCAGAAGATGTCGCTCGAGCTGCTGCTGTCCGACATCCCGGAGACCTCCTACACCCT
>Ga0247825_10001017_pt1 | contig 18231 bp, 15 predicted proteins | sample 13C_Vanillin_Day_FD_194413 | JGI IMG/M metagenome (GOLD analysis project Ga0247825, IMG submission 194413) | Soil microbial communities from agricultural site in Penn Yan, New York, United States - 13C_Vanillin_Day48 | ecosystem: Environmental > Terrestrial > Soil > Agricultural land | place... | reverse complement strand
CCAACGAGGTAGCCGCCGGTGGTGTGCACGATGCCCTTCGGCTTCCCCGTCGTCCCGGACGTGTAGAGGATGTAGAGCATGTCCTCCGCGTCCATCTTCTCGGGCTCACATGTGTAGGAGGCATCGAGCATCAACCGGTGATACCAGTGGTCGCGGCCTTCCTTGACATGCACCTGGACCGGCGAACCGTGCAGTCGCTGAACGATGACGACGTGCTTGATCGACGGTGTGTCGGTCAATGCCTCGTCCGCCATCTGCTTCAGCGGCACGACGTGGCCACGGCGCCAGCCGCCGTCAGCAGTCACCAGCACCGACGCCTTCGCGTCGTTGATGCGATCTCTGAGCGACTCCGAGCTGAAGCCGCCAAACACCACTGAGTGCACGGCGCCGATGCGCGCGCACGCCAGCATGGCGATCGCCAGTTCCGGAATCAGCGGCAGGTACAGCGCGACGCGGTCGCCGCGCTTCACGCCGAGGCTCTTCAGGACGTTGGCGAACTGGCAGACCTGCCGGTAGAGATCGAAATACGTCAGCGTTCGCCGATCGCCCGGTTCGCCCTCCCAGATGATCGCGGCTTTGTTGCGGCGTGGCCCGCGAACGTGCCGGTCGACACAGTTGACACTCGCGTTGAGCGTGCCGCCGAGAAACCACTTCGCATGCGGCGGCTTCCACTCGAGCACGCGGCTCCACGGCGTGGACCATTCCAGCTCCGACGCGAAGTCGGCCCAGAAGCGCTCCGGGTCAGCCTCGGCGCGAGCGTAGACCGATTCATCGCGGACGGTGGCAACGGCGCGGAACTCCGGTGACGGTTCGAACGACCGATCTTCCTGGAGCAGGTCGGCGATCTCGGCGAGCGGTTTCTGTTCTGCCATGGACTCAGGGAAGGGGCGGGGGGTTGATCGGCCCTCCGAGCGCGGGCGGAACGTCCTTGCGGAAGTACGAGGCGCCCACCATCCCCCCGAGTGTCGCCAGGACCGATGCCACAACCAGGAAGATCAGGAAGCCGAAGATGTTGCCGGCCATGCTGCCGCCCTCGACCGACTGCAGGAAGTCCTGGACTTCCGGCGGCATATCGGCCGCGCTGCGTGCGATTTCGAGGAACTGGCGCTGCAGCGGTGTCAGCGCGGCTGTGATGACGAGCCAGACGCCAGAACCGATGAGACCCGCGAGCAGGCCGACCTTTGCGCCGTCGGAGACTGACATCGACGCTGGCTGATTCTGCGATTGCAGGTACGAGGCAAGGACACCGCCGCCCACGATCCACAGACAGCAGCAGCAGCTGATGATCGGCAACGCCGACAGCACGCCGATGAAGAGACCACCGAGGAGCGCAGGCATCGCGAGATTTGCCTCAGGCCATCACGTCAGTCGTAGTATTCGCGGCCGAGGTGCGTGATGAGATCCTCGCCGCGCATGTAGCGCAGCGTGTTCTTCAGCTTCATCAGCTGAATGAACAGATCGTGCTCCGGATAGACCTCCGGAGCGTGCATGGGTGCCTTGAAGTAGAAGGACAGCCACTCCTGGATGCCCGACATGCCTGCGCGCTTGGCGAGGTCCAGGAACAGCGCCGAGTCGAGCACGATCGGCGCCGCCAGAATGCTGTCGCGGCACAGGAAATTGATCTTCAGCTGCATGGGATAACCCAGCCAGCCGTAGATGTCGATGTTGTCCCAGCCTTCCTTGTTGTCGCCGCGCGGCGGATAGTAGTTGATGCGCACGACGTGCGTCAGGTCGCCGTACAGCTCTGGGTACAGATGCGGCTGAAAGATATAGTCCAGCGCCGATTTCTTGCTCTCTTCCTTCGTCTTGAACGATTCGGGATCGTCGAGGACTTCGCCGTCGCGGTTGCCGAGGATGTTCGTGGAATACCAACCGCGGACGCCGATCAGCCGGGCTTTGAGCCCCGGGGCGATGATCGTCTTGATCAGCGTCTGCCCCGTCTTCATGTCATTGCCGGCGAGAGGCGCCTTGGTCTTGGCAGCCAGCTCGAGCATGGCCGGAATGTCGGCCGTCAGGTTCGGCGCCGCGTTTGCGAATGGAATCCCTTCGCGGATTGCCGCATATGCGTACACCATGCTCGACGGAATCGAGTCGTCGCTCTGCTCGAGTGCCTTTTCGAATGCAGACAGCGAAGCGTGCGCCGGGGTCTGCGTCATGAAGACCTCGGTGCTGCCTGTCCAAATCATCACCAGACGGTCGCAGCCGTGCTTGGTCTTGAACGCGCGGATATCGGCGACCACCTGATCGGCCAGATCGCGTTTGTTCTTGCCCTTCTTGACGTTCGGGCCGTCGAGGCGCTTCACATACCGCTGGTCGAAAACCGCCGGCATCGGCTTGACGGCCTCGAGCTCGGCCCGAACCTGATCCAGCTGACCGGGGTCCAGAACGCCGGCAGTTCGCGCGGCGGCGTAGCAATCTTCCTCAAAGATGTCCCAGCCGCCAAAAACGATGTCGTTCAGGTCCGCAAGGGGCACGAACTCGTTGATCTTCGGTGCGCGGCCTTCGCTGCGCTTACCAAGCCTGATGGTACCCATCTGGGTCAAAGACCCAATCGGCAGCGCGAGGCCCTTTCTGATGGCCATTACACCGGCGATCGTCGTCGTCGCGACGGCGCCAAGGCCGACCAGCAACACGCCCAGCTTGCCGCGTGCTGGCACTACGTCCAGTGGTGGAGTCACAATCGGGCACTATATCATTCCGCTCGCGCCAAAGGCTTCGGCGCACGAGGACGAAATGCGCATGTTTTTGCGCAAAACACGCCTGGAACGAGAGCCGCTCGCGGTGACGATGAGCGGCGTTCGTCTTGGCGAGAAGGCGCTTCAGATCGGCGAGGGTGACGCAAGAGCGATGACCCTCATCGCCTCGAAAACAGGCCTCACCGGAACGGCAGCGATCGTTGTTCTGGACGAGCAAGCCGCCGCACGAGTGCGCCGCGTCATGGAAGATGCAGGAGCGCTCGCCGACGTGGGTGTGGTGGACCAGGGGCCTTCCCCGGAGATCGCGACTTTCGATGTCGTCGTCGTCCACGACGTACGGCACACCATCGCGTCGTCAGACAACGCCATCCGCTCGGGATGGCTCCAGCTTTGCCAGCGTGTGCTGCGGCAAGGCGGACGTCTCGTGACGATCGAACCCGGAAGACCGGTGGGAATCCGGTCCTTGTTTGCCGGGGCAGAACAGCATGGAGACGCCGGTCCAGGCGGAGAAACGGGGGCGATCCTGGCTGCCGCCGGATTCCGGAACGTTCGCCTGCTCGGAGACAGCGAGGGCTTCCGGTTCGTTGAGGCCATGAGAGCGAATTAGGACAGCCCAGCAGTCCGTTGTGATCTGGAAGTGCTGTCAGGCCGCAAATTGCGCCTGATTTGCCCTGTGAAACGAGGCAAGAGATTTGCCTCGTCGAGTCTGTCCATGTCTCAGGGTGTCCAGGACGTTTACACGGCGGAAGAACTCGCCCGGGCCGTCAGCGTGCCGGTTTCGGTTGTCGAGGCGCTGATCGCTACCGGTGTAGTCCGTCGGATCGGGCAGACCCCCTTTATCGCCGGCGATGACGCCGTGGCGGCCGGACGCCAGCTCAAGGCCGACGCGTTACGGGCAGAAAGCCTTCTCGAACCGTCCGTTTCAACGCCGGACCCGATCTTTACGAGGGTCGCCCACTCATCGCGCTTCGCCGATCACAGGCGCGACGTGCATGCCGTCGGGTCTTCGGCGATTCACGTCATCCTGCTCGGGACGTTGCTCTGGTGGACCTCGGGACCAACCGAGACCGCGCCGATCGTGGAGCGGCACGAGCCGGCGCGAATGGTCTTCCTCGTCACACCTGGTCCCGGAGGCGGTGGTGGTGGCGGCGGGCTGAAAAACCCGTTGCCAGCGCGCAAGGTCGAGCGAAAGAGCCCCACTCCGCGGAAGACGCAGGTTCCCAAGGCCACGCCGGAGCGCGTGCTCGCATCACGTCGCGTGACGCCAGAGCCCCCTCGCCCGGTACCCCCTCCGCCGGCACCCACGCCGCCGAAGCCCGTGGTCGAACCACCACCCGAGCCGCTGCCGTCACGCGTGCTGGTGGCGCCAGTCGTCGCCACATCAGGCAGCGACAAGGACCGCGAGGGCGTTGTCGAACGCGGGCGCGATACAGGCGAGAGCCAGGGCGCTGGAGTTGGCGGTGGCGCCGGTACTGGAAAAGGAACGGGCAGCGGACAAGGTCTCGGCTCAGGAATCGGTGATGGCTCCGGCGGCGGTACGGGTGGCGGCCCGTTCCGGCCCGGGAGCGGCATCGAGCCGCCGCGACTGATTCGCGAAGTCAAAGCGGAATACACGGATGAAGCGCGGCGCCGGGGCATCACGGGGGACGTGATCCTCGAAATCGTGGTGCGCCGGGACGGTTCCGTCGGCGAGGTCAGGGTGGTGCAGGCGCGGGGGGCGGGCCTCGATCAACGCGCGGTCGCCGCCGTGCGTCAGTGGAGATTCAGTCCCGCTCGACGTCGTGGCGAGCCTGTCGACGTCCTCGTCGAAGTCGCCGTCGAATTCACACTGAGGTAAGGAAATGCTTCTTCTGGTTGTCACCATCACAGCTGTCGCGGTTGCCATCGGCGCGGCTGCATACGCCTGGCGCGTCAGACGCGCGGACCGGCTGCGATCAGAGGCGCGCGTCGCCACGCTCGCAGCCGCGATCGACGGCGTGCCGGAAGACGAATCGTCCAGCATGTTCGAGCGCGCGCCCCGCTCTGGCCTGCAGGGCCGGCCGCTTCTGAAGCTGGGGGTCGGATTTGCCATGGCGGTGCTGATCATCGTGCTGATTGCGATGAGCGGCGACCGGCCGCGCGCGTCCGCTGATTCCGCGCGTGTGATACCGCAGCAACAGGTGCATCAGGAACTGGAGCTGCTGTCGATGCGGCACTCGCGATCCGGTACCGCCTTGAAGGTCACCGGCCTTGTCCGGAACAGCGGGGACGCGGTCAAGGGCTCGATCATGGCCGTGGTCTTCGTGTTCGATCGCCAGGGCGGTTTCGTCGCCAGCGGACGCGCGCCGATTGAGTTCGCCACGATTGCCAGCGGTGACGAGTCGCCGTTTCAGGTCACGATCCCGGATGTAAGCGAAGTCGGGCGATACAAGGTCAGCTTCAGGACGGAGGCTGGCGTTGTGCCGCACGTGGATCGACGCACCGTTCTTCAGGCTTCCAAGTGAGGGCTGTCATGCGATTCAGGTTGCCACTCGCCGCGATCGCTGTCGCCGCCGCCGCCGTCTCCGTTGCGGCGCAGGACGGATTCCGCTTCCGGAGCGGAGTCGAGCTCGTCAACGTGACCGCGACCGTGACCGACGACAGCGGCCGCTTCGTGTCGGGACTGCGCAAGGAGGACTTCACGGTTTACGACAACGACGTTCGCCAGGAGGTGTCGTACTTCAGCAACGAACGCGTGCCCGTGAGCCTGGGGATTCTGCTCGATACCAGCGGCAGCATGACCGAGGACAAGATCGCCACGGCACGCAGGGCCATCGATCGGTTCATTTTTGACCTGCTGGGCGAAGAGGACGAATTGTTCTTCCTCGAGTTCGCGTCAACTCCGCGCCTCAGGCAGCAATGGACGAAGAACCGGGAGCTGATCAGCAGGGCTGTGCAGCGCGTCCGGCCGTCAGGCGGAACGGCCATGTACGATGCCGTCGCCGATGCCCTCCCGCTGGCCAGCAGCGGCCAGAATCGCAAGAAGGCGCTGCTGGTGATTTCCGACGGCAACGACGCCGACAGCCAGATACGTGTCGCCGAGCTGCGGCAGCTGATTCGCGAGAGCGAGGTGCTCGTCTACGCGCTTGGCGTTGATGGAACCGGCGCCAGAAACAGGGGCGTCTCGCAGCCCCCCGTGCAGGTCCCAACCCCGTTTCCGTTCCCGATTCCCGGCCGAAGACGGCCCGCGTCTCCGCAGATCACCGGCGGGATCTTCGGTCAGAACGTGAACGGCGAGCGCGTCAACGCCCAGGCGCTGCGTCAGATGACGGACGACACCGGCGGCCGAACCGAGATCGTCCGGGGATTCGACGGCCTCGATGCGGCCACGGCCCGCATCGCCGATGAGTTGAGCAGGCAGTACTCGCTGGGATACGCGAACAGCGGCGACAAAGACGGCCGCTGGCATACCATCCGCGTCGAAGTCCGCGACCGCCGAATGACCGTGCGCGCCCGCCGGGGGTACGTCGCGTCGTAAAACCCAAATCCCAGATTTGGGATTTGGGAGTTGCAGTGACTATCATCCGGTTCGGTGCGTCTCTCTCTCATCGCCCTTGGCCTGAGCCTGCTTGGCGGCCTGGGCGGCCTCCTTGTCGCTTCGGGAATTCTTCTCATCAACGATTCGCGCCGGGCGCAGTTGATTCCGTGGCTGGTGAGCTATGCCGTGGGCGCGCTCCTCGGCGTGTCGATGCTGGCAATCCTGCCGACGGCGCTCGAAGAACTTCCGTCGGCGCGTGTCTTCGGAACGCTGCTCGCCGGGATCCTGGCGTTCTTCGTCCTCGAGAAGCTGGTGCTCTGGCGTCACTGCCACACGCACGACTGCGAAGTGCATGATGGCAGCGTCTTTCCGGTGCTCGTCGGGGACGCCTTCCACAACTTCGTCGACGGCGCTCTCATTGCCGTCGCCGTGGCGACATCCGTGCCGCTCGGCGTCACCACGGCCGTCGCGATCGCGGCTCACGAGATCCCGCAGGAGGTGGGCGACTTCGCCATCCTGCTCCACGCGGGATACTCACGCCGCAGGGCACTGCTGCTCAATGCCATGTCCGGACTCGCCAGCGGCGCGGGCGCGCTGCTGGCGCTGGGTGCGGTGAACGTGGTACCGGTGGTGAAGCCGTACTGCCTCGCACTGGCAGCAGCCAGTTTCCTGTACGTGGCGATGGCCGATCTCATCCCGGGCCTGCACCGGGGCCGCACGGATGCACACTCCCTTCGCCAGATCCTGCTGATTGGCGCGGGCGTCGCAACCGCATTCGTTCTGCCGTAGATCTTTACGAACTTACGTCCGCGACCGGGGACACCGCGTGTGCTCGACGGCAGAATCGGGCCAGATGAGTGACTTCGGCGTGGCAAAGCCTTTGCCGGATCGCTCTCCGGAGGTCGTGCGCGTCGTGCGGATCCGGTTGAGGCCGGGCTCCACTACAATTGCGGCCGCGCGTCATACCGTCCGTCATAAAGCCGCGAACGCGCCGGCCTCCACCTCAGGAGGAAGTGATATGTGGACCCGCATCCTTGCGGCAGCGTTGATTGCGGTTTCGGTCGCAACGACGGCCGCGGCCCAGCAGCAGCTGACGCCGCTACAAATCTTCCGCAGCGTGCAGCGGCAGGTGCTGACGTATCCCCATTTCAGCGTCTTCGACTCGGTCAACGCCCAGGTCTCTGATGGCCTCCTGACGCTGACCGGCAAAGTGACGATGCCGTTCAAGCGCAATGACCTCGAACAACGGGTCAGCAAGCTGCCCGGCGTGGTGAAAGTCGATAATCGGATCGAAGTCCTTCCGGCGTCGAAGTTCGACGACGAGCTCCGGCAGGGCATCGCGAATGCGATCTATGGCAACGCCACGTTTTCGCGTTACGCGAACCAGGTGAACCCCCCGATTCACATCATCGTGGAGAGAGGCCGCGTCACGCTGGAAGGTGTGGTCGGCAGCCAGCTCGACCGACAGCTCGCTTACACGATTGCGTCGCAGTTCGGTGCGTTTACAGTGAAAAACGAACTGAGAACTGAAGAAGAGGTCCGCGCGGAGCTCAAGAAGCTTCAAGGCTGAAGGTTCGTTCCTTCGTCAGCTGGAGCCGGGATCCGGCTCCATCAGGCGGGAGACGCTGTCATGCCGCCGGTCTTTCCTCGGCGGGCTATCCACCACAGCACGACGGCGAATGCGGCGGCTGCGGCCACGATCGTCGAGCCGAAGAGGAGCAGCGTGTTGTACAGGATCGACTCGGGCGCCATCTGCACGCGGAGGTCGAGCGGTTCACCCTGGAGGCGCGACGTCAGCGGCTGCTCCCACTCGAGGATGTTTCCGCGCCTGACATCGGCGGTGCTGTTCTGGAAAAGGATGTCGCTCGGCACGTGCATCCGGAAGGCGATGACTTCGCTTCCATCCCAGCCGACGTTGGTCACGTCACGCCCCGCGGCGCGGCCGACCACCTGGTGATAGTCCACCCGCTCGGCGTCGCGCGTGAGCCGATAGGTCGACCAGGAGAAGGGTCGTATCGCGGACAACTGCCTGACGTCGGGCACGTCGATGCTGACATGGACGAACCGGCGGCCATCGCGACGAGACAGGCTGAGGGTCGTGGACGATCCCGGGCGGGCGAAGAGCTCTCGCACTTTGTCGCGATCGAGCCGGGCGCGTGGATCGGTCGGCAGATCCACTCCGTGCAGCGCGACGAGCGCCGGCACCGACGCATTGAGATTGAGCGTCGCCGATCCGTCGAGGTCGAGATACACCTCTTCCTCGTACTCGTACTGCGGCTTCAGCACCCCGCTGCATGCGACAACGAGCGCGCTACAGCAGAGCACGGCGCAGCACCATGCGACGCGTCCTGCGATGGACATGACCCTCAATGATATCTGAGATACTTCCACTCACATGGCCCCTCGACTCGCCGACGCTCGCTCAGGACAGGGCCGGCGCACGCTCTTCCTGATCGACGGAAGCTCGCAGATGTACCGCGCCTATCACGCGTTTCGCGGGCGCGGCCTCTCGAATCAGGAAGGCCACACGACCCACGCCGTCTACGTCTTCGTGACCATGCTTCGCAAGCTGATTGCGGATCATCATCCCGAGTACCTCGCGGCGTCGTTCGACCTGGCAGGGCCGACGTTCCGCGACCAACTCGTCACCGACTACAAGGCCAACCGCGCCGCGATGCCGGACGACCTTGCCGAGCAGATCAACTGGGTGCACGAAGCCTGTGAGGCGATGGGCGTGCCCATCCTGACTGCTGCAGGGTATGAAGCGGACGACGTGATCGGCACGGTGGCACGGCGGGCGCGCGCTGACGACTTCGAGGTGGCGATCGTCTCGATCGACAAAGACTTCTTCCAGATGGTCGGCCCTGGAGTCCGCGTCTACGACCCGCGCGAAGATGGCGCCTGGTTCGATGACGATGGCGTCGTGCAGAAGTTTGGGGTCCGGCCAGCGCAGGTCACCGACGTGCTGGCCCTTGTGGGCGACACAAGTGACAACGTCGCCGGCGTTCCGGGCATCGGAAAGAAGGGCGCTATCGATCTGGTGACGCAGTTCGGAGGCCTCGATGCCCTGCTCGAGCGGCTGAACGAACTGAAGCCGAAGCAGCGCGAGGCGCTGTCTGCCCACCGCGAGGGCGCGCTGCGCAGCCGTGAGCTCGTGACGATCCGGACCGATGTGCCGCTCGACGTCGAGCTGGAGTCGCTTCGCTATCGCGGCCCATCGCGCGAACGTTGTTACGAGCTGTTCACGCGGCTCGATTTCCGCGTCATCATCAACGACTATGCGCCGCCGCCGGCCACTGCCGACTCCGTCGACAAAGACTACGCGCTCGTCACGTCGACCACCGAACTCGATGCACTGATCGCCGGCCTGCGCGCAGAGGGTGAATTCGCGTTTCGCATCATCCCGGATCAACCGTCATCCACCCGTGCGCGGATTGTCGGTATCGCCTTCTCGACACGTGAGCGCGAAGCGCGCTACCTGCCGCTCGGTCATGAGAACGGTGATTCGAGCGGCGATCTGCTCGCGAGTGCCTCGGCACCCGCTCAGGCTGACGCCGCGACGGCGTTCGAACGGTTGAAGCCGCTGTTCGAGGACGAGACGATCCGCAAGGTCGGGCACGACCTGAAGTTCGAAACGATCGTGCTCGCACGGCATGGGATCTCGCTCCGCGGTCTGGCGTTCGATTCGATGCTGGCGAGCTACCTGCTGGACGCGACCCGCCCTGGCCATCCGCTCGAGGAGACCTCGCTCGAACACCTGTCATACCAGGCGTTGACTGAAGAGGACGTGTGCGGGCGGGGAGCAAAAGCAGTCCCGTTCGCGCAGCTCGCACCGGCAACGCTGCTCACCTACGCCGCCGAACGCGCCGACCTGGCTCGGCAGCTCTCCAGTCGCCTGGCGCCGCTGCTGGTAACAGACCATCTGGAGCCGGTGTACCGCGAGCTTGAAATGCCGCTGGTTCCGGTGCTGGCGGCCATCGAGCGCGCCGGCATCCGCCTGGATGTGGACGTGCTCTCCGTGCAATCACGCCACGTTGAGGAGCAGCTTGCGGAGTACACGGCCCGAATCTTCGAGCTGGCAGGCGAAGGGTTCAACATCAACTCACCCCAGCAGCTCGGCCGCATCCTGTTCGAGAAGCTCCAGCTGACACCGGGAAAGAAGACCGGGAAGACGCGATCGCAGTCGACCGCCGCGGACGTGCTGGAGGAGCTCGCGCTGACGCACGAACTACCGCGGCTCGTGCTCGACTGGCGGGCGCTGCACAAGCTGAAGAGCACCTACATCGACGCGCTTCCGCTGATGGTGCATCCCGAGACCGGCCGCGTGCACACCTGCTTCAATCAGGCGGTGGCAGCCACCGGCCGGCTGAGCAGCTCGGACCCCAACCTTCAGAACATTCCTATTCGGACGGAGCTGGGGCGCGAGATCAGGCGCGCGTTTGTCGCTGCGCCCGGCCATGTGCTGATCTCGGCTGACTACTCGCAGATCGAGCTGCGGGTGCTTGCACACATGGCTGGCGAGGAAGCGCTGATCGAAGCGTTCCGGACCGGCGAGGACATCCACGAACGCACCGGCCTGAAGCTGTTTGGCGCGGACAGCGGCCTCGACAAGCACGTCCTGCGCAGCCGGTCGAAGATGGTCAACTACGCCGTGCTCTACGGAAAGACGGCGTTCACGCTCTCAAAGGACATCGACGTCACGCAGGAAGCCGCTCAGGAGTTCATCGACGCCTACTTCGCCGGGTTCCCGCGCGTCCGGGCGTTCATCGACCGGACCCTCGAAGAAGCGCGGCAGACTGGTGTGGTCAAGACCATGGCGGGCCGCCGGCGACTCGTGCCGAACCTGACCAGCCGGAACTTTCAGATGCGGGCGCAGGCCGAGCGTGAAGCGGTGAATATGCCCATCCAGGGCTCGGCTGCCGACATCCTGAAGAAAGCGATGATCGACCTGCACGCCGAGCTCCCGCGCCGCGGCCTTAAAACCCGCATGATCCTCACGGTCCACGACGAACTCCTCTTCGAGAGTCCGCGCGAAGAGGCTGAGGCGGCTGAGGCGCTGGTGCGTGAGCGGATGGAGAACGCCATGTCGCTGAGCGTTCCGCTGACCGTCGATGTGGGCATCGCGGAAAACTGGCGCGACGCGAAGCCCTGATTCCCTGATCGCGGAGCCTGCTCTATTTCCACCCCGACTTCACGGCGTCCCACTCCGAGCGCATGGCGGTGGCGGCCTCCGCCTGCTCCCGCGACGGGCGGGTCCGTGCCCGATCGGGGATGAGGGCCTCGGTGACGAGCCGATCGAGCTCTGCTCGCAGATCGGCGGCCTCTGATCCGACGCCGGCTCGTACCCACCCGGCCACAGCGGCGTCCCACGCTCGATCGAGATCGCCGGCGCCGCGCGCGCCGACGACGAGCCAGTAGTTGGCAATCGCGCTGCCGGGCTCCTGTCGCAGTTCGGCCTGCATGCGATCGACGATACGCTGGAAGATCGGGGTCCGTCGATCCGCCGGCCGTGTCAGCGCCTGCCGATCGAGGGCAGTCGCCCACCAGTCGAGCAGCTTCGCGCGATCGCCGTCGGCGAGCAGCAGGGAGCGGCCCAGCGCGCTGTCGAACACGTCTGCGGCCGCGCCGTAGGACTCTCCGAAATACAGCGTCTGCCCCAGTCCGATCAGAAGGTCCAGTTGATCGCGCCCCGACAAGGACGCGGGACGGATGCCCGCCAGCGCCGCACGCGCCGCGAGCAGATCGCCATTCCGCTCGCTAGCGGAGCCGGCGCGGAACCGCTCGAGCAGCGCCCGTGCGAAGACCAGTGCCGCGGCGTCGGAGGCCCGTGGGTCATTGCGTGCGGTTGACGCAGCCTCGATTGCCGCTTCGTAATTGCCGGCGTTGTACAGCGTGCGGGCCCGTACCAGCGCAGCCGGCTCCGCGGCCGCAGCCGTAAGGGGCACTCCGAGCAGCACCAGCACGATGGCGAGACGGCACATGGCCGAATCGTAGATCACGTTGCGGCTTCGTGCCGACCGGACGGCCAAAATGCCTTTGGTACAATGCGCCGATGCGCGAACCGGTGGTCGTGCCACGGGAGCAGCACGCAATCTCGCGGAAATCGATCGATCCAGACGCGCTGAAGGTCCTGTACCGGCTCCACCAGAGCAACTACATCGCCTATCTCGTCGGCGGCAGCGTGCGCGATCTGCTTCTTGGCCGCAGTCCGAAGGACTTCGACATTGGCACCTCGGCGCACCCCTACCAGGTCAAGCGGCTCTTCAAGAACTGCTGGATCATCGGCCGGCGGTTCCGCCTGGCCCACGTCCGGTTCGGCCCGAAGACGATCGAAGTCGCGACGTTCCGCAGGCAGTTGAGCGCGCAGGAGCTCGAGGTGGGTGACGGGCAGGCCCACGGCGTCCCGCTGGACAACGCTCCGGATCCGGCCGACGAATCGGGCCACCACGGCGATCGGCTGCTGCATCGGGACAATACCTTCGGCACGCCTGAAGAAGACGCCTTTCGCCGCGACTTCACCATCAACGCACTCTTCTACGACATCGGCACGTTTTCGATCATCGACTACACCGGCGGCCTGCAGGATCTGCGCGATGGCGTCGTGCGATCGATCGGCGATCCGGTCGAACGTGTCCAGGAAGATCCGGTTCGCATGTTGCGGGCGGTGGCGATGGCCGCCCGGCTTGGCTTCCGGATCGACGAACCGATCGACAACGCGATCGCCGCACATCGTGGCGACATCGCCCGCGCCGCGCCGGCGCGGCTGATGGAAGAGCTGTACAAACTGCTGCGATCGGGATCGGCCGAGCGCGCGTTCCGGCTGCTGGCGGACCGTCGCCTGCTCGAACCAATCGCGCAGGAGCTGCAGCGCGGAGCAACGGAGCGGCTCTGGACCTCGCTGGCCGCGCTCGACGCCTACCGCCGACGGTTCGAAGGCATACCCGAGACGCTGACGAACTCCGTGCTCCTCGGTTCGCTGCTCGTGCCGCTCGGCATTGGGTTCCGATCGTCCCCTCCGCCGATCCAGGAGGGAGAGCGCCGCAAGGAGCCCCGTCTCGCCCTCGGCATGCTTCCCCTTCCCCGCCGCGACGTCGAACGGCTTCGGCAGATCCTCGGATTGCAGCGGCGGCTCATCGACATGGGCTTGTCGCCACGCGCGAGACGGGCGTTGATGCATCGCGGCCCGTTCCGGGACGCGCTGACCTGGCTGGAGATCCATGGACAGGTACCAGAGGTGATCGAACACTGGCGCGGCTTCGTGGAGGCCGCCGTCAGCTACGAAGGCGAGGCTGAGCCGGGCGAAGCGCCCAGGCGCCGCCGGCGCCGCCGCAGGCGGCGGCCGCACCGTCCGGCAACTGGCTGATCAGCCACGTGTCCTCTCGAACTCGCGCATGAAGCCGACGAGCGCATCCACACCGTCTTCAGGAAACGCGTTGTAAATCGAGGCCCGCATTCCACCCACCGACCGGTGTCCCTTGAGGCCGTCGAGCCCATTCGCCGTCGCTTCCTTGTCGAACAGCTTCTCGAGCGCTTCGTCTGGCAGCCGGAACGTGACATTCATCAGCGACCGGTCTTCTTTCTGCGCCGTGCCGCGATAGAAGCCCGATCGGTCGATCTCCGCGTAGAGTTTTGCCGCCTTCCGCTTGTTCATCGCCGCGATGCCAGGTAACCCGCCGATCGACTTCAGCCACTGCATCGTCAGGCCGAGGATGTAGATGCCAAACGTCGGCGGCGTGTTGTAGAGCGAGTTGTTCTCCGCCTGCACCTTGTAATTCATCATCGTGGGCAGGCTGGCCGGGGAACGCGAGAGCAGGTCCTCTCGAATCAGCACCAGCGTCACGCCGGATGGTCCGAGGTTCTTTTGCGCGCCCGCGTAGACAAGACCGAACCGACGGTAGTCCGTCGGCCGGCTGAAGATGTCGGACGAGGCGTCGGCCACCAGCGGCACGTCTCCGGTTGCCGGCAGGTCGTTCCACTCCGTTCCTTCGATTGTGTTGTTCGTCGTGATGTGGACGTACGCGGCACCGCTCGTCAGCTTCAGCTCAGAAGGTGCCGGAATCCGGTTGTAATTGTCGGACTTCGTCGAGCCTGTCACGTTGACCGTGCCGACGCGCTTCGCCTCTTTTGCGGCCTTGTCGGCCCACGAACCCGTGTCGATGTAATCGGCGGTCTGCCCGGCGGCAAGCAGGTTCATCGGCACCATCGAGAATTGCAGGCTGGCGCCGCCCTGCAGCATCAGGACCGTGTAGCTGTCATCGAGACCCGCGAGCTCGCGGACGTCCGCGATCGCGCGTGCGAGCAACGCCTCGAACGTCTTCGATCGATGGCTGATCTCCATGACCGACATGCCGACACCGGGCAGCGCGACCAGTTCGCGCTGCGCCTGCTCGAGCACAGGCAACGGAATGACGGCCGGACCCGCGGAGAAGTTGTAAATGCGATTGCTAGAAGACATGGGAGAGCAGTCCATCCCTGAGCTTGGGCTCGAACCACGTTGACTTCGGTGGCATGATGCCCCCGTCGTCGGAAATCGCCATCAGGTCGTCGAGGCTGACCGGATACATTGAGAACGCCACGGCGGCCCGCCCAGATGAAACCGCCTCCTCCAGAAACACGGTGCCGCGCGCGCCGCCAACGAAATCGATGCGCCCGTCTGTCCGGACATCCCCGATACCAAGCAAGGGAGTCAACACCGTCTCCTGAAGCCTGTTGACGTCGAGGCGATCAGCGATCGGCATCCCGGCCGCATCGCCCATCGTTATCGTGTACCACCGGCCTCCGAGGTACATCGAAACATCCCCGCGTCGGTCAGGAACCGCCGGGCCGGACGCAACAGCAAATCGCTCGCTGAGCCTGGACAGAAACGAGGCAGGCGATTCACGGCCCAGATCCTTCACCAGCCGGTTGTAGGAGAGGATTTGAACCTGGTCGTGCGGAAACGCGACACCCAGAAAGCGATCCCACTCGCCTGGCCCCTTGCCCGCGCGCAGTTCCTGCCGGGCCCGCGCGGCGCTCGCGGCGCGATGATGTCCGTCGGCTATGTACAGCGCGCTCACGCCGTCGAATGCGCGATGGAGCCGTGCCTGGTCTGGGTGTTCCACCGCCCAGATGACATGACGGACATCATCGGACGCGTGGAAATCGAACATCGGATTCGTGGTGCTGACCGTGTGCTGGACGACTTCGGTCACTGCGGCGGTCGCTCGATAGGTGAGGAAGACCGGTCCCGTCTGGGCACCGATCGCCAGCATGTGGCGCGTGCGATCGTCCTCCTTGTCGCGCCGGGTCCGTTCGTGCTTCTTGATGAGCCCGTCGTCGTACTCGTCCATCGCGAAGCATGCCGCGACACCAGTCTGCTCGTGTGACCCCATTCGCAACCGGTAAACGTAGAGAGTCTCGTGTTCCTCTCGAACAAGTGGGGCCGCAGCCTGAAGCGCGCGGAAATTCCTCGCCGCCTTGTCGTACACGATGTCGGCGTGCGGATCGGTTCCCGGCGGCAGATCGATCTCCGGCCGCGAGACGCGAAGGAAGCTGAGTGGGTTGCCGTGGGCAAGCGCAGCCGCCTCTTCCGTGGTGACCACGTCGTAGGGAACGGCGGCGACGTCCTTCGCGGCAGCGGGCGTCGGCCGCAGCGCTCGGAAGGGAAAGAGCCCGGCCACTCTCGGATTATACGTGTCGGGTATCATGAAACTTCCGCCCTCCAATGACGCCCCTGGTCCTCGTCGCCGCGATCGCGATCACGGCAGTCGTGTCAGCCGTGATCGTGCGTGCGCTCGCCGGCCGTCAGCTGGCCGAGACGCGCGGCGCGCTGGCGGCGCAACTCGCCGCGATGGAGCAGGACAACAAGTGGCTGCGGGAAGAGACCGAACGTCAGAAGCAGGCGCTCGGATCGACACAAGAGCTTCTCGACCGCGCGGATGTCAGGCTGCGGGAGATGTTCCAGGCGCTTGCTGCAGAGGCGCTGAAGGACAATCGCGCCTCATTCTTTGACCTGGCCAAGACGTCGTTTGAGGGCTATCACCAGCCGATTGCCGAGACATTGAAGAAAGTCGACGACCGCCTCGGCAAGGTGGAGCACGAGCGCGTGGCGGCATATTCGATGCTGCGTGAGCAGATCTCAGCCGTCGGTTCATCGGCGGATAAGCTTTCGCGGGCGCTGCGGACGCCTGCCGTTCGAGGCCGCTGGGGCGAAATGCAGCTCCGGCGCGTGGTGGAAATCGCCGGCATGGTCGAGCGCTGCGATTTCGACGAGCAGCCTCCTCTCCTGACGGAGAACGGCCGGCTGCGTCCGGACCTGATCGTTCATCTGCCTGGCGGCAAGCGAATCGTGGTGGATGCCAAGGCTCCGCTGGAGGCGTTTCTCGACGCCCAGGAGACAGCCGACGACGAGGCGCGCGCGGTCAAATTGCTGGCACATGCGCGCCAGGTCCGTGAGCACATGGACAAACTGGGCAGCAAGGGCTACTGGGAAGCGCTCGATAATTCGCCGGAGATGGTCGTGATGTTCCTGCCTGGCGAAACGCTGTTCAGCGCCGCCCTGCAGCACGATCTCGGGCTGATCGAGCACGGGCTGAAGCAGCGAATCCTCCTTGCCAGCCCCATCACCCTCATCGCGATGCTGACGACGGTCGCGCACAGCTGGCGTCAAGAGGCGCTGGCCGACAACTATCGCGAGGTGGCTGTTCTTGGCCGGGAGCTCTACGAGCGGCTGTCGGTGCTGGGCCGGCACTTCGAGGATCTGCGGAAGAAGCTCGAAGGCGCGGTGCAGGCCTACAACAGCGCAGCCGGGTCCTTCGAGGCGCGGGTGCTGACAGGCGCGCGCAAGCTGCGCGATCTGGACGTGACGACTGCTCCTGACCTGCCGCCGGCAGAGCCGATCGACACGAGGCCTCGAGCGCTCAAGCAGGCGGGGCTGCTGGAGCTGGAAGACGCAACGGCGGACCCCGAGATCACCTAAGATCGTCGGACGGAATGAACGGCTCGCACCCACCGGCGCCCGAGTCAGGGCGCGCACAGGATTTCATCCGTGAAATCGTCGTCGAAGACCAGAAGGCCGGCCGCCACGGCGGGGCCGTCCACACTCGCTTTCCGCCTGAACCGAACGGGTACCTGCACATCGGCCACGCCAAGTCGATCGTCCTCAACTTCGGCGTCGCGGCGGACTTCGGCGGCGTGTGCAATCTGCGCTTCGACGACACCAACCCGACGAAGGAAGACGTCGAGTACGTGGAGTCGATCCAGGAGGACGTGCGCTGGCTCGGATTCGACTGGGACGAGCGGATGTATTACGCGTCCGACTACTTCGAGCTGATGTATGCGTACGCCGAGCAGCTGATCACCGACGGCAAGGCCTATGTCGACAGCCTGACGGCCGACGAGATCCGCGAGTATCGAGGGACGCTCACCGAGCCCGGGCGCAACAGCCCTCATCGAACCCGCTCGAGTAGCGAAAGCCTGGACCTCTTCCGGCGGATGCGCGCGGGCGAGTTCCCCGACGGGACGCATGTGCTGCGTGCCTCAATCGATATGGCGTCGCCCAACATGAACATGCGCGATCCAACGCTGTACAGGATCCGCCACGCGACGCATCATCGCACCGGCGATGCCTGGTGCATCTACCCGACCTACGACTACGCGCACCCGATCTCGGATGCGATCGAGGGAATCACCCATTCGCTCTGCACGCTGGAGTTCGAGGATCATCGGCCGCTGTACGACTGGGTCGTGGAGAACGTCCGTCACGACGAGACCTTTCGATCGCGCCCGCAGCAGATCGAGTTCGCCCGTCTGAACCTGAACTACACGGTCATGAGCAAGCGGAAGCTGCTCGCGCTGGTGGAGCGCAGGCTGGTGGACGGATGGGATGACCCGCGGATGCCGACCATCGCGGGACTGCGGCGGCGGGGCTACACGGCGGAGGCGCTTCGCGACTTCTGCGCGCGTATCGGCGTGGCCAAGAAGGAAAACGTCATCGACGTCGCCCTGCTCGAGCACACGGTGCGCGAGGATTTGAACCGCCGCGCCCAGCGGGCGCTGGCG
>Ga0247825_10001016_pt1 | contig 18239 bp, 20 predicted proteins | sample 13C_Vanillin_Day_FD_194413 | JGI IMG/M metagenome (GOLD analysis project Ga0247825, IMG submission 194413) | Soil microbial communities from agricultural site in Penn Yan, New York, United States - 13C_Vanillin_Day48 | ecosystem: Environmental > Terrestrial > Soil > Agricultural land | place... | reverse complement strand
AAGGCTCTGGTGATTTTTCCGGGAGGGTTCGGAACCTGCGACGAGCTCTTCGAGATTCTGACGCTCGCCCAGACCGACAAGCTGTCCAAGAAGATCGCGGTCATCCTGTACGGCCGCGACTTCTGGGATCGGGTCTTTTCGCTCGAGCCGATGGTCGAATGGGGAGCGATCGCGGAGCCGGATCTCGAGCTGCTGCAGTACTGCGACACGCCGGACGAGGCCTTCGAGCAGTTGAGGCGGCATCTCATCACGCACCATCTGGAGCCCACGACGGAGCAGGAAGCGGAAGCGCCTGGGATTGCGAAGACACGAGGGTAGGGCCCTCGAGGGACAGGTGGATCATGGACGCACGGACTCGCGAGCAGCTCGTTCGGCAGTACAAAGATGGGTATCGTGCCGTGGCCGACGCGTTGGCTGGCGCGAACGATCGCGAGCTCGACGTGCGCCCGGCGCCCGGCAAATGGACGGCGCGGGAGATCGTGCACCATCTTGCGGACAGCGAGATGACGTCGGCCGTCCGGCTGAGGCTACTCGTGGGGAGCGACAGGCCCGCCATTGCCGGCTACGACCAGGACGAATTCGCCCGGCGTCTCTATTACGACCGCCCGATCGACGCGTCGTTGGAGGCGTTCCAGGCTGCGCGCCGCACGACGGGCGAAATCCTCGACCGCATGACCGAGACGGAATGGCAGCGCGAGGGCACGCACTCCGAAATCGGTCGGTACACCGTGGAACGCTGGCTGGAAATCTACGCGCGTCACGCGCACGATCATGCGGAGCAGATCTTGATCGCCAGGAAAGCGGCGGGCCCGCGTTAGATTCGTTTAGTACGCGAGAAACCGGGCGCGTACGTCCGTATCAAACCGCTTGACGCCGGCCTCCCACGACCGCGCAATCTCGCGGGCGGGAACACCAGCCTCGATTTGCTGACGGAGATCTGAAGAGCCGGCCAGGATGTCGATCGGCAGCTTCTCGAGCTCGTATTCGTACGGGGGGTCGCGCCAGAGAAACTCGCCCGCGGCGGCCGATCGGAACGCGCTGACGAGCGCGACGCCCGCTTCGACCGGGCGGAACGCGTCGCGATCGAGCACGTGAATCTGGCAGCCGCCGCATGTCGTCCTCGCGTGCTTGTGGAAGGTCGGCTCGAAGACGGCTGGCCGGAAACGGACCCCCGGGAGGTCGAGTCGGTTCATCGCGTCGGCGCATCGTTCGGCGCCCATCCACGGGGCGCCGACGAGCTCGAAAGGGCGCGTAGTTCCCCGGCCCTCGGACACGTTCGTGCCTTCGAAGAGGACGGTGCCCGGATACACGATGGCGGTGTCGACCGTCGGAATGTTCGGGGACGGAAGCACCCACGGCAACCCGGTCTGATCGGCGTACATGTCGCGCCGCCAGCCCTCCATGGAGATGACCACGAGGTCCGCGCCGATGCCGAAGTGGTCGTTGAAGAGCCGCGCCAGCTCGCCGATCGTCATCCCGTGCCGCATCGGAATCGGAAACAGGCCGACGAAGGACTCGAATCCGGGCTCGAGCATCGGTCCCTCGACGCCGAGACCGCCGATGGGATTGGGGCGATCGCACACGATGACTTTCAACCCGTGGCGGCGCGCGGCGCGCAGGCAGTTGGCCATCGTGTAGATGTAGGTGTAGATGCGGGTGCCCACGTCCTGAAGATCGATGACGAGAACGTCGAGCCCGCCCAGCATGTCGGCCGTCGGCTCGCGCGTATCGCTATAGAGCGAGTAGACCGGAAGCTCGCGAAGGTCGTCGCGGCTGTGGCCCGTTTCGATCATGTTTTCCTGGACGTCTGACCGGAATCCATGCTGAGGGCCGAAAAGCGCCCGGAGGTGGACTCGTCGGTCCGCCACCAGGCGGTCAGCCGTGTGCCGCAGCTCGCGGTCGGTCGAAGCCGGGTTGCACACCAGCCCGACCTGCCGCCCGGCCAGCGCGTCTCCGTCCAACAGTTTGTCCGAGCCGAGCACAACGGGCATCGGCCAGATTATAGTCAGCAGTCTGAACTTGCTTGCGGTCGGGGGAATTGATAGGCTACGCGGCGTCTGGTGGCTAGCCCTGCCTGCTTCGCCCGCGCCGAGAGCCGATCGAGCCTCAATCCTGACTCGTTCCCTCATCTACGTGACAGCCGAGCCGACGTGCGCCACCTCGAGGGGTTTCCGGCGCGGCTGCCGCGGCCAGGGCCCCGCCTCGGGGAGAGAATCCCGGAGTAGGTCATCAGCAAGAGGAGAGGGTATGGGTCGAAGGCTGTATGTCGGTAACCTGCCTTACACCACCGGCGAAGCGGAGTTGCAGGAGCTGTTCAGTAAGGCAGGGACGGTCGAGACGGTGCGGGTGATGCGTGATGCCGCGACCGGGCGCGCGCGGGGCTTCGCGTTCGTCGAGATGGCGACTGACGAAGAAGCGCAAAAGGCGGCCAGCGAGTTCAATCAGTATCAGCTGGGTGGCCGTGCGCTGACCGTCAACGAAGCACGACCCAAGCCCGAAGGCGGCTTCGGCGGTGGCGGCGGATATGGCGGGAATCGCGGCGGCGGCGGTGGCGGCGGCCGACGGGAACCGCGGTGGTAGCCCGATGAAGGGTTGGAGCAAGGGCGACCGTGTCGTGCAGGCGACGTACGGGCCAGGCACGCTTGTCGAGGTCAACGAGCACCACACGGTGATCGATTTCGACGAACACGGTCGCCGAATCTTCGCCAGTCGTCTCGTGGTGCTCCAGGCGACCAACGAACCGGCGCCCAACAAGCCGGTCAAATCGCGCGCGAAGAAGAAAAAGGTCGAAAAGGCCGGCTAGTCGCCGGAGGCTCGAGGCTCGAGCCTTGAGCCGGACGCCAGCGCGCGGCCGGCCACCCGCGCGCTCGACCATGCCCACTGAAAGTTGAACCCGCCTATCCGGCCATCCACGTCGAGGATTTCTCCCACCAGATACAACCCCGGACACCGTCGCGACTGCATCGTCGCCGGATCGATTTCGCCGAGAGCGACACCGCCAGCAGTGACCTCGGCGAAGTTGTATCCCCGAGTACCAGCCACGTCGAGTGGCCACGCGACGAGGGCGTGCATCAGCCGGCGCCGATCCTCGCGGGTGAAATGCGCCAGGGTTTGCCCGCCGTCGAGACCCGATCGGTCCAGCAGCGCGGTTGCGACAGAGGCCGGAATCGTCATCGCCAGCGCGTGCTGGACCGAGACGCCCGGGCGTGCGGAGGCCAACTCCGTCCATCGGCGGTCGGCTGCGGCAAAGCTCTCGCCTGGAAGAAAGTTGATCGTGATGTGGACGGGTCGCGCTTCGATGTGGGCCCTCAGCCAGTGCCGCGATGCGTTCATCGCGACGGGCCCGCTGACGCCGACGTGTGTCCACAGCAGCGATCCCACGAGGCGCCTGGCCACGGCACCCTCGATCCAGACCGTCAACTCGACGTTCTGCGCGACTCCACTCAGACGTCGGTACAATGGGACGCCCGGGTGGTCGCTGTCGTTCAGCACGAGCGGCACCAGACCGGGCGACGTCGGCACGATGGTGTGGCCAAGACGCCTGGCGAGAGCATATCCGGCCCCGTCGCTGCCTGTCTTGGGCAGGGACTGACCGCCGGTCGCGAGCACGACCTTCCTTGCGCGGATCGCGCGGCCGGGGACGATCACCTGGAACCCCTCGGTCGACGGCAAGATGTCGAGCACGCGCTGACCGGTCAGGAGAATGGCGCCGACGCGGTCCACTTCGTGAAGCAGCGCCTCGAGAACGTCGCGTGCCCGGTTGCTGTCGGGAAAGAGCTTGCCGTCGGCTTCCTGGTGGAGAGCGATGCCCAGTTCGTGGAAGAAAGCCCGAGTCTCAGCCACGGGGAACGCGCGAAGTACTCGTCGGATGAGGGTCCGACGACCGCCCCAGAAGTCGCGATCGTCGACGACCGCGTTGGTGACGTTGCACCGCGATCCGCCGCTGATCAGGATCTTCGCGCCCGGTTTTCTCGCGCCGTCGAGCAGCAACACCGACCGAGCCGGGTCGAACCGCCGCGCGAAGATCGCCGTGGCGAGGCCGGCGGCACCAGCCCCGATGACGGCGACGTCGCAGGCCTCGGGAATCGGTTGAACCAGCGGTGACGGCAGATCCGCAGCTTACTGCGATCCGGCGGCGTCACGTGTGCTGCCAGTTGAGGACCCGAAAACTGTCGACCTCGAAAAACCGCATCGTCGTCAGCCGGTTCTCCAGGGTAGCCTGGATCTTCCACCGGTTGCCGCACGCATTGCACCTGATCACCACAGTCTGCCGGTCGTTCGAGAAATCGACGATCTCGGTCCGGTGGCTGCCGCAGTTCGGGCAAATGGCCGGCGGGTTCTGAATGAGCATTGCTGGCTTATAGGTGACCATATAGTCATATATAGTCAAGCATTGTTCCAATTGGCACATCCATTCTAAGCTATTGATTTGGCGAGCTTTATGCGAAAGAACAATCCTGAGGGTCGACCGACAGTGTGCTGTTTCGGAACTTTGATCGCAAATTTTCCTACTTGGGACCAGCCTCGGTTTCATAACGGCGCACCCAACCCCTCGATTCGTCCCAAAACGTGACGTGGGGATCATCAGGAGATGGCGTGAGACGCAAAGCTGGAGTGAAGTCCCAGGCGCTGAAGGTGCTGGTCGCGGCATTGGCCAGCCTGTGGCTGGCCATGAGCTCGTCGTCCCAGACGCTACCCGAACGCCCGTTTCCGGGTGAGACCGGGAAGCTGCGCGTGGAGGGTCGGCACTTCTTCGACACCCAGAACCGCGTCTGGCGCTGGCGGGGAGCGTCTCAGTTTCTGCTGTTTTCGCGGTACCTCAACGGAGAGGACATCGGGCCCGTCATCGACTGGCTGGTCGAGCGCGGCTTCAACATCATCCGTGTGTTCGGCCAGGTTCCAGCGGGATTCGGAGCCGATCGACTCGGCCTGGCGAAGTACGAACGGCCGTTCGACCGGGCCGACTTCGATCAGAAACTTCACGCGTTCTTCTCGCTGCTGGCGGACCGTGGCCTGCGCGTCGAATATGTCCCGCTGACGTACAGCGACGACATCGGGGTGATGCGCGCCCATGTCCAGCGTGTCTACGACGTGGCTCGATCGCACTGGAACGTGCTGATCGAAGTCGGCAACGAACCGGAATACAACCGCATCGACGTCGTCGCGGTGATGAACGGGGTGAATCGGCATGGCGTACTTTCCGCGTACGGACTGGACCCCTCACGACATCCGATCGAGAACCTGAACGCCGCCGTCGCCGTTCTCGACTACGGCACGACCCACGATATCTACCGTGACTTCGACCACAGTCCGCGCATCACGAAAGACGCCTGGGACTGGCAGAACCGATTCGGCGTGCCATTCGTCAGCGACGAGCCGATCGGCTTCATCGATTTCGATCACCCGTTTTTCGTGCGAAATGGTACCGATCCGATGGGTGGAGCCCTGTTCGGTGGTTTTCGAGGCGGCGGCGCCCGGACGACCAATTGCGAGGTCATCCGATCGGCCGCGGCGATTGCCTACCTTCTGAGCGCCGGCTATACATTCCATCTGCAGGCTGGAGTCGAAGGATGGCGGCCGGAGGACTCCGAGCCGCTGCAGGAGGCCTGTGCGCAGTCTCTCACCGAGATTGCGCGCTTCATCCCGACTGAGATTCAGCTTGGCGCCGCCCTCGAGCCCGGAAGCCGCGATTTTGCTCTGGCCTGGACGGGTAATTCCCGCGCCGAGTCGCTGGTCGATCGGGCTTACGGCGTCGTGCTGGGGAACCGACAGTGGGTGGTCGTGCCGGTGCCTGCGCCGGGCTGGTCTGCGGCGCCAGCCAACGGATGGCGCATCGATGCCGTCGGTCCCGTACCCTACCTGGTCAGGTTCGTGAAGTAGCTCGCTGATTGAGAAAGCTCTCTGCGCCGAAGACGATCAACGCAGCCCAGACGCACGCGAAGCCGACGAACTGCCCCCGCGAAAACGGCTCCCGGTACAGATACACGCCGATCAAGAACTGGATGGTGGGGCTCAGGTATTGCAGCATGCCTACGACCGACAGCGGAACCCGCACGACCGAAGCTGCGAAGAACAGGAGGGGGATTGTCGTCACCGGCCCGGCCGCGACCATCAACGCCGTGCTGAGCGGTCCTTCGTGACCGAAGGCGCCGAATCCAGCCGTGTCAGCGTACAGGAGATACACAAGCGCCGGCACCGCCAGGATGCTCGTCTCGAGCGTCAATCCCTCCACCGCTCCGAGCGGCGCCGTTTTCTTGAGCAGGCCGTATAGACCGAACGACAGTGCCAGCCAGAGTGCGATCCACGGAAGGGTGCCGTAGTACAGGGTCAGATAAACGACGCCGCATGTGGCCAACGTGATCGCGACCCATTGCCCTGGACGGAGCCTTTCGTGCAGGGCGAGCACTCCAAGCAGCACGCTGACCAGAGGGTTGATGAAATATCCGAGCGCCGCCTGGACGATGAACCCGGCGTTGACGGCCCATACGTAAACGAGCCAGTTGAGCGCGAGCGTAATCGACGCCGCAGAGTAGATCGCCAGAATTCGTCGCGATGCGGCTGCTCGGAGCAACGCGGACCAGTTGCCGGAGAGCCAGGCGGGCACGATCAAGATCGCCGAGGACCAGACGCTTCGGTGACAGATCAGCTGCAGGCCCGGCACACCCTGAAGCGATTTCCAATAAATGGGCACGAGCCCCCAGAGAAGGTACGCGAGCACGGCGTACCAGATGCCTGGAGTCATGGGTGGCGCAAGGCTCGGGACCGATGCGTGAAGACTCGGCTGCGTTCGCGCCGCTCCGGGAGCGACGCGAACGCTGGCCGGTTCATGACCCTGCGGAGTTGGGCTGGAAGCGATCAGTTGGCCGGTGCCTGCGCCGCCGCAGCCGCCTTGACCAGACCATCATACGGTCCCGGTGCTCCATGCAGGGGGATGATCCGGTCGACGCGCAGCTTGCGCTTGGTGACGTTCTCCAGAAGATTCGGCGCATACGGGGTGTATGTGCCGCCCGGCGTATAGGCGTCCGCTTCGACCAGCAGGCGCTCCCGCGGAAAGTAGACCATCAGGAATGTGTCCGAGTGCGGATTGCCGGCGATGTGATACAGGTTAATCGTCCGCGCCGCGTCCTTGATTTCGAGCTCCTCGCCAACCGTTTCGACCTTCGTCGGCTGCGGATTCATGGCGAGCGCGTCCGGCACGATCGTGTGGGGCCTGGACCCGGTGTCGCGGAAATACTGGCCCGCCTTCTCCTGCACGATGAGCGTCAGCCCTTGTGAGATGGCGGCTCGCACACCACCTGAATGATCGAAATGATGGTGGCTCACGATCACATGAGTGAGCGGCTTGTTGGGAACGGTCTCCTTCGCCTTCGCGATCACTGCGAGAGCCCGCGTATCGTTCTGGGGGCTCTCGATCAGCTTCGTGTGGTCAGCGAACTCCACGAGCACGCTGTGATGGCTTTGGCCGCCGAGGAACCAGACGCCGTCAGCGATCTTCTCGACCGTGACGTTTGCCGGCGGGATGCCGGTGGTGGGTGCGGCAGAGGCTGCAGGCGCGGGCGCCGCCAGATCGCCCGTGTCGCCGTCCACTGTCTGGTTCGTCACCCGGAGCGAGGCCGTCGTGGTTTGATCCGTCTTCGTCGTGAAGGTGGTCGGCAGTTTCAGCCCGCTGACATCCTGGTAGTCGGCGAAGCTGGTTTCGATGGCGACGTCGCCGAGATTGGTATTGTCGCTCATCGAGACGACGCGGGTCGGCAGTTTGGTCGTCGTGTCGGTCGCGAGCGTGAATTTGAGGCCGTTGGGGGTCGTGATGTCGAGAACATTCTCGGTGCCCTGCGTCCGCGGGTTCGACAGCATCGCGGCTGGATCGAGCGCCGCGCGAACGATCGTCATCGGGTGGTGATAGAGCTCGGCCCGGCGGTCGGTTGCCACCGCGTTGGCCGCGCGGGTCGCAGTGCCGTTGGCGGCGATGTTGTAGGCGACGTCGCCGTCAATCCCGAACACCTGCTTCTGGGGCTGCGGTCCCTGGAAGAAGGTGAAGTTCGGCGTCCTCGTCTGTTCGACCCGCGCCCGTCCGCCGGCCACGTCGACGGCCCGTCGATAATCGGTCACTTTGAAGGCCTGGCCCGTGGCTTCCGGTGTCATGTCCTGGCCGAGGTTGCCGTTGCTGCCCTCGCCCTGGATCACCAGCGTCTTGACAGCCTGAATCCGTTCGGCGCCGCCGAGCGCCTCCGCCGCGTCATTCACGATCTGCTGTTCGGGCGTTGCCTGCGTGCAGGCGCTCAGTGTCCCGGCAAGCAGCCAGATCAGCCATGTCATCCGTTTCATGATGCAACTCCTCAACGTCTGGCCAGCGTCGCTTTCACGCCGAACAATGAAAGATCGATCGCGTTCGCCATCGCTTGATACCCAGCGTCGCTGGGGTGCAGGTTGTCGCCCGAATTGTACGGGGTCAGGAATTTCGTCGGTTGATTCGGATCTCTCGTCGCCGCGTCGAAGTCGATGACAGCGTCGTACTCTTTCCCGGTGCGAATCCACTCGTTGAGCGTCGCGCGTTTCGCTTCGCCTTCCGGAGTCCAGTAACCTGCTCCCTCGAACGGGGTCAGCGTTGCCCCGAAAATCTTGAGGCCGCGCGCGTGCGCCCGCTGGATGATCTGTCTGTGCGCAGCGATCAGGTCGGCTGCCGAGGGAATAGGGTTGGCACGGGCCTGGCCGATGTCGTTGATCCCTTCGAGCACAATCACGTGTGTCACGCCCGGCTGGACCAGGACGTCGCGATCGAAGCGCGCCAGCAGACTCTGCCCGGCGCCGTCGGCCAGCACCCGATTGCCCCCGATGCCGGCGTTCAAGACGGCCATCTTCGCGCCCGTGGCCTGCGACAGCCGCCGCGCCAGCACATCCGGCCACCGGTTGTTGGTGTTCGGCGTCGAGCGCGAGCCGTCCGTAATGGAGTCGCCGAGGGCGACGATGACACCCGTGGTGGGGGGAGCCACGACCTCGACGCGCGCGAGCAGGAACCACGATGGTGTCGTGGTGGCCACGGGGAAATTGTCGGTGCCGACGTAGTTGCCCGTCGACGATACGTAACTCGTCTGGTTGGCGCCGGTGTGCATCGTGACCGGCGACCCGCTGGCTGCCGTATCACCGGGCACGTAGAGGTCGACGACGAGGTCAGTCGCGGCCGGCAGCTGAAGGTTCACGGGATCGCTGAGGATGATGGCGCCCGCCGGAATCGTGGTCGACGCGCTGCCGTTGAACTTCAGCGCCCGCCCGGTGCTGGCGTCGATCCCGGCCTCCTTCGTCCGCAACGCGACATGCGCCCCACCGACGACGAGCGGCGCCGTGCCGAACGCGTTGCTCAACACGACGCGGATGCGATCGCCTCCGAGCGTCGGGTGGACGATGAGGCGGAGCGTCTGGTTGCTGAAATTGCGGACCGGCGGCGGTCCTGGCGGCGGCGGCGGCGCGGGCGCTGCGGCGGGTCCCGGCGACGGTGGCTGCGTCGACACCGCGGGCGGAGCCCCACGCCCGGCCGCGGGCGGGGCCACGACCGGCGGTGCCACGACCAGCGCCGTGCTCCATGCGCCAACCCAGTGCTCGCCGGACGGAGCGTTTTGACCGAGGATTGCGACCGTCGAAAGTGCGAGGACGAGCAAGACTGCCGACAGCCGAGACATAAAACCTCCCCTCTCAGATGATGAGGCACTTTACCTCAAGTCTGGAAGGGAGGCTGTGAGTTTTGGAGAGCCGGGCGTCGATGACGGAACGGCTGCTACGTCTACCGGGCGCCGGGCTGCGCAAGGCGGCAGCGGACGTACGCATCCTGCTGCAGCCGCATCATCAATCCAGCGCGCATGAGCGCATCGAGCACGGCGCTGCACCGCTCGTGATCCAGTCCGCTGATCTCGGACGCTCGCTGCGTGCTCAGTTCATCGCCTGGTGACATGGCCAGCAGAAAGTCCTGCAGCTTGTCAAAACCGGTGTTGACCAGCCTTCGATGCATGGCCCTCGCCTCCTATCGGATTTCCGATGAGAAGGCAAGTCACGTGCCTGGACAGCAGGCTCTACAGGCCGGCCGACCGTCTGCAAAATGTACGGTGAGCCTTCGCGATTCACTATGGTGCGGTTGGGGCGGGGGGACCTTCTCAGCGTCTCGAGTCGCCGGCCCCGCTTCGCGCGAGGCCGGCTGCAGCAGACGTTCGTCTCGATGTTACGGGGCCAGCGATCCGAGGTACGCCGAAATCGAGACAATTTCGTCGTCGGTCAGGAGCGCGACCGGTTTCTTCATCAGGTCCGCGTCCCCCGTCGCCCGGCGGTTGTCCTTGAAGAGGTAGAGCTGCCGGGCCAGGTAGATGGGATGGCGCCCGGCAAGCCTCGGCACATTGCCCAGTCCTCTGAGCGTTTCGCCGTGACAGGTGGTGCAGGCGACCGTTCGTCCTGAGCCGCCGGTCTTGACGAGGGCTTCCCCCTTCTTGATGCTGCCAACCGGCACGTACGCGGTGAATCCCGAGTTGGGATCCCGTCGCGTGGCCCGCTCCTGATCCTGTGGAATCGTGATGATGCGCGTGCCGAGCGGCTCGTCCCCGGCTCCCTGGAGGACGAAACGCATGCGCCCGGCCCCGACAAATGTCTTCGGCACGGTCGCCCGCTCCTCCACTTTGGTGAACACGGCGGGCTTGACCTTCGAGAAGTAGTCGGCGACCTGTTCGATGTCCTGATCGGTCATCGGCTTGGCGATGGCGTTCATCCGACCCGGCTCGACGCGAACGCCGCTCCTGAAGTCGTTCATCGTGCGGCGGAGGTACTCCTTCGATAGACCCGCCAGATCCGACGATTCCGGGTGACCGTTCCCCGACATCAGATGACAGGCGCCGCACGCGAGAACCGCATCGCGTCCCTTGGTCACGAGCGGGGGGGCCGGCGGGTGCGAATCGGGAAACCAGTCCGGGGGATTCGAGAGGTCGTCGATTTCCTTGCGGGTGTATTTCTTGGTGCTTCCCGGTATGGACATCGGCTCGTCCGCCTCGGGCGCGAGCTGTCCGTTGATGACATGAAACGCCCACCCGTTGGGGGCCTCGGGCTTGATCGTTTGAGGAGCCGGAGCTTGAGCCGCTGCTGTCCATACCAGCGGCACGGTGAGCAGCAGCGTGAACAGGGTCTTCTTCATACGGCAGCCTCCTGGACCGCTTGACGCACGCTTTCAGGCGAAAGATTATCCCTCAACCCTGAGACTATCGAATACATAATCGCTGATGCCCGGAGGCCAGATCAAAGTGGGAGGTCGAACCATGACCGACAGACGGCCGATTGTGACCGCATTGGTGGCCGGCGCGCTCCTCTTCTCGTCCACGTCACTGCGAGCCCAGCGTCCGTCCGATCCGGCGCTGCTCGTTCCGCAGAGGGCCCCCGCCCTCGACTACGTGGCCGTTCCCGACCCGCTGCCCATTCCCGCCGGGATGACCATGGGCGCGCCGGCGAGCGTCGCGTTCGATGCCGATGGCCACCTGTTCGTGCTGACGCGAGGCACGCACGCGCTGTATGAGTTCGATCCGAACGGCAGGTTCGTTCGCGCGTTCGGTGAGGGTCTCCTGGCGCGATCGCACGGCATCGATATCGATCGTGACGGCAACATCTGGGTGACTGACGTGAGCGACCACGTGGTCCTGAAGCTCAATCATCAAGGGCAGGTGCTGATGACCCTGGGCGTCAAAGGACAGGCGGGCGAATGGAACGAAGCCGCCGGCTCCCGCCGGTTGAACCAGCCGACAGACGTCGAGGTCGCGTCAAACGGCGACGTCTTCGTCGTCCAGGGGCACACGCCGGGAGCGATGGGGGACCCGCGAGTGCTCAAGTTCGACCGCACCGGTAAGTTCGTCAAGTCATGGGGCGGCAAGGGCAAGGAGCCCGGAAAGTTCGACGTGGCGCACGGCATTGCCATCGACGCCAAAGGGCTGCTGTGGGTGGCCGATCGGGAGAATCAGCGCGTGCAGATTTTCGACGCCGACGGAACGTTCGTCAGAGAGCTGAAGTACGCGGGCGTGCCCTGCGCGCTCGATATCGGCGATCGGTACATCTATATGGTCAACGGGTTCGCCGGGCAGCTTCTGCGGCTGGATCTCCAGGGCGAGGTGCTGGCTGCCACGGGCAAGGAAGGCAAGGGGCTCGGAGAGTTCGGCGAGGCGCATTTCGTGGCCGTGAGTCCCAAAGGCGACATCTTCGTCGCCGACTCAGTCAACGCGACCGTGCAGAAGTTCGTCCAGAAGTGAGCGGCCGGGGGCGTGCGTTTGAAAACGCCCCACGACGTCTCCATAATTGAGGCGCCCAGCGACAACATGGCGTGGTGGCACTGGCTAGTCATCGGGATCGTCCTCGTGGCGCTTGAGATGGCCGCTTCCGGTGGCTTCTACGTCATTTTCTTCGGTGTGGCCGCCATCGCCATTTCCATTCTCAGAGTCGTGGACCTTGCGGGCCCGGCGTGGGTGCAGCTGCTGCTCTTCTCGGTCATCTCGGTGGCCTCGCTCGTCGTCTTCAGGCAGCGGCTGCTCCGGAGCTGGCAGCTCGAAGGCGGCGCGACGGACATCGATTCGCTGGTGGGCGACACTGCGTTCGCGCTCGAGGACATTGCCGCCGGCGCCGTCGGGCGCGTGGAGCTGCGGGGCACGACCTGGAGCGCCCGCAACAGCACGCACGAAGGGATTCCAAAAGGCAGGCGCTGCACCGTGATACGCACGGATCAGTTGATGCTGTTCGTCCGTCCGGAGGAGGCAACGACGTGACCGGAGGCTTGATCGTTCTGGTGGTGCTGGCGATTTTCGTGCTGGTGACGATCGCGAAGACCGCGGTGGTGGTGCCGCAGCAGAGCGCCTACATCGTGGAACGGCTGGGACGGTACCACGGGACGCTCGGCGCCGGGTTTCACGTGCTCCTGCCTTTCGTGGACACCATTCGGTACCGGCATTCGCTCAAAGAATCGGCCGTCGACATTCCGGCGCAGGTGTGCATCACGCGCGACAACGTGCAGGTGGGCGTGGACGGCGTCCTGTACTTGAAGGTGTTGAACCCCGAGCGCGCCTCGTATGGGATTTCCGACTACCTGTTCGCGATTTCCCAGCTCGCCCAGACCACGCTGCGCAGCGAAATCGGGAAGATCGACCTCGATCGAACCTTCGAGGAACGCACCAACATCAACATGTCTGTGGTGAGCGAGCTCGACAAAGCTTCGGAGCCGTGGGGCATCAAAGTGCTGCGCTACGAGATCAAGAACATCACGCCGCCGCAGGACGTGCTCGCGGCGATGGAAAAGCAGATGCGTGCCGAGCGCGAAAAACGCGCCGTCATCCTGACGTCCGAGGGCGCACGCGATGCCGCGGTCAACACGGCGGACGGCGCCAAACAGGAAGTCATCAAGGCGTCTGAGGCTCGAAAGCAGCAGCAGATCAACGAAGCCGAAGGCGAGGCCGCGGCCATTCTGGCGGTCGCCACCGCGACGGCCGAGGGTCTGCGTCGCGTTGCGGACGCCCTGCAGGTGACCGGGGGAACCGAGGCGATGCAGCTTCGCGTCGCCGAACAGTACATTTCGCAGTTCGGCGAGCTCGCCAAGAAAGGCAACACGTTGATCCTGCCAGCCAATGTCGGCGACGTGGCGTCGATGATCGCCACGGCGATGCAGATCGTCGGTCGCAACGCCCTCCCCCCGCCGTCGGCGCGCTGACAGTCGTTCGCCCCGGTGCGCGTGCCTGGCCGAAGTGGACGCGCGGACGGGGGCCTCCGAGCGGACTTCAGCTCGCGTCGGTTCGTTCCTGGTAGATCGCCAGGTGGTACCCGTCGGGATCGTCTACCGCGAGGCTTCGGACCCCCCAGGACTGATCTTCCGGCTCGGCGGTGAGCTGGCCGCCGGCTGCCTTGATTCGGGCGGCCAGCGCGTCGATGTCCTGTGCCGTGCGGCACCAGATCCGAACGCCGATGCCTTTCGTCCGGTCGCGTCCCTTGGCCCAGTCGTCCTGTGAGAGCCCGAGCTCGCAGCTTCCCGCCTTCAGATTGACGCCGAGGAGTCTGCCGCCTTCGGTCCATCGCTCTGCCACGATGAAGCCAAGAACGTCGGTGTAGAAGTGGACGCTCCGCTCGATGTCGTCGACGGTGAGACTGGGTTCGAGGGCACGCAGGCGCAGCGATTCGGGATCCAGCCGGCGCCGATTCCTGAGGACGGCCAGGCTCAGGCGACTTGACGGGTTCTTCTTGCCAGCGCGCCTGTTCTGGGCGACCCGCTTGCGCGCCGTCGATGGTGACTTCTTCTTCTTCGCCATAAGAGCGCCTCGCTTTGAATGCTTTGTGGCAGAAGCTCGAGCAGTGGGAGCCTGACGAGCTCGTTTCGGCTCCCGATCATGGTTTGTCTATTATCGTCGGGCGGTCAGCGCCAAACCTGTAGCGTCAGTGTCCGGATTCTCAAATCCGTGCAGGCGGGGTGCAGGCCGGAGTGAGCTCCGGCCTGCGATTGGGAAATAGTGCGGTGGAAGGCACTTGCAGCGAGGGCGAAGTGCCGGCGGGGAGTCCGTCGGGGTAGAACGTGAGATCACACGCTGCTCGCTCGACGCCGGAACCGGCTGCGAGCGAAAAGAGTCACGACGCCTGTCCCGAGCAGGAGCAGCGAACCTGGTTCAGGAACCGTCTCGAACTGACCGGCGTATTGAGCGCCGAAGACCACGCCGTTCGTCTGAAACGCATAGATTTCCAGCGTGTAGAGGCCCGCCAACAGGTCTGCGTGCGCGTAGCCCATGTCGGCCTGCACGCATCCCAGCCCCTCGCCTGTTCCGCCTGGCGCGCACGGATCGAGTTGACCCAGAAAGGCCGTCAACAGCGTGTTGTTGTATCCGTTCGGGCCGAGGAGTCGGACGATGGCGGTATCGTCCGCAAGTACCCACAACGAGAAGAAGCTGTCGCTCAGCAGATCGAATGTGCGTGTGAACAGCGCCGTCTCGTCGCCGATGGTGCGGCTGTCGGCGTTCTCGGTGACGATGGCGTTGAACCCTGTATTCTCGAAGGAGATCCACCGGGCCGTGTCATCTTCGAGCCCGGCGTACTCGGACACATCACCCCAGGCAGGATGCGTGGCGATCGTGACCGCATCACCGCCGTTGACCTGATCGCCTCCGTCGCCGCTGAAGAACGTGATGGTTTCTGCGACCGACGGTGCGCTCGTCAGCGCGACGATCAGCATCGCTGCGGCGGACAGGCGGATTATCTTCGTCATCATTATTGATACGCCTCTGCGAACATGATTGATACGCGCTCCGAGTACCGCGTGCAGCCTTCGTACACTCCCATGTCGGTCCCGCTGGAAGTCGAGCAAGCGCGCAGCCACACGATCGATTCGCGTCGCGCGGCAACTGAAGACGCGTGGTGTGAATCAGTTATCGGATACGAGAGGCGATGAGGGCTGTGCGTTGCAGATTTCGTTGTCGCACGATGATCACGACGAAAGTCATCTCCCCGGGAGTATCCGACCCCGTGACACCTGCTCCAAACGAGAACACCAAATCACGCGCCGCGTGACGTCAGCGCGCAGCACGACGCGCGTCGTTCGGCGCCCTGCGATTCTTCGCATCGACGTGCGTTGCTCGAGGTTCACGGGATTGCGCAATTCTGCACGCGCGAACAAGAAGGGGAAGGCAGGGCGTTGCTCGCGCCGTTCGTCGGGGAACGACGAGAGACCGACAAGGTCTCAAGCCGTTCCCGCAAGCGAGGTCGATGGTGCTCGAGAATACCGAAGGGCGCTGACTACGGCGTGCAGCGATTGGCCAGGTCTGGTTTCTCGCGATACTTGTCGTGGCACGCGGAGCACGCTTCCGTCAGCGTCCCGGAAGCGTTCACGATCTCATCCTGGTTCTTCGTCAGCGCGGCTTTGTAGCTGACCTGCGCCGCGTCGCGCAATCCCTGCACGAATCCCGCCCAGTCGGGCTGATCGAGCGGCACAGGTTTGCCGTTCATGCACAGACGTCCTGGAATGGTCAGCAGGTTGGCGGCCTCAGCGATCGAAATCGCTGCGTTCTCGACCTCCATCCAGCCGCCGTACACATTTCCGTACTGCGCCTCCGTTTTCTTCGCCTTCTCCACCGGGTCGGTGTTCTGCGCGTCGAAAATAATGTTGGAGTTAGGGAACAGGATGCCGCGCATGACCTGGCCGAGGTTCCCCTCGACTTTGGTGGACTGACTGGCCGCCGGCGCCGGGGTGGCCGGCGCAGCAGACTCGCTGGGCGCCGGTGATCCACAGCCAACCGTTGTCAATCCGAGCAACGCAATCACGACACTGAGCAATCGCATAGGTCCTCCCACAAACGGCCACGCGGCGCGCTCGTCGTGAGCCCGCCGCAGTAACGCTGCAGCGACGATTATCGCTTCCCCGGCGGGGTTATCAACTCAATCTTCACGGATCTGTCCGATTTCAGGCTTTTCGGGCGTCACGACGACTGCCGGAAATCCGGCAGCAGCAGAACCCCCAGGAGCCGTCCGCTTGCCGACGCAGCACATCCGTGTTGTGTGTCCGGACAGCTTCACCGGTTCACCGTCCCGCCCGGTTCCCTTGAACGACCACTCTCCAATCACGAGGGCCAGATCGCTGGCCTCGAGGATCCTTGTCACTTTGAGATCGAGTGTGCCCTTCATGTCAATGACGGCGGCCAGCGATTGACGAACGCCACTGGGGCCGCGAGCGAGGGTGCCGGGCTGAGCCGCATAGCGGGCTTCGGGTTCATACAGTGCCGTCAGGAGTAGCAAGAGTTTTCCTGCAGTTCCGATAGACTGCCTGTTGATCGTCGGGCCGGAGATGTCGATGATATGAGGCCGGTCGACGCCGCAACGTCAAGCCTGAGGAATCCCGTGTCACAGATCGAATTCAAGGCTCCCGGGCCGGGGTCCTGGGAGCTGGAACAGACGCACTTCGGCAAGCCGGCCACGCGGTACGCGAGCACGCTCGTTTCCGATCCAATCGCCAAAGGCTTCGGCGAGGGCACCAAGCGCTATGGCCTCCTGCTCGACACCCTGCGGTTTGGGTTCGTCAACGACTTCTGCTACGTGAAGTTCGTGGCGGTGGGCGCGCCGGACAACGCGTCGGGCCCGCCGCCCCGCCCCATTTTCATGCTGCTCACACGGCTGCATCCGGAAATTCGCCGGCGGATCGCGACCGCTCCTGACGTCTTTTCGAAAAAGATCTGGCGCGAGGACCTGCGTCGATGGGACGAGGAAATCAAGCCGGATTCCATCGCGAGGAACCGCAAGATTCAGGACACCCCTCTCGCGACGCTCGGCGACGCGGCGTTCGTCGCCTACCTCGACGCGGTCCGGGCGAACGCGGCTGAGATGATCTACCGGCACCACATGTTCACGATTCCAAGCAGCTTTCCCGTGGGCCACTTCGTGTCCGAAGTGCAACGTTGGACCGGTCTGCCTTCGGGTGAGGTGCTCGGTGCGCTCAAGGGCGCCGCGCCCATCTCGCGTGGCGTCGGGGCCGGTCCGATTGAGCGCCTCCGCGCCGCGCTCGCCGCGAGCGGCATCACCCGGGACAGCGTCCGGGGGCGTCCGGCGCAGCAGGTCCTCGAGGATCTGAAATCCAAGCCGGGCGTCGGCGAGGCGCTGCAGGTCTATCTCGACGAGGTCGCCTACCGTCTCGTTTCCGGCTACGACATCGGGGACAAGTACGCACTCGAAATGCCAGAGATGCTGGTCGGTGCGATCTTCGGCTCCACGGACAAGGCCGATCGTCAGGGCGACTTCACCAAACGCCGCGATGCGCTACGCGCGAAGGTGCCCGAAGCCCACCGCGCCGAATTCGACGAGCTGCTCGAGGAAGCCCGTTTCGTCTACCGTCTGCGCGACGAACGTGGAATGTACAACGATTCCTGGGCCTTCGGACTCGCGCGGCGAGCGATGCTCGAGGCCGGACGCCGCCTCGTGGTCAGCGGCGTACTCCCCGACGCCGCGCTCGCCATCGATGCGAGCCACGAGGAGATCATCGGGATGCTCGAGGGCGGGAAGGGGCCCGGCGTCGAGGAGCTGCGCCGACGGCAGACCTGGCGCGAAACGAAGACGATCGCCGACGCCCCGCCGTTTCTCGGGGCAGCGCTGAAGGGACCGCCCCCGCCCGAGTGGCTACCCAGGAAGGCCCAGGCCAACGCACGGGCCGTGGACACGGTCCTTCGCGAAGTCTTCAACGTCCCGGTCCAGCAGGCGCCGCCTCGAAGTGTTTCGGG
>Ga0247825_10001014_pt1 | contig 18276 bp, 17 predicted proteins | sample 13C_Vanillin_Day_FD_194413 | JGI IMG/M metagenome (GOLD analysis project Ga0247825, IMG submission 194413) | Soil microbial communities from agricultural site in Penn Yan, New York, United States - 13C_Vanillin_Day48 | ecosystem: Environmental > Terrestrial > Soil > Agricultural land | place... | reverse complement strand
CGACCTCGGTGAGCGCCAGCAGCCAGGGAAACAGCATGCCCATGCCGACGAGCCCGATGCGGCCGCCCCTCTTGAGCAGCAGGAGGCCCGTTGCCAACCACGCGACCCACGCCGGGAAGAACGCGGTGTGTGGCCAGCTCAGCAGGCTGGTCGGAAACGGGACGCGCACGTCCACCGCCATCCAACCGGTATAGGGCACAAGCCACGTCATCAGGTAACGGAAGAACAGGGTTCCCTGGTTGATCACGCTCAGGGGGTAGGCAGCCGCCGCGTCGGCAACCCCAACGGCATCGCGTTCCTGCTCGAGCAGCGACCCTGCCGCTGGCTCGTACAGCGAGCCTACGGAGCTGCGCGCAATGTAGACGATGAGCGCGGCGATGCCGGTGAAGAGCGCGAAGGGCAATGCCAGCTCGCGAGCGGTGCGCAGGGATGGGCCGCGGACCAGGATTGCGATCGCAGCGGCGACCGCAGGCAGCGCCACGCTATGCTCCTTGGAGAACACGGCCAGCAGGTAGGCGATAGCCGCCGCGATGTGCCACCCCGGCGATCGCCTGACCAGGCCCTCGAGAAACAGCCGCAGCATGACCAGGCCGAAGACCGTGGCAAGCACGATGGAGCGCTGCACCAGGTATGCGGCTCCGTACACCGCGGCGGGGTGCAGCACGAAAAGCAGCGCGCCGAAAAATGCGATCCATCGGGTGTCGAGGCTCTTGCGCGGAACGCCTGGCACTGGCGCCTGCGTCACGCCGAAGAGCCGGTCCAGAAACAGGAACAGCGCGACACCCGTGGCCGCATGCAGCAGGACATTGGCGGCTCGCTGCCAGTGCCACTCACCGCCGGAGAGGTCGCTGACCCAGCCGAAAGTCGCGTTGCTCAGCCAGCGCCGCTGAAGGGAAAAGCCCGGCTCCTCGCCGAGCCCCAGGATGATGCCCCGGATGGCGCGATCGTCGAACACCGGCGGGTAGCCGAGGGCGCCCCAGTAGAGCGCCAGCACGGCCGCGACGCAGAGGGCGATGACCAGCGAGACGGGCGGCCGATGAAGCGTCCCCAGGACCGGCGGCGCGGAGGGCGCGCTGTTTCGCTTGCGCTTGGGCATCCGCGTCTTCTAGGCGTCCGCGCGGACGCGGGACATCAGGTGGACACGCCGTCCAGACGCAGATCGGTCGAGTATGGCCGCGCGGGATAGTGAAAGGCCACGGGCCCGTCGGGCAGGCTGTCCACGAACTGGCGCACGAACGGATTCCGGGAGGCCTTCACCGCTTCGACGGTCCCGTGGGCAGCGACCACCCCGTCGGAGATGAAATAGATATAGTCCGCGACCTTGAGCGATTCGAGCACGTCATAGGTGACCACGATGGACGTCACGCCCAGCACGTCGTTGAGCCGCCGGATGAGATTCGCGACCTGGTTGAGCGAGATCGGGTCGAGCCCGGCGAACGGCTCGTCATACATGATGAGATGGGGATCGAGCGCGATGGCGCGCGACAGCGCGACGCGACGCTGCATCCCGCCCGACAGCTCGTTCGGCATCAGGCGATGAGCGCTCCGCAAACCTACGGCGTGGAGCTTCATCATCACGAGGTCGCGCACGAGCGGGTTCGGCAGCGCCGTGCGCTCGCGCATGGGGAAGGCGATGTTCTCGAACGTGGAGAGGTCGGTAAACAGGCCGCTCTTCTGGAACATCATGCCCATCTTGCGCCGCATGGCGTAGAGCGCCGCGTCGTCCATCTCGTGCACGACCTGTCCCTCGACCCTGACCCGGCCACCCTGCGGCTTGATCTGCCCTCCGATCAGGCGCAGCAAAGTGCTTTTCCCCGAGCCGCTGGTGCCGAGGATGGCAACCACTTTGCCGCGGGGGACCTGGAGGTGGATGCCCTTCAGGACCCGGTTCGCCCCGTACGCGAAACTCAGCTCCTCGATTTCGATCAGGTTTTCCGGGTCCGGCACGCTCATGAGCCTATTCTACCAACGGCATGACGGAACGCCGCGCGCCGGCCGCGAGTCCCATTGACTTTGGGATTAGTGATATGCGCCGGGCCTGGCGCCTGATCCGCGCGACGGTTTCCCTGTGGAGCGACCGCAAGGCCTCGCGCCTGGGTGCCGCGATTGCCTTCTATTCCATCTTCTCGCTGACCCCGCTGGTGATGGTCGCCGTGCTCATCGCCGGCGTCTTCGTCGGAACCGACTTTGCGCGCCAGGAATTCCTGGACGAGGTCAACGCCCTCATGGGAGACAAGGCCGCGGCGGCCCTGCAAACCATGATGGAGGCATCGACGCAGTCCAATCATGGGCAGCTCGCCGGCCTGGTGAGCCTGGTGACCCTCCTCGTGGGGGCGAGCGGAGTGCTGTTCGAGCTGCGCAACGCGCTCGATGCAATCCACCGGACCCGGGGGCCGGGCGGGCTGTCCTGGTTCGTTCGCGGACGGCTGTGGTCGCTCGCGCTGGTCCTGGCGGTGGGATTCCTGCTGCTCGTCTCGCTGCTCGCAAGCGCAGTCATTGCCGCGATGTCCGATTGGCTCATCCTGCGCTTCCCCGTGCTCGGCTCGCTGGCGATCGCGAGCAACGTGCTCTTCTCGCTGGCGGTTCTGACGGCGCTGTTCGGGCTGCTGATGCGGTGGCTGCCGTCCGAGCGGCAGCCCTGGCGCAGCGTCTGGGGCGGCGCCGTACTGGCAGCCGTGCTGCTCAGCTTCGGCAAGCACCTGCTGGGCCTCTACCTGGGCCGCGCGGCGTTCACCGATTCCTTTGGCGCGGCGGGCTCGCTGGTCGTGCTGGTGATGTGGATCTACTACGCGGTGCAGGTCTTTCTGCTGGGGGCCGCGTTCAACGAGGTCCGGCAGGAAGCCAGAAAGCCGTGATGGCCGATGACTGACGGCTGATGGTTGCCGTTCGATGCCTTCTGGCGTCGGTCCCTATGCCGATCTCCGGACTTTCCCTCCTTGCTCTGCCCGTAGCAGCTCCATGAGACGCCGCGCGGACTTGAGCTCCTCGAGCCGCGCGACGGTTTCCACGGTTTCCTCGATTTGCGCGGCGGGCAGCACGCCCTGCGCGTAGACGCGAAACTTTTCCTCGATCTGCGCACGGGTGAGGCGGTTTTCGGGCGAGCCCCGGGGATAGTCGCAGCGCACCTTCAACGTCTTGCCGTCCGCCAAATCCGCCTCGACCACGGATTGCACGCCGCCAAGCGAATCGTCGAGCTTCACTTCGACCTGCTCCGCGGCGAATCGGGCGAGCGCGGGGTCGCCGTAGCGCACCGGCTCGAACTGCGCGAGCGTCAGCGCGCGATCATGGAGGATCGCGGCCGCGCAATAATGGATGGACAGCAACGCCTCGAACTTGCCCTTGTAGCGCGGGAAGATGCCGTGCATGTCCACGCCGGTCTTGTTGAGGTGGACGCGGATCTTCTTCACCTGTGCCGGTGCAAGGCGGTGCCGCTCGATGAGATCGAACATCGCAGTGACGAAGCCCTGGATGGTCGAGGCCGAAGGCCATAGCCGCAGCGCGATCTGCTCGAGCTCCCAGCGCTTGCCGAGATCCGCAACCGCAGCCTCGGGCTTGCCCCCGTCGGAATACGTGTTGTAGAGCCCGCCGTCCCTGGCAGAGAGAAACTCGCGGGTCGCCACGAACTGCTGCTGGGCAAGCAGCGCCGCCATCAATCCGGAGAGCGCGCCGCGGCACTGGTGGAACTTGACTGTCGGCGTGCCCCACGCCGCGAACGTGCCCGCCGACTGGCTGCCGGCCAGGCCGAAAGCGCTCGCCATCGTCTCGGCGTCGAGGCCGATCAACCGCCCAACCGCAGCCGCGGAGCCGAACGGACCGAGGACGCCGGGGCCGTGCCAGCCGCGAGCGCGCGCGACGGGGAAATCCCAGCCGATGCCGATCCGCGTCATGGTCTCGAAACCGGCGGCGAGCGCGACCAGCAGATCGCGGCCCGGGGCGGAATCGCGCTCGGCGATGGCGAGTGCAGGCGGCACGACTTCGGGCGTAATGTGGGTCAGGGTGGGGCGGTGAACATCGCACATCGTCACCGCGGTGATGAGGAACCCATTGAGCATGGTCGCGCCGGCGAGCGACGCGTGATCGCCCCCGATGATGCTGCTCTCCTTCGACTGCGCGAGGGCCGAGGTCATCCCGGCGACCTGGTGGGTCTCTTCACCCTGGTGCCCCGCGACGGCGCAGGCGAGCGTGTCGAGCAGCAGGTCCTTGCAGTATTCCCGGGCCGGCGCCGGGATTCGGTCGTAGGTCAGCGTCGACGCGAACTGCGCCAGGACCCGGGTCACTTCGCCTGCCATGAGATGCTCCTTGCCGCAGTGGAATGGAATCGAGCGGGCATCATAAGTCGAGAAACGGCGAAAGGAAACCGTTTCGGTCAGCGTGACTTAGAATAGCAGGCGTGCGGCATCCCGGCGCACGCGTTACGCACCATCGAGCCCATGATCACCACCTCGACCGCCCGACTGCTCACGCGCTACAACGCCTGGGCGAACCGACTCACGTTCGACGCCGTGGCCGCCCTGCCGGCAGCCGAGGCGACGAAGGAGCGTCCGAGCCTCTTCCGCAACATGGTTCACACGCTGAATCACAATTACGTCATCGACCGCATCTGGCAGGCGCACCTGGAAGGGCGCGAGCACGGCTATGACGCCCGCAACACGAAGGATCACCCTCCGCTCGCCGAGCTGTGGCAGGCGCAGCAGGCGGTCGACCGCTGGTTCCTGGAGTGGGCAGCGCGGATGACCGACGCGGCGCTGGACGAGAGCGTGAACTTCGTGCTCATCGGCGGCAACGCCGGCGTGATGACGCGCGGTCAGGTCCTGCTTCACGTGGTCAATCACACGACATATCACCGCGGCTTCGTCGCCGACCTGTTCTACCAGGTGCCGGCGCGTCCGCCGACGACGGATCTGCCGGTCTACCTGAGAGAAACCGGAGATCGCTGATGCGGTCACAATACAAGGCGAAAGGCGAAAGCAGCGCAGGTCGACTGACCACGGACCACGGACCACGGACCACGGACGACTAACGACTAACGACTAACGACTAACGATTCACGAATCACGCCTCATCAAGAACATGATCGACTGGACCGTCTTTACCCCCGTCAGCGCGCTGTTAGGCGGCCTGCTTATCGGGCTCGCCGTGGCGGCATTCGCGCTGCTGAACGGCCGCATCGCGGGCGTGAGCGGGATACTGGGCGGCCTGCTCCCGCCGGTGCGCGGCGATGCGGGCTGGCGCGTGGCTTTCATAGGCGGCTTGCTGCTCGCGCCGCTCGCGTACGCGATATTCGTGCCGCTGCCCGAGGCCACCATCGAGGCGAGCTATCCCACGCTGATCGTGGCGGGCCTGCTCGTGGGCATCGGCACGCGCTACGGGTCCGGCTGCACCAGCGGGCACGGCGTGTGCGGCATCTCGCGGCTGTCGCCGCGCTCGGTGGCCGCGACCCTGTGCTTCATGGCGTCGGGTGCGCTCACCGTATTTGTGATCAGGCATTTGTGGAGCTAGGGAAGGCACCATGCCGCTGCTGAGCGCACTGCTGGTAGGTCTGTTGTTCGGGGTCGGGCTGCTCGTCTCGGGCATGACCGATCCCTTCAAGGTCATTGGATTCCTCGATATCGCGGGACCGTGGGATCCCTCGCTGGCTTTCGTCATGATCGGCGCGGTCCTCGTCGGACTCATCGCCTTCCGGCTCGCCGGCCGGCGCACCGCGCCTCTGCTGGGCGGCGAGATGCGGCTGCCGGAGGGGCGGAGCATCGACCGGCGGCTGGTGCTGGGCAGCCTGACGTTCGGCGTGGGCTGGGGACTGGCGGGCTTCTGTCCGGGGCCGGCCGTGGTGGCGCTCGGCGCCGGCTATCTCCAGGCTGCGGTATTCGTAGGCGCCATGCTGGCGGGAATGGCCCTCTACGAATGGCTCGACCGGCGCAGCCGCGCGGGCGAGCGTCGCGCCGTCATCGAATAAAAGTAAACGAATGGCGGTAGGGGAGACGGCAGGGGCAGCCAAGGGCGCCGCGCAACCGAAGTTCGCGGCGCTCAAGCACCGCGATTTCCGCGTCTATCTCCTCACGACCTCGGCCGCGATGATGGCCGACAACGTCGAGCACGTCATCAGCTACTGGGTGATGTTCGAGAAATTCCGCTCGCCGGCGCTGGCGGGTTTCGCGGTGCTGAGCCACTGGCTGCCCTTCCTGTTTTTCTCGGTGTATTTCGGCGCCATGGCGGACCGCTTCGACAGTCGCCGCATCATCCAGGTGGCGATGCTCATGTTCATGGCGGTGTCGTTCGCCTGGGCCGTGCTGTTCTATACCGACACCATCGAGGTGTGGCACGCGGCGGTGCTGCTGGTCATACACGGCATGGCGGGGGTGCTGTGGGCCCCGGCCAGCCAGATCCTGATCCACGATATCGTGGGCAGAGACGAGCTCGTCAGCGCGGTGCGACTCAACGCGACCGGGCGCCAGTTCGGCGTGTTCCTCGGCCCCGCGGTCGGCGGCGCGCTCATGCTCGCGCTCGGACCCGCGGCCGGGCTCGTCGTCAACGTCCTGATCTACCTGCCGCTGGTGTGGTGGCTGTGGAAGGTGCCATACGGCCGGAAGGCCAGGGTGGCCGAAAAAACCGCAGGGGCGCCTACGGCGCGCGCAGGCGGTTTCACCGATGCCGTTAACACGCTGCGCGCGGTGTCGGGCAACCGCACGCTGATCTCGATGATCGCGCTGGCGGGCCTGACTTCGCTCTTCGTCGGCAACGCCTTTCTCGCGCAGATGCCGGAATACGCCCACGACCTGGGCACCGAGAAGGCGGATTTCTCATACGCGGTCCTGCTGGGCGCGAACGCGGGCGGCGCCTTCATCGGCGGCATGATTCTGGAGGCGATGGGGTTGTTGCGCGCGACGCGGCAGACGGCGATCGTGCTGGCCATCCTGTGGTGCTTGAGCATCGCGGGCTTTGCGGCCACGGAGAGCTACCCGGTGGCGGTGATGCTCATGTTCGTGGCGGGATTCCTGAATCTCTCGTATACCTCGATGGCGCAGGCGCTCGTGCAGCTCGAAGCGCCGGTCGCGCTGCGCGGGCGGCTCATCGGTCTCTTCCAGATGTCGAACAACGGCCTGAGGGCTTTCAGCGGCGTCACCGTCGGTCTGCTTGGCAGCCTGATCGGCATCCACTGGTCTCTTGCCCTGAGCGCGCTCGTATTGCTGGCGATCACCGCCGTGCTCCTGGCATTCGCCCTGCGCCCCGGCTGACATGGCGGGATCGCCGCAAGTCATCGTCGCCGGCGCCGGTCCCGTGGGCCTCCTCACGGCGCTGGCGCTGGCGAAGCAGGATGTCTCCGTGCTGGTGCTCGAGGCGGAGCCCGCGCTCACCCTCGACTTGCGCGCGGGCACCTACCATCCGCCGTCGCTCGAAATGATGGCGCCGTACGGCATTACCGAGGTCATGCACCGCACCGCCATCCCGGTGCCGCGCTGGCAGATCCGCGACCGGAAGGAGGGCTTGATCGTCGAGTGGGATGTCTCGCTTCTCAAGGACCTCACGCCGTACCCCTATCGCCTGCACCTCGAGCAGCACCGGCTGACGCCCATCATCTACGCGAAGCTGCAGGAATGCGCCAACGCCGAGGTGCGATTCGGGCATGAGCTGACCGATTTCAGCCAGTCCGCGGACCGGGTAATGGTCACGGCCGAGACGTCCGACGGCGCGGAGACGTTCGAGTCGGATTGGCTGGTCGGCGCCGATGGCGGGCGCAGTACCGTGCGCAAATGCATGGGCGTTTCGTTCGAGGGCTATACCTGGCCGGAGCGCTTCGTGGTCGGCAGCACCGAGTATGACTTCGCGCCCCATGGCTATACCCTGAACGCATACGTGGCCGACCCGACGGAGTGGACCGCGATGTTCAAGATGCCGGGCGACGGTCCGCCGGGACTGTGGCGGGTGATCTGGCCGATTCCACCGGAGGAAGACGAGGCGGCCGCGCTCACCGACGACAGCATCGAGCTGCACATGCAGCGCTTTCTCGCCAAGCCGGGGCGCTATCCAATCAAGTACCGCGGCATCTACAAGGTGCACCAGCGCGTCGCGGGCGACTTCCGCCATGGGCGGGCGCTGCTGGCCGGCGATGCGGCGCACCTCAACAATCCGATCGGCGCATTCGGGCTGAACGGCGGCATCCACGACGCTATCAACCTCGCGGAGAAGCTCGGCCGGGTGTGCCGGGGCGAGGCCGATCCCTCGCTGCTTGATCTCTACGTCCGCCAGCGCCGCACGGTGAACCTGGAGTACGTGCAGGAGTTCTCCGTCCGCAATCTCAGGCGCCTCACGGCAAAAACGGATGAGGAACGCAGAAAGAATTTCGACGAGCTGCGCCGGGCCGCGTCGAGCGTGGCCGGCGCCCGCGAATTCCTGCTCATCTCCAGCATGATCGCGAGCGTGAGAAGGGCGAATGCCATTACCTGAACAGGCGTGATGGCCGATTGACCGACCACTCACTGATGGCTGTCGCGCCGCTCGCTCAGGGAGCTGTTGCCGCATCAGCCAACGGTCGTCACTTCAGGCATACTAGATAGCGTTTGCGGTCGAGGCGCCGCGGTATCCGTCTCATCCATTCTCCATGGCAAAAATCATCGGCGGCATCGGCACCTCCCACGTTCCCACGATCGCGATGGCGTACGACCGGGACAAGCGCAGCGACCCGGACTGGGCGCCGCTGTTCGAGGGCTATGAGCCGGTCGCGAAGTGGATGGCCGGGCGCAAGCCCGACGTGCTGGTTTTCTTCTACAACGATCATGCGACGACCTTTCTTTTCGATCACTACCCCACGTTTGCGCTCGGCGTGAGCGACCAGTACCCGATCGCGGACGAGGGGCTCGGCCCGCGTCCTGTGCCGCCACTCAGGGGGCACGCCCCGCTGGCGCGCCACATGGCCGTGTCGCTCGTCAACGAGGAGTTTGACATCTCGGTATTCCAGGATCTGCCGATCGATCACGGTTGCCATTCGCCGCTCACCATGTTCTGGCCGCCGGCGCCCGACTGGCCCGGGCGAATCGTCCCGATCGAGGTCAATGTCCTGCAGCATCCGCTGCCGACGCCGCAGCGTTGCTACAAGCTGGGGCAGGCGGTGCGGCGCGCCGTGGAATCCTGGCCGGAAGACCTCAAGGTGGTCGTTGTCGGCACCGGCGGGCTGTCCCACCAGCTGAACGGCGAGCGCGCGGGGTTCAACAACCCCCGGTGGGATCTGGAATTCCTCGATCTCATCGAGCGCGATCCCGGCAAGCTCGCCGCGATGCGGCACGCCGACTACATCCGGCTCGGCGGCACCGAGGGCGCTGAGGAAATCATGTGGCTCGCCATGCGCGGCGCGCTGTCGGACCGGGTCAAGAAGATTCACCAGAATTATTACCTCCCCATGACGAGCGCCATGGCGGTCGCCTTGTTCGAAGAGCCGGCGATCGCTTGAAGGCGACAGGGAAAGGCGGAGGGTGAAATAGGATGTCTAAACCGCGTTTCGACCCTTTCACTTTTCGGCTTTCGGCTTTCGTTTTGGGGGCAGGGCTGGCGGCCGCGACGCTGGTGCAGTCCGGTGCCGGTAACGCCGCGCAGCCGTATCCCCAGCGCCCCATCCGGCTGCTCGTTCCCAATCCTCCGGGCGGTGCGACGGACAACCTCGCGCGGGTGATCGCGCCCGTGCTGGGCGATGCGCTGCGCCAGACGGTGGTGGTGGACAACCGGCCCGGCTCCAACGGCAACGTCTCGACCGAGCTGACGGCCCGCGCCGCGCCCGACGGCCACACCGTGCTGCTTGCCCAGGACAGCCAGATCGTCATCAGCCCGCACCTCTACCGCAACCTGCCCTTCGACACGCTGAAGGACGTGGCGCCGGTCGCCAGCCTGGTATCCACCCAGATGCTGCTGGCTGTCCACCCGTCGCTTCCGGTCAAGAGTGTTCCGGAGTTCGTGGAGCATGCGCGCAAGGCCTCGCCGCCGACGCCCTACGCCTCGATCGGCAACGGCAGCCAGCACCATCTCGCCATGGAGATGCTGAAGGCGCGGGCCGGCATCAACCTGCTGCACGTGCCGTACAAGGGCGGAGGACCAGCGCTGGTGGGCTTGTTCGCAGGAGAGGTTTCCGTGATGTTCGGGGGCAGCTCGGCCGGCCCGCACGTGCGCTCGGGCAAGCTGCGCGCGCTCGCGCTCGCGGGCAAGCGCAACGAGGCTTATCCCGGGCTCCCAGCGCTATCGGAGTTCTATCCCGGGCTCGAGGTGAACCCGTGGCTCGCGCTGTTCGCGCCCGCGGGGCTGCCCGCGCAGGTGATAACGCGGTTGCACGGGGAAACGAATCGCCTGCTGGCCAACCCGGGGCTCTCGGCCCGCATTCGCGGCCTCGCGCTCGACCCCATGCTCACCACGCCTGGGGAATTTGCGGCCGTGATACGGGCCGACCACGCCAAGTACGGAAAAGTGGTGCGAGCGGTCGGCGTAAGGGTCGACTGAAATCGTGATGACTGATGAGTGACGACGCAGTTTCAAGCGACCTGCACGTCTAGTCGTCACCCGCGCTCAACGTGCGCCCGGAACGTTCCGCGTCTCGAGAAATGCTTCCAGCGACTGTCCGCGCATCGCCGCGACCATTTCCGGGTTGGAGACGCCTTTCACGCGCCCGAGCTTCTCCAGGCAGAAAAAGCTCGCCCCGTACCGGATCAGCGCGTCCCAGTCGAGCTTCTCCACCATGCGGCGCTCCTCGACCGTCAGGCCCGCCTTTTCGAAAGCCGCTGCGGGATTCGACTTGAACAGCGCCCGGTTTTCCGGCACCACCAGCCCGTGGAGGAAGCGATTGAGGCGCAGTGCCTTGGCGCTGCGCTCGAGGTCGAAAATGTGCGTGCCTTCGAGCGACTCGACGCCTTCGAGCTGGGGATTTCTGGCTTTCATGAGACGTGAGTCGTGCCTTCACCGCGCCTGGAAGGCGCGATCGATGTCGGTTCAAAAACCATCACCCGTCACCCATCACCCGTCACTCAATTGACCTTGGCTCCCGACGCGTGCACGACCGGCGCCCAGCGTTTCGCTTCGGCCGCGACGAATTCCGCAAACGCTTTCGGATCCATCTGGTTGGGCAGGATTCCGTCGCGCCCCAGCCGCTCGCGCACGTCGGGCATCTGCAAGACCCGGCGGACTTCCGAATTGAGCCGGCCCACGACGTCGGCGGGCAGTCCCGCGGGGCCGGACAGCGAGAACCAGACGGTCGCCACCAGGTCGCGATAGCCGAGTTCCTTGAAGGTCGGGACGCCCGGATAATCCGACAGGCGCCCGTCGGAGCTGATCGCCAGCGCCCGAACGCGTCCGGCGCGAATCTGCCCGCTGGCCGTGGTCAGCGTCGTCGAGATGGCGTGGATGTGGCCGGCGACGATGTCCACCATCGCGAGCGCCGCGCCTTTGTACGGCACGTGCTGGAGCTTGATGCCGGTGGTCTGCTTGAACAGCTCGGCAACGAGATGGCCCTGCGTGCCGTTTCCGGGGGACCCGTAATTGAGCTCTCCGGGCCTGGCCTTGGCAAAAGTCAGGAATCCCTTCAGGTCCTTCACGGGCATCACGGGATGGACCCCGAACACCGCGGGGGGGCCGCCAAAAAGCGCGATGTGCGTGAAGTCCCGGATCGGGTCGAAGGGCGGTTTGGCCGCAAGCGAAGGCGCGATGGCGTGCGAGGCGACGCCGGAGACGACCAGCGTATAGCCGTCGGGTGCGCTCTTGGACGCGATCTCGGAACCCACCAGTCCGCCGGCGCCAGGGCGGTTCTCGGCCACGAAATTCTGGCCGAGGCTCTGGGTGAGCTTGCCGGCGACGATACGCCCCAACGTGTCGGCCGAACCGCCCGGCGCGAAGGGGACGATGATCCGCACCGGCTTGACGGGATACTGCTGCGCCCACGCCGGCACTGCCGCCATGACGGCGAACAGCACGCCTACGACCGAAACCTTCACCATCGAATATCTCCTCGTTTTCGTTATCTGGACCGCGAGTCCCGTATTCCGGATCCTGGATCCTGGATTTTCATTCCACCTTGACGCCCGACTCCTTCACGGCCCTGGCGTATTTCGCGATGTCCACGCGCACCTGGGCGGCATACTGCGCCGGGGTGTTGCCGACCGCCTCGATGCCCAGCTCGGTGTAGCGCCGCGCAATGTCCGGATGCCGCACGGCCTTGGCGACCGCTTCTGCGATGCGGTTGACGATCGCCTTCGGAGTTTGCGACGGCGCGAGCACGCCGATGGCCGGCGGGTAGTCATAGTCCTTGATGCCCGTCACTTCGGACACGGTCGGGACGTTCGGCGCCTGCGGGCTGCGCTTCGCGGTGTTGACCGCCAGCAGCTTCACCCGGCCGGCCTTGAGATGGCCCTCGATGGCCGGCAGCGCAGAAAAAACGAGCGCGACCTCGCCCCCGATCATGGCGGGGATCGCCACGCCGTTGCCCTTGTAAGGCACGTGAACGATGCTCAGCCCGAGCGAGGTCTTCAGCGCTTCCATGCTGAGGTGGTGGACGCTGCCGATGCCTCCCGAGCCGTAGCGCAGCTGGCCCGGCTTGGTTTTCGCGAGATTGATCAGCTCGGAGAGGGTATTGGCCGGGACGCCGGCGTTGGCGGCGAGGAACTGCGCCGAGGTGCCCATGAGGCTCACGGGCGCGAAATCGCGCAGCGTGTCGTAAGGGAGCTTCTTGTAGAGCGCCGGGTTGATCGCGGTCTGCGCCACGTCGGCGATCAGCAGCGTATAGCCATCGGCGTTGCCGCGCGCGACCAGCTCGCAGGCGCCGATGCCGCCCGCGCCGGGACGGTTGTCGACGACGACCTGCTGCCCGAGGAACTCCGTCATCTTGACGGCGGCCAGGCGCGTCATGGTATCCGGCAGGCCGCCCGCCGCGTACGGCACGACCACTCGCACCGGGCGCGCCGGAAACTGCTGCTGCGCCCCTGCCACGACCGTCCAGGCCGCCGCCACAATCGCAACCAGCGCCTGCCTCAGCTCGACTTTCATGTTCTTCTCCTCCTCGCCGCCGCTTCACCGCGACCGGGTAAACTCGAACGGAATTATATAGGGTGCGGCCGGTGGCGACCGCCCCTCAGGAAAGGAGCGCTTATGAGCAGGAAGGGCCTGGTGGAAGACCTGGTCGCAGCCAACCATATTCTCTACAAGGAGGGCGTCGTCGACGGCTTCGGCCACGTCAGCGTGCGCGACGAAAAGGCGCCAGACCGGTTCCTGCTGGCGAAGAGCATCGCGCCCGCGACCGTGCGCCCGGCCGACATCATGGAATTCGGCCTCGACGGCGAGCCGCTCAACGCGCGCGGCCGCAAGCCCTACCTGGAGCGCTACATCCACAGCGAGATCTACCGCTCCCGGCCGGACGTGGTCGCCATCGTTCACAGCCATTCGCCCGCCCTGATCCCGTTCGGCATCACGGGCACGAGCCTGAAGCCGGTCTTTCACATGAGCGGCTTTCTCGGCTCGAACACGCCGATCTTCGAGATACGCGAGACCGGCGGCCCGGCGACCGATATGCTCATCAGCAGCCGCAAGCTGGGCGCGGCCCTCGCGAAATGCCTGGGCTCCGCCGCGTTTGCGCTGATGCGCGGGCATGGGGCGGTTGCAGTAGGCGGAACGCTCAAACAGACGGTCTATCGCGCTGTCTACGCCGAGGTCAACGCGAAGCTGCAGGCCGAAGCCATGCGGCTCGGGTCGAACGTGACCTACCTGAACGAGCAGGAGGCGGCGCATGCCGCGCGCACGAACGACACGGTGGTCGACCGGCCGTGGGGACTGTGGAAGAGCCGCGTGTCTCGGTAGAAGGCTCTTCCGTATTCCGCATGGCGGGACGCACAGAAGGGCGTACCGGATTTCGCATGGCGCAACGAACCTCGCTGGTTACTTACATGCAGGCGTCATGGTGAATATTCACCCCGTCAAGTCTTTACTGCGGCCAGCGCACTGTCTATTCTTGGCGGCAAGGGGAAGGGAACACAAACAGATAAATGAGCGATACCGACTTCGTCCTTTCATATATCCAGTCCTGCACGTCCGGCGTACTTCGCAGCGCAGACTGCGGTCCCCTGTGGCATCTCCTGATCATCGGCGCGCTGCTCATAGCCGCTGTCGGCGCGCTGCTCGCCATGCGGCTGCGGTGGTCACCGGCATCGAGGGCGTGAATCGTGATTCGAGCCGGGTAGCCTGTAGCAGGCCGGGAATGTAGTTTCGCCGCGACGCGGATTCGCCGTCCGGCGATTTTCCGTTCACGAATCACGATTCACGGATCACGGTGTAGGATAAGCCCGTGGCTTTGGTTCCTTCGTTCGTCTCGCCGCCCAAGGGCGAGCTCGTCCACCTCCTTCGCCTGGGCCGTTTCCTGGCGCCTTACCGGGCAAAAATAGCCGGGGCGCTGGCCGCGCTGATCGTGGCATCGGGCTGCGTGCTGCTGCTCGGGCAGGGCGTGCGCCACGTCGTCGACGGCGGCTTCGGCAGCGGGGACCCGCAGCTTCTCAACGCGGCGCTTGCCGGCGTCGTCGCGGTGGCCACGGTGCTCGCGTGCGCGACGTGGGTGCGCTTTTATCTCATGATGAGCGTGGCGGAGCGCATCATTGCCGACCTGCGCCGGGCGCTGTTCGGCCACGTGCTCACCCTCTCGCCGGCGTTCTTCGATTCGGCGCGCACCGGCGAGATCGGCTCCCGGATCACCAACGACAGCGAGCAGCTGCGGCAAGTCATCGGCTTCGGCGTGTCGATGTTCCTGCGCAACTCGCTCATGATGGCGGGCGCGCTGGCGCTGCTCTTCGCCACCAGCCCGCGACTCGCGGCGCTGATCGTGCTGGGGGTTCCCCTCACGCTCGTGCCGATCCTCGTCATCGGGCGCAGCGTGCGGCGGCTCTCGCGCGCGACCCAGGACCGCGTCGCGGACGTTTCGGCGCACGTGGACGAGTCTCTCCACGAGATCCGCACGGTGCAGGCCTACGGCCACGAAACGCTCACCCGGAAGACCTTCGAGTCCTCCGCGGAGGCGGCGTATGCCGCGGGCGTCTACCGCGTGCGCGTCAAGGCCTGGCTCATCTCCCTCGTCATGCTGATCGGGTTTTGCGCGGTGGGGGTCATCCTCTGGATCGGGGGCCACGATGTACTGGCGGGCCGCCTGAGCGCGGGCGAGCTTTCCGCGTTCGTGTTCTACGCGGCGGTGGTCGCCAGCGGCGCGGGCACGGTATCCGAGGTCTGGGGCGAGATCCAGCGCGGGGCGGGCGCCACGGAGCGGCTGATGGAGCTCCTGGATACGGGATCCACGCTCGTCACGGCCGCGCCGGTCATCAAGCTGCCGCCCCGGGTGGCGGGCGGACTGCGATTCGAAGAGGTAGTGTTCGCCTATCCCGCGCGCCCCGATACTCCCGCGCTCGGACCGGTGTCCTTCGCCGTGAATCCGGGTGAACGCGTGGCGCTGGTCGGCCCGTCAGGGGCGGGCAAGTCCACCGTGTTCGCGCTGACGCTGCGTTTCTACGATCCGGGGGCCGGACGCGTGCTGATCGACGGCGCCGACCTGCGGCATTGCGATCCGCACGACGTGCGCCGTTCGAGCGCGATCGTCCCTCAGGACCCGGTGATCTTCGCGGCGAGCGTCACCGAGAACGTGCGCTTCGGCCGGCCGGACGCCTCGCTGGAGCAGGTGCGCGAGGCGTGCGCCGCGGCGCACGCGCTCGAGTTCATCGAGCAGTTGCCACAGGGCTTCGATACCGATCTCGGCGAGCGCGGCGTGAAGCTGTCGGGCGGGCAGCGCCAGCGCATCTCGATCGCGCGCGCGGTTCTCGCGGACCGGCCGATCCTCCTGCTCGACGAGGCCACCAGCTCGCTCGATGCCGAGAGCGAGCGCCAGGTCGCGCAAGCGCTGGAGCGGCTGGCGCGCGGCCGGACGACGCTCGTGATCGCGCATCGCCTGGCGACAGTGCGCCATGCCGACCGCATCATCGTCGTGGACCGCGGCCGGGTGCACGCCATCGGCACGCACGACGAGCTGCTGCGCGCCAGCGAGCTCTACGCGCACCTCGCGCGGCTGCAGTTCATCGCCGAGGGCGAAGCGGCGTGATGACTGAGCACTGATGACTGATGAGGATTCATGAAGCCTGCTTTTCTCCACTTCTGCCTTCTGACTTCTGCCTTCTGCCTTGAGATGGCCGCCGCCAACGCGCAGGGCTATCCCACCCGGCCGGTGCGATTCCTCGTGCCCAACCCGCCGGGCGGCGGCACGGATCTGGTGGCGCGCATCAGCGCGCAGAAAGTTTCGGAACGCTGGGGCGCGCATCTGGTGGTCGACAATCGGCCAGGCGCGGGCGGCATCATTGCCGTCGAGGTGGCCGCCAAGTCGGCGCCGGACGGCTACACGCTGCTCATGGCGCACTTTCCGCTCGCCATCACCGTCAACCTCGTGAAGGTTTCGTTCGATCCGGTGCGCGACTTCGCGCCGGTGACCCAGCTCGCGACGACGCAGAACGTGCTGGCGATCAATCCTTCCGTCCCGGCGAAATCGGTGAAGGAGTTCATTGCGCTGGCGAAGGCGAAGCCGGGCGAGTTGCGCTACGCTTCGGGCGGCAACGGCACGTCCATGCACGTCTCCGCCGAGTTGTTCGCGCTGATGGCAGGAGTCAGCCTTGCCCACATTCCATACAAAGGCGCCGCGCCGGCGCTGGTTGACCTCATCAGCGGCCAGGTGCAGGCGAGCTTCGTGAGCGTGCCGGCGGCCGTCCCGCACATCAAGACCGGGCGTATCCGCGCGCTGGCCGTGACCGGGCCTCGGCGGTCGCCGCTGGTGTCGGATTTGCCGACGCTCTCCGAAGCGGGGCTGTCCGGCTATGGATCGGAGCAGTGGTACGGCGTCCTGGTGCCGCGGCAGACGCCGCGCGCGCTCGTCGAGCGGCTCAACCGGGATTTCGCATGGGCGCTGGCCCAGTCGGACACGCGGACGCGGTTGCAGGACAGCGGCTACGAGATTGCGTCGGACACGACCGCCGACGGATTCGGGCGCTTCCTGAAGAGTGAAATCTCCAAGTGGGCCGAAGTGGTAAAGAAGGCGGGCATCAAGCCTCAATAGCGACGGGGTGACCCGTGACCGGTGACCGGTGACCAGTAGAAGGTCTGCCCGTCACCCATACGGCTTCCCGGTCATTCCGGTATCATCCGAAACCCTGAAGGGCCGCCGCTGTCTCAGCGGGGCCTGAACCCGATAATTATTCAACGGAGATCAGCATGAACGTAACCTTACTGGCGCGGCGCGGCTTTCTTTCGCTGTGCCTGTCGCTGTTTGCAGTCGCCGGCTACGCGCAGGACAAGCCGGCCGGCTCCGATTACCAGCCGGAGGTCGGCCAGTCCGGCAAGGACGTCGTCTGGGTCCCGACCTCGCAGGCGCTCGTGGACAGGATGCTCGACCTGGGCAAGCTCACGCCGAAGGATTTCCACATGGATCTCGGCTCGGGAGACGGGCGGACCGTGATCACCGCCGCCAAGCGCGGCGCGAATTCGCTCGGCATCGAGTACAACCCCGACATGGTTGCGCTGTCGCAGCGCAACGCCGCGAAGGAGGGCGTTTCGGACCGGGCGAAATTCATGAAAGCCGACCTGTTCGAAACCGACTTCTCGAAGGCGAACCTGATCACCCTGTTCCTGCTGCCGGACATCAACATCAAGCTGCGGCCCAAGATTCTCGACCTGAAGCCGGGCACGCGCATCGTCTCCAACTCCTTCACGATGGGTGAGTGGAAGCACGATCGCAGCGTCCAGGCGACCGAGAAGGAAGGTTGCCAGTCCTATTGCACCGCCTACCTGTGGATCGTGCCGGCAAAGGTAGAGGGAGCGTGGAAGCTGAGCGACGGCGAGTTGACGCTCAAGCAGAGCTTCCAGATGATTACCGGCACGCTCAAGGCGGGCGGCAAGGAAACTGCCGTGAAGGGCCGCCTGAATGGCGACCGGATCAGCTTCAAGGCGGGCGATGCGCAGTATAGCGGCCGCGTCAGCGGCGACGCGATCAAGGGCAGCGTCAAGTCCGGCGGCGGCAGCAGCGAGTGGAGCGCCACGAAAGTCGGCGCTGCGGCGACGGCCGGGCGTTAGTTCGAAAACAAGAGCCCAGCCGCCGATCAACGCCGATACACGCTGATCACAAGAAGCCGTTTCTTTCGTCGTTCCCGCGAAGGCGGGAATCCAGGAGACGGGCCGGCAGGATCTCCCCCCTTCGGGGGGGATGACTCTTGACCGATTCTATCGGCGTTCATCGGCGGTTTCATT
>Ga0247825_10001013_pt1 | contig 18277 bp, 18 predicted proteins | sample 13C_Vanillin_Day_FD_194413 | JGI IMG/M metagenome (GOLD analysis project Ga0247825, IMG submission 194413) | Soil microbial communities from agricultural site in Penn Yan, New York, United States - 13C_Vanillin_Day48 | ecosystem: Environmental > Terrestrial > Soil > Agricultural land | place... | reverse complement strand
GCTCGCCGCCGAGCTCGGTTCCGTCGCCGGGGTCGAGGTGGAGCAGCGCCTCGCGCGCGGCAGCGCAGTGGACCGGCTGGCGGAGGCCGGGAGCGGGTTCGGCCTGGTCGTCGCCGGCGCGCGGGGAGAGGATCCGCTCTTCGATCTCGCCCTGGGCAGGACTTCCGAGCGCCTCGTCCGCAGAAGCACGCGCCCCGTCCTGCTGGTGAAGAGCGCGCCGCGCGGCCCCTATTCCCGGGTGGTGGCGGCGGTGGATTTCTCGCCGGCTTCGCGCGCCGGCGCGCTGCTCGCCGCGGCGTTCGCGCCCGGCGCCCCGCTCGAGCTCGCACACGCCTTCGAGTCGGAGTTCGAGTCGACGCTGCGCTTTGCCGGCGTGGCGGACGAGCAGGTGGCCCTGTACCGGCAGCAGGCGCGGGCGCGGGCGATGAGCGACATGGAGCGCTTCATCGTCGAGGCGGGCTTGCCCGCCGCGCGCCTGACACGCACGATCGTCCACGGCTATGCCCCGCGCGTTGTGGCCAGGGCGGCGGCGGACGCCGGAGCGGATCTGGTGGCTGTCGGCAGGCACCGGCCCTCGCGCCTCGAGGCCCTGATCCTGCGCAGCGTCTCCCTCGAGGTCGTCGAGCGGGCGCAGTGCGACGTGCTGGTCGTTCCGGCGCCTTGACGCTCGCGGGGCGGCTGCCGCGGCCATGCTCAGGCTCCTCCTAGCAAGATTGCCGGAGGTGCTCAGGTCGATCGCGCCGCTGATCGGCGTGGTCTGCGCGCTCCAGGTGGGCCTCGTGCATGCGCCCGCGGCGCAGTTCCTGCAGTTTCTCGCCGGATCGGTCCTCGCGATCCTCGGCTTGCTGCTGCTTTTTGCCGGGATCGATCGAGCCGGAAAAGGAGATCGTGCTGACCGTCGCCCGCTCCGATCGCGTTGACACGATCCTCGAGGCGATCGTCCGCGCCGCGGACCTGAACACCACCGGCAGGGGCATCGCTTTCGTGATCCCGGTCGAGAAGGTGGTCGGCGTGGCCCACTTCATCGAGCGCATGCGCGACGAAGGATGAAGCCGCAGGGCAGGCGCGGCTAGCGCTGCTTTTCCTCCTGCGCGTCACCCAGCGCGCCGCGGCCCTCGGCGCGGTCGCGGTGCAGCGCCGCGCGCACCAGCAGCATGTAGGTGACCGGGGTGGTGAAGGTCATGAAGGCGCCGATCAGGATCTCGTGGAACGGGATGCGCGTGCCGCCGGCGGCGAAGAAGACCATCGAGCCGACGAGGATCAGGCCCGCGCCGAGCGTGGTGCCCATCGTCGGCGGGTGCACGCGCTCGTAGAAGGTCTTCATGCGCAGCAGGCCGAGCGAGCCGATGAAGGCGAGAGCCGCGCCGGCGAGGACGAGCGCCGCGACGGCGGCGCTCATTCGATCACCTCGCCGCGCAGCAGGAACTTGGCGAGCGCCACGGTGGCGACGAAGCCGAGCATGGCGATCACCAGCGCCGCCTCGAGGTAGAGCGCAGTGGCTTCGCGGATGCCGAAGATCAGCATCAGCAGCATGGCGTTGACGTACAGCGTGTCGAGGGCGAGCACGCGGTCCTGCGCGCGCGGCCCGCGCAGCAGGCGGTAGAGCGCGCAGGCCATGGCGAGCGCCACCAGGATCTCCGCGGCAAGGAGGGCGGTCGTCAAGGGAAGATCTCCATCAGGCGTCGTTCGTAGCGCTGCTTGAAATTGTGCGACCACTGCTCGCCTTCCACGAGGTCGAGCATATGCAGCGTGAGGACGCTGCCCGCCCGGTCGTAGCGCGCCCAGCTCGTGCCCGGCGTCGCGGTGACGATGCAGGCGAGGACGGCGAGGCCGCCGGGGCGGCGCAGCTCGAGCGGAATACGCAGGAAGCCGGCGCTGCGTGGCTTCCGGCGCAGGCCGAGCACGATGCGCGCGACATTGACGTTCGACTGCACGATGTCGGCGAACACCAGCCACAAAAGCTCCGCTGCGATCCGTACTCGCTTCATCGCGGCGGCAGCACGCTTTCCACGTAGGCGCGCGGGGAATGCAGCGCCTGCGCCGTGTCCTGCAGGTAGCGCAGCGCCGGGCCGGCCGCAACGGTGAGCGCGAGGCAGGCGCCGAGCAGCGCCGCGACCGGCAGCATCTCGAGGAGCCGCACGCGCGGCACGCTGCGCGGCTGCGCCGGCCAGAAGATGCGCACCCCGGCGCGGCCGGTGGCGATGAGCGCGGCGAGGCCCGACAGCGAGAGCAGGACGAGCAGCGCCCACGCGGCCCCGGGCACCGGCTCGGGCTCGAGCAGCGCCGCGAGCAGCGCGAACTTGGCGACGAAGCCGGGCAGGGGCGGCAGGCCGGCGAGCAGGAGCGCGCAGCAGACGAAGGACAGGCCGAGCAGCGCCATGGTCGCCGGAATGGCGACGCCGACCTCCTCCTCCGGGCCCTCGCCGTCGTCGAGCGCGAGGTACGCGGCGCTTACCGCGAGCACGTCGGCGCCGGGCTCGCGCGAGCGCTCGACCAGCTCGACCAGCAGGAAGAAGGCGCCGACGCCGAGCGTGGAGACGGCGAGGTAGTAAAGGGCCGCCCCGGTCACCGCCGCGTCGCCCACGCCGATCGCGGCGAGCAGCGTCCCCGAGGACACGACCAGAGCGAAGCCGGCCAGGCGCGAGAGCTCCTGCGAGGCGAGCACGCCGATGATGCCGAAGGCGAGCGTCGCCATGCCGCCGGAGACGAGCAGCTCGCCGCCGAAGCCGCCGGCGCCGAAGAGGAGCAGCCACAGGCGAAGCACCGCGTACACGCCCACCTTGCTCAGGATGGCGAAGAGCGCCGCCGCGGGCGCGCTGGCGGCGGCGTAGGTCGGCGGCAGCCAGAAGCCGAGCGGCCACATCGCCGCTTTCACCAGCAGCGCCACGCCGAGGATCGCCGCGCCCGCCTCGGCGAGGCCGCGGTCGCTCGCCGGCAGCGCCGGGAGGCGCGCCGCGAGGTCGGCCATGTTGAGCGTGCCCGCGACGCCGTAGAGCAGGCTCGCGCCGACGAGGAAGAGCAGCGACGCGGTGAGGTTGACGGCGATGTAGTGCAGGCTCGCGCGCACGCGCGCCGTGCCGGCGCCGTGCAGCGCGAGGCCGTAGGAGGCGGCGAGCAGCAGCTCGAAGAACACGAACAGGTTGAAGAGGTCGCCGGTGAGGAAGGCGCCGTTCAGCCCGGCGAGCTGGAACTGCGCCAGCGCGTGGAAACGCGGCCCGGCGCGCTGCCAGCGCGCCGTGGAGAAGGCGATGGCGGCGAGGCCGAGCGCCGCGGTGAGCACGAGCATCAGGGCCGCGAGCCGGTCGACCACCAGCACGATGCCGAAAGGCGCCGGCCAGCCGCCCAGGGTGTAGACGCGCGCCGCCGCGGCGTCGGCGCCCTCGAGCAGCGCGAGCGCCGCCGCGCCGAGGTAGAGCGCGCTCGCCAGGCTGATGGTCGCCTTCAGCTTGTGCTGGCGCTCGTCGAACAGCAGGAGCAGCGCGCCGACCGCGAGCGGCAGCAGGATCGGCGCGAGCGGCAGGTGCGCTGCCCAGCTCACGCGTCGGTCTCGCGCCCGTCGACGTGGTCGGTGCCGCTCAGGCCGCGCGCGGCGAGCAGCACCACCAGCAAGAGCGCCGTCATGGCGAAGCTGATCACGATCGCGGTGAGGACCAGCGCCTGCGGCAGCGGGTCGGCGAACCGCGCCGGGTCGACCGGCACGCCGGCTTGCACGAACGGCGCCGCGCCGCCGCGCACCCAGCCCATGGCGAAGATGAAGAGGTTGACCGCGTAGGAAACGAGCGACAGCCCGACGACGACCTGGAAAGTGCGCGGGCGCAGCAGCAGCCAGACGCCCGAGCCGGCCAGGGCGCCGATCGCCAGCGCGAGGACGGCTTCCATCAGCGCTCCGGCGCGGCGCGGTGGCCGCGGATCGACTGGTGCGCGAGCGCGATCAGCACCAGGCCGGTGGCGCCCACCACGAGCGCGAAAACGCCCAGGTCGAACGTGAGCGCGCTGGGCAGGGCGACCGTGCCGACGAGCGGCAGCTCGACATGGCGCGTGTGCGAGGTGAGGAACGGATGGTTGAAGACGAGCGCCGCGGCGCCGGTGGCGGCGGCGAGGAGCAGGCCCGCGCCGACCCACCGCAGCGGCTGCATGCCCAGGCGCGCTTCCGCCCAGCGCGTGCCGCCCGCCATGTAGAGCAGGATCACCGCCGTCGCAAGCGCCAGGCCGGCGACGAAGCCGCCGCCGGGCAGGTTGTGCCCGCGCAGCAGCAGGTGCGCGGCGAGCAGCACGATGGCGGGGAACATGAGGCGCATCATCAGCGCCGGCACCAGCAAGTCCTCGGCGCGCTCGGCCGCGCTCTGCGCGCCCTGCTGGAGCGGCGCGTCGACGCTCTCGCGCGCCGGGCGGAAGCGCCGCAGGAGCGAGTACACCGTGACCGCCGCGACGCCGAGCACCGTGATCTCCCCGAGGGTATCGAAGCCGCGGAAATCCACCAGGATCACGTTCACCACGTTGGTCCCCCCGCCCTCGGGCAGGGCCTTCTCCAGGAAGAACCGGGAAACCGCGTGCTCGGGAAGCGGCCGCGTCATCACCGCGTAGGCGAGGGCCGCCAGGCCGGCGCCGGCGCCGGCGGCGATCGCCAGGTCGCCCGCGCGCCGCGGTATCGCCGCGCGGGCGCCGGCGAGAGTCCACTTGAAGGGAATGCGCTTGGGGAGCCAGCGCAGCCCGAGGAGCAGCAGCACCGTGGTCACGACCTCGACCAGGAGCTGCGTCAGCGCGAGGTCGGGCGCAGAGAGCCAGACGAAGGTGAGGCAGGTCACGAGGCCCGCGCCCCCGGCCAGCACCAGCGCCACCAGGCGGTGGAACTTGGCCTGCCAGGCGGCGCCGAGCGCGCAGGCCGCGCCCACTGCCCAGATGAGCGCGAAGGCGGGGTGGAGCGCCGTCCCGGGGAGCGGCCCCGGCGCGAGGCCGTGTTGCAGCGCCGGCCACAGGCCGGCGGCGAGCGCGGCCATCACCACCCAGCGCAGCTGCGGCTGCAGCCGGCGCGTGCCGAGCAGCGCCTCGAGCGCGCGCGCGCCGCGCAGCGACACCGCCGCGAGCACGCGCTCGAAGATGCGCCGGCCCTCGATGGGCGGCAGCAGCGGCGCCTCCTGGGCGCCGCGCGAAAGCCGCTTGTACAGCAGCAGGTAGAGCGCGGCGCCTCCCGCGAGGGCGATGAAGCTCATCAGCAGCGGCACGGTCAGGCCGTGCCAGACCGCGAGGCTGTAGGCGGGCGCCTGCGCGCCGAGCACCGAGCGCACGGCGATATCGAGGAAAGGGCCGATGGTGAGCGCGGGCAGGACGCCGACCACGACGCAGGCGACGACCAGCAGCTCGGCGGGGAAGCGCATCCAGCGCGGCGGCTCCTGCGGCGTTTTGGGCAGGCCCACCGGATCGGGCCCGAAGAACGCCCCGTGGATGAAGCGCAGCGAATAGGCGACGCTGAACATGCCCGCGATCGTCGCGACATAAGGCAGCGCCTGGTCCATTGCCTGCGCCGGGCCTTCCACCGCCAGCGCCTCGGCGAAGAACATCTCCTTGGAGAGGAAGCCGTTCAGGAGCGGCACGCCGGCCATCGCCGCCGCCGCAACCATCGCCAGCGTCGCGGTGATGGGCATGGAGCGGCGCAGGCCGCTCAGCCGCCGGATGTCGCGCGTGCCGGTCTCATGATCGATGATCCCGGCCGCCATGAAGAGCGACGCCTTGAAGGTGGCGTGGTTCATGATGTGGAAGATGGCGGCCACCAGCCCGAGCGGGCTGTTGAGGCCCAGCAGCACCGTGATCAGGCCGAGGTGGCTGATGGTCGAGTAGGCGAGCAGCCCCTTCATGTCGTTCTGGAAGATCGCCGTATAGGCGGCGAGCGCGAAGGTGACGAGGCCGGCGGTGCCGACGATCCACATCCACGCGTCGGTGCCGGCGAGCACCGGCCAGAGCCGCGCCATGAGGAACACGCCGAGCTTCACCATCGCCGCCGAGTGCAGGAACGCCGAGACCGGCGTCGGCGCCGCCATCGCATGCGGCAGCCAGAAATGGAAGGGGAACTGCGCGCTCTTGGTGAGGGCCCCGAGCAGCACCAGCACGAGCGCCGGCAGGTACAGCGCGTGGCTGCGGATGCGCTCGCCGGCCGCGAGCACCTCGTCCAGGTCGTAGCTGCCGGCGATGCGTCCGAGCAGCAGCGCGCCGGCGAACAGGCACAGGCCGCCGGCGGAGGTGACGATGAGCGCCATGCGCGCACCCTCGCGCGCCGCCGCGTTGTGGTGCCAGTAGCCGATCAGCAGGAAGGAAAAGAGGCTGGTCAGCTCCCAGAAGAACGCGAGCTGGATCAGGTTGCCCGAGAGCACCACGCCGAGCATCGACCCCATGAAGGCGAGAAAGAACGCGAAGAAGCGCGGCACCGGGTCCTTGGGCGACATGTAGTAGCGCGCATAGAGCACCACGAGGAAGCCGATGCCCGCGACCAGCATGCAGAACATCCAGGCGAAGCCGTCCATGCGCAGCGTGAAAGACAGGCCGTAGGCCGGCAGCCAGCCGGCGTCGAAGCGCAGCACCTGGCCGTTCGCCATCTCGGGATAGACGCTCGCGCCGAGCACGATCGCCGCCGCGGCGACCGCCGCGGCGAGCCAGGCTTCGGCGTTGCGTGCGTTGGCGTGGAACAGCAGCGCGCACAGGCTCCCCGCGAACGGCAGCACCAGCAGGCTCAGCAGCACCGCGTCACCTGATCTTCAGCCCGACTTTCACGATGCGCGGTCCGTCCATCTCGCGCACCGTGAGCTGGATGTCGCCGACCTCGACCGCGTCGCCGACCACCGGCCGGCCCTTGAGGCGGCGCCGCAGGAACTCCTCCAGTGTGCCCGCGCCGACCGGCTCCACGCCGTAAGCCGCGCACACGTCCTCCAGCCGCGCCTCGCCGTTCAGCACGAAGTCGCCGAAGAAGCTGCGCGTCTCCTCGCCCGCCGGGCCGGGCCCGGCGGCGAACAGCTCGCCCACGCGCTGGTAGCTGTCCTCCGGGGCGAGCACGCAGGCGATGTCGCCCGGCTGCAGGAGCGCGGGCACCGGGCTGAGCAGCTGCTGGCCGCGTGCCACCGCGACGACGCGCGAGCCCTTGGGCAGCTGCAGCTGCGCCGGATTCGCGCCGGCCGCCGCGGAGCTCTGCTCCACGGCGTACTGCAGCAGCTCGTAGTCGGGCGCGGTGGGCAGGTGCAGCCCGCTCCTCAGGCGCGGCTCGCGTGGCGCCGGCACTTCCAGGCCGAGCAGCCGCGCGGCGGGCGCGACCGTCGTGCCCTGGACGAGCAGCGAGAGCAGCACCACCACGAAGGTGTACTCGAACAGGCGGAACGATTGCTCGACGCCGGCCATGAGCGGGAAGAGCGCGAGAATGATCGGCACCGCGCCGCGCAGGCCCATCCAGGCGATGTAGAGGTTTTCGCGCAGGTTGAAGCGGAAGGGCAGGAGCGTGACGAAGGTGGCCGCCGGCCGCGCCACCACGATGAGGAACGCGCCGGCGGCAAGCGCCGGCCAGATCTCGCGCAGCACCGCCGAGGGCGTGACGAGCAGCCCGAGCAGCACGAACATCCCGGCCTGCGCCAGCCAGGCAAGCCCGTCCATCACGCGCATCACGTGCTCGGTGGCGTGGCTGCGGCCGTTGCCGATGATGAGGCCCATGATGTAGATGCCGAGGAAGCCGCTGCCGCCCAGCTTGTTGATCACCGCGAGCGAGGCGATCGCGCCGGAGGCGATGAACAGCGCATAGAGTCCCTCCGCCAGCCGGATGCGGTGCACCGCCTCGCGCAGCGCGAAGCCGAAGATCATGCCGCCGATCGCGCCCAGGCCGAGCTGCTGCAGGAGCAGCGCGGCGGCGCCGCCGATGCCGGGGGCCGCCGGCGCGGTGATCAGCTCGACCAGCACGATGGTGAGGAAGATCGCCATCGGGTCGTTCGAGCCCGACTCGATCTCGAGGGTCGCGCTGACCCGCTCGTTTAGGTGCACGCCGCTGTGGCGCAGGAGCGAGAACACCGCCGCCGCGTCGGTCGAGCCGACGATGGCGCCGAACAGCATGCCGTACTTCCAGCTGAAGCCCAGGGCGAGCGCCGCGAACGCCCCGAGCAGCGCGGCGGTCAGCACCACGCCCATGGTGGCGAGGGCGAGCGCCGGCCCCAGGGCGACGCGGAAGGTGCGGATGTTGGTGCGCAGGCCGCCGTCGAGCAGGATCAGCGCGAGCGCCAGGTTGGCGATCAGGAAGGACAGGCCGAAATCGCTGAACTGGATGCCGCCGGGCCCGTCCTCGCCGGCGAGCATGCCGACCACCAGGAACACCAGCAGCAGCGGGAAGCCGAAGCGCGAGGAAGCGACGCTCGCCGCCACGCTGATGAAAAGCAGCAGCGCGCCGAGCAGCAGCGAGGTGTTGACCGCGTCCATGCGCGGATTCTACGGGGCGCGCGCTTTTTGCCGGCGGCGCTTTCGCGCCCGCCAGGCGAGCACGACGTGGGCGCGCCAGGCGAGCTCGACGATGAAATAGCCGAGCACCGCGAACGTCAGCCCGAGCGCGGGGATGCCGATGAGGAGCGGCTTGCCCAGGCCCATCATCCAGGCGCCGAGCGCCTCCATCGAGGCGCCGATGTTCCCCCAGTCCATGTGGAACGGCTCGATCCGGGCCGCTTGCTCGCCGGGGAGGATCACGCGCCCGTAGGCGTAGGCGAGGAGGTAGAGCGGCACGATGGTGAACGGGTTGGTATAGAAGGTCACCAGGAGCGCCACCGGCAGGTTGCGGCGCAGCGGCACGGCGAGCAGCAGCGCGGCGAGCATCTGCAGCGGTCCGGGCACGAGCCCCGCGAAAAGGCCGATCGCCACCGCGCCCGCCACCGAGCGGCGGTTCAGGTGCCAGAGGTTGGGATGGTCGAGCCAGCCGCCGAAGGCGCGCACTATGCGGCTCGCGCGCACGCGCTCCGGGTGCGGCAGGTACTTGCGGAAAAACTTGCGCGGCACGGTCAGCGGCGGGGAGGCACCCGCGTTGCATGCTACATGACCCCGGCGGCCGTCGCGTTCGCGTCCGGCGCGGCGCTGCTGCAGCTCCAGGCGGCGCTGCCTTCGCTCCTGTGGGCGGGTGTGCTGCCTTTGCTTCTGGGCCTGGCAATCTGGAGGCGCGCCTTTCTCGTCCTTTTCTTTCTTGCGGCCGGATTCCTGTGGGCCGCCGCCTGGGCGCACTGGCGCATCGCCGACCGGCTGGCTCCCGAGCTCGAAGGCCGCGACCTCGAGGTGGTAGGCGTGGTCTCCAGCCTGCCGACGAGCGGCGCGAGCCCGCGCTTCGAGCTCGAGCCGGAGGCAGCCGGGGTGCGGCTGCCGCGCAAGCTCCTCGTCACCTGGTACGACGCCGCCTCGCCCGTGCATCCGGGCGAGCGCTGGCTCTTCACCCTGCGCCTGCGCCGGCCGCACGGCCTGGTGAACCCGCACGGCTTCGACTACGAGGCCTGGCTCCTCGAGCGCGGCATCGGCGCGACCGGCTACGTGCGGAGCAAGCCCGAACCGAAAAAAGTCGGATCCAGGAACGGTTTTCTCGACCGTATCGAACAGCTGCGCGAGGCGGTGCGCGAGCGCTTTCTCGGCACGCTGGGCGCGACGCCGGCCGCGGGCATCCTTGCCGCGCTTGCGATCGGCGACCAGCGCTCGATCTCCGGCGAGGAGTGGCGGCTCTTCAACCGCACCGGGGTGACGCACCTGATGAGCATCTCCGGGCTGCACGTGACGCTCGTGTCCGGGCTCGCGGCGTGGCTCGTGGCGCTCGGCTGGCGCCGCTCGAGCGCCCTCGCGCTGCGCCTGGCGGCGCGCAAGAGCGCCGCGGCGGCGGCGATCGCCGCGGCGCTCGGCTACACGCTGCTCTCGGGCTTCGCGGTGCCGGCGCAGCGCACCTTCTGGATGGTGACGGTGGTCGCGGCCGCGCTCTGGTCCGGGCGCATCGCCTCGCCCTGGCGCACGCTCGCCCTCGCGCTCGGCGTCGTGGTGCTCGCCGACCCCTGGGCGCCGCTCGCGCCGGGGCTGTGGCTGTCCTTCGGCGCGGTGGCGCTCATGTTCTACGTCGCGGCGGGATGGACGAGCGCCGGGCCGCGCCTCGCGCAATGGGGGCGCATGCAATGGGCGATCACGCTGGGCCTCGCCCCGGCGGCGCTGCTCCTCTTCGGTCAGGTCTCGCTCGCCGGCCCGCTCGCCAACGCGATTGCGATTCCGGTCGTGTCGGTCATCGTCACGCCGCTCGCGCTGCTTGCCGCGATTCTTCCTTTCGACTTCCTGCTGACATTTTCTTCTTTCCTGGTCGAATGGCTGCTGCAGTTCCTCGAGTGGTGCGCGGCGCTGCCGCTCGCGCTCTGGCAGAGCCACGCGCCGGCGCCCTGGACGGTGCCGCTCGCGCTCGCCGGCGCGGCGTGGATGCTCGCGCCGCGCGGGCTGCCCTGGCGCGCAGGCGGGGTCGCGCTCATGGCGCCCGCGTTCGCCCTCGCCCCGCCGGCGCCCGGGCACGGCGAGGCGTGGATCACCGTCTTCGACGTTGGCCAGGGCCTCGCGGTGCTCGCGCGCACGTCGAGCCGCGTGCTGCTCTACGACACCGGCCCGGCCTTCGGGCCGGAGGCCGACAGCGGCTCGCGCGTGGTCGTCCCGGCGCTGCGCGGCGCCGGCCTGACACGCGTCGACCTGATGGTGCTCACGCACCAGGACGCCGACCACGTCGGCGGCGCGGTGAGCGTGCTCGAATCCCTCGAGGTCGCGGCGATCGCCTCCTCGCTCGCGGCCGAGCACCCTCTGCATGCGCTCGCCGCGGCCCGCCGCCGCTGCCGTGCGGGCGAGCGCTGGCAGTGGGACGGCGTGCGCTTCGCGTTCCTGCATCCGCCCGCCGCCGCGCGCGAGGCGCGGCGCAACGATCAGAGCTGCGTCCTGCGCATCGACACCGATGGCGGGTCTATGCTGCTGACCGGAGACATCGAAAGAATCAGCGAGGAAAGACTGGTCGGCGAGAAGAAGCTGGACAGCACCGATATTCTCCTCGTCCCGCATCATGGCAGCCGCAGCTCGTCGTCGCCGGAGTTCATCGCCGCGCTCAAGCCGCGCTACGCCATCGTGCCGGTGGGCTATCGCAGCCGCTTCGGCCATCCCGCGCCCGGGGTGCTCGATCGCTACCGCGCCGCCGGCGCGCAGCTCTTGCGCACCGATATCGACGGCGCGGCGACGGTGCGCCTCGGCGACGCCGGCCTGTCCGTCCAGGCGGAGCGCCGCGGCCGCGGGCGGTATTGGCTACAATGACCCGGCAGGACTGGCGACCCTTTAGAGGAGGAGAGGCCATGGCAAAGAAATCCGACGGCGGCGTCTATCGCGTTACGCAAGTGATCGGCACGAGCAGCAGCTCCTGGGAGGATGCGGCGCGCAACGCCGTGAGCGCGGCCTCCAGCACGCTGCGCGACCTGCGCATCGCCGAGATCGAGAAGCTCGACGTGAAGATCGAGGACGGCAAGGTGGTGCAGTTCCGCGCCCGCCTGTCGCTGTCCTTCAAGTACGAGGCCTGATTGTTCACGGCGGTCGTGCGCGTCACCGGCGCCGGTCGCCTCGAGGATTTCCGCGAGCGCGTGCGCTGGCTGATGGTGCGCGACGCCGACGCCGAGGACTGCACCGAGCACCACGGCGAGGGCCGGCTCGAGTACCGCTTCGCGCCGAAGAAGGGCATTCCCTTCCCGACCTTCACCGAGGCCTCGGGCGACTTTCCGGAGCTGCGCGTCGAGGCCGAGTGGGAGCACGACGGCGTGCGCGGCCGCGTCATCATCGAGAACGGCAACGTCGTCAAGGAGGACGTCGCCGCGCCGGGCGCGCCGGGCGTCGAGGTCGAGGTGGCGCAAGATGGCCGGCTGATTCTGGGTTTTAGTATCAAAGAAAATCCCCCCGATTGGATCGGCTACGCCGTGACCGCCGACCGGCAGACCTATTTCCGCTACGCCGGCGGCGAGCTCTCGCTCGTCGACCCGGACGAGGCCGACGAGGCGCTCGAGGAGGTGGCGTTCGGCTTCGTCGACGAATGGATCTGGTACGACGAGCAGGACGCGCCCATCGAGCGCACGCGCTACGCCGGCTACGGCTATGCGGTGCGCGGCGCCAACGTGCGCTCCGAGAAGCTCGCGCTGCTGCGCGATCGCGGCATGCGCTTTTCCACCCTCGATGCCGCCGCCGCGGCGGTCCGCGAGGCACTGCTCGCCCAATGGCTGAAGACGGCGTAGCCCCGGAGCCGCGCCGCCGCTCGGTGCAGTGCGCCTCGGCGAAGGGGTTGCACCGCATCGCGTACCTGGAGTGGGGCGACCCGCGCAACCGGGACGTGCTCATCTGCGTGCACGGCCTCACGCGCACCGCGCGCGACTTCGACACGCTCGCCGCGGCGCTCTGCGACCACTTCCGCGTCGTCTGCCCCGACCTCGCCGGCCGCGGCGATTCCGACCGCCTGGCCGACCCGAGGCTCTACGCGCTGCCGCAATACGTCGCCGACATGGTGACGCTCATCGCGCGGCTCGATACCGAGGCGGTGCACTGGCTCGGCACCTCGCTCGGCGCCCTGGTCGGCATGGCGCTCGCCGCGCAGCCCGGCAACCCGGTGGCGCGGCTGGTGCTGAACGACGCCGGCCCGGTGGTGACGCGAGCCTCGCTCGAGCGCATCGCCTCCTACCTCGGCAAGGAGCTGCAGTTCCGCACCGTGGAGGACGCCGAGCGCCTCATCCGCGCGGTGTCGGCGCCCTTCGGCCCGCACAGCGACGCGCAATGGCGCTTTCTCACCGAGACCTGGCTGCGGAAGAACGAGGACGGCACCTGGCGCGCGCACTACGACCCGCGCCTCGCCGACACCTACCGCGCCACGCTGCCGGAGAAGGACCTGGAGCTGTGGCCCCTCTACGATGCGGTGCGCTGCCCGACGCTCGTGCTGCGCGGCGAGAGCTCGGACCTGCTCACGCGCGAGACCTGCCGCGCTATGATGGCCCGCGGCCCGAAGGCTAAAGTGGTCGAGGTGCGCGGCGTGGGCCATGCCCCCACGCTCCTGCACCCCGACCAGATCGCGATCGTCCGGGAGTTCCTACTCGAGGGAGGAGCAACATGAGGTTTGTCCTGATTGGCCTGTTTGTTTTCTGTGGCAATGCGTTTGCGCAATCGACGCTGGACGCGGTGAAGTCGAAAGGCTTCGTGCAGTGCGGCGTCAATACCGGCCTCGCAGGGTTCTCGCAGCCCGATTCGCGCGGCGTGTGGAAAGGAATCGATGTCGACGTCTGCCGCGCGGTGGCCGCCGCGGTGTTCGGCGACCACACGAAGGTGCGCTACACCCCGCTCACGGCGCAGCAGCGCTTCACCGCGCTGCAGTCGGGCGAGGTCGACATCCTGTCGCGCAACACCACCTGGACCGTCACCCGCGACACCAGCCTCGGCCTCAACTTCGTCGGCGTGAACTACTACGACGGCCAGGGCTTCATGGTGCCGAAGAAGCTGAACGTGAAGAGCGCCAAGCAGCTGAACGGCGCCACCGTCTGCGTGCAGCCGGGCACCACGACCGAGCTCAACCTCGCCGACTACTTCCGCGCCAACCGCATGAGCTTCAAGCCGGTGGTGATCGAGAAGCTGGAAGAGGTGCTGAACGCGTACTTCGCCGGGCGCTGCGACGTCTTCACCACCGATGTGTCGGGTCTCGTCTCGACGCGCGCCTCGCGCGCGCCCAACCCCTCGGACCACGTCATCCTGCCCGAGGTGATCTCGAAGGAGCCGCTCGGGCCGGCGGTGCGCCACGGCGACGACCGCTGGTTCGACGTCGTCAAGTGGTCGATGTTCGCGATGATGGAGGCCGAGGAGCTCGGCCTCAACTCGAAGAACATCGACCAGCAGGCCTCCAGCGCCAACCCGTCGATCCAGCGCTTCGTCGGCTCGACCGGCGACATCGGCAAGATGCTCGGCCTCGACGCCAAGTGGGCGCACAACGTGGTGAAGCAGGTCGGCAACTACGCCGAGAGCTTCGACGCGAACCTCACGCCGCTCGGCTTTGAGCGCGGGCTGAACCGCCTGTGGAACCAGGGCGGCATCATGTACCCGATCCCGATCCGCTAACCGCTTGAAGTACAGGCGAATCGCGCTCCAGGCCGCGGCGCTGGCGGCCGTGGTCGCGATCGCCTGGTTCTTCGTCCACAACACCGTCGCCAATCTCGAGGCGCGGCGCATCGCGAGCGGGTTCGGCTTCCTGCAGCGCGAAGCCGGCTTCGAGATCGGCGAGAAGTTCTTCCTCACCTACAGCGCCGCCGACAGTTACCTGCGCGCTCTGGCGGTGGGGGTGCTGAATACCCTGGGCGTGGCGCTGGTCGGCATCGTGCTCGCCACCTTCCTCGGCACCGCGATCGGCCTTTTCCGCCTCTCGCCGAACTTCCTGCTGCGCAGCCTGAGCGCCGCGTACGTGGAGTTCTTCCGCAACGTGCCGCTGCTGGTGCAGCTCTTCTTCTGGTACGCGCTCATCACCGAGGGACTGCCGCACCCGCGCGAGGCGCTCTCGCCGCTGCCGGGCGTGTTCCTCTCCAACCGCGGCATCCTGCTGCCCTCGCTCGAGGGCGCGCCGCGCCTGGAAGGCTTCAACTTCGTCGGCGGCACCGCGATCACCCCGGAGTTCGCGGCGCTGCTCGCCGGCCTCGCGGTCTACACCGCCGCCTTCATCGCCGAGATCGTGCGCGCCGGCGTGCTCTCCGTGGAGCGGGGCCAGTGGGAAGCGGCGCAGGCGGTGGGCCTCGAGCGCGGCGAGGCGCTGCGCCACGTGATCATTCCCCAGGCGCTGCGCGTGGTGGTGCCGCCGCTCGCGAGCCAGTACCTCAACCTGACGAAGAACAGCTCGCTCGCGGTCGCCATCGGCTACCCCGACCTGGTGTCGATCGCCAACACCACCATGAACCAGACCGGGCAGGCGATCGAGGGCATCGCCATCATCATGGGCGTGTACCTCACCATCAGCCTGTCGATCTCCGCGTTCATGAACTGGTACAACGCCAGGATCTCCCTCAGATGAAGTGGCTCCGCGAAAGTTTTTTCTCGAGCTGGATGAGCAGCGCCGCGACGCTGCTGATCCTCTTCCTCCTGTGGAAGAGCATTCCGCCTTTCATCGATTGGGCGTTCCTCGACGCCGTCTGGCGCCCGGATGCGAAGGCCTGCCGGGCCACGGAGGGTGCGTGCTGGGGCTTCATCGCCGACAAGCACCGCTTCATCCTCTTCGGCACCTATCCCTACGACGAGCACTGGCGACCGGCGGTCTCGAGTGCGCTGCTCGTCTTGCTATGGGTTTTTTCGGGATTCAGGCGCTTCTGGCGGTCGTGGCTGGCGCTGGTCTGGCTCGCCGGCCTCACGATCATCGGTATCCTGATGTGGGGCGGCCTGCTCGGTCTGCCCTACGTAGAGAACGAGCGCTGGGGCGGGCTCATCCTGACGCTGCTGCTCTCCACCTTCGGCGTGGCGATCGCCTTCCCGCTCTCGATCCTGCTCGCGCTCGCGCGCCGCTCGAGCATGCCGGTGATCCAGTGGCTGGCGGTGAGCTACATCGAGCTCATCCGCGGCGTGCCGCTCATCAGCCTGCTCTTCATGGCCTCCGTGCTGCTGCCGCTCTTCCTCCCCGAGGGGGTGACCATCGACAAGCTGCTCCGCGCGCAGATCGCCATGATCCTCTTCGCCGCCGCCTACCTCGCCGAAGTGGTGCGCGGCGGCCTGCAGGCCATCGACCGCGAGCAGTACGATGCCGCCGCCGCCATCGGCCTGGGCTACTGGGGCCAGATGGGCTTCATCATCCTGCCTCAGGCGCTTCGCATCGCCGTGCCGCCGCTCGTCAACACCATCGTCGCCTTCTTCAAGGACACCTCGCTGGTGCTGATCATCGGCCTCTTCGACCTCCTCTCGACGATCAAGGTCTCGCTCAACGAGCCGGCCTGGAGCGGCTCGGGCGTCGAGGCCTACGTCTTCGCTTCGCTCCTGTACTTCACCTTCTGCTTCGCCATGTCCGCCTACAGCCGGCGCCTGGAGCGTCCCGCCGTCGACCGCACCCCCGCGAAGGCGGTGGACGCCGCGTGAGCGGAGTCGTTCGCTGGAGCTAATGACCGTACTCAACGCAATCGAGCAGGGACGCGAAGCCCTAGCGCGCCGGGCTTGGGCACGCGCCTTCCGGGCCTTCATGAAAGCGGATCATGGGCGCCCCCTCGGCGCACAGGATTTGGAGCACCTGGCCGTCGCGGCCTACATGTTGGGACGCAACGACGATCACTTCGAGTGCATGAAGCGTGCACAGCGCGAACACCAGCACGCTGGCAACCTGGCGCGTGCAGCGCGCTGCGCATTTTGGGCGGGGATCAATCTCGCGATGCGCGGTCGGGCTAGCCACGCCGCCGGCTGGTTCGGACGCGCGCAGCGCCTCGCCGATCGCGGGCGGCGCGATAGCGTGGAGCACGGCTACCTGCTGATTCCCACGCTTCTGAAGCATGCGGGGGAAGGGGACTGGAGAGGCGTGGCGGAAGTCGGGAAGAGAGCCGAGCGCATCGCCGAACGTCACGGCGAAGCGGATCTTTTCGCCCTCGCCGCGCATGAGCGCGGGCATGCGCTCATTCGACTGAGTCGCGTCGAGGAGGGTCTGCGGCTCATGGATGAAGTCATGGTGTCCGTCGCGGCCGACGAGTTGTCCCCGGTCGTCACGGGCTTGGTCTACTGCAGCGTCATCGCCTACTGTCAGGAGCTGTTCCAGCTGAGTCGCGCGCAAGCCTGGACGCAAGCCTTGACCGGATGGTGCGAGCGGCAGCCGGAAATGATGGCGCACACGGGACAATGCCTGCTCCACCGCGCCGAGGTCATGCAGCTGCGGGGCGACTGGCGCATGGCCTTGCAGGAAGCGCAGCGGGCGAAGGCACAATTTGCGAAGGCGGCGCATAGTTCCGCCGCGGCCTACGCGCTCTACCGGCAAGGCGAGGTGCAGCGGCTGCAGGGTCGCTTCGACAAGGCCGAGGCTGCTTATCGGGAGGCTGCCCGGTCCGGTTACGAGCCGCAGCCGGGGCTCGCGCTATTGCGACTCGCCCAGGGCAGAACGTCTGCTGCGGCCAGTGCAATTCGACGGGCGCTGGCGGAGACTACGGATCCCGTCCGCCGCGCCAAACTACTCCCAGCAAGCGTGGAGATCTTCCTCGGCGAGGGAAGCATCGAGCAGGCCCGGGACGCCTGCAGCGAAATTGAAAAATCATCCAGGGACTCCGGGAGCACGCTGCTCGATGCTCTGTCTGCCCACTCGCGCGGCGCTTTGGAACTCGCCGAGGAAAAGCCGGACTCGGCGCTCGGTACGCTGCGGCGGGCCTTCCAGGTATGGCGGGACCTCGAGGTCCCCTACGAAGCGGCACGCGTGCGCGTGCTCATCGCAAAGGCTTGCCGCATCCTCGGGGATGAGGAAACCGCGGCACTGGAGCTGGACGCCGCACGCCGTGCCTTTTCCGGGCTGCGTGCGGCGCCCGACCTCGCTCGGGTGTCGGCGCTCGCCCGCGGGGCGATGTCCCGCTCGGAGCACGGGCTGACCAAACGCGAGCTCGAGGTGCTCCGCCACGTCGCGTCGGGCCGGTCGAACAAGGCGATCGCCCGGGACTTGGCGCTGAGCAGCAGAACCGTGGACCGCCACCTGAGCAACCTGTTCGACAAGCTGGGTGTGTCTTCGCGCTCAGCAGCAACGGCCTTCGCGTACCGCCACGGGCTGATCTGACGCGAGATGGGTGGAAACACCCATCGCGTTCGTTCCGCCAGGCTGGGCGGTTTACCCGATGCGGGCAGCGCCCCGGACCGATAGCCTTGCCTCCACGACTCGCATGGAGACGCGACATGCCAAAGGTATCGCGCAACACGGCTGCACATTCAGTGGAGGTCGAAGGATTGGAAGTACGGCTCGACCACCTCGAAGGCGGATATTCGGTGTGCTTCGAAAAGCACACCGCGGACGCGGAGCTCGGTGCGTTGTTCCGCGGTTTGCCCGGCGATCGTTGCCCCCTGCCGCGCTGGGGCTACGTGGTCAAGGGCAAGGTGAGCTTCGTCTTTCCCGACCACGAGGAAACCTTCGAAGCTGGCGACGCGTATTACGTTCCCCCCGGTCATCTCCCGGTGCATCACGCCGGGGCCGAGATCGTGGAATTCAGCCCGACTGACGTCCTGGAAAAGACGATCAAGGTGGTGATGGCGAACCTGCAACGCGCCGGCGCCGCCTCATGAA
>Ga0247825_10001012_pt1 | contig 18288 bp, 16 predicted proteins | sample 13C_Vanillin_Day_FD_194413 | JGI IMG/M metagenome (GOLD analysis project Ga0247825, IMG submission 194413) | Soil microbial communities from agricultural site in Penn Yan, New York, United States - 13C_Vanillin_Day48 | ecosystem: Environmental > Terrestrial > Soil > Agricultural land | place... | reverse complement strand
CGCCCGAACGGCAGCCGGGTGAGGGCCAGCGCGGGGACGGTGACGACGATCGCGACGATCGCTTTGACATGGGAGTGGAGCTCTAATGCCGCCGCGTAAACCGATGGGAGGCCGCGGGCGTGCGACGTCCGCGCAGGGGAAGGACGGCCAGCAGCGCCGCCCGATGTTCCGCCGCCGCAAGGTGTGCAAGTTCTGCTCGGACAAGATCGACGACATCAACTACAAGGACGTCAAGCTCCTGATGCCGTTCGTTCCCGAGCGCGCCAAGATCCTGCCACGCCGGATCTCGGGCACGTGCGCGATGCACCAGCGGAAGCTGCGCACCGCGATCATGCGTGCGCGTCAGCTGGCGCTGATCCCGTACACGGCGGAGTAGCACCATGGAAGTCATTCTTCGAGAACACGTGGACAACCTGGGCCGCCGCGGCGAGATCGTGAAGGTCGCCGACGGCTACGCCCGCAACTTCCTGCTGCCGCGGAAGCTGGCGCTGCCGGCCACCGCGGGCAACAAGAAGCACGTCGAGCGCGAGCGCAAGATCATGGAAGGGCGCGAGGCGGAGGAGAAGGGACAGGCCGAGGCGATTGCCACGCGCCTGGCGGCGATCGACATCTCGATCGCCCGCCGCGTCGGCGACACCGACCAGCTGTATGGCTCGGTGACCGCGTCCGACGTCGCCGACTACCTCAAGGCCAAGGGCTTCGAGATCGATCGCCGCAAGCTGATCCTGCCCGAGCCGATCAAGGCGATCGGGGAGCACAAGGTGCCGCTGAAGCTGCATCGCGAAGTCACGGTGCCGCTGGTCGTGAAGGTCGTCAAGGAAGGCGGTGCCGCTCCGGCGGCGGCCGCGCCCCCGGCCGCAGCCAGCGAGTAGGTTCGACGCAGGACGTTCGAAGCAGGGCGGGTTTCGCGCAGCGGACCCGCCCTTTTTCATTCCGCTCGCAACGCTTCCGCCGGGCTGATGCGGTTGGCGCGCCGCACCGGCAGGTAGCACGCAATCAATCCCACCAGCGCGAAGACCGCCACGGCCCCGACGAACACGCGCGGTTCGACCGGCGCATTGAACCGGGAGCCCGACAATGCGGCGCCGACGCCCGCGCCGGACAGCAACCCGATCGCCGCGCCGACGGCGACCAAAGACATACCCTGGCGCAGGACGAGCGCAGCCACTCGCGTCTGCGCTGCACCCAGCGTCAGGCGGATCGCAATTTCGCGCGTACGACGGGCAACCGCATAAGCCGTGACTCCGTAGATGCCGATCGCGGCGAGAAGAACGCCGATGGCGCCGACGCTGGCGGCAACCACGGCGCCAATGCGGAATTGAGTGTCGACCGGCCCGTTCTGCTGTGCCGCCAGCGACTGGGCAATCAGCACTGGCAGGTCCGGATTCAGCTGGGCGATCACCGCACGGACTGCCGGCAGGACGTCAATGCCGCGCTGCCGTTTCACCAGGAGCGTCAGCTGCCGGGAATACTTCTGGGTCAGCGGCAGATAGATATCCTGTCGCGCGGCGTTTCCACTCCCGAATGTCAGGTTCTCGACCACGCCCACCACGGTGATCGGTGTCGGAGTCGGTGCGACGACGCCGTTCGCACTCGCGTGATACTCGTGAATCGTCTGACCGACGGCGCTGCGGTTTGGCCAGTACCGTTCGGCCATCGAGCGGCTGATCACCGCGACCCGCGGCGCGCGCTCGTCGTCAGTGGCGGATAGATCGCGTCCCGCCACGAAGGGAACGCCCAGCACGCTGAAGTAGCCGGGCTGCGTCAGTGTCCAGTTGACGAACACGTACCGCTGGCCTTCGGGTGGCGTGTATCCCGGCACGGCCAGGAAGCCGTGGCTGAACCCACCGGGGCCTGGCGGGTGATCGACGGCGGTGGCAGCCATCACTCCAGGCAGCGCGGCGGTCCGTCCGACAAGGTCGCGTGAGAACGAACGCCCCGCGTCCTCCGAGTAGCCACCGAGCGCCAGATCGAGAGACACCATGTCCACGTTGGCCGTGCTGAAGCCGTGATCGGCGTCGGCAATCCGGCCCAGGGCGCGTGTCAGCAGACCTGCGGTGATCACCAGCACGATGCTCAACGCCACCTGGGCGACCACGAACGCGTTGCGAGTCCGCAGTCGCGCCGGCGTAATCTGCCCCTCGTCCTTGAGCACACCTGACAGATCCGCACGAGCCGCGTGAAGGGCCGGTGCCAGGCCAGCGACGACGGCTCCGACGAACGTGACGGCGATGACGAACATGACGACTCGTTCGTCGAGCGGCAAGGCCAGGTTCACGGGTACCGGAAAGGCGGGCAGCAGCTTCAGCAGGAGCGTGGTCATCCAGCGTGCAAGCAGCAGCCCGGCCGCGCCGCCGAGCGAAAAGAGCAGGACAGTTTCTGTGAGCAACTGACGAACGAGCCGGCCGCGCCAGGCGCCGATCGCGAGGCGGACGGCGATCTCGCGCCGTCGCACCGTCGCGCGCGTCAGGAGTACGCCGGCAATGTTCGCGCACGCAATGGCGAGGACAACGGACACCACGAAGCCAAGCAGTGTCAGAAAGCCGGCAGCGGCAATGCGAACGCCATACGGTATGGGTGACGCTGATTCAACGCTCCACCGGAAAGCTCCGGCTGGCTGTTCCACCGAGCCGGGTGGCACGAACGATCGGGTTGCGGGCCGAAGCCGCTCCAGCTCAGCTCCAAGCGTTGTGACCTGTGCGGAAGCCTGGCGCCGACTGACGCCGTCCGCCAGCCGACCCCCGAGGAGGAGCCACCCGGCGTTCGACGTCAGCGACATCGCATGATCGATTTCGACCAGCGGCATCATCGGCAGCGGAATCCAGATGTCGGCGGCCAGCAACGTGATGCCGTTGAAGTCGGCCGCCGCCACGCCGGCGATGGTCATCGGCTGGCCGTTGATGCGGACGCTGAGGCCGACGACAGCCGGATCGCGGTTGAAGCGGCGGGTCCAGAAGCGATGGCTCAGCACGACGACCGGCGACTGACCCGGTGGGCCGTCGTCTGCAGAGCCAAACACGCGTCCGGCTGCAGGCCGGACGCCGAGCGCCTCGAAAAAGTTCGGCGTGACGGCGTTGATGAACGCGAGTTCGGTGTTGTCCGCCGTCTTGAAGCTGGCGGAGTGCGCCTGCAGCTCGTACGCGAAGACGTGGCGCAGCGTCGTCGCCTGCCGGCGGATGGCCAGGTAGTCGGGGTATGAGAGTTCGTTGATTCCGAAATCTCCCGGCTCGCTGACGATCACGTCGACAACGCCGGCCGGGTCGGCCACGCCAGTCGCGGGCCGCAGGAGCAGGCCGTTCGCAATCGTAAAGACCGATGTCGTCGCACCGATGCCGACCGCGAGCGACAGGCATGCCGTGGCGGTGAAAAGCGGGTTGCGCCGCAGCAGGCGGAAGCCGAACTGCAGGTCCTTGCCCAGGGCGTCGAGGAGCGCGCCGCTCCACGCCTGCCGTACCTGCTCCTTGAGCGAGGAAACGCCGCCCAACTCGGCGGCGGCAAGCCGCTTCGCGACATCAGGCGCGAGGCCGGCGGCGACCTTGTCGTCGGCCAGCAGATCCTGCATCGCCGCGATCTCGGCATCGAGCTCGCGCTCGTGGCGGTCGCGGTGCCGGAGGTTGCGCCACAGGCTGCGGAGGCGGGGTACCAGCATCACGCCTCCAGGGCCTGCGCCATCGCGAGCGCAATCTTGTTCCACTCCGCAGTTTCCTCGGCCAGCTGCTTCCGTCCGGCCCGCGTCAGCGCGTAGAACTTGGCGCGGCGGTTGTTCTCGGATGCGTCCCACTCGGAGGTCAGCCACCCCGCCTCCTCGAGACGATGGAGCGCTGGAAACAGCGATCCAGGCTGGACCTGGAATGTCCCGTTGGTGATCTGCTCGATACGGCGGGAGACGCCGAGCCCGTGCAAAGCGCACGTGGAAACCGCTTTCAGGATCAACAGATCGAGCGTTCCCTGCAGCAGGGTCGAGCGCTGATGGGCCATCGCGCCTCTCCTATAGACATCCGATACGAGTGGCCGGGGCGGCAGGTTTCATCGGGTGAGCTGCTGGTCGATGTCCCGGCTCGGGATAAACCTCCCGGGGGCCCCCACCGTCTAAGGCGCCATGACTCGAATCGCCGCCACGGTGCTGGCAGGTGCCGTCTGTTCGGGCCTGGGCACGATCGCTCAGGAGCCACGCTTCGAAGCGGCTGTCCTCAAGCGCAACGTGTCGGCCGAGCAGGGGCAAATCCTGGACACGCAGGGCCAGCGATACACCGCGCGCAACGTGACCATGCGGACGCTGATCCTGAACGCCTACCGGCCCCGCAGCCTGCAGTTGACCGGGGCGCCATCCTGGGTGGAATCCGAGCGCTACGATCTCGTCGCGACGATGCCGGTGGGGACGACGCCGGACCTTCGTGCGGCAATGCTCAGGGCGCTGCTCGAGGAGCGGACCGGCCTCGTCGCCCGGTACGCGGATCGCGACGAGAACGTCTACTTCCTTCGACTCGATCGCGCCGATGGCCGGCTGGGACCGTCGCTCCGCGCGTCGCCGCGCGATTGCGGCGCTGTCGCCGCGGCCCAGGCGGCCGGCCAGCCGCCGATCCGATTGCCCGACGCCGCCAACGGCGCTCCGCCGTGCGGGATTCGGAGCGAGGGCGGGGAGTTCCTGGCCGGCGGCATCACCATGGAGGGACTCGCCCGCAACCTCGGAAGTCGCGCCGGCCGCATCATCATCGATCGCACGGACCTGACTGGCTACTACGAGCTCTCGCTCAAGTACGACGCGCGCCGCGACGTGTCAGCCGCTGATGCGGCCGACGCGCCGTCGCTCTTCACGGCACTTCGTGAACAGCTCGGCCTTCGCCTGGAGCCCGGACAGGCGCCCGTGCAGGGGTTGACCATCGATCGCATCGAGCGGCCGAGCACGGACTGACCCCGATTCGACAGTCGGTTGCAGAATCCGCCAATCGACTCCCGGAGCCGGAGCGCGGATTTATACTGCCGGTCATGCGCACGTGCCTTGCCATCATCGGCCTCTTCATCACCGCTCCGGCCTGGGCGCAATCGCCGACGGTTGCCGCCGCGAAGGACTTCTACTGCACGCCGGGCAAGGCGCACGCGAACGCCGCGGACGATCCCGTGCTCACGCCGACGAAGATCTTCGACAACCTCTACGTCATCGGCCGAAGCACGACGGCGGTCTACGCGCTGACCACCAGCGACGGGATCGTCCTGATCGACGCGGGCTATCCCGATCAGCTCGAGACCGTGCTGCTGCCGGGTATGAAGGAACTCGGGCTCGACCCGACGCGCATCCGGTACATCCTGGTCACGCACGGTCACGCCGATCACTTTGGCGGTTCGACCGTGCTGCAGCAACGGTACGGCGCGAAGGTGGGCATGGCGGCTGCGGACTGGGAGACGGTCGAGCGCCCTGGCCGCGGCGGGGCGCCGTCGACCGGTCCGAAGCGTGACATCGTTCTGGCGGAAGGCACACCGGTGAAGGCCGGTGACACCGAGATCCAGGTCGTCGCCGTTCCCGGTCACACGCCCGGCTCGCTCGGCTTCATTTTCCCGGTCAGGGACGGCAGCACGACGCACACCGCGGCGCTGCTCGGTGGTGCGATTCTGCTGCCAGGCCGGCCGGATGTGCCCGCTCTGCAGGGATAGATCGCGTCTGTTACGCACTTTGCGGACGTGACGCGGCAGCGGGGCGTCGACGTCGAGGTGCAAAACCACCCGATGTTCGATGCGATGGACGTGAAGCTGGCGGCGCTGAAGGCGAGACGGCCCGGTCAGCCGCACTCGTTCGTCGTCGGCCTGGATGGCTATCAGCAGTTCCTGTCGACGATCACCGGCTGCATGCAGGAGGAGATCACGCGACGGCCGACACCGTAGGGCGGGCCTTCAGGCCCGCGCGGTTCGCTCTGGCGCGACGCGGTGCTCGATCGGCCAGGTCTGGCCTGTTCAGCGGCCCGCCGCAGCGTCCTTGAACTCGCACTGGAGCGTCGCGAGCGTACCCGGCTGCGGACTCTTCTTCTTTCCGCCCCCCTCGCCAACCAGTCCGACGAGGCCGTTGGCACCGAAGGCCACCCCTTCACCCTGCGCTTCACCGAGATCCTTGGTGGGGATCGCGGTCCCGTGTTCCACATCACCCTTCAGCAGTTCGGCCGTGCGATAGAACACGACCTCCTCCTTGGTCCGGACGGCGATCCGCCCGCCGTCGGCGGATGCGTCGGCGTCCGTGACGTCGTTCAACGGAAGCGCCGCGACCCGTTCGAGCGTCGTGGCCTGGCCCGCCTGCAGCGGGAACTTGTAGACGACGGCGAACTTCTCCTTCGTGATCACGAACAGCTGTCCGTCGGGCAGCACGAACGCGGCTTCCGCGTCGTGCGGTCGATCGGGGTACCGCGCCTCGAACGTTTCCGGCTGATCGGTCATGTGATCCCGCTGCCGCGGTTCCGGGACGCGCAGGACGCGGATGGACGTGCGCATGCCGTCGTTGTCGCCGATATCGGCCAGGTAGAGGCAGGACTGCGAGCCGCACGGCCCTGTCGACAGGTCTTCCCAATCCCCGCTCGCCATGCCCGGAACCTGGACATGGGCACGGGGATCGCCGTTGGTGTCGATGCCGTAGAGGGTGGGGTCGGCGGAGTCGTTGAACGTCCAGAAGAGATCCGGGTGACGGCGGCTCGGTGCGAGACCACTGGCTTCCGGGACGTGCGCCAGCTGGACCGGAAACGCCCCGACACCGCACTGCACCTCATCCTCGCCGTACACGGCCGCGAGGAACCACTCGTTCCCCGCCGCAACGATGACGATGGCAAAAGCAATGAGTGTTCGCCAGAACGCCGGGCTCATCCCTGGTTCCAGTGCCAATGGCGTGCCACCTACAACGTGAAGTTGAAGATCCACACCAGCAGCAGAACCAGCGGCACGTGGATTACGAACTGCAGCATCGAGTAGCCGACGATGTCGCGCGCCTTGAGGCCGAGAATGCCGAGCAGCGGCAGCATCCAGAAGGGGTGGACCAGGTTGGCGAGCGCTTCCGAGGCGTTGTAGGTCTGGACGACCCAGCCGAGATGGACGTCGAGTGACTTCGCGGCTTCGAGCACGTACGGCGCTTCGATGAGCCACTTGCCGCCGGCGGACGGAATGAAGAAGCCGAGCACGGCAGAGTAGATCCCGACAAGTACCGGCAGCGTGCTGTGCGTCGAGATCGCCACGAAGAAGTGCGCCATCGTCGTTGCCAGACCCGACGCGGTCATCATCTTCACCATGCCGGCGTACATCGGATACTGCACGAGCACGCCGCCAGCCGACGCGACGGAGGCGCTCACGGCGTTCATGAACGAACGCGGGCGCCAGTGGAGCAGCATGCCTGCGACGAAGAAGGTCAGGATGTAGTGGTTGAGATCGAGCAGCACCGTCCACCCGCTGCTGACCACCTCGCGATAGAGGAACCAGGCGCCGAAACTGCCGACCAGGATCGTGAGGGCGGGACTGTGTTCCAGCCATTCGCCGGGCCGGGTCGGCCGCACCGCGACGGTCTTGGGGTCCGGAACTGTCACGCCCATATCCTCGATGCTTCGGGCATCGCGCTCACCGGGCGCCGAGTAGTACGCGATCGCCATCGAGACGACGATCAGGATGATCGCCATCGCCTGGCTCTGCCAGAGCCCGATCGTCTGGCGCAGCGGGATGACACCGCTGATCGCTTCGATTGAATCGGGGAGCGACGACGAGGCGGACATGATGAGCGCCGCGGTCGACGAGAGGCCGAGTGCCCAGACGCTTCCGGCGCCGATGTAGGCGGCGGCCCCCAGCGCGCGGTAGTCGGCGCCACGGATTCGGCGTCCCACTTCCCGCGCGAGCAGCGCGCTGAAGATGAGGCTGAAGCTCCAGGACAGCAGCGAGGAGAGCATCGAGAACAGCGCCACGAACGCCATCGCACTGCGCGGCTGCTTCGGCACGTCCGCCAGGCGGCTGATTACCGCAAACACCGGCGGCGCTGTCGCCACGGCGTAGCCGGTGACGATGATCATCGCCACCTGCAGCGTGAACGCCATCAGGTCCCAGAAGCCGGATCCGAACCACTGGGCGGCTTCGAACACCGAGGCGCCGGCGGCAACGCTGGCGGCGAACACGATCACGACCGCGATCAGGGCAAGTGCGAACGCGTCCGGGAACCAGCGTTCGAACCAGTCGGAGAGGCGCAGCCCGAGCCGGGCGAGCGATGCGCTCGCCGCTGTGTCGTCAACCTGTGTCATCTGGTGGTGTTCCTCGCAGTGACCGCTTCGCGGATCCCGCCGCGTCGGGACCGCGATTGCGTGCCCCGACCTGCGTTGCCTGCGTCGTGGTTCTACAGGATACTGGCGCCCTTATACACCATGGCGAATCTCGGATACGTCGGGCTCGGGGTGATGGGCGGCAGGATGGCCGCGCGGTTGATTGACAAAGGGCACACGGTTACTGGCCACAACCGGACGCGGTCGAAGGCGCAGTGGCTGATCGACAAGGGCATGGGCTGGGCCGGCACGCCGCGCGACGTTGTCTCGGCGACTGACGTGACCTTCGTCATGGTCACCGACTCGCAGGCGCTCGACGCCATCGCGCACGGCCAGGACGGGCTGCTGGCCGGGATGGCCCCGGGCAAGGTACTGATCGACATGAGCACCGTCAGTCCCGCCATGAGCCGGGAGCTCGCCGCGGAGGTGCGCTCGCGCGGCGGCGAGATGCTCGATTGTCCCGTCTCTGGCAGCGTGCTGACGCTGGAGCAGGGGAAGCTGACGATGATGATTGGCGGCAATCGGGCGACCTGCGACCGCATGCTGCCGCTGCTGCTCGACATCGGTCCGAAGGCGACGTGGGTCGGCGCCAACGGCGCGGCGGTCTCGATGAAGATCGCGCTGAACCTCAGCATCGGCGTGCAGCTGCTGGCGTTTTCGGAAGGGATTCTGCTCGCCGAGAAGAGCGGCATCGACCGCAGGACCGCCGTGGAGGTGTTCACGAACAGCGCGCTGGCGTCGCCGATGCTCGGCTATCGCGGGCCGATGGTGTTGCAGCTGCCGGACGAGGCCTGGTTCAACGTCAAGATGATGCAGAAGGACACGGCGCTGGCGCTGGAGCTGGGACGGACGCTCGGGGTGCCGCTGCCGACCACCGCCATCGCCAACGAGTTCCTCACCGCGGCCCGCGGCATCGGCCTCGAGGAGAAAGACTGCGCCGCCGTTTTTCACGTCCTCGCGCAGCTCGCGGGGATATCTGCCTGAATTCAATGACGACACACCGAGGCACCGAGACACCGAGCATTCATCGCTTCCTGCTCAGTGCCTCGGTGTGTCGTAACACGGGTGAGTATCGGTAGAATTTGAGGCTTTGGGAGTCAACGCTTGTCCCTTCCTCTGAACGACACCGCCTTGTTCCGCGAGGTCTGCTACGTCGACGGCCAATGGATCGGCGCCGGCGCCGCGACGATCGCCGTGGACAATCCGGCTACGGGCGAGACGATTGGGACGGTTCCCAGGCTCGGCGTCGACGAGACGCGCGCGGCGATTGCGGCGGCGGAACGCGCCCTCCCATCGTGGCGCACGACGACCGCGAAGGAACGGGCCGTCGCGCTGCGGCGCTGGTACGACCTGATGGTCCAGCATCAGGACGATCTGGCGCGCCTGATGACGATCGAGCAGGGAAAGCCGCTGGCCGAGTCGCGCGGCGAGGTGATGTACGCCGCCAGCTTCCTGGAGTGGTTCGGCGAAGAAGCCAAGCGCGTGTACGGTGACACCATTCCCGGACACCAGCCGGACAAGCGGATTGTCGTCCTCAAGCAGCCGATTGGCGTCGTCGGGTGCATCACGCCCTGGAACTTTCCGCTCGCGATGATCACCCGCAAGGCGGGGCCCGCGATCGCATCCGGCTGCACGGTCGTCCTCAAGCCGGCCTCGCAGACGCCGTTCTCTGCGCTCGCGCTGGCGGAACTCAGCGAGCGTGCCGGCATTCCCCGCGGCGTGTTCAACGTGGTGACCGGCAGCGCGTCGGAGATCGGTGGCGAACTGACGGCGAACCCGGCCGTCCGCAAGCTGTCGTTCACGGGCTCGACGGCCGTCGGGAAGCTCCTGATGCAGCAGTCTGCCGCGACGGTCAAAAAGGTATCGCTCGAACTCGGCGGCAACGCACCGTTCATCGTGTTCGACGATGCAGATCTCGATGCGGCCGTCGAGGGGGCGATGGCGTCGAAATATCGGAACACGGGCCAGACCTGTGTGTGCGTGAACCGGATCTACGTGCAGGACGGCGTCTACGACGCGTTCGCGGAGAAGCTCGCCGCGGCGGTCAGCCGGCTCAAGCCAGGCAACGGTCTCGACGCCGACACCACGCAGGGCCCGCTGATCGACGACAGGGCGGTTGCCAAGGTCGAGGAACACATTGCCGACGCGACAGGGAAGGGCGCCCAGGTCGTCATCGGCGGTCATCGTCATGCGCTGGGCGGGCGGTTCTTCGAGCCGACGGTGCTCTCCGGCGTCACGGCGTCCATGCTGATCGCCCGCGAGGAAACGTTCGGGCCGGTGGCACCGCTGTTCCGCTTCCGCACGGACGCCGAGGCGATTGCGCTCGCCAACGACACCGAGTTCGGGCTGGCCGCATACTTCTACGCGCGCGACATCGGACGCGTCTGGCGCGTCGCGGAGGCGCTCGAGTCGGGGATGGTCGGCATCAACACCGGCCTGATTTCAACCGAGGTCGCGCCGTTTGGCGGGGTCAAGGAATCAGGGCTGGGACGCGAGGGGTCGAAGTACGGAATCGAAGAGTTTCTCGAGGTGAAGTATCTATGCCTCGGTGGCATCTAGCCGTCATCGCCGTTCTCGTCGCGCTTCCCGCGTTCGCGCAGACTCCGCCGCGGGACCCGCGCGCAGCGGCGGCAGGTAGCGCGGCGATTCGCGGCCGTGTCGTCACCAGCGACGGCTTCCCGGCACGCCAGGCGGACGTGCAGCTCTCGGCTTTCGACGTCGATCGACGCCGGACCGCGACCACCGACGCGGAGGGGCGCTTCGCGTTCGAAGGGGTGGCACCGGGCCGCTACGCGCTGATCGCGCGGCAGGCTGGTTATCTGCCGTTCGGCTACGGACAGAAGTCCTTTCCCGGCACGCCGGAGCCTGTCTCGATTGGCGCCGGGGAAGAACTCGATGCGCTCCAGATCGTGTTGCCCCGGGGCAGCGCGATCGCCGGACGCGTCACCAACGAGTATGGCGAGCCCGTGCTGCGAGCCGCGGTCTCCGCCCTGAAATTCGGGTACACCGAGAGCGGCCAGCGCACGCTGCAGCTGTCGCGAAGCGTGGACGGCGGTGCTCCGGCAGGCCCGATCGGGGCGATGACCGGCGCGCGTGATACCACCGACGATCTCGGCCAGTTCCGGTTGTTCGGTCTCGAGCCGGGGGAGTACGTCGTGAGCGCTTCGCCCTACCAGCAGGCGCCTGGGCACACCACGAAGTTCACCGAGACGTTCTACCCGGCCACGACCAGCGCCGCGGAGGCGACACCGATTCACCTGGGCCTGTCCGAGGAGGCCACGATCCACCTGCAACTGGGGCCCTCGCGTCTGGCGCGCGTGACGGGCGCCGTCATCGATTCGCGTGGCGAAGCCGGAGCGTATGGCCTTCCGGTGAGGCTGCAAACGCGATCGGCCGACGCGTTCGCTATCGTGCGGACGACCAACCTGCGCGACGGCGGAGAGTTCTCGATCGAGAACGTGCCGCCGGGGGAGTACACGCTGATCGTATCGCCCTTCCCACCGGGTGACGCGTACCCGAAACAGCCGGCGGGGCCTGAGTTTGCGTCGATGCCCGTCTCGGTCGATGGCAACGACGTCACCGACCTGCGCATGGTGACCCGAGCGGCGACGACGATCGCTGGTCGCATTCTGTTCGAGGGTGCGCACCCGGCAACGATGCGCACCCTCGATGTGCGGGCTGTGCCGGCGACCTCCCAGGCCCCGGGCCTGCGCTTCAGGATCAATCGTGAGCAGGACGAGGGCGTTCGCAACGACGGAACGTTCGAACTGCGAGGGCTGGTCGGGCCGGTCACGCTGCAGGTGTCGTCCGGCAATGGCTACATGGTCAAGTCGATTTCGGTCAACGGCACCGACGTCACCGACGCGCCGTTCGATCCGACCGCGCTCGGTCCGACCGTCGAGGCCAGGGTGGTCCTGACCGACAGGGTGACCGTCGTGAGCGGCGAGATCCCGTCCGATCGGGTCGGTGTCGATGGCGCCGCCGTCGTGATCGTGGCGGATACCGTTCCGGCGGGAGCCTGGCCGGCCCGGTACATGCGCGTGGTCCGTCCCGACGCTCAAGGACACTTCGAGGTGCGCGGTTTTCCACCAGGCACCTATGTCGCGGTGGTGACTGAACCGATGGAAAGCACGGCGGTGTTCGACCCGCGGACGCAGGCGCGGGTGCGCCAGTCGGGCCGAAGCTTCAAGGTGCGGGAGGGGGAAAACGTGACCCTCGACCTGTCGGTGACCGGTGGTCGATAGCGCCGCCATCTCCGCCTCTCCTGACGTCTAATGATGGCGATGGTCTCCTGGCGCAGCGGTCTCGTCGCCTGCCTGTTCGTCGCGGTGAGTGCGCCCGCCTGGGCTCAGGGCAATCGTGTGGGCGGTCCCGGCACGGTGACGCCGCCGGCGCCGACGGCTCCGCCCCGTGATCGCCAGCCGGCCGGCGGCCAGCGCCCCGCGGGCACCGGTAGCATCAGCGGTCGCGTCGTGTCGGCTGACGGATCGGTGCTGCGCCGGGCGCAGGTGCAGCTGAGCGGCCCCGGGGTCACCGGCCGGACTGTCCTGACCGACAGCGAGGGTCGTTTTTCCTTTACCGCGCTTCCCGCCAGCCGTTACACGCTGCGCGTGTTCCGCGGCGGCTACATCAACCTCACCTACGGGCAGCGCACGCCAACGGACGCGCCGAAGCAGATCGAACTGGCGGACGGGCAGGCGCTCTCCGGCATCGACATCCTGCTGCCGCGCGGCGGCGCGATTGCCGGGCGCGTCGTCGACGAATTCGGCGAGCCGGTGCTGCAGGCGCAGGTGCAGGCGTGGCGGTACTCCTACCAGCCATCCGGTGAACGCGTGCTGCAGCCAGGGGGCAGTTCGGCGGTGACCGACGATCTCGGGCAGTTCCGGTTGTATGGCCTGAACGCCGGCGAGTACGTCGTCAGCGCGAATTCGCGCAACCAGTTCATGCCGATGGAACGAGCTGGCGGCGACCTGCTGGCGTTCGGCGGCCAGGCGCAGGAAGGGTACGCGCCAACCTACTATCCCGGCACGGTGAATCCGGCTGAAGCCCAGACCGTCAATCTGGGACTTGGCCAGGAACTGGCGATGCAGTTGCAGCTGGTGCCGTCCCGCCTGGCGCAGGTCAGCGGCGCGGTTTTCGATTCACAAGGGCAGCCGGTCAACGGTTCACCGGTGATGCTGCGTCCTGCGGCCGGCGTCGTCGGCGGGGCCAATCGTTCGGCGAGCACGAATGCCCAGGGCGCCTTCACCTTGACCAACGTAGCGCCGGGGGACTATTTCCTGGAAGTGCGTCCGCGTCCGCAGCCCCCGAATGAGAGGCCGCAGAACGGGCGCGGCAACGTGAACGCCGGGGCGACGGCAGACATGGAATTCGCCTCGGTGCCGCTCACCATCGACGGGGATCTCACCGGCATCCAGATCGTCACCGGCAAAGGCGCGACGATCTCCGGTCGCGTCGTCTTCGAGGGGACACCGCCCGCCAGTGGCCTGCGTGTGCGCGTGGTCGCGCAGGTTGCGGATCCGCAACGAGCGATCGGCCTGCCCGGGAACCCGCAACAGGAAGGTTTTGTCGATGCGGCCGGCGCGTTCGAGTTGACGCGTATTACCGGTCCGGTTTTCCTGCGGGTGCAACTGACCAGCGCCAACGGCGGACCGGGACCAAACCAGGTCAACGTCATGACGAAGGCCGTACTCGTTGACGGCCAGGACATGGCCGATATTCCCTTCGATCCGACCCGGCGCGGCCGGACGGCAAACGTGACGCTGGTGCTGACCGACAAGGTGACCGAGATCAGCGGCGTCGTGACCGATGGGCATGGCGGCCCGCTCGAATCGTCTGTGATGATCGTGCCTGAGGATCTGCCGCCGGGTGTGTCGCCACAGCGCTTCCAGCGGATGCTGCGCTCCAGCCGCGACGGCAAATTCTCCGTGCGGGGGATGCCTCCCGGCCGTTATGTGGCCCTGGCGATGCCGTTTCTCGACACGAACCAGCAGTACGACCCTGTTCTCGCGCAGCGCGTACGGCAGCGCGGCCACACGTTCTCGGTCCGCGAGGGTGACCAGGTCACGTTCGAACTGAGCCTCACGACAGACTTCTGACGCGAGGCCGACGCTGCTTCTGGACGGCGTTGGACGGGAGTTGAGCGACGGCCGGGACCGCCCGGTTCTACTCGAGCGGCTGCCCGCTTCGATCGGGCAGCGTGAAGATGAGCGCGGCGGCGAGCAGGAAGAACGCCGACGTGCTGGCGAGCGCGAGGCCGATGCCGACGCCCGGTATGCCAGCCAGTGCGCCGATGGTGAACGGCGCAACCGCACCAGCCATCCTTCCGATGTTGTACGTGGTGCCCTGGCCCGTGGCGCGCACGGCGGACGGGAAGAGTTCGGCGATGAAACTGCCGAACAGGCTGAAGTAGCCGTGTCCCACGTATCCGAACAACGGGCCGAGCGTGAGCAGCGCGAGCGGACTGCGCGCGAGCTGGCCGTACAGCGGGACGAGCGTCGCGGCGCCGAGCATGAACGCGATGAACGTCCGGCGACGGCCGAAGCGATCGGCGAGGAAGCCAAACGTCAGGTAGCCGAAGTAGGCGCCGATCTGCACCGGGATCAGCCAGCCGAGCGAGCCGACGACGCCCATGCCCGCGCCGCCCTGGTCAACGGGCCGGGACAGGAACGACGGCAGCCAGAAGAAGATGCCCCAGTAGGCGAACTGGACGGCGGCGGTGAGCAGCGTGATCAGGAGCGTACGGCCGATCAGTTTCCGTCCGAAGATGATCGCGAAGGGATTCTGCCGCGGGGCGGTGTTCTGTCGTGGGGCGCCGCCACGGTCGTCGGTGCTCGGTTCCTTCACGTTCCGACGGATCCAGATCGCGAAGAGCGCCGGCAGCACGCCGATCGCGAACAGCCAGCGCCACGCGTCGCGCCCGAGCAGCGGTGATCCGAGGATGAGGGCAGCCATCAGCGCGGCGAGGATGTAACCGATCGCCCAGCCGGACTGCATGATGCTGATCGCCTTGTTGCGATGCGCCGCCGGCCATGTCTCGCTGACCAGGACCGCGCCAGACGCCCACTCGCCGCCCATGCCGATGCCGAGCAGGGCCCGCCAGACCATCAGCTGCAGGACCGTCTGGGCGGTTGCTGCACCGAGCGACGCTGCCGAGAACACCGTGACGGTGATCATCAACGCGCGGGTCCGGCCGAAGCGGTCGCCGACGTAGCCGAACGCGAGCCCGCCCAGGCCCGACATCAGCAGCGTGATCGTCCCGAGCAGTCCCGCCGTGGCGTCGTCGAAGCCAAAGTAGCGGCGAAGCTGGCCGACCGCCATCGCGTAGAGCATGAAATCCATGGCGTCGAGCATCCAGCCGACCTTGGCTGCCGCGAGCGCGCGCCATTGCTCGCGCGTGATGCTGCGATACCAGGGCGATGCGGACAGGCCGGCGACGGCAGGCGACGTCACGGTTCAGCTCTTCTGGATCAATGCCCGATGCTCAAGGCACAATGACAATCGAGAGCCATTGTGCCGTGAGCATTGTGCATTCAGCATTGGCCAAGGAGACGTGAATGTCGATCGACGTGGGCGCCAAGGCGCCTGATTTTGCCCTGCCGAACCAGGATCGTGAAACCGTGCGCCTCAGCGACGAGTTGAAGAACGGGCCCGTGGTCCTCGCGTTCCTGCCGGGAGCGTTCAGCAGCGTGTGCACCAAGGAACTGTGCACATTCCGTGAGAACAAGGTGGCCGGCGCCGGCGGCCGTGTGTTCGGCATCAGCACCGACACGTTCTTCGCCCTGAAGGCCTGGGCCGATCACGAGAAATTCGATTTCCCGCTGCTCAGCGACTACAACAAAGAGGTCATCCACCAGTACGGTGTCGTCAATCCCGACATGATCGGTCTCAAGGACATCGCCAAGCGCTCCGTGTTCGTCATCGACCGCAACGGTGTCGTGACGTACCGTGAAGTGCTCGACGACGCACGCAACGAGCCGGACTACGACAAGTTGCGACAGGCTGTCGCGTCGGCGAACTAAACGGTCACACGGTCAACTCCCAACGCCCAACAGCTTTCGCCTGCCCAACTCCCAACGGGCGTTCGACCAACTCCCGGAAAACGAAATCGCGTTGGGAGTTGGACGAGCGTCAGTCGTTGGGAATTGGGAGTTGATCTGCGCTACACTCATCCCTCTTCCAGCCAGTTTTTCTTCGTACCAAAATGCCCGAGACTGCCGTCGTTGCAGCGGAGCGTACCCTCCCGCACAATCTCGAGGCCGAGCGCTCCGTGCTTGGCGCCATCCTCGTCCACAACGACGCGTTCAACCTCGCGGCGCAGGTGATCGAGCCGGCTGACTTCTATCGCGATGCGCATCGCCGCATCTTCGACAAGATGATCAGCCTCAACGAACGCAACCACGCGATCGACTTCATCACGCTGAAGGAGGAACTCGCGCGGGCGGGCGAGCTCGATGAAGTCGGGGGGCCGGCGTACATCGCGTCGCTCGTCGACGGCGTGCCGCGGGCAACCAACGTCGAGTTCTATTCGAAGATCGTCAAGGAGAAGGCGACCCTTCGTAACCTGATCTACGCGGCCAACAAGATCCTGATCAACGCCTACGAGGCCGATCAGGATTCGGATCTGATCCTCGACGAGGCTGAAAGCGCGATCTTCTCGGTGGCGGATGACCGGATGAAGGCCGGCTTCATCCCGATGCGCGATCTGGTGAAGGAGAGCTTCCCCAAGATCGAGCAGCTGTTCGAGCAGAAGCGGCTGATCACCGGCGTGCCGACCGGGTTCGTCGACCTCGACGAAATGACTCGCGGCCTTCAGGGCGGCGACCTGATCATCGTCGCGGCCCGTCCCTCGATGGGCAAGACCAGCCTCACGCTGAACATGGCGCAGTACGTCGCCACCCAGCCGGACCTGGTCTGCGGCTTCTTCTCGCTCGAAATGTCGAAGGAGTCGCTCTTCATCCGCCTGCTGACGTCCGAGGCGCAGATCGACAGCCATCGGCTCCTCAGCGGGGCGATCGGGCAGAAGGATTACGGACGGATCTCGCACGCGCTCGAGACGCTGAGCGCGATGAAGCTGTACATCGACGACACCGCGAATGTCGGCGTGCTGGAAATGCGCGCCAAGTGCCGGCGGCTCCAGGCCGAACATGGCCTGAACATGATCGTCGTAGACTACATCCAGCTGATGAGCGGCCGCGGGCGGTTCGAGAACCGAACCCTCGAACTCGCCGCGATCTCGCGCTCGCTGAAGGGGCTGGCCAAGGAACTCAACGTTCCGATCGTCGTGCTCTCGCAGCTGAGCCGCGGTCCCGAAACCCGATCGGATCACCGCCCGCAACTCTCCGATCTTCGCGAGTCGGGCGCGCTCGAACAGGACGCCGACCTCGTCATCCTCATCTACCGCGACGACGTCTATAACAAGGATCCGAACAATCCGGACGCCGGCACCGCCGAACTGATCATCGCCAAGCAGCGCAATGGCCCGACCGGCACCGTGAGGCTCGCGTTCCTGCGCGAGCAGACCCGCTTCGCCAACCTCGCTCAATAGGGCAATCACGATTCTCGATTCGTGAATCGTGATTCGTGACTGGACCGGCCCAACGATCGATCGAGAATCACGGAACCAGGAATCGCGCATCGTGCATCACGCATCACGCATCACGAATCCCCTATGGTGAGAAGCACCGTCGCCCGCGTCGATCTCGAGGCATTGAAGAGCAACTTCCTCGCGATCAGGGAATTCCTCGCCGGAAGCCAGGCGCCTGGCGCCCGCAGCCCTGGCATCATTGCCGTCGTCAAGGCGAATGCCTACGGCCATGGTGCCGCGCCCGTTGGGCTCGCCCTGGAGCAGGCGGGGGCGACGATGCTGGCGTGCGCGGACATCGAAGAAGGAGTCGTCCTGCGTCGTGCCGGCGTGCGGGTGCCGGTGCTGGTGTTCGGGGCGCTCAGCGTCAGCGATCTCGATGGCCTGTTCGAGTTCGCGCTGACCCCGACCATTTCGACGCCGTCGGCTGCGCGCGCC
>Ga0247825_10001010_pt1 | contig 18303 bp, 17 predicted proteins | sample 13C_Vanillin_Day_FD_194413 | JGI IMG/M metagenome (GOLD analysis project Ga0247825, IMG submission 194413) | Soil microbial communities from agricultural site in Penn Yan, New York, United States - 13C_Vanillin_Day48 | ecosystem: Environmental > Terrestrial > Soil > Agricultural land | place... | reverse complement strand
GATCTCGTTGTAGCGCTCCAGCGGGAAGGGCAATCCGGCACGGCCGGCCATGGCGATGAGGTGCACCACCGCGTTGGTCGAGCCGCCCATCGCCATCAGCGTGGTGATGGCGTTGTCGAAGGAACCCTTGGAGAGAAAATCGCGCGGCTTGTAGTCTTCCCACACCATCTCGACGATGCGCTTGCCGGTGAGCGTGGCCATGCGCGCGTGGTTGGAATCCGGCGCAGGAATCGAGGAGTAGCCCGGCAGCGTGAAGCCGAGCGCTTCCGCCAGCGACATCATGGTCGCCGCGGTGCCCATGGTCATGCAGGTGCCGGGCGAGCGCGCCACCGTGTCTTCGATCTCCTGCCAATCCCTTTCGGTGATGCGGCCGGCCCGCAGTTCGTCCCAGTACTTCCAGGTGTCGGTGCCCGAGCCCAGCGTCTGGTCGCGCCAGTGGCTGTTCAGCATCGGTCCGGCCGGCAGGTAGATCGCAGGCAGGTTCATGCTGGTAGCGCCCATGATGAGCGCCGGCGTGGTCTTGTCGCAGCCGCCCATGAGGACCGCGCCATCCACGGGGTAGCCGCGCATCAGCTCCTCGGTCTCCATGGCGAGGAAGTTGCGGTACATCATGGTGGTCGGCTTCTGCATGGTCTCGGCCAGCGCCATGGCCGGCATCTCCAGCGGGAAGCCGCCCGCCTGCCAGATGCCGCGCTTCACCTCTTCGGCGCGCTGGCGGAAGTGCGTGTGGCAGTGGTTGATGTCCGACCAGGTGTTGATGATGGCGATGACCGGCTTGCCGGCGTAATCGGTGCGGTCGTAGCCCATCTGCGCCACGCGCGAGCGGTGGCCGAAGGAGCGCAGGTCCTTGACGCCGAACCAGCGGTGCGAGCGCAGCTCCTCGGGCTTCTTCCTTGCCATGCGGGGGGTCTCCGGCGACGGGTAGTTGCTGTGAAATATACATCGGCAGGTAGACTCACGAGTGATGAATGATGCCCGGTTCGCAGGAGCCTTCCTGTTCCGCCCGCGCAGCTGGCGGCGCGTGCTGCGCTTCGGCGGCGTTGCCATCGTTGCGGCAATTTCGCCCTCGACCTACAACGCGCAAGCGCGCGAAGTGGCGGTGCGGCAGATCTACTACACCGCCTGGCAGGTGCTGCCGGGCTATTGCGCGGCCGCGGCGCTGCTCAGCCTGTTCCTCATCGAGCTGGTGGCGCAGTTCGCGCACAAGTACGGCATCTCGGCCTACTCGCTGGAACTGGTGCTCAACGTGCTGGTGCTGGAACTGGTGCCCGTGCTGACGGCGCTGTTCGTGGCGCTGCGCTCGGGCGCGGCGATCGGCGCCGAGGTCGCGCTGCTCGCGGTGAGCGGCGAGATGGAGGAAGCGGGCGCCTCGAACCCGCTGCATGCCGAGCTGGTGCCGCGCATTGCGGGCGCAGCGCTGTCCGTGGCCTCGCTCACCACTCTGGGCTGCCTCGTTGCCGTGGTGCTCTGCTACACCAGCTTTTACGGCTTCAACAATGCCGGCGCTGCGGAGTTCACGCGCATCGTCGCCAACGTGTTCGGCGGTCCCGAACTCGCGAGCTTCCTGTTCAAGTGCCTGCTGTTCGGCCTGGCGGTGGCGATCATTCCCGCCGCCACCGCGCTCGAGGCCGAGCGCGGCGTGATGCGCTCGCTGCCCGCGGTGGTGCTGGGCGGCCTGGTGAAGCTGTTCTTCGCGATCCTCGTCATCGAGACCGCCGCTTTGGTGGTGAAATACGCCTGAGCATGGCCGACCAACCCGGCAAAGGTCCCGATCAGGCGCCGCCGCCTTTGTCGCCGGCCGAGCGCGCGCGCGCGCTGCTGCCCGCGTTCATGCCCAGCCTCGGCGTCAAGGTCGGCATCCTCATCGCTTTCACGGTGATAGTGGTCGGCGGCTTCGTCGGCTACGTGCTCAACGCGCGCGGCGTGTTCGACCAGACGCAGCGCGTCTACCTCATCACCGACAACGCCGAGGGCATCGCCGTCGGCACCGATCTCACCTTCGCGGGCTTTCCGATCGGCCGCGTGCGCCGCATCAGGCTGCGCGATGACGGCAAGGTGCGCATCAGCGTGCGCGTGCCGCTGGACCAGACCAAGTGGCTGCGCGTCTCGAGCGTCTTCGTGATCGACGTGCCGCTGGTGGGCGCGGCCAAGCTGCGCGCCTTCAGCGGCAACCTGCAGGATGCGCCGCTGCCCGACCGTTCCGAGAGGCCCGTACTGCGCGGCGACACGGCCGAGGAAATTCCCAAGATGGTCGCGACGCTGCGCACCGTGCTGGACAACATCGACCAGATGACCTCTTCGGGCTCCAGCCTGCAGCAGAGCCTGGCCAACGTGCGCGGCGTCACCGAGCGCATGGCCGGCAAGCACGGCGTGCTGGGCGCGGCGCTGGGCGGCGACGAGGCCGCGCAGAAGGTGAGGGAGTCCATCGACCGTGCCAACACGCTGCTCGCATCGCTTAACGGCGTCGCGCTGAAGATGGACTCGGTGCTCGCCAAGACCGACCAGCGGGTGCTGAGCGCAGGCGGCGTGATCGACGAGACGCAGAAGGCGGTGGCGCAGGTAAACGCGATCCTGGGCGACGTGCGCGCGAGCCTGAAGCGCGTGGACGGCATCCTTGCCGACGCTGAGACCGTCGCCGGCAACGCCAAGTCGGCCACCGCCGACCTGGGGGCGCTGCGCGCCGAAGTCGAAGCGAGCCTGCGCAAGGTCGGCGCGCTGATCGAGGAGATCAACCGCAAGTGGCCCTTCGAGCGCGACACCAAGATCAAGCTGCCGTGAGGACTTGGTTTTTATCGTCCTTTGTTTTTCTATCCGCCTGTGGCGGCGGGCCTGCTGCACCCGCCTGGCAGTCGAACGCGAAATCCTCGCTCGACGCTTTCCAGCAGGCCTACCTGCGCGGCGATACGCGCGTGGCCGAGGCCGAATTCGCCCTCGCGAGGCGGGAGCTCGCGAGCACGGGCAACGCGGCGCTGGTCGCGCGTGCCGAACTGATCCGCTGTGCGGCTCGCACGGCAAGCCTCGAGATCGACGACTGTCCCGGTTTCGAGAAGCTGCGTGCGGACGCGGGACCGGAGGAGTTGGCTTACGCGGATTTCCTCGCGGGCCGCGCTACGCGCGCCGCTGCGGACGATCCACTCTCAAGACTGGTTTCTGCCGGCGTTGAGTTCAGGCGCGGGAGGGCAAGCCCGCAAACCATCGCTGCAGCGGTCGAGATCGCCTCGGCCCAGGGCTGGCGCAGGCCGTTGCTGACATGGCTCGGCGTCGAGGAGAAGCGCGCCGAGGCTGTGGGCGATGCGGCTGCGCTGGAGCGCATCCGGCGCAGGATCACCCTCGTTCGCGGCGGTTAGGCCGCGGGAGCGAGCAGGCCGCGCGCGGCAGCGCGCACGCCAGGATCGGAAAGCCGGTAGACCGCGCGGTCCAGCCAGTAGTGCAGGAACCCGCTTGCGAAGCCGATGGCGAGCAGCGCTGGCAGCCATTCCGATTCGCGCAGCGCGACGGCAAACGCGCCGAACAGGCGCTCGCCGTAGGCGACGCCTTCCGCGCTGGCGGCTTCGACTTCCATTACGGGCATCAGCAGCGCCGACAGCAGGCCGAGCACCACAAGCAGGGCCCAGGGGCGGCGGTTCACCGCGTGCAGCGCGCTGCGCAGCCGCGACCCTTGCGGCGCGGGCTCGGCATGCGCGACGCGCGTCGCCAGGGCGGTCGCGACCAGCCAGTGCTGCGCGGCCCACATCACCACGAACAGGAACGGCCTCTCGGTGAAGAGCGCGCAGGCGACCATGACTGCGACGCCGCCCGCGTAGAGCACGCGCGGCAGCGAGGGTCGCGCCTCGCGCGCTTCGAGAATGAATACCGCAACGGTCGCCGTGGCGACCAGCGCGCCTGCGACGGCACGCAGCCAGCCGGCGGAGGACTCGAGCCAGCTGCGGTCGAGCCAGGCGAGCCATTCGCCCTGGAACACGTTCATCTCGCCTACCGCCTCGGCCAGCACCACGAGCGCGCCGCCGACGCCCAGCGCGAACAGGCGGTCTACGCGCCGCGTCCAGGCAGACGCGGCCCGGCCAGCCCGCACGCGGTACAGGCTCAGCATGCCGAAGTGCTGCGCGGCAAAGTGATGCGTGAGGAAAAGGTAGTCGATCAGCACCAGCACGACGACGCGCTCTGCGCGCGTGAGCGGGAAAGCAGTGTCCCCGGGAAGCAGTATCAGGAGACAAGCCGCAGCGATGCCGATGGGCGCGAAGACGAAGCGAAACGGCTGGGCGCGCAGCAGCGGCTGGTAGGCGGTGGTGGCATAGGCGAGCCATGCAGAACCGATGCGATGGCCGATCCAGAACAGCGCGGTCAGAACCAAGAACAGCGCGTCTAGCGGGCTCTCGGTCGGATCGTCAAAGCCCAGTGCGAGCAGCACTGCAAGCGGCGCAAGCCATAGCGCGGACTGCAGCCACATCAGGTCCCAGGCGGCGTTGCGGACCCAGGGCGAGGCCACGCCGGAGCCGCTAGGCGGCGGCGCGGTAATTCAGCTTCACGCCGTTCAGGCGCTGCAGCTCGTCGAAGGAGAGCCCTTCGGCGCAGATTTCCACCAGGTGCAGGCCGTCTGCCTTCACCTCGATCACCGCGAGGTCGGTGTAGATGCGCGTCACGCAGCGCAGGCCGGTGAGCGGGTAGCTGCAGCGCTCGACGATCTTCGACTCGCCCTTTTTGGTGAGGTGTTCCATGGTGACGAACACCTGCTTCGCGCCGGCGGCGAGGTCCATCGCGCCGCCCACTGCGGGAATGGCGTCCGCCTCGCCGGTGTGCCAGTTGGCGATGTCGCCGTTGGCTGCCACCTGGAACGCGCCCAGCACGCAGATGTCGATGTGGCCGCCGCGGATCATGCCGAAGGAATCGGCGTGATGGAAATACGAGGCGCCGGGCAGTGCCGTTGCCGGCGCCTTGCCGGCGTCAATCAGGTCCTCGTCCTCGGTGCCCGGCGCGGGCTTGGGACCGAGTCCCAGGATGCCGTTTTCACTGTGCAGGACGATCTCGCGATCCTTCGGGATGTGATTGGCCACCAGCGTTGGCAGCCCGATGCCGAGGTTCACGTAGGCGCCGTTGGGAATGTCGCGCGCCACGCGCGCGGCGATCTGGTGGCGATCGAGTTTTTTCATGCGGCTTTCCTCAGCTTTGCCAGGCGCACCACGCGCTTCACGAAGATGCCTGGCGTGACGACGTGTTCGGGGTCGAGTTCGCCGAGCTCGACCGTCTCGCGCACCTGCGCCACGGTGCATTTCGCCGCCGCCGCCATGATCGGGCCGAAATTTCGCGCCGTCATTCGGTAGGTGAGGTTGCCCCAGCGGTCGGCGCGATCGGCCTTGATGATCGCGTAGTCGGCGTGGATCGGGTATTCGAGCACGTAGCCGCGGCCGTTGATCTCGCGCGTTTCCTTGCCTTCGGCGAGCCTGGTGCCGAAGGCGGTCGGCGTGAAAAACGCGCCGATGCCCGCACCCGCGGCGCGGATGCGCTCGGCGAGCGTGCCCTGCGGCACGAGTTCCAGTTCCAGCTTGCCCGCGCGGTAGAGCTTGTCGAAGTGCCAGGAATCGGTCTGGCGCGGGAACGAGCAGAGGATCTTGCGCACGCGCCCGGCGCCGATCAGGGCCGCGAGACCGGCGTCGGCATTGCCCGCGTTGTTGTTGACGACGGTGAGATCCTTTGCGCCCTGCGCGATCAGGCAATCGATGAGCTCGGCGGGCATCCCGGCGTTGCCGAAGCCGCCGATCATGATCGTCGCGCCATCGGGAATGTCTGCCAGCGCGGCCTCGGCCGTCGCGAAGAACTTGTTGATCATGGCCGGATTATCGCCGATGCCTTTTCCGTCCTTATCCTAACAACTCACTTTTAATCAATTTGATAAGTCATTGATAATAAAGTAGAAGTGAAACCCAGACTCAGCCTCCAATTGTTAAGCTAAGTCTTTGTAGAAACTAAAGATTTTCCGTTCCTCCGCTTGACCCGGCCTGCGCTTTTCGCATAAAGTGGGAAAACGTAGAAAAAAGTGGCTTAAAAATGCCCAGGGTGCGGTTCCGGCCAATCGGAGTGGAGGCGAAGGAAAAGGATGGGAGGCACGTTTCACGGCGCGACGGTCCTGACGCTGGACGTCAAAGGACGGCTCGCCATTCCCACGCGGCACCGCGACGCGCTCATCGCCACGGGCAGGACTCTCGTGCTGAGCGCGCATCCGGAAGGCTGCGCGCTCATCTACCCCGAGAGCGAATGGGAGCGCGTGCGCTCGCAGGTGGAAAAATTTCCCAGCTTCCATCCGCAGGCGAGCTGGTGGAAGCGCCTGCTGCTCGGCTTCGAAGATCACGTCGCACCGGATGCCTCCGGCCGCCTGCTGATCTCCAGCGGCCTGCGCCTGCACGCCAAGCTGGAGCGCGAGGCGATGCTGGTCGGCCAGGGCCGCTACTTCGAACTCTGGGATTCGGGCGTCTGGAATGCAAAGTACGCCGCTGCGCTGTCCGGTTCCGGCACGCTGCCGCCGGGAATGGAGAACTTCTCGCTGTGATGGCGGGTGCGGGCGATGAGCGAACCCTCGTCCCCTCCACTGGCACACCGCACGGTCCTGCTCGAAGAGGCGGTGGCGGCCCTGGCGATCGACGCGGACCATCGGCGCGACGGCGTCTACGTGGATGCCACCTTCGGCCGCGGCGGGCACAGCCGCGCGATCCTCGAAAGACTCGGCCCCAAGGGGCGCCTGCTGGCGCTGGATCGCGATCCGGATGCGGTCGCCGCCGCGCGCGCCATCACCGACAAGCGCTTCAGCATCACGCACGCGCCGTTCAGCGAGCTGGCGCGCGTGATCGACGCGCAATTTCCAGGCACCGGCGTCGCGAAAGTGCAGGGCGTGCTCGCGGATTTCGGCGTTTCCTCGCCGCAGCTGGAAGACGCCGCGCGCGGCTTCTCGTTCCGGCTCGACGGCCCGCTCGACATGCGCATGGATCCGAGCCGCGGCATCTCCGCGGCGGACTGGCTGGCCGCGGCAACTGAACAGGAAATCCGGGAGGCAATAGGGGACTATGGCGAAGAACGGTTTGCTAAACAGGTTGCAAAGGCGATTGTTGATGCTCGCGCACGCGAGCCGCTCCGCCGGACAGAGCAACTTGCCGCTGTCGTGGCTACGGCGGTCCGCACACGGGAAGCAGGCCAGAATCCGGCGACGCGCACCTTTCAAGCTCTACGGATTCTCGTCAATCGGGAGCTTGAGGAGGTCGCGCTGATGCTGCCCCAGGCGCTCGCGCGCCTAGCTTCGGGCGGCCGGCTCGCGCTGATCAGCTTCCACTCGCTGGAGGACCGGCTGGTGAAGCGCTTCCTGAAAGCCTGCAGCGCGGACAACCTGCCCGCGGATTTGCCGATTCGCGCCCGCGATTTGCCACAAGCGCCGCTCAGGATAGTGGGCAAGGCGCAGCGCGCTTCGGACGCCGAAACGTCGGCCAACCCGCGCGCGCGCAGCGCCATCATGCGCGTGGCGGAGCGCAGCGAGGCGGCCCTGGATCCAGCGGTACTGAAACATGCCTTTCCTGAACACGAGCCCGACGCGTGGCGAAGCTGAACCTCCTCCTCCTCCTGGTTCTCGTCGTCTGCGCGCTCGGGCTCGTCACCTCGCAGCACAAGTCGCGCAAGCTGTTCTCGGAGCTTGAGCGCGAGCAGGAACGCAGCCGCGCGCTCGACATCGAGTTCGGCCAGCTGCAGCTGGAGGCGAGCACCTGGGGGCTGCATGCGCGCGTCGAGAAGATCGCCGCCGGTGCGCTCGGCATGCGCACGCCCGATCCCAGGCGCGTGCGCATGGTCGAGGCGAAGAAGGACGCAACCGTACCGTGACTGCCGCCAGCGTGCCCGTGATGGTGCGGCTGCCTGCCTGGCGCGCGCGCTTTGCGCTCGCGCTGCTGCTCGCGGCCTTCGCCGTGCTGGCCGCGCGCTCGGTCTACCTGCAGTCGGTGAAGACCGGTTTCCTGCAGGGGAAGGGCGAAGCGCGCTATGCGCGCGTGCTGGAGATCCCGGCCACGCGCGGCCGCATCGTCGATCGCAACGGCGAGGCGCTGGCGATCTCGACGCCGGTGAAGTCGGTATGGGCGATCCCGGACGACGTCAAGGCGACGCCGGCGCAGCTGAAGAGCCTGGCGTCGCTGCTGCAGCTGGACGGACGCCTGCTCGCGCGCAGGCTCGCCGAAGCCGACCGGGAGTTCGTCTACCTGAAGCGGCAGATCCCGCCGGAGAGCGCGGCGCGCGTCGCCGAGCTCGGCATCCCGGGCATCCACCAGCAGAACGAGTACCGGCGCTACTACCCCGGCGGCGAAACCATGGCGCACGTGGTCGGCTTCACGGGCGTGGACGACGCCGGCCAGGAAGGCATCGAGCTCGCACACCAGGGCATGCTCGCGGGCGCCGCCGGCAGCCGGCGCGTGATCAAGGACCGCCGCGGCAGCATCGTCGAGGACCTCGAGTCGATCCGCGCCGCGCAGGACGGGCGCGACCTGACGCTCGCGATCGACAGCAAGATCCAGAACATCGCCTTCGGTGCGCTCAAGGCCGGGGTCGAGGCGCACCGCGCCAAGGCGGGCGCGATCGTGGTGCTCGACGCGCGCACCGGCGAGGTGCTGGCGCTGGCCAACCTGCCGACCTACAACCCGAACAACCGCGCGCGCCTGAACGGCGCGCAGCTGCGCAACCGCGTGCTCACCGACAACTTCGAGCCCGGCTCGACGCTCAAGCCCTTCACCGTGGCGCTGGCCATGGAAACCGGCCGGCTGACGCCGCAGACCAGGATCGACACCGCGCCCGGCACGCTCACCATCGCCAACTACACCATCCACGATTCCCATCCGGGCGGGGCGATGAGCGCCACGCAGGTAATCCAGAAGTCCTCGAACGTCGGCGCCGCCAAGATCGCGCTCGGGCTGCCGCGCGAAGAGATGCACGGCATGTTCAAGCGCGTGGGCTTCGGCGCCGCGCCCAAGCTCGGCTTCCCGGGCGAGGCCTCGGGCCGCGTGCGCGAGGCCAAGACCTGGCGGCCGATCGAGCAGGCCACCATGGCCTACGGCCACGGCATCTCGGTGAGCCTGATCCAGCTTGCGCGTGCCTACACCGTGTTCGCGCGCGACGGCGATCTCGCGCCGCTTGCGCTCGTCAAGACCGGCGCGCCGGCACAGGGTGAACGCGTGTTCTCGCCCGAAGTCGCGCGCGAAGTGCGCGCCATGCTGGAAGCGGCGGTGCAGCCCGGCGGCACCGCGCCGCGCGCGCGCATCATGGGCTGGCGCGTGGGCGGCAAGACCGGCACCGCGCACAAGCTGGAGAACGGCGGCTACGCCGCGCACAAATACGTTTCCTCCTTCGTCGGCTTCGCGCCGGTTTCGGCGCCGCGCCTGGTGATCGCGGTGATGGTGGACGAGCCTTCGGCCGGAAAGTACTACGGCGGCGTGGTGGCGGCGCCGGTGTTCGCGCAGGTGATGCAGGGTGCGTTGCGTCTGATCGGCGCGCCCTACGACGCGCCGCTCGAGCCCCTCGAGCTGCCGGGCGCCGACGACGAGGCGAAGGAGAACACCTGATTGACGACCCGCCGAATGACCCACTGCGGCTGCTGCGGGAGGCCGCGATCGAACGCCTGACCTCCGACAGCCGCCGCGCCGCACCCGGCGCGGCTTTCTTCGCCTGGCCCGGCAGCGCTGGCGACGGCCGGCGCCATATTCCGCAGGCCATCGAGCGCGGCGCGAGCGCCGTGCTCTGGGAGCGCGAGGGCTACGCCTGGGACGCTGGCTGGCGCGTGCCCAACGTTCCGGTGCATGGCTTGAAAGCGCGTGCGGGCGACATCGCAAGCGCATTCCATGGTCATCCGTCGGCGCAGATGTGGGTCTGCGGCGTCACGGGCACCAACGGCAAGACATCCTGCTCGCAATGGCTGACTTTCGCCCTGTCCGAGCTGAAAACGAAGACTGCAGTTGTCGGAACGCTAGGCAGCGGCTTCGCGCAGGCGCTCGCGCCGGGCGGCAACACCACGCCGGATGCGCTCGAGCTGCAGCAGATGCTCGCCGACTTCAGGCGCGCCGGCGCGCAGGCGGTGGCGATGGAAGTGTCCTCGCACGGCCTGGACCAGGGCCGCGTCAACGGCGTCGAATTCGATTGCGCGCTGCTCACCAACCTCACGCACGACCATCTCGACTACCACGGCACGATGGCGGCCTACGCCGCGGCCAAGGCGCGCCTGTTCGACGCGCCGGGCCTCGCGGCCGCGGTGCTCAATCTCGACGATGCGTTCGGCGTGCAGCTCGCGGAAACGCTCGCTGCGCGCGGCCTGCGGACCATCGGCTATTCGCTGTCCGCAGTGCCGGCCGCCGAATTCATTTCGGTTTCGCGCCTCGAGGACCGGAAGGCGGAGATCAGATCCAGCTGGGGGATCGCCGAGGTCGCGATGCCCCAACCCGGGCGTTTCAGCGTCTCGAATGCGCTCGGCGTGCTGGGCTGCCTGATCGCCAAGGGTGTCGGATTCGCCGACGCCGTGGCGCTGCTGGAGCGGCTGCCGCCGGTGCCCGGCCGCATGCAGACCATTGGCGACTGGCCGCTGGTGATCGTCGACTACGCGCACACGCCGGACGCGCTGGACAAAGTGCTTGCGGCGCTCGAGCCGGTGGCGCGCGCGCGCAACGGGCGCCTGCTTGCGGTGTTCGGCGCCGGCGGCGGACGCGACGCCGCCAAGCGCCCGCAGATGGGCCTCGCAGCTTCGCGGCGCGCCGATCGCGTGCTGCTCACTTCCGACAACCCGCGCGGCGAGGATCCGCTTGCAATCATCGAGGCGATTCGCCGCGGCGTGCAGGGCTCGGGCTTCACGGTCGAGCCGGACCGCGCTCGCGCGATCGAATCTGCGATCGCAGAAGCCGCCGCCGCCGACGTAATCCTCGTCGCCGGCAAGGGCCACGAGGAATACCAGGAGATCGCCGGCCGCAAGCTGCCGTTCTCCGATGCGGATGTGGCGCGCGCGGCGCTCAAGCGCCGGGGATCGAGATGATGAGTCTCGCCGAAGCCGCCGCCGCGATCGCCGGCCGCCTGAGCGGGCAGGACGCGCGCTTCGCCGGCGTGTCCACCGATACGCGCAGCGTGCGCAAGGACGAGCTGTTCGTCGCCATCCGCGGCGACCGCTTCGACGGCCACGGCTTCCTCGAGGCTGCCCGTCAGCGCGGCGCCGCCGGAGCCCTCGTGGACGAAGCGTTCACGGAAACGTCGGCGTTGCCTACCGTAACGGTGGAGGACACGCGCAAGGGCCTGGGCCGGCTGGGACGCCACTGGCGGCTGCGCTTTGCACCCGCGGTGATCGCGGTGACCGGCTCCAATGGGAAGACCACCACCAAGGAAATGCTCGCTGCCATCCTGCGCAGCCATGCGGGCGACGCGGGCGCGCTGGCCACGCGCGGCAACCTGAACACCGACATCGGCGTGCCGATGACGCTGCTCGAGCTGCGCGCCAGCCACCGCTATGCCGCGGTCGAGCTCGGCATGAACCATCCGGGCGAGATCGCGATGCTGGCGGCAATCGCGCTGCCCACGGTGGCGCTGGTCAACAATGCGCAGCGCGAGCACCTCGAATTCATGCAGTCGGTGGAGGCGGTGGCCGAGGAGAACGCGAGCGTGTTCGAGGCGCTGCCTGCCGACGGCGTCGCGGTGCTGAACGCGGATGATGCGATGGCGGACGTCTTCAGGCGCAAGGCCGGCGCGCGCCGCCGCATCGAATTCGGCCTGGAGCGCGGCGACGTTACCGGACGCTACCGGCTCAAGGGCCTGGAGAGCGAGATCGTGCTCAGGACTCCCGCGGGCGAGGCGCAGGCGACGCTCGCCATCGCCGGCCTGCACAACGTGCGCAATGCGCTCGCTGCTGCGGCCTGCGCGCATGCGGCGGGCGTACCGCCGGCGGCGATCGGCGCCGGGCTCAGCGCTTTCCGGCCCTACAGCGGACGGCTGCAGCAGAAGCGGACGACTTCAGGCGCCACGCTGATCGACGACAGCTACAACGCCAACCCGGATTCCGTGCGCGCCGCGATCGACGTGCTTGCCACCTGCCCGGGACCAACCGCGCTGGTGCTGGGCGACATGGGCGAAGTGGGCGACCAGGGCCCCGAATTCCACGCCGAAGTCGGGCGCTACGCGAAGCAGAAAGGCATTGGCATGCTGCTCGGGCTCGGATCGGCCTCCGCGGATGCGGTGAAGGCCTTCGGCGCGGGCGCCGAGCACTTCGACGACATCGAAAAACTGAAGCAAAAAAACATCGAGGCGAAAACCATCCTCATCAAGGGTTCCCGCTTCATGAAGATGGAACGCGTCGTCAGCATGCTTACAGGTGAGATGCAGGGCTCGAAAGGCGGAGAGCACTAATGCTGCTAGAACTCGCCCAGTGGCTGGCCAAGGACGTGCGGCTGTTCAACGTCTTCAACTACATCACGCTGCGCGCGGTGCTCGCTTGCCTCACCGCACTTGCGATCTCGCTGATCCTAGGGCCCTACGTGATCCGCCGCCTGGCGGTGATGAAGATCGGCCAGTCGGTGCGCGATGACGGCCCGAAGTCGCATCTCACCAAGGCCGGCACGCCGACCATGGGCGGCGCGCTGATCCTGCTCGCGATCGGCATCACCACGCTGCTCTGGGGCGACCTGTCGAATCGCTTCGTCTGGGTGGTGCTGCTGGTGACGGTCGCCTTCGGCGCCATCGGCTGGGTCGACGACTACCGCAAAGTGGTGCACAAGAACCCGAAAGGGTTGTCGGCGAAGGCGAAGTTCTTCTGGCAATCGGTGTTCGGCATGGGCGCCGCCGTCTACCTCGGCTGGCTGGCGCAGACCACGCCCGCGCTGAACGAGCTCATCGTGCCGTTCTTCAAGTTCGTCGCCTATCCGCTCGGCGCACTCGGCTTCGTGGTGCTGAGTTATCTGGTCATCGTCGGCACTTCGAACGCGGTCAACCTGACCGACGGCCTGGACGGACTGGCAATCATGCCGACCGTGATGGTCGCCGGCGCGCTCGGCATCTTCGCCTACGTCGCCGGCAATGCCGTGTTCTCCAAGTACCTCGGCCTGCCTTACATCGCCGGCGCGGGCGAGCTCGCGGTGTTCTGCGGCGCGATGGTGGGCGCGGGTCTCGGCTTCCTGTGGTTCAACGCCTACCCGGCGGAGGTGTTCATGGGCGATGTCGGCGCGCTCGCGCTCGGCGCCGCGCTCGGCACCATTGCAGTGATCGTGCGCCAGGAGATCGTGCTGTTCATCATGGGCGGCGTGTTCGTCGCCGAGACGCTGTCGGTGATGATCCAGGTGATCTATTTCAAGATGAGCGGCGGCAAGCGCATCTTCCGTATGGCGCCGCTGCACCACCACTACGAGCTGGAGGGCTGGAAGGAATCCCAGGTGGTGGTGCGCTTCTGGATCATCACCATGATGCTGGTGCTGTTCGGCCTGTCGACGCTCAAGCTCAGATGATGCGCGAACCGGCCTTCTCGCTGCTGAAGAAGCCCGCGCCGGTGGCGCTGCGGGGCAAGCGGGTGCTCGTCCTGGGCCTGGGCGACACCGGGCTTTCAGTCGTGAACTGGGTGAAGCGCCAGGAGGGCAGCGTACGTATCGCCGATACGCGGTCGGCGCCTCCCCATGGGGAAAAGCTTGCCGGGGAAGAAATCCATACAGGCAAGTTCAAGACCTCGCTGCTGAAGGACATCGATCTCGTCTGCATCAGCCCCGGCCTGTCGCTGGAGGACGAGATCGTCCAGGCCGCAAGCGCGAAGAACATCCCCGTACTGGGCGACATCGAGCTTTTCGCATGGCAGGCGACGGGCAAGCGCATCGCCGTCACCGGCACCAATGGCAAGAGCACGGTCACCGCGCTCGCCGGGCACCTGCTGCGCTCTGCGCGCATCGACTGCGAAGTGGCCGGCAACATCTCGCCGCCCGCGCTGGATGCGCTGATGAAGCGCGCCGGCGGGAGAAAGCAGACGCCGCCCCCTGTATGGGTGCTCGAGCTCTCCAGTTATCAGCTCGAGACCACCTGGTCGCTTGCGCCCGATGCGGCGGCAATGCTCAATCTTTCCGAGGATCACCTCGACCGCTACGCCGGCCTTGCCGAGTACGCCGCCGCCAAGGCGCGCATCTTCATGGGCAAGGGCGCGCAGGTGCTCAACCGCTGCGATTCGGCGTCGATGGGTCTGGCGATCGCAGGCCGCAGCCAGGTCACCTTCGGCATGGACGCGCCGGCGATGCCGGAGGATTTCGGCCTCGCCGACGGCGCGCTGACGCGCGGCAGCGAACGGATCATCGCAGTCGCCGAACTGCCGCTCACCGGGGCGCACAACATCTCCAACGCGCTCGCCGCCTGCGCGCTCGCGCATCTCGCGGGCGCGCCGGTTGCCGCGCTGGCACAGGGACTGCGCAGTTTCCAGGGCCTGCCGCACCGCATGCAGCGCGTGGCGCTGCGCAGCGGCGTCGAGTGGCTGGACGATTCCAAGGGCACCAACGTCGGCGCCACGGTCGCTGCGCTGAAAGGACTCGCGCCCGCGCTCGGCGGTCCTCCGAACAAGGTGGTGCTGATCCTCGGCGGCGAAGGCAAGGGACAGCATTTCGCGCCGCTTGCGCCGGCGGTGCGCGAGCGCGCCAGGCACGTGCTGCTCATCGGCCGCGACGCGAAGCTCATCGGCAAGGCGATCGCGACCGCGGGCGTGCCGACCGAGCATGCCGCGTCGCTCGAAGCCGCCGTGGCGCGCGCCGCACAGCTCGCGCGTCCCGGCGACGCGGTGCTGCTGTCGCCCGCCTGCGCGAGCTTCGACATGTTCCGCGACTACAAGCACCGCGGCGAAGCCTTCGCCGCGGCGGTGAAGGCGCTCTGATGGCGGGCTCGTATCTTTCCCTCCCGTTCGGACTGGGCGGCCCGCGCAACGGCACGAGAACTGCTGGCGCGCCTGCGCCCGAGTACGACCGCTCGCTCGCATGGGCGGCGCTGCTGCTGGTGGCGATGGGGCTGGTGATGGTCTACTCGGCCTCGATCGCCACGGCCGAGGCGAGCCGCTACGCCGGCAACAATCCCGCCTACTTCCTGCTGCGGCATGGCGTATTCCTGGCACTCGCGCTATCGGCCGCCACCGCGGTTTTCCTGGTGCCGATCCGCTACTGGCAGAAGTTCGCGCCCTGGCTGTTCGCCGCCTGCCTGGTGCTGCTGGTGCTGGTGCTGATCCCCGGCATCGGCCGCGAGGTGAACGGTGCGCGCCGCTGGCTCAATCTCGGCATCGCCACCGTGCAGCCCTCGGAGCTCATGAAGCTGGCGGTGGTGCTCTACGCGGCCGACTACACGGTGCGCAAGCACGCGGTGCTGAAGAACTTCAAGCGCGGCCTGCTGCCGATGCTCGGCGTGATGCTGGCGGTGGCCTGGCTGCTGCTGCGCGAGCCGGACTTCGGCGCGCTGGTGGTGATCACCGTCACCGCTTTCGGCGTGCTGTTCCTCGGCGGCATGAACGGCCGGCACTTCAGCGCGCTGGTCGGCATGCTCGCGGTGGGTTTCGCGGCGCTGGTGCTTTCCTCGCCTTACAGGATGCAGCGCATCTTCGGCTTCATGGATCCCTGGTCCGACGCCTTCGGCAAGGGCTACCAGCTGTCGCACGCGCTCATCGCCTTCGGCCGCGGCGAATGGCTGGGCGTGGGCCTGGGCGCGAGCGTGGAGAAGCTGCACTACCTGCCCGAGGCGCACACCGACTTCCTTCTGGCGGTCATTGCCGAGGAACTCGGCCTCGTCGGCGTGGTGCTGGTGATCGGCCTGTTCGTCTGGGTCGTGCTGCGCGCCTTCGCGATCGGCCGCCAGGCGGCGATGCGCGAGCGCCATTTCCAGGCGCTGGTCGCCCAGGGCATCGGCGTGTGGATCGGCTTCCAGGCGCTCATCAACATGGGCGTGAACATGGGCCTGCTGCCCACCAAGGGACTCACGCTGCCGCTCATGAGCTTTGGCGGCTCCGGGCTCATCGTCAATTGCGTGGCAATTGCGGTCCTGATCCGCATCGACTGGGAAAACCGCCAGCTCGCCCGGGGGCTAAACGCGTGAACGCGTTCAAAGGCTTCGCTTGAGCCAGACCATACTCATCATGGCGGGCGGCACGGGCGGGCACGTGTTTCCTGGCCTCGCCGTCGCCGACGAGATGCGCGCCCGCGGCTGGAGCGTCGTTTGGATGGGTGCGCAGAGCGGCATGGAAGCGCGGCTGGTGCCGGCGCGCGGCTACCCGGTCGAATGGATCCGCGCCGCGGCACTGCGCGGCAAGGGCCTGGTGGCGAAGCTGCTGCTGCCCTTCAACCTGTTGATCGGATTCTGGCAAAGCGCGCGCGCCATCTGGCGCCTGCGGCCGGACGTCGTGCTCGGCATGGGCGGTTACGTGGCGTTCCCCGGGGGCATGATGGCCTCGCTGCTGGCGCGGCCCTTCGCCGTGCACGAGCAGAACGCCATCGCTGGACTGACCAATCGCGTGCTCGCCAGCGTGGCGGACAAGACCATGGTCGCGTTTCCCGAGGCGCTGAAAGACGCGGAGTGGACCGGCAACCCGGTACGCGCCGACATAGCGGGCCTGGCCGAGCCCGGCGCGCGCTACGCGCAGCGCAGTGGCCCGCTGCGCCTGCTGATCGTGGGCGGCAGCCTTGGCGCGCAGGCGCTGAACGACATCGTGCCGAAAGCGCTCGGCCTCCTGGCGGCCAGCGAGCGACCGCGCGTGACGCACCAGTCCGGCGACCGGCACCTCGCGGAGCTGCGCCTGAACTACTCGCGCGCAGGCGTGCAGGGCGAGCTGATGGCCTTCATCGACGACATGGCACGCCGTTATGCGGAGGCCGACCTGGTCATTTGCCGTGCCGGGGCGATGACCGTGGCGGAACTCGCTGCCGGCGGGGTGGCCAGCATGCTGGTGCCGTTTCCGCACGCGGTGGACGACCACCAGACGGCGAACGCGCGATTCCTCGCGGAAAAGGGGGCGGCCGTCCTGGTCTCACAGAAGGATCTTTCTCCTGGCCGCCTCGCCGAGCTGATTCGAACCTTGAAGAGGGAAAAGCTCGTCGAGATGGCGACGAAGGCGCGCTCGCTCGGCAAGCCGGACGCGACGCGCGTCGTCGCCGACCGCTGTGTCGCGCTGGCCGAGAGGCGGTCGGCATGAAGCACAAGATCCGGCGCATCCATTTCGTCGGCATCGGCGGCGCCGGCATGAGCGGCATCGCCGAGGTGCTCGTCAACCTGGGCTACCAGGTGAGCGGCTCGGACCTTGCGCCCAACGCCGCCACCAAGCGCCTGCAGGCGATGGGCTCGGAGATCGTGTTCGAGCACAAGGCCGCCAACGTGCGCGGCGCAGACGCAGTGGTGACGTCCACCGCGGTGCGCGCCGACAACCCGGAAGTAGTGGCCGCGCGCGCCGCCCGAGTGCCCGTGGTGCCGCGCGCGCAGATGCTCGCCGAGCTCATGCGCCTCAAGCAGGGCGTGGCGATCGCCGGCACGCATGGAAAGACGACCACCACCAGCCTCGTGGCGAGCGTGCTTGCCGAAGGCGGCATGGATCCGACCTTCGTGATCGGCGGGCGCCTGGTCGCTGCCGGGTCGAACGCCAAGCTGGGCGCGGGCGAGTTCATCGTCGTCGAGGCCGACGAGTCGGACGCGAGCTTCCTGCACCTGCAGCCGGTGATCGCGGTGGTGACCAACATCGACGCCGACCACATGGACACCTACCAGCACGACTTCCCGCGGCTGCAGCAGGCATTCATCCAGTTCCTGCACAACATGCCTTTCTACGGCAGCGCGGTGCTGTGCGCTGAAGACCAGCACGTGCGCGAGATCATCCCCTTCGTGTCGCGGCCCGTGGTCACCTACGGTTTCGGCGAGGACGCCGTGGTGCGCGCGACCGACGTCGAGCTCGGGCCGCGCAGCCGCTTCAAGGTGCGCAGCGGCAAGGCCGCGACGATCGATATCTCGCTCAACCTGCCCGGGCGGCACAACGTGCTGAATGCGCTGGCCGCGATCGCCGTGGCGCTCGAGCTCAAGATTCCCGCCGAAGCGATTCAGCGCGCACTCGCGGGTTTCCGCGGCGTCGGCAGGCGCTTCCAGCATTACGGCGATATCCAGCTGACCGGCGGCAGCTATGCCCTGGTAGATGACTATGGCCACCACCCGGCGGAAATCCGCGCCACGCTGGATGCCGCGCGCGTCGCTTTCCCGGGCCGGCGGCTGGTGCTCGCGTTCCAGCCTCACCGCTACACGCGCACGCGCGACCTGTTCGAGGATTTCGTGCGCGTGTAGCGG
>Ga0247825_10001009_pt1 | contig 18307 bp, 16 predicted proteins | sample 13C_Vanillin_Day_FD_194413 | JGI IMG/M metagenome (GOLD analysis project Ga0247825, IMG submission 194413) | Soil microbial communities from agricultural site in Penn Yan, New York, United States - 13C_Vanillin_Day48 | ecosystem: Environmental > Terrestrial > Soil > Agricultural land | place... | reverse complement strand
TCTCGTCGGCGGGACGCGGAACGTAGCCGAGTTCGGACCGCGCCTTGGTGCCGTCGATGACGGGCGCCGCGAGCAGCGCCGCCATCGCCGACCGCGACAGCACGTCGGAGCCGAACCGGGTCCCGATGGGTTCGGCGATCGGCAGCAGGCGTTCGATGACGCTGAGTGGGAACGAGTACAGCGGCCCCCGACGACCCGCCGCACGCGCAGCCCTCCTCACGGCATCGTGCATGCCGAGCATGTGCCCCGAGATCAGGTAGTTCTCACCGGTCCGGCCCTTCTCCCCGGCGGCGATCAGTCCGGCGGCGACGTCGCGGACGTCCACGAAGTCGAAACCGCCCTGCACTGCCGCGGGAACGCGGCCGCGAGCGGCGTTGCGCAGCAACGCGTTCACTCGCGACAGTCCGTAGTCGACGGGCCCGTACACCCCGGTGGGATTGCAGATCACCGCGTCGAGCCCGGCCTGGACCACCTCGCGGAGTTCGATCTCGCCCGCCCATTTGGACCTGTCGTACACCGGGATCGACGCGTCGACGGATCGAGGCGAGTTCTCGTCGAGCGTTCCGCCGCAACTGCTCTGATCGAAGGAGTGCACGGAACTGCAATGCACCATCCGCCGAACACCCACGGCGAGAGCGGCTTCGGCGACGGTCCGGACGCCCTTGGTGTTGACGGCCCAGGCCAGGTCGTCCTTCTGGGCGAGGGTGATCATCGCGACCAGGTGGTAGACCACCTCGGTGCCGTCCAGCGCCCGCTTCATGGATTCGACGTCGAGCACGTCGGCGTTCACCCACGTGACCCCGTATTCGGGTGCGTACCGGGAACGCACGCGGTCGATTGCGGTCACCTCGTGCCCCGCCTCGACCAACAGATTCAGCAGATTGTTGCCCACGAATCCCGCGGCGCCGGTTACTGCAACCTTCATCGACGACTCCCCGTTCGGTTGTGGCCCCGCAACGCAGCGTCGTGCGTCGGCAATCGGCCAGTGGACCCCGACAGTACTAGAACTTGTTTCATTTTGTGAAGGGGGTGACCGCCTCGACGAACATTCGCACTCGTGAGATCTCGTGAGATCGGTGCGCGAACTCCAGGAGGGCCACACCCTCCCACGCGGCCGCGCGCACGGATGCGGTCACGGCGCGCCCCGCCACGATCATCTTGCTCCACTGCAGTTCACCGAGACTTTCCGCGAACTGAGCGAGCGAGAGCGGGGTACCCGGCGACAGCTCGAGAACCGCACCGGGAGCAAGCCTCTCCGACATCGCGGCCGTGTCCCGACGCCGGACGGCGACCAGAAATCCGGTGGCGGCATTCCTACCCGGACGCCCCACTGTTCGCAGCCCCCGCATGAAACCTGTTGCACCGAGTACGCCCTGATTCGAGAGAAGTTGCGGCGCCAGCTTCACCGACGCGGCCGCGCCCCGCCACCCCGCCCTGGCCAGTTGGGCGATCATCACGGGCAGTTCCCAGTGCGCATACAACGCATCGACGGCCACGACACCCGACTCCGCCACGAGGTCGTAGCGCAGGTGCATCGGCACCGTCAGCACCACTCCCGTCGACATCCGGGTCTCGAGGTCGAGGTCGCGGACCACGGACATCCCGCACACCACGTCCCGCTTCACATGGAATGTGATCGAGTTGGGGGCGATGAACGTGTCGTAGAACCGTTCGATCGCCGCCGTACCGACGTGTGGCCGCGAGCCCACCGGGTCGTTGACCCGAGCGCCGTCCGAGAAGAGTCCGACCCACGCGGCGCGGTCGTGCACCGCGACCGCGGACGGTGAACGCCCCACGGCAGCAAGGAGTTCCGCCACGGTCGGCGTGGGGTCCGGCACCCCTACACCGGGGTCAGCTGATCGACGAGCCAGCGGTCGTCGACCTTCTGCAGCGACACCCGCACGCGACTGCCCGACGTTCGGGCGTCGGGGGCGTCCGCGCTCGTCGTCGTCTGGTTGAGGTACAGCAGCACCACCGCCTCGTCGGGTGTCGTCGACACGGGCGCGGCGGCCTGCACCGACACCTGCACGGTGAGTTGCTTCTCCTTGGCGCCCGGCGCGATGGTTTCCTGCACGAGTGTGGTGTAGTCGTCGCGGAACGAACCGGTGAGTCCGTCTGCGGCAGCAGCCAACTGGTTGTCGACGTCGGCGAAGTCATACGCCAGCATCGCGACCGCCTGCTTGCCCGCGGCGTCGACGGCGTCGATGCGCGCCTGCTCCGAGAGTTGATCCTGCCGGTGGCCGTACCAGAGGAAGCCCACTCCGACGGCGAGCGCAACCACCACGACCGCGGCCGCGATCTTCAGCGCTGCCTGCTTGGTGATCGCGAACTTTCGCTTGCCTTCGTTGTTCTCGCTCATGGGACGAACTCCACCTTCGATGCGGTCAACTTGCCGTCGACGTCGCTGATCGTCACCCGCATCCGGAAGTCTCGCGGCGAGGGGTCCGGCTGTTCCTTGCTGCTCACCATCGTCCGCGCTGCCACGAGCACGTTCGCCGAGATCGACGTCTCGCTCCCGTTCTCCACGCCCGCCTCGACGACCTCGCCCTCGGTGGTCACGTTCGCGTCCTGGACGACACCGACGAACGGATCCTCACGGCCCTGGAACTCTTCGAGGAACTGACCCGACGCGCCGGCGATGATCCGGTCGACGTCTTCCTTTGCGGTCTCGGGATGGATGGTCGTCAGGTTGAGCACCGTCTGCCGGGCTGTGTCGACGAAGGCCTGACGGCGATCGTCCCGTTCCCGTGCGGACTGTTGGGCGAGCAGCAGCACCACCGCCGCGACAACCAGTGCGACGACGACCACCGCGGTAACGCCCCACGCGAGCAGCGACTTCAGGGGACGACGCTGCTTCGGTGCGTCGAGCGGCCGAGCGTCCTGGGACGCGGCCTTCGTTTTCGAGACCTTCTCCGCCTCGGGCGCGGCGTTCGCGTCCACCGGCTTGGCGAGGACCACCGGCTTCGGGGCCTCGGTCTCCCCTACCGGCGGGCCCGCGTGCCGGACGGCCCTTCGCCTGCTCCGGTCCTTCGCCGCGGGTGTCTGCTCGGTCGCCTGCTCCGCGGAGTCTGTTGCGCGCTCGTCTGTGCTGGAACTCAAATCTGCTGACCTGTCATCATCGTCTGCCACGTCGAGTCCTTTCCCTGCACCGCCAGATCCGGTTGGGTGTACGTCTTTCCATCCGAACCAATGAAGCTACCGGTGGCCGGGTCGTAGGGCACGGCCGCGACCGGTGCACCCGCGGCGCCTTCGTAGGAACTCGGAACGGCTGTGTACGAGGGTACATCCGGCGGCATGATCGGCCCGTACGGCGGGTTGTTGCCCGACGCCTCCCAGCCCTCGCGGCACGCCTCGACCGTCGGCGCGCGACGTCCCGGGAACTCCATGCACGGCAGGTTCCGCGCGCCGCGCACCACGGACGGGTCGTCCGGAGCGGCCTTGCAGTACAGGTCGTTCGGTGTCGCGATCGGGTCGGTCTGATCTCCCGACCGGCGTTGCTCCGGGGGCAGGAATCCCGTCGTGCAGGCCGGCGGGTCGTGCAGTTGCAGCGCGAAGTCGACGATCGCGCCGTCCTCCACCGGCCCGCCCGTCGCCGCCGTCACGAGCGCCGCGGTCAGCGGCGGGTAGATGACCAGAACCTGTTCGATGCTCTTGTTGTAGATCACCCCGACCTGGCCGACGCTCACCAGGTTCCGCAGCAGAATCGGCAGTGTCGGCTGCAGGTCCTGGAACAGCTGGGTGGCCTCCTGCGCCGTTCCCGGGCCCTTCTCCAGCACCGACCGCAGGCTCGGGTCGCTCGCCCGCAACTGGTCGGTGAACGTCACCAGGTCCTGGGTCCACGACCGGATGGCGTCGCTGCTGACCGTCTGGGTGTCGAGCAGTGGGCCGACCTGGTCGATCAGGGCCTTCGTCGCGTCGCTGTTCGCGTCGGCTTCCTCGACGAACAACCGGGCCGAGTCGATGAGCCGCTGCAGGTCGGGGCCCGATCCGTTGAACGCCGTGAACGCCTCGTCGATCACCGTCTGCAACCTGGTGTCCGAAATGCTCGCGAGCAGTTCGTCGGCCTGGTCGAGCATCTCGCCGACGTCCTGCGGAATGGTGGCACGATCCAACGGGATCACGTCGCCGTTCGCCAGGTACGGGCCGTCGGCCTCGGCGGCGCCGTCCCGGGGGATCAGATCGACGTACTGCTCGCCGACCGCCGACACGCTCTTGACTGCCGCGTCGACGTCGGCCGGAATCTTGTAGTCACTGTCGAGCGACATCTTCGCTTCCACACCGTCGCCGGTGAGCGTCACGTTCTCGACGACACCGATGTTGGTGCCTCGATAGGCGACATTGGCGTGCGAGTAGAGCCCACCGGTGGACGGCAGTCGGACACTCACCTCGTAGCGCCCGACGCCGAACAGCACCGGCACCTTCACGTACTGGATCGACATCACCACGAGCCCGATGACGGTGAGAATCGAGAAGATGATCAGCTGAATGCGAACGAATCTCGTCATTCTCATGGTGTCGGCGCCCCTCCCAATTGCGGCGGAAGGCCCGGTATCTGCGGCAGTCCGGGTATCTGCGGAAGACCCGGAATCACCGGCGGTGCGGGTGCCGGCTTCGGAGCCGGCTGCAGGGGTGCCTGCAGCGGATCGCCCGACTGCCCGGCCACCCCGGCGAGCGATCCCACGGCGCCCTCGACGCCGCCGAGCGATCCGCCGAGGCCGGTTCCGGTCAGGAAGTTGTTGTCCACGCGTTCGTTGGTCATGTCGACCGTCATCATGAGGTTCGCGTAATCGCCCTGAATCGCCTTGTCCATCGTCTTCATCGGGAAGGGGTACGTGAGCATCAGGGTCAGCACCTCGGTCAGCGCGCTTCCCGAGTTGGCGAGTTCACGCAGCACCGGTGTCAGGTTTGCCAGGTTCGCTTTCAGTTCCTCGCCGCTGCTCTCCACGAGCCGGGAAGCGGTGTCACTGAGCTTGCCCACCTCGACCAGTGCGGTGGTGAGGTTCTGCCGTTGGGTGACGAGCACTTCCAGCGCGGGCGGGATGCCGTCCAGCGCCGCGTCCAGGGTGGCCTTCTGCTCGTTGACGGTACCCGCCAACCGGTCGAGTCCCTCCATCGCGCCGATGATGTCTCCGCGCTGCTGATCCAGGCTCGTGACGAGCTGGTCGAGCTGCGGGAGAAGATCCCGGATCGAGTCCTCCCGGCCACCCAGTGCGGCGTTGAGTTCCTGGGTGATGTCGTGGATCTGGGCGATGCCGCCACCGTTGAGCACCACCGACAGTGACGACAACGTCTGCTCGGTGGTCGGGTAGGCGCCCGCCCGCTCGATGGGGATCACGTCGCCGTCCTCGAGCCTGCCCTCGGGCTCGGTGTCGGTCGGCGGAGCCAGTTCGAGGTGCTGCGAGCCGAGGAGGCTGGTCTGGCCGATCTTGGCGGTCGCGTTGGCGGGCAGTTGGACGTCGCCGTTGATCGAGACGGTGACCAGCGCGTGCCAGTCCTGCACGTCGATGCCCGTCACCGAACCCACCGTCACGTCGTTCACGCGGACCGGCGAGTTCTGCGACAGCGTCGTGACATTGGGCATCTGGATCTCGACCGTGTAGGCGTCGTCGCCCTGCCCCTCGGTGCCCGGCAGGGGAAGCGAGTTCAGCCCTTCCCACTCGCACCCGGTCAGGGTGAGGGACAACGTGATCGCCACGGCCGCGATGGCGCCGCGACGCACCCGTGTGTGCTTCGTCATCGCCCACCTCCCGGCTGCAACAGATCGTTCAGGTCCTTGGGCACGGCGACGGTCGGCATCCCGGCGAGGGTCCCGGTCATCGGCGGCGCGGACCGCGGAGGTACGGAGGCCTCGAGACTCGGCGGGGTGAATTCGATCTGGTCGGGGAATGCGTTCACACCCGTCGTCGGGTTGGTGAGGATGGGCAGGTAGTTCGCCGTCAGCGAGTTCAGGACCGGCGACAGGTACTGGGTACACAGGTCCGCGCTCCGGTTCGCCTCGTTGGCCTGCAGGCTCTGGATGGCACCGCACATGAAGTTCACGGGGTTCCCGAAGTTCGCCATCGCGACCGCACCGACCAGTGATCCCTGCGCCGGCTTGTAGATGTTGCTGAAGTTGGCCAGCGCCGTGGGCGCGACGTGGAGCACCTGCTCGATCTGCGGCCTCTTGTCGGCGAGCACCTGGGTGGCGTCGGCCAGGCGGCCGACCTGTTCGCTGAGACTTGCCCGGTTCTCCACGACGAACCGGTTGACGTCGCCGAGCGCGATGTCGAGATCGTTCAGCGCGGTTCCGAGTTCGTCGGAGTTGGTGGCGAGCATGTTCGACACCGAAGCGAGCCTGCCCTCGAACTGGACGATCTGCTCGTTGCTCGACGACAGAGCCGCCACGAACGTCTGCAGGTTGCGGATGGTGGAGAACAGGTCGGTCCGGCCGTCGGACAGGGTCCGCATGGTCTCCGACAATTCCCGCAGCGTGTTCCGCAACGACTCTCCGTTGCCGTCGAGATTGTCGGCGGCGGTGTCGATGAACGTGCCGAGCGAGCCCTGCGGGTCCGCGCCCTGCGGTCCGAGCGCCTCCGACAGCTTGTTCAGCTCGGTCTTGATCTCGTCCCACTCCACCGGGACGGCGGTGCGCTCCACGGGGATGCTCGCACCGTCGCCCATCGTCGGCCCACCCGCGTACACGGGTGTCAGCTGGACGAACCGTCCCGACACCAGGCTGGGTGCGACGATGACGGCCTTCGCGTCGGCCGGAATCTCGACGCTCTTCTTCACGTTCATCGTGACCCGCGCGAAGTCGGCGCCGGGCTCGATCGAATCGATCGTCCCCACCTTCACACCGAGGACGCGGACGTCGTCACCCGAATACAGCCCGGTGGTCGCCGGGAAGTACGCGGTGATCGTGTTCTGGAAGAGTTTGGGCACGAACATCACTGCGGCGCCGACGATCAGCACCACCACGACCGCGGCGACGCCGCCGCGGATCAGCCACTTCTTCCGCGTGTTGGTGATTTCCGGGTTCGTCGTCATCGCGGCGGTTCCCTCAGCTCGATGGACGGACCTGTCTGCAGGTAGGCCTGGAGGTCGTTGGGGAGATGCTCCGGCCAGGTCACCGCGTCGCTGAGCCCCTGGAACAGGTTGCCGATGCCGATGTTGTAGACGTACGCCATGAAGAACGGACCGCTACCGACCGACTCGCCGAGCTGAGTGGCGTACGGCGCGAGGCCGTCGAGAGCCTGCGAGATGTTGTCCTTGTTCCGCTGCAGGATGTCGACCACCGAGTTCAGCTTGTCGAGCGTCGGTTTCATCTGCTCCTCGTTGTCCTGGACCAGTCCCGTGAGCTGCCGGGACACCGCGGAGATGTTCACGATCAGCTGGCTGATCGCCGTACGGCGACGGTCGAGCTCGCCGAACAGCTGGTTCCCGTCGACGATCAGCGAGTTGATCTGCCCGCTGCGCTCGGCGAGGATTCCCGTCACGTTCTCGGCACGCGAGAGCAGCTGTCGCAGAGTCTCGTCCCGCGAATTGATGCTCTCCGACAAGCGGGACAGGCCGTCCAGTGCGGTGCGCAACTCGGGCGGTGTGTTCTCGAGAGCGCCGGACATCGCGTTCAACGCGTTGTTGACCTCGTCGGTGTCGAGTTCGGACACGGTGGTCGACAGATCGCCCAGCGCGTCGTTGAGAGAGTACGGAGAGTTGGTGCGCTCCAACGGAATCGTCGAGCCCACCGGCATCGTGTCGTACCCGAGCGGGGTGACGGCCAGAGACTTGCGCCCGAGGACGGTGTTCGTCTTGATGTTCGCTTCGGTGGCGTCGCCGAGGGCGACGCCGTCCTGGATCGTGAACGTGACGAGCACGTGTTGACCGTCGAGTTCGACCTCGGCGACCTTCCCGACGTCGACGCCTGCGAGCGTCACCGTGTCGCCGGTCATCAGCCCACCCGCGTCCTCGAAGTAGGCGGAGTACTGCGTTCCGCCCGAAAGGAATTGCAGCTGATCGTATTGCAGGGTGGCGATCACGATCATGCTCGCGATGGCGACACCGATGATTCCCACCTGTACGGGATTACGTTCGCGCTTCATGGCTACGGTGCACACCTCCCTGCCGTCTGACCGCCCGGCATGTTGAGGAGCAGATCCGATCCGTCCGGGCCGGAGAACTTGAACTTGACCGTGCAGACGTACATCTGGAAGAAGCTGCCGTACGTGCCGATGCGGATGAGCCTCCGGTAGGCGTCGGGCAGATTCTGGAGCACCCAGTCGAGGTCGTCCTCCCCCGCCTGGAGCTGAGTTGCAGTGCGGTTGGCCTCGGCGATCGTGCTCTGCAACGGCGGCCGCACACCTTCGAGCAGATTCGCGAGATCCCCCGTCGCCCCCGCGATGCGGGGAATGGCGTCACCGATCTGATCGCGGTCCTGGGAGAGCCCGCTGACCAACTGCTGCAACTGGTCGAGCGTCGACCGGAACTGGTCGCCGCGGTCGTTGATGGTGCCGAGGACCTGGTTGAGGTTCGTGATCACCTCGCCGATCAACTGGTCCCGGTCGGCCAGGGTGTTCGTGAACGAACTCGTGCTGCCGAGGAGTGAGACGAGCGTTCCGCCCTGCCCCTGGAACACCTGGACGAGGGCCTGCGACAGGTCGTTGACCTGCTGCGGGTCCAGTGCCCGCAGCAACGGTTTGAACCCACCCAGCAGGAGGTCGAGATCGAGTGCGGGAGAGGTGTTCTCGACGGGGATGGATCCACCGTCCGGCAGGGGTTCCACCGATCCGGCACCTTCGAGAAGTTCCATGTACCGGTCGCCGACGAGATTCTCGTACCGCACCGTGGCCTTGGTCCCGTCGAACAGCGAGTACTTGGTGTCGACGGTGAAATCGACGTCGGCAAGATTGTCGTCGTCGATGCTCACCTTCTCGACGGCGCCGACGGGAACGCCGGCGATGCGCACCTTGTCGCCGGGCTTGAGCCCGGACACGTCGGTGAACGTGGCGTGGTAGCCGTCGGAACTGCTGAACCGGTACTGGCTGAACACCAGGGCGAGTCCGGCGAAGATCACCGACATCACCGTCGCGAAGATCAGCAGTTTGACCGTGGTCGCTCGCACAGTCACTGCCCACCCTGCCCGGGGTACACACCCGCGAACAGCAGCTGGAACACCTTGGGCAGGTGCACCTGGACTTCCGTCGACGGCACGAACGGCACCGTTCCGGTGTCGGCCACGACGAAGTTCGCATGCTTGCTGAGATCAGGGTTGGGAAGACCGTGGCAGTTCGGCCCACCTGTCGCGTTCACTTTCGGCAGGTCCTTCGGATAGGTGTACGGCTCCTGCCCGTACATGAAGCTGGCGCTCAGCGCGATACCCGGCTGATTGCCGCCGATGAGCTGTTCGGCGAGGGGGATCACGTTGTTCAGGCCGACGATGAAGCAGGAGATCTCGGGCGAGTACTCGGCGAGCAGATCCGTCGTCGGGAGCAGCAGGTCGAGGGAGGAGTTCAGGTTCTGCTCGTTCTCGGTCAGCACGGTGTTCGCCGTGTCGGCCAGCCCCGTGACGTTGAGCAGCACGGCATCCAGGTTGTCCTGTTCGTCGACGACGGTGGCGCTGGTGGCCGTCGCGTTGTCGAGCACCCGCAGCAGATCCGGTGCGGTGTCGGCGTACACGTCGGTGACCTGCGCGGCCTTCGCCAGATCTTCCTGCAGCTGAGGCAGACTCGGATTCATCTTCGCCAGGTAGCTGTCGCTCTGCTCGAGCAGGGCGCCGAGTTCTTCGCCGCGTCCGCGCAGCGCCGAGGAGATGGCACCGAGCGTGGCGTTGAGCTTCTCCGGCTGCACCTGGGTCAGTACGTCGGACAGGTGCTGGAAGACCGTGTTGAACTCGACGGTGACGTTGTCGGAGGCGATGACCGCCCCCGGCTGGAGATGGGTGGACGCCGGGTTCTCCGGCATCACGAAGTTGACGTACTTGGCGCCGAACACGGTGGTGGACTTGATCTCCACGGTCGCGTTGGAGGGAATCAGCGACATCATGTCGGGATACATCGCCAGTTTCAGCTCGGCGCCGTCCGTCACGTGTTCGATGGAGCCGACGCGGCCGACCTCGACGCCGAGGAGCTTGACCTTGGCGTCGGGTTCCATCACCAGCCCGGAGCGATCCGACGTGACGGTGACGGGCGTGGACTCGCTGAAGGTTCCGTTGAACATGGCCAGTGACACACCGATGATCGCGAGAAGACTCACGACGAGGACGAGTGCCGCGAGCTTCTTCTTCCCACCCGAATCAGTCATCTACCGGCACTCCTATCCCGAAAGGTTGAAGTTGCCGGACCCGCCGTAGATGGCGAGCGAGATGAGCAGGGTGACGGTGACGACGGCGATCAGCGAGGAGCGCACCGCGTTGCCGACGGCCACACCGACGCCGACCGGACCGCCCGAGGCGTTGAAACCGTAGTAGGTGTGGATGAGCATGATCGCGATCGCCATGACGATGGCCTGCGCGAACGACCACAGGATGTCCGTGGGTATCAGGAACGTCGAGAAGTAGTGGTCGTACACGCCGGACGACTGGTCGTACAGCACCACCGTCGCGAACCGGCTGGCCATGAACGACGCGATCACCGCCAGGGCGTACAGCGGGATGATGGCGATCATCCCCGCCATCACACGTGTGCTGACCAGGTACGGGATCGACGGGATCGCCATCGTCTCCAGCGCGTCGATCTCCTCCGAGACGCGCATGGCGCCGAGCTGGGCGGTGGAGCCGGCGCCGATGGTGGCCGCCAGCCCGATGCCCGCGATGACCGGCGCCGCGATACGCACGTTGATGAAGGCCGCGAAGAAGCCGGTGAGGGCCTCGACGCCGATGTTGCCGAGCGAGCTGTAGCCCTGTACCGCGATGGTGCCGCCGGTGAACAGGGTCAGGAAGCCGACGATGACGACCGTTCCGCCGATTACCGCGAGCGCACCCGTGCCCATGCTGATCTCGGCGATGAGCCGCAGCGTCTCCTTCGGGTAGTGCATCAGGGCGCGGGGAGCCCATCCGATGGCACGCGCGAAGAACAGCGCCTGCTCACCGAGCCGGTCGATCGAGCGGGACGCCGACGCGAACCGTTTGCGAGTTCGGGGAAAGCGCCCGGCCGCCGCTAGTGCCATCTACTCCACCACCATGTCGATCACCCTGCCGTCAGCTTGATGCCGACGGCGGTGACGAGAACGTTGACCACGAACAGGGCCATGAACGAGAACACGACGGTCTGGTTGACGGCGTCACCGACGCTCTTCGCGCCACCCCTGACGTTCAGGCCGAGGTAGGCGGCGACGAGACCGGCGATCATGCCGAACAGACCGGCTTTGACTTCCGAGATCACGAGCTCCCCGAATCCGGTGAGCAGGGTGATGCCGTTGACGAACGCACCCGGGTTGACGTCCTGGATGTAGACCGAGAAGACGAAGCCGCCGAGGATGCCGATGGTGCAGACCAACCCGTTGAGCAGAAGCGCCACGACGGTCGACGCCAGCACTCGTGGCACGACCAGGCGGTGGATCGGATTGATGCCCAGTACCCGCATCGCGTCGATCTCTTCACGGATGGTGCGGGCGGAGAGGTCTGCGCAGATGGCGGTGGCCCCTGCACCCGCCACGATGAGCACGGTGACGATGGGACCGACCTGGGTCACGGTGCCGAGAGCGGCGCCGGCGCCACTGAGGTCGGCGGCGCCGATCTCACGGAGGAGGATGTTGATCGTGAAGCTCACCAGCACCGTGAACGGGATGGCCACCAGCACGGTGGGCACCATCGAGACCCGGGCGACGAACCACGCCTGGTCGACGAACTCGCGACGCTGGAAGGGCCTCGAAAAGACTGCCCTCAACGTTTCGCCCGACATCGAGAAGAACCCGCCGACCGCACGCAACGGCACCTCGAGGAGGTCTACCATCCGTCCTCCTCGTCCATGATCTCGCCCAGCACCGACTGTCAGTTCGAGCCCAGCCCCCCGACGGTCTGTGACTCAGGTCATATTAACTAGAACGTGTTCACCTGTCAAAGGTGGTCCCTCATCAGCATGAATCGTCCCACATTCAGCACGCCCCGAGGGCCGAATTCAACCGAAAAGCCGGGCGTGTCTCCGTCCGATCGGACTCGGCAATTCGCGCCGTGCGGAAATCCGAGTCGCGGACCTAAGATGTTATAGCACAAGCACTTTGAGCGAAGGTGACCGCGCTCCGACGAACTCCGGAATCGTTGCCGGCCCCAGTTCTCGACGACCGTGCACGGAGGTCGGCACCGGGAGCTTCCGGGCCGGATGGGCAGGCTCGATCGAACTGCTCGACGGCAGCAGAACTAGAACACGATCTAGTCATATCCGGCACACCTCTCGAACACCCCACCACGGTCACCCGACCCCCGTTCCGCCGCTCTTCAGTTGTCTTCAGTATCGCCCATCGCGGGCGCATTACCTGCGGAAACGATACGGAAACAACCTTCGTGTCGGCTCTTCGGCCCCGGAGACGCAGATCAGCCCAGTTCGCGTAGCGCCGCGGAGGCCGAGAACATGGCGGCAGGATCCCGATCCCCGAAGTAGTTCCCGAGTTCCGCCGCGAGCGCACCGGGTGTCCACCGACCGTCCACGGCGTCGAAGCGCCGCTCCACGACCGGTGCCGCCATCAATGCCACCATCGGGCCGTAGACGACGAAGACCTGACCGTTCACGGAGTCGGCGGCGGGCGATGCGAGGTAGGCGACCAGCGCGGCCACGTGCTCGGGCGACAACGGGTCGACCCCCTCGGCCGGCGCCTCTCCGAAGACGTTCTCCGTCATCGACGTGCGGGCGCGAGGGCAGATCGCGTTGGCTCGGACGCCGTACCGGGACAGCCCACGGGCCGCCGACAGCGTGAGCGCCGTGATTCCTGCTTTGGCGGCGCCGTAGTTCGCCTGCCCCTCGGGGCCGAGCAGTCCTGCCTCGGACGAGGTGTTGACGATGCGCCCGTACACCGGCGCACCAGCCTCCTTCGACTTGCCCCGCCAGTACGCCGCGGCTGCGCGGCACAGCAGGAAGTGGCCGCGCAGATGAACCTTCAGCACCAGGTCCCAGTCCTCGTCGGACATGTTGAACAGCATGCGATCCCGCGTGATGCCCGCATTGTTCACCAGGATGTCGAGGCTGCCGAGCCGGCTCTGCGCCGCCTCCATGATCGCGTCGGCGGTGGACCGTTCCCCGATGTCGCCGGCCACGAACTCGACCTTCGCGCCCAGGCCCCGGATCTCCTCGAGCGTGGCCTCCACGGCGTCGTTCGCAACCAGGTCGTTGACGACGACGGACGCACCCGCGCGGGCCAGTGCGATCGCCTCGTACTTCCCGAGGCCGGATCCGGCGCCGGTCACGACGGCGACCTTGCCGTCCACGTTCACATCGCGGTCAGCCACAGCATTCATGAACACGCTCTCCTGGTTCTGTGCACTCGCCGCAGGTCGCGAACCACGACACGGCGGTAGGTCGACGTCACTGTAGAACGTGTTCTCATTCCGGGCAACAATCCTCAGGGGTGCTCGGTGAGCGCGGCCCTCGGACACTGGGCGATCGCCGTACGCACGTCTTCCTCCCGGTCAGCGGGAGGAACGGCACTCGAAATGTGCAGCTGATCGTCGTCGTCGAGCTCGAAGATGTCGGGTGCGATCCCCACGCACACACCATTGGCCTCGCAACGGTCGAAATCGACTCTGACCTCCATGGCAACCCTCACTTCTCCTCGTCTCGTCACTCGCGGATCCGGGTGCCGCCGGGCTGCGGCGCACTCCGTTCCTGCGATAACACTAGAACCTGTTCCAGTCGTGTGCAATGATTCGTTCCACGACTGCGAGCACGCCTACCGGGCACGCTCCGGGGCCGGCCGGGGCCGACTCCGCGAATGCACCGCAGAGACTGGAACCTGTGCCAGATTTCAGCTGATTCCGCTCTCGGACTGGAGAGGTATTTCGATGCACATCACCTACACACCGCAGCAGCAGCAGCTGCGGGAAGAGCTGCGCGCGTACTTCGCGAAGCTGATGACGCCGGAGCGTCGAGAGGCACTGGCCGCCACCACCGGCGAATACGGCGAGGGCAACGTCTACCGCGACGTCGTCGCCCAGATGGGCAAGGACGGCTGGCTGACGCTCGGGTGGCCCAAGGAGTACGGCGGCCAGGAACGGTCGGCCATGGAGCAGCTGATCTTCACGGACGAGGCCGCCATCGCCGGCGCCCCGGTCCCCTTCCTCACCATCAACTCGGTGGCGCCGACGATCATGCACTTCGGCACCCCCGAGCAGAAGGCGTTCTTCCTGCCCAAGATCTCGGCCGGCGAACTCCACTTCTCCATCGGCTACTCCGAGCCCGAAGCGGGCACCGACCTCGCCAGCCTCCGGACCACCGCCGTCAAGGACGGCGACGACTACGTCATCAACGGCCAGAAGATGTGGACGAGCCTGATCGCGTACGCCGATTACGTGTGGTTGGCGTGCCGCACCGATCCCGAAGCCAAGAAGCACAAGGGCATCAGCATGCTGATCGTCCCGACCACCGCCGAAGGCTTCTCGTACACCCCCGTCCACACGATGGCGGGTCCGGACACGAGCGCCACCTACTACCAGGACGTGCGGGTTCCGTCGTCCGCGCTGGTCGGCCCCGAACACGGCGGCTGGGCACTGATCACCAATCAGCTCAACCACGAGCGCGTCGCCCTGACATCCGCCGGGCCGGTCCTCACCGCCCAGCGTGAAGTGCGCGAATGGGCGCAGAACACAAAGTTGCCGGACGGCCGCCGCGTCATCGACCAGGAATGGGTGCAGATCAATCTGGCCCGGGTCCACGCCAAAGCCGAGTACCTCAAGTTGATGAACTGGGAGATCGCCTCGTCCACCGACCACGCGCCGGGCCCGGAGGCGGCGTCCGCCAACAAGGTCTACGGCACGGAGTTCGCCACGGAGGCGTACCGGCTGCTGATGGAGATCCTCGGACCTTCGGCCACGCTGCGGCAGAACTCCCCCGGGGTCCTGCTGCGCGGGCGACTCGAACGGATGCACCGGTCGTCGCTGATCCTCACGTTCGGCGGCGGAACCAACGAGGTGCAGCGCGACATCATCGCCATGACCGCCCTCGGCCTGCCCCCAGCGAAGCGTTAGGACTACGACAATGGACTTCACCCCCACCGAGGCTCAGCAGGATCTGGCCGGGCTCACCCGAGGAATCGTCTCGGACCTCGTCACCAACGACCGGCTGCGCGAACTCGACAACGCGGAGGACCGCCTCGATCGCCGGCTGTGGTCCGCACTCGCGTCGTCCGGCGTCCTGAGCGCCGCGCTGCCGGAGTCGGTGGGCGGCGACGGATTCGGTGTCCTCGAGCAGTGCAGCATCCTCGTCGAACTGGGCCGCGCCGTCGCGCCGGTGCCCTATCTGTCGTCGATCGTGATGGCGGCAGGGGCCATCGCGAAGTTCGGAACCGAACGGCAGCGTTCCGACTGGGGCACTCCGGCAGCGAGTGGAGAGAAGATCCTCACCGCCGCCCTCGACGAGGAACTCAACGACACTCCGGGTGCGCCCGTCACCCGTGCCGAACGCGGCGCGGGCGGCTGGACCCTCGACGGCACCAAGATCGTGGTCGACGCGGCGCCGTCCGCCGACCTCTTCCTGGTCCCGGCAACGACCCCGGACGGTGTGGCCGTCTTCCTCGTCCGCCCCGACGACGCCGGAGTGACCGTCACCCGCCAGCAGACCGTCGACCTGGCCAGCACCGGAGAGGTGACCCTCCACGGAGTGTCGCTGACCGAGGACCGCGTGCTCGGTGCCCTCGACCAGGGCGGCGAAATCGTGGACTGGCTCGTCGAGCGCGGCTCGCTCGGCGCCTGCGCGTACCAGTACGGCGTCCTCGACGAAGCCCTGAAACTCACTGCGGCCTACGCCCGCGAGCGGGTGCAGTTCGGTCGGCCCATCGGCAGTTTCCAGGCCGTGGCCCAGCGACTCGCCGACGGCTACATCGACGTGAAGGGCGTCCGGCTCACGCTGTGGCAGGCGGCGTGGCGGCTCAGCGAAGGCCTGCCCAGCGAGGGCGACATCCAGACCGCCAACTTCTGGGCGTCCGACGCCGGACACCGGGTGGCCCATACCCTCGTCCACGTCCACGGTGGCGTCGGACTCGACGAGGACCACCCCGTGCACCGGTACTTCCTCGCCGCCAAGGCACTCGAGTTCCGGCTCGGCTCGGCCACGCAGCAGCTGCGGATCCTCGGCGCCGAACTGGCCACCGTCCCGGCATGACCGCCACGCTCGCGCGCACGGTATCGGACCTGCTCCTGGGCGTCGCAGAATCCGACGCCCAGGGCCTGTACTTCGAGGACCGGTTCCTGTCGTGGTCCGAACACGTGCGGGCGAGCCTGCGGCGCGCCGCGATCCTCGAAGATCTGCTCGATGCACGGCGTCCCCGGCACTTCGGTGTCCTGATGGACAACGTCCCCGAGTTCTCGCTCCTCGCCGGGGCGGCCGCGCTGTCCGGCGCCGTGCTCGTGGGGCTCAACACCACTCGACGCGGGGCGGCGCTGGCCCGCGACATCGCGCTGGCCGACTGCCAGGTGGTCTTCACCGACTCCGGGCAGTCCGCGCTGCTGGACGGTCTCGACCCTCGCGTTCCCGTCGTCGACGTGGATTCACCGGCATGGTCCGCGCTGCTCGCCGAGGAGCGCCCCGAATTCACACCCAGGCCGGCCGCAGCCGACGACCTGTTCATGCTCATCTTCACGTCGGGCACGAGCGGCGATCCGAAGGCGGTGCGCTGCACCCACGCGAAGATCACCGGACCCGGAATCATGCTCGCCGAACGCTTCGGGCTGACCCCGGACGACGTCGTCTACATGTCGATGCCCATGTTCCATTCCAACGCCATGATGGCGGCATGGTCCGTGGCGCTCGCGGGACACAGCTCGATTGCGCTGCGGCGCAAGTTCTCCGCGTCGAGTTTCCTGTCCGATGTGCGGAAGTTCGGCGTCACGTACGCCAACTACGTCGGAAAGCCGCTGTCGTATGTGCTGGCGACCCCCGAGATGCCCGACGACGCCGACAACACGTTGAGGGTGATGTACGGCAACGAGGGGTCCGCGCCCGCGGTCGCAGCCTTCGCGCGCCGCTTCGGCACCGCGGTGGTCGACGGATTCGGCTCCACCGAGGGCGGCGTCGCCATCTCCACCAGCCCCGGGACGCCGGCAGGCTCCCTGGGCAAGCTCCCCGAGGGCATCGCGATCCTCGACCCCGAGACCGGCGATCCCTGTCCCCCGGCCGAATTCGATTCCGCCGGCCGGGTGCTCAATGCCGAGGCCGCGACCGGTGAACTCGTCAACGTCGCGGGGTCGGGTGCGTTCGCGGGCTACTACAACAATCCCGAGGCCGACGCCGAGCGGATCCGCGACGGCAAGTACTGGAGCGGCGACCTCGCATACCGGGACGCCGACGGGTTCGTGTACTTCGCGGGGCGCAGTTCCGGATGGTTGCGCGTCGACGGCGAGAACATCGGTTCGGCGCCCATCGAACGCATCCTGATGCGGTACGACGGCTTCGCCCAGGTGTCGGTGTACGCGGTGCCCGATCCCGAAACCGGGGATCGGGTGATGGCGGCCGTCGTCCCGACGCGTGACTTCGATCCCGCGGCCTTCACGAGCTTCCTCGACGCGCAGTCCGATCTGGGTCCGAAGCAGCGCCCGAGCCTGATCCGGGTGTGTGCCGAGTTCCCGCGGACCGCCACGTTCAAGGTCCTCACCCGCGTGTTGAGCGCCGAGGCCGCCAATTGCACCGATCCGGTGTGGGTCCGCGGCGGAACCGGCTACTCCCGCAGGTGAGTGGCAAAGTGTGCTGACGCATACTTTGCCACTCACATCGGCTACCGGAAGCTGTCGAGGCGGGACACCGCCGAGTCGAAGCCCTTGACGAGTTCGTCCATCACCTCGGCCACCGGACGGATCTCGTTCATCCGGCCGACGATCTGTCCCACCGGCATCGCGACGACATCCGGGTTCTCCGACGCGGCGATCCGCTGATGCGCCTCGCTGACCAGCAGATTCTGCAACGGCATCGGTAGCGGTGCCGGCGCGTCCGGCTTCGACCAGGCGTCGGTCCACTTGGTCTTGAGCAGGCGCGCGGGCTTGCCCGAGTAGATCCGGGACCGCACCGTGTCGGCGGACGTCGCACCGAGCAGGGCGCGCTGGATCGCGGACGGCCCCTCGGACGACGCGCTGCCGAGTTTGTACTCGGAGGTGGTGAGCCAGTACGACCCCATCCACACCCCCGCCGCCCCCAGCGAC
>Ga0247825_10001008_pt1 | contig 18319 bp, 18 predicted proteins | sample 13C_Vanillin_Day_FD_194413 | JGI IMG/M metagenome (GOLD analysis project Ga0247825, IMG submission 194413) | Soil microbial communities from agricultural site in Penn Yan, New York, United States - 13C_Vanillin_Day48 | ecosystem: Environmental > Terrestrial > Soil > Agricultural land | place... | reverse complement strand
ACGCTCGCGAGCGTGCCCAGGGGATGCACGGTGTCGACATGGCTCAGCACCAATATGCCGGGCTCGTTGCGCTCGGGGTTGCAGCGCACGCGCAGCATGTCGCCGAAGCGATCGTCGATCGCAAACCGCTCGATCGCCGCCCCGGTGCCCGCAAACCAGCCGACGATGACATCGAGCACACGGTTGACGCCGGCCACATCGCTGGTCGGGCTCTCGATCGCCGAGATGGCCTCGATGTCGGCGAGGATGGCATCGCTGTCGATGCGGCAGTCGAGAAACGCGGCCATTCTCCACCTCCCGAGCCTCTGCACCCCGCGGAAGCGGCGGGCGGCAGCAAAATCCCGCGGATCGATTGCATAGGCGAAAATTCCGTGCAAGCGTCTGGCCGAAACTCGCAATTGCTCAGGGGACGATCATGGTGGCGATGCGGATTGTCATTCTCGCCTTCACCCTCGGCCTGCTCGCCGCCGGGGCCAAGGCGCAGGATCTCAGGATCGGGCTCGCGGCCGAGCCCTCCGCCATGGACCCGCACTACCACAACCTCGCCCCCAACAACTCGATCCTCTCCCACGTGTTCGAGCGCCTGATCGAGCCCGACGAGAAGCAGCGCCTGACCCCCGGCCTCGCCGAGAGCTGGAAGCCGATCGACGATGCCGTGTGGGAGTTCAAGCTGCGCAAGGGCGTCACCTGGCACGACGGCAGCCCGTTCACGGCCGACGACGTGGTGTTCACCTTCGAGCGCGCGCCCAAGGTGCCCAACAGCCCCTCGAGCTTCGCCGCCGCCGTCAAGGGCAAGACCGTCAAGAAGATCGACGACCACACCGTGCACATCTCCGCGGGCTCCGTGGCGCCGACGCTCCCCAACGAGCTCTCGAGCCTGATGATCGTGTCGAAGAAGCACGGCGAGGGCGCCGCCACCCAGGACTACAACTCCGGCAAGGCCGCCATCGGCACCGGCCCGTTCAAGCTCGTGAAGTTCACGCCGGGAGACCGCATCGAGTTTGCCCGTAACGATGCCTACTGGGGCCAGAAGTCCAAGTGGGCGAAACTGACCTTCCGGCCGATCCAAGCGGCACCGGCCCGCGTCGCCGCCCTGCTCGCGGGCGATCTCGACATGATCGAGGACACCCCGACCGCCGACATCGAGCGGCTCAAGAAGGACCCCAAGATCGAGATCAGCCAGACCGCCTCCAACCGGCTCGTGTACTTCTTCATCGATCACGCCCGCGACGTCACGCCCTTCGCCAAGGGCAAGGACGGCGCCGAGATCAAGAACCCGTTCAAGGACAAGCGCGTGCGACAGGCCATGAGCAAAGCCATCAACCGCGACGCCATCGTCTCGCGCGTGATGGAGGGCGTGGCGATACCCGCGGGCCAGCTCCTGCCCGACGGCTACTTCGGCGTCTCCCCCAAGCTCAAGCCCGTCGCCTACGATCCCGACGGCGCCAAGAAGCTGCTCGCCGACGCCGGCCTCGCCGGCGGCTTCAAGCTGACGCTGCACACGCCGAACGGCCGCTACACCAACGACGTCAAGATCGCGGAAGCCGTGGCGCAGATGCTGACCCGCGTCGGCATCGAGACCTCGCTCGAGGCGCTGCCGCCCGCGGTGTTCTTCACGCGTGCCTCGCAAGGCGGGCCGAACAACTCGCCGGAGTTCAGCTTCATTCTGGTCGGCTGGGCGACGCCGACGGGCGAGAACTCCGGCTCGCTGGTGCCGCTCGCCAACACCTTGGACCGGTCGAAGGGCACCGGCACCGCCAACCGCGGCCGCTACTCCAATCCCGACGTCGACCGCCTGTCCGCCGAGGCGCTCAAGATCAACGATGATGCCAAGCGCGCCGCGCTGCTGGCGCAGGCGACGGAGATCGCCATCGAGGATGTCGCGCTGCTGCCCTCGCACTACCAGGTCAACACCTGGGCCCTGCGCAAGGGGCTCAAGTACAAGGCGCGCTCCGACGAGTACACCTTGGCGACGCATGTCTCGGGGCAATGAAGCGGTCATACCGGGGCTTGTCCCCGGTATCCAGCCAACCGCATACGCTGGAGCGTGCGGCCAGATGGATCCCGGCGACGAGCGCCGGGATGACATAGCCGGCGAGACGACATGACGGCCTACATCCTGCGGCGGCTGATGCAGACGGCGGTGCTGGTGGCCGTCATGTCCGTCATCGTCTTCTTCGGCATCCACATCGTCGGCGACCCGATCTGGCTGCTCGTCAATCCGCAGATGGACCAGAAGGACATCGAGGCGGCGGTCAGGGCGCTCGGCCTCGACCGGCCGATCTGGGAGCAGTATTTCCACTTCGTGAGCGGCGCACTGCGCGGCGATCTCGGCCGCTCCTTCATCTTCGGCGAGCCGGCGCTCACCGTCATCCTCCAGCGCATGCCCGCCACCCTCGAGCTCGCCTTCACGGCCCTGGTGATGGCGATCGCCGCCGGCATCCCGCTCGGCCTCTACGCCGGACTCAAGCCCGACAGCTGGGTGTCCAAGACGATCATGGCGGGCTCCATCGTCGGCTTCAGCCTGCCGACCTTCTGGGTCGGGCTCATGCTCATCATGGTGTTTGCGGTCATGCTGGGCTGGCTGCCCTCCACCGGGCGCGGCGCCACCGCCACCTATCTCGGCATCACCTCCAGCCTCTTCACGCTCGACGGCCTGCGCCACATCCTGCTGCCGGCGTTCAACCTGGCGCTGCTCAAGTTCTCCCTGGTCATCCGCCTGACGCGCGCCGGCGCACGCGAGGCCCTGCAGCAGGACTACATCAAGTTCGCCCGCGCCAAGGGGCTCTCGCCCCGACGCATCGTCGGCGTGCATCTGCTCAAGAACATCCTGATCCCCGTGGCGACCGTCGTCGGCCTCGAGTTCGGCAACCTCGTGGCCTTCTCCGTCGTCACCGAGACCATCTTCGCCTGGCCCGGCATGGGCAAGCTCCTGATCAACGCCATCCAGAGTCTCGACCGGCCCGTGATCGTCGCCCACCTCATCATCATCGTGCTGCTGTTCGTGCTCATCAACTTCCTGGTCGACGTCCTCTACACCGTGCTCGACCCGCGCGTGCGCATCGGAGCCAAGGCCGCATGAGCGTCGTCGGCACCCACGGCGAAGCCGAGATCGAGCGGCCACCAACAGGAACGGCCGCGGCGCCCGAGACGCCGCTGCGGCGGCTCATGGCCGACTACTTCGAGAGCCGGTTCGCCACCGCTGCCTTCGTGCTGCTGGTCACCATCATCGCTCTCGCCCTGCTGGCTCCGCTGATCGTGCCGCAGAACCCCTACAATCTGGCCGAGGTCGACGTGCTCGACAGCCGCCTGCCGCCCGGAACCAAGGGCATGGCCGGCTACACCTACTGGCTCGGTACCGACGGCGCCGGACGCGACCTCGTCAGTGCCATGCTCTACGGCCTGCGCATCTCGCTCGCGGTGGGCGTCGTCTCCTGCCTGATCGCCACCGTCATCGGCGCCGCCGTCGGGCTCATCGCCGCCTACGTGGGCGGCCGCACCGAGAGCCTGCTGATGCGGCTCGTCGACCTGCAGCTCTCCTTCCCCGCCATCCTCATCGCCCTGATCCTGATCGCCATCCTTGGCAAGGGCGTCGACAAGATCATCATCGCGCTGGTGACGGTGCAGTGGGCCTACTATGCGCGCACCGTGCGCGGCACGGCGCTCGCCGAGATGAGCAAGGACTACGTGGAGGCGGCCCGCTGCTTGGGGCTAAGCCATGCCCGCATCCTCTTCAGGCAGATCCTGCCCAATGTGCTGCCGCCTCTGATCGTGGTGGCGACCGTGCAGGCCGCCCACGCCATCGCGCTCGAGGCCACGCTCTCCTTCCTGGGCGTTGGCCTCCCGCGCACCGAGCCCTCCCTCGGCCTGCTGATCTCCAACGGCTTCGAGTACATGCTGTCGGGCAAGTACTGGATCAGCTTCTTCCCCGGCGTCGTGCTGCTTGCCACCATCATGGCCATCAACCTGGTCGGCGACCAGCTGCGCGACGTGCTCAACCCCAGGCTCAAGCGATGACGGCCGCAGTCGAGGCGGAGGTGGTGAATCGCGCCCCGACCCTCGAGGTTGTCGATCTGAAGACCCATTTCTTCACCAAGGCGGGTGTGGTGCGCGCCGTCGACGGCGTCAGCCTGCGCGTCGCGCCCGGCGAGGTGCTTGGCCTCGTCGGAGAGTCCGGCTGCGGCAAATCGGTGACCGGCTACTCGATCCTCGGCCTCATCGATCCGCCGGGCCGCATCGTCTCGGGGCGCATCGCCTTCGCCGGACGGGACCTGGTGCGCCTGCCCGAGGACGAGCTGCGCGCCCTGCGCGGCAGCCGCATCGCCATGATCTTCCAGGACCCGATGATGACGCTCAACCCCGTGTTGCGCGTCGACACGCAGATGGTGGAGGCGATCCTGGCGCACCGCCGCATGCCCCACGGCGAGGCCTGGGCGCTCGCCCGCGACGCGCTTGCCCAGGTCGGCATCCCGAGCCCAGAGCGCCGGCTCAAATCCTACCCGCACGAACTCTCCGGCGGCATGCGCCAGCGCGTGGCCATCGCCACCGCCTTCATCAACAAGCCCGACCTCGTCATCGCCGACGAGCCCACCACCGCCCTCGACGTCACCATCCAGGCGCAGATCCTGCACGAGGCCCAGGAGCTCTGCCGCAGGACCGGCACGGCCATGATCTGGATCAGCCACGATCTCGCCGTCGTCAGCTCGCTCGCCGACCGCATCGCCGTGATGTACGCGGGCGTCATCGTAGAGGAGGGACGTGCCAGCGATGTCATCGGCGCGCCGCTGCATCCCTACACCAGAGGCCTGCTCGGCTCCGTGCCGTCCGCCAACGCACGCGGCACACGCCTCGCCCAGATCCCCGGCATGACGCCCTCGCTGATCAACCTGGCCCCCGGCTGCCGCTTCCGCGCCCGCTGTCCGCGGGCCGACGCCGAGTGCACGAGCGAGCCCGCCATCTCCGAGCCGCTTGCCCATCGCCAGGTCAGATGCTGGCGGCCGCACCTCGAAGGGGCGATGCCGTGACCGCCGCTGCGAGAGCGCCCATCATCGAGGCGCGTGGCCTCACGAAGCGGTTCCTCAAGGCCCCCGACCTCGCCGAGCGCGCCTCGGCATGGCTCGGCGGCAAGGCCGGCGGCGAGGTCGTGCGGGCCGTCGACGGCGTCAGCCTGACGATCGGCAAGGGCGAGGTGGTCGGTCTCGCCGGTGAATCGGGCTGCGGCAAATCGACTCTCGGCCGCATGATCGCCGGCCTGCTCGAGCCCAGCGAAGGCGTGCTGCTCTACAAGGGCCAGGATCGCGCCACGCTGACAGGCTCGCAGGCGAAAGCCGCGCGCCTCGCCGTGCAGATGATCTTCCAGGACCCCTATTCGTCCCTCAACCCCCGCCTGCGCGTGGAGGCGGCCGTCGGCGAGGCGCCGCTCGTGCATGGCCTCGTGTCGCGTGCCGACGTCGCCCGCTACGTCGCCGACATCCTGAAGCGCGTCGGCCTCGACCCCGAGCTGCGGCGCCGCTTCCCCCATCAGTTCTCGGGCGGCCAGCGCAGCCGCATCGGCATCGCCCGCGCGCTCGCCGTCAAACCGGAGTTCCTCGTCTGCGACGAGGCCATCGCCGCGCTCGACGTCTCCATCCAGGCGCAGATCATCAACCTCTTTCTCGACCTGCGCGAGGCCTACGACCTCACCTACCTTTTCATCAGCCACGACCTCGGCGTCGTGCAGCACATCTGCGACCGCATCCTCATCATGTATCTGGGCCGCATCGTCGAGGCGGCCCCGACTCGCGCGCTGTTCGAGTCCCCCAACCACCCCTACACCCGGGCGTTGCTGGCGGAGGTGCCGCGCATCTCGCTCACCAAGCGCACCTTCCATCCGATCAAGGGCGAGATCCCCTCGCCGCTGGATCCTCCCCCCGGCTGCCACTTCCATCCCCGCTGCCAGCACGCCATGCCGCGCTGCCGCACCGAGGCGCCCGCACTCAGGACGATCGCGCCCGGTCGCACCTCCGCCTGCCATCTCAACGACGCCTGACCATCGGTCGGCTGATCCGCCGTGCACACGCAAGCCTCACGCAAGCTTCGTGGCGGATTGAACGTTTTCGTTAACCGGGCGTTTGCCGTTTGGAGGCATCAATGATGGCGGGGGACCTGAGGGCAGTCGTTATGAAGCGCGTGTTACCGCTGTCGTTTGCGTTCGTTGTCTTCCACATCATTTTCATAGGCGCCACGATGGTGGTCGTCGCACTCAACTGACCTCACACTTCGGGCGCCGGCAAGCGACGCGCAGCGGCCAAGCTCGCGCTTCAGCTCTTGCGCCCGTAGTTGAGCAGGCCCGGCTGCCCCTTGGGCGGACGGGCGCGGATCGCGGCTTCGTTGGGCTCCGTGCCCCAGCCCGGCCGATCCGGCATCACCAGATGGCCGTTCTCGTAAACCGGCGGATGCGACACCAGCTCGTCATCCCAGGCGAGGCGATCGATGTCGGTCTCCATGATGCGCAGGTTCGGCACGGCGGCGGCGAAGTGCGCATTCATCATCGTGCACAGGTGCCCGTAGAAGTTGTGAGGGGCAACGTTCACCTCGTGCGCCTCAGCGAGGCTCGCGATCTTCATCGACTGCCACACCCCGTTCCAGGGCGTATCGATGATGGCAACGTCCATGGCCTGCTCGCGGAAATACGGCAGGAACTCGCGCAGGCCCAGCAGCGTCTCGCAGGACGAGATCGGGTGCGGGCTCTGGCGGCGGATGTAGCCCAGCGCCTCGGGATTGTAGGTGTCGATCTCGATCCAGAACATGTCGAGGTCGGCGATCGCGCGAAGTATCTTCAGGTAGCCTTCCGTCTTCGCATTGAAGTTGAGGTCGAGCAGGATATCGACGTCGGGCCCCGCGCCCTCGCGGATGGCTTCCAGGTGCATGCGCAGATTGCGCAGCACGTTTCGGTCGACGTTGATCTCGGGATAGAACGGGGCGCCGAACCCGGGACGCCAGCCCTTGGGGTTCTTTGCCCCCGCTTCGTAGAGGAAGATGTTGGTCTTGAGCGCTGAGAACTTCTTCTCGCGCACCTCGCGGCCGATCGCCTTGACGCCGTCGAGGTCGGTGATGGCGGGCTTGTACCAGGTGGGGTGATTGATACGCCACGTGGCGCAGTGCGACCAGTACACGCGGATGCGGTCGCGCACCTTGCCGCCGAGCAGCTGGTAGACCGGCACGCCAAGCGCCTTGGCCTTGACATCGAGCAGCGCGTTCTCGATGGCGCCCATCGCCTGCGAGACGACGCCGCCGGTGCCTGGCCGCGTCGCCGCGTAGAGCTCGGCATAGATGCGTTCGTGATCGCCCGCGGACTGCCCGACGACACGCGGCGCCAGCCGCTCGATCACCGCCCCCACGCCCGGCGAGCCGAACCCCTCGTCGAACTCGCTCCAGCCGACGATGCCGTCCTCGGTGACCAGCTTGACGAAATGATAGTTCCGCCACCCCGCGTCGCAGGCCAGCGTCTCGATCGATTTGACCTTCATGCGCTTTCCTCCCGTCTTTGGGCGCAGACTACCACGGCATCGCCGCCGCGCGAGGAGCAGACGTCATGCCCGCCGAGCGCAGCGCAGAGCGGGCATCCAACCAAGAGGTGAGATGGTGAGGTCGTGAGATAGTGAGGTGGCGGCTTTGCCGTGTGCTGAGGCCGGAGTTCCATCCGAGAGAACGTGCTCCGACCCAAATCTCACCATCTCACCACTCACCATCTCACCATCTCACCAGCACAAATCTCCTCGCAGGCCTGAGCCTCGAGGGTTTGGAGAGAGAGGGAGCTGGGCGCACATGCCTGGCTCGGGGTATTCCGGGGGCAGTCTGGCACCTGCGCCCAGCACCGCCTCGAGGCTCCAGCGAACGGCTCCGGCGAGTGACCCAACCGGCCTCGGATACACTGGGTCCCGACTGCGGCCGGGCCCTCGTTGCGGCCCCCGCCTCGCGCCGTCGAGACGCCTCGCGATGGCGCCCCTCGTTGAGCCGGGGTGCCAGCAGTATGACTCGACTTTGGAGACCGGGGATAAGTCCGGGTGCGGTTAACTCACCGACGCCGCGCGCGACGCCCCTCCCCCTCGAGGGGGGAGGGCGATGCGTCCGCGGCTTGGATCGGCCATCGCCGACCGCGCCGCACGCTCAACTGCCGATCCAAGTCGCTGGACGCATCGGGTGGGGGTGATACACCGAGCACTCCACAGACACCCCCACCGAGACGCGCCGAACGAGTTAGCGCCTCTCGTCGTCGCGTGCATCTTGGGTATTGGGCAAGACGGCGCTAACTCGTGGCGCGTCTTCCTCCCCCCTCCAGGGGGAGGGGAAGGCCAACCTACTCGGCCGCCTCGGCGCGGCGGCCCTCGAGCGGCAGGCCGAGCTCCGCCCACAGCTCCGACAACGCCGCCACCAGCCGATCGATGTCGGCGTCGGAGTGCTGCGGCGTCGGCGTCAGGCGCAGCCGCTCGATGCCGCGCGGGACGGTGGGATAGTTGATCGGCTGCACGTAGATGGCGAAGCGATCGAGCAGCGCGTCGGTGATGCGCTTGGTCAGCACCGGATCGCCGACCAGCACCGGCACGATGTGGCTCGGATTGTCCATCACCGGCAGCCCGGCCGCCGCCAGCCTCGCCTTCAGAAGTCGTGCCCGCTCCTGGTGGCGCTCGCGCTCGGCGTCGCTCGCCTTCAGATGGCGGATGCTCGCCACCGCGCCCGCGGCAATGGCCGGCGCCAGCGACGTCGTGAAGATGAAGCCCGGCGCGTACGAGCGGATGGCATCGCAGATGTCGGCCTTGGCGGCGATGTAACCGCCCATGATGCCGAAGCCCTTGGCCAGCGTGCCGTTGATGATGTCGACCCGGTGCATGACGCGGTCGCGCTCGGCGAGCCCGCCGCCGTGGGGCCCATAGAGACCGACGGCATGCACCTCGTCGAGGTAGGTCAGCGCGCCATGCTTCTCCGCGAGGTCGCAGATGGCCCCGATCGGTGCCATGCGGCCATCCATGGAGTAGACCGACTCGAAGGCGATGACCTTCGCCCGGCCCGGGTCCACCGCGCTCAGCTTGGCCTCGAGGTCGGCGAGGTCGTTGTTGCGCCAGATCACCTTGGGCCCGCCGCCGTTGCGGATGCCGGCGATCATGGAGGCGTGGTTCTTCTCGTCGGAGAAGATGATCGAGCCGGGGAGCAGCTTCTGCAGCGTGGCAAGCGTGGTGTCGTTGGCGACGTAGGCCGAGGTGAACAGCAGCGCCGCCTCCTTGCCGTGCAGGTCGGCAAGCTCGGCCTCGAGGTCGATGTGGTAGTGCGTGGTGCCGGAGATGTTGCGCGTCCCGCCCGAGCCCGCGCCCGCCGCGTCGAGCGCCTCGTGCATGGCCGCCAGCACGACCGGATGCTGGCCCATGCCCAGGTAGTCGTTGGAGCACCACACCGTGATCGGCCGCATGCCGCCTCCCGCATGGTGCCGCGCCGCCGGAAACCGGCCGCGGTCGCGCTGGATGTCCGCGAACACGCGGTAACGCCCCTCGTCCCGCAACGCCTGCAGCGCCTTGGCGAATGCCCGTCCGTAATCCATGAGATCAGAACCCCATGCGCCCGAAATACAGCCAGTGACCGCCCCGGGCCGCCTGCCGCCGCTACCCTAGAGCCATTCTAGACGAGCAGCGTGGCCTTGGAAGCCCCCGCGCTTTGTCGCACAGGGGCGGTTCACCCAATGTTGACTACGATCAATCGTGCCGGCGTGGATCAACCGAACGATGTAGCCGCCACAAACGATCCCGTGATCGGCGCGCGACTACTTCCCGGTCGCGAGGACGCGCACGCGCGGCTCGATCCGCGTCCATTCGGACGCCCGCGCCAGCCGCAAATCGTAGTCGGCCTGTAAATTTAGCCACATCTCCGGTGTCGTGCCGAAAAACTTTCCCAGCCGCAGCGCCACCGCCGCCGTAATCGCCGACCGGCCGTGCACGATGTCGTTGATGCGAGCCGGGCTGATGTCGATGTCACGGGCCAAGCGGTTCTGGCTGATCCCGTGCGGCACCATGAACTCCTCCAGCAAAATCTCGCCGGGCGGAATCGGGTCCAATATCTTGGGGCTCTTGGCCATCGGCTTCATTCCTGCTCAGTGATAGTCGACGATCTCGACATCCTCTGCTCCACCGTCCCGCCAGACGAAACACACCCTCCACTGGCTGTTAATGCGGATCGAGTGCTGCCCGAGGCGATCCCCCCTGAGCGCCTCGAGGCGGTTTCCCGGCGGCGATCGAAGATCACCGAGCGCTCCTGCCGTGTGCAACAGCAGCAGCTTGCGCCGCGCCTGTCGCTCTATGGCACGAAACCGGGCAACATCTTGGTTCGCAAACAGACGCGCCGTGGCAGCGTCCTTGAAGGACCGGATCACCTGCCCTCCTTGTCCCAAACCTTTATTCCGTCAAGCGGAATACCTCAAGCGGAATAGCTTCTCGCCCATCAATACGCCGCCGCGAACGCGCCGATGCCGTCCTTGAGGTAGAGGTCGCGGCGGAACTGCACCACGCCGTCCTCCGTCGCCCAGGCCGTGATGTAGACAAAATAGAGCGGCACCGGCTTCTTTAGCTTCACATCGCGGCGCTCGCCGGAATCCTTGATGGCCTTGACGTGCTCGGGCCGCCAGCCCTGCTCGGCCAGCACCCAGGTTGCGAGCTGGTCGATTCCGTGCACGCGCACACAGCCCGAGCTCGCCGCGCGGAAGTTGCGCCCGAAGATCGACTGCGAGGGCGTGTCGTGCATGTAGACGGAGTGCGAGTTGTTGAAGTTGACCTTGACGAAGCCGAGCGGATTGTCGGGCCCCGGCTGCTGGCGATAGGTGAGCCCCTTCGCGGACGCCGCGCTCCAGTTGACCTTGTCGGGGTCGAGCTTCTTGCCGTCGCCCGCGTAGGCGTCGATGTGAAACTTGGTGAGCACGCTCTGGCCGCGCCGCGCCATCTCCTGGCCCTTGGGGATCAGGTCCTTCTCGATCACCGTCGGCGGCAGGTGCCACACCGCGTTGAAGTTGAGCTCGTGGATCGTCGAGTTGAGGATCGGCGTCGGCCTGTCGGGCTTGCCGACGACGCCCGCGTGCCGCGAGACGATGCGATCGCCCTCGACGATCTCGATCTGCGCCGCCGGGATGTTGACGACGATATACCTCTTCGACTTGGGCGCCCCGTTCAGTCGCTCGAGGTTCGTCTTGAGCTGCTTGAGCCGCGCCGCAGCCGGCACGTTGAGCGCCACGATGGTGCGCTTGTCGACGATGCCCGTCGGCGCCAGCCCGTTGGAGGCCTGATAGCGCTTCACCGCCTTCTCGACGTAGAAGTCGAAGCTCTGCGAGCCGCCGGTCTCGCGCAGGTCACCCGACAGGATCAGGCGCTGGCGCAGCAGGGCGACGGCGGGATGCGACATGCCCGACTGCAGGTGGACCTCGGGGATCGGCTGCCAGCCGCCGCCGGCCGCGATCTCGGTGTAGCGCTTGATGGCCGCCTTCATGGCGCCGAGGTTGGCGGGGCTGAGCGTCGGATAGCCCTTGGGCGGCGTCGCCTCCCATTCCTTGATGAACTCGCGATCGGTCGCATCCCCCTGCGAGCCGTAGGCGGCGCCCGGGAACCTCGGCCAGCTGCTGCTGTCGGCGGCCACGGCAGCGCCGGCGGCGAGCATGGATGTGAGCAGCCCGACGGCGACCGCCCCTGCCTGCCCTCCCGTGCGCATCGTCCGCCCTGCCTCGCTGGCCTCGATCCCAGCGTGGGGCATTCCCAGCCCCTTGAGAAGGCGGAAAACTTGCCCTCCTCCGGAGATCGGCGCGAGTGGTGCGGCCTGGACACGTCGTAGGGCGCAATAAGGCGATAGCCGCATTGCGCCGACCAAAGCGGCGCAATGCGCTGCGCTTATTGCGCCCTACTGCGCCGCGTCGAGCACAAGTTGCATCTCCGCCAGGCGCGCGTAGAGCCCGCCCTGGCGCAGGAGGTCGGCGTGGCGCCCCTCCTCGACGATACGCCCCTGGTCCATCACCAGGATGCGGCTCGCGCGCTGCACGGTGGCGAGCCGATGCGCGATCACCAGCGTGGTGCGGTCCTTCGTGATCCGCTGCAGGGCCGCCTGCACCGCCCGCTCGCTCTCGGCATCGAGCGCGCTGGTCGCCTCGTCGAGCAGCAGGATCGGCGCGTCGCGCAGGATGGCGCGGGCGAGCGCGATGCGCTGGCGCTGGCCCCCCGACAGGCTGATCCCGCGCTCCCCGAGCCGTGTTGCATAGCCCTGCGGGAGCGCTGCGATGAAGCCCGCCGCCTGGGCCGCCTCCGCCGCGCGCTCCACGTCGACGTCGCTGGCCTCGGGGCGGCCGTAGCGGATGTTCTCGGCCACCGTCTCGTCGAACAGGGCCACGTCCTGCGGCACCAGCGCGATGCGCGCCCTGAGCGCCGCCGGGTCGACATCGGCGACCGCAATGCCGTCGACGGCGACGACGCCCGACTGCACATCGTAGAAGCGCAGGATCAGATTGAAGATCGTGCTCTTGCCCGCCCCCGACGGGCCGACGATGGCAACCGTCTCGCCGGGCTCCACCTCGAAGCTCGCCCCGTTGAGCGCCGAAACTCCGGGCCGCGAGGGATACACGAAATGCACGTTGCGGAAGGCGATCCGACCCTGCGGCGGCTCCGGCAATCGCAAGGGCCGCTCGGGCGCCCGGATCTCGGGCCGCGCCGCCAGCAGCTCCATCAGCCGATCGGCGGCGCCGGCCGCCTGCGCCAGCTCGCCCCACACTTCCGACAGCTCGGCGATGGCGCCCGCCGCGAACACCGCGTAGAGCACGAACTGCCCGAGCCGCCCGCCGGTGATCTCGCCGCCGATCACCAGCCGCGAGCCGAACCACAGCACGCCGACGATGCTCGTGACGACGAGCGCGATGGCGATCGCGGTCAGCCCCGCGCGCGCCATCAGGCGCATGCGCGCCGCAACGAACGCCCGCTCGACGGCCGCCGCGAAACGCCGCGACACCGTCTCCTCCTGGCCGAACGCCGTCATGGTGCGAACGGCGCCCAGGTTCTCCGCCGCGTAGGCCGAGGCATCCGCCAAGCGGTCCTGCGCCGCCCGCGACAGGCGCCGCACCGCCCGCCCGTACGCCAGCAGCGGAAACACGATCACCGGGATCGCCGCCAGCGCCATCGCCGCCAGCATCGGGCTCGTTACGAACATCATGGCGAGCGCACCGAACAGCATGATGGTGTTGCGCAGCGCCTGGCTCAGCGCCGAGCCGGCCGCCCCCTTGATCTGGGTGGTATCGGCCGTGAGCCGGCTCATCACCTCGCCGGAGTGCGTGGTCTCGTAGAAAGCGGGCCCAAGCGTGGCCAGATGCCGGAACACCTGCGCGCGCATGTCGGCCACCACGCGCTCGCCCAGCCAGTTGACCGCGTACATGCGCCCCGCGCTGGCGAGCGCCAGGACCAGACCGATGCCGATCAGCGTAAAGAAATAAAGGTCGATGAACCCGCCGTCGTGACCGGCAAAGCCCACATCGATCATGCGCCGCACCGCCACCGGCACCGTCAGCATGGCAGCCGCCGACACGACGAGGGCGACGAACGCGGCCCCCACCATGGCCTTGTAGGGCCGCAGATAGGGCCAAAGGCTCATCAGCTGGGGCAGCTGCTGCCGGCCCAACCGGGACGCCTCGGCTTTCTGATCGTCGTTGGACAACAGCAGCCCCCGGATCGGCCCTTTGAGCAGCCTGGGCGCACGGAGAGTGCCGGGGCGGCGACCGCAGGGCAAGGGGCCTTGCCGCCACCTGCCCGCGACGCGAGGACGCCGGACGAACGGCCGCGGCGGCAGCTTGTCTCGCTCCCCCTCTTCGAGTATGAGGGGCCCACGAAATCGAGGGCCGACGCCGTTGGCGGGACGACGGCCGGCGACAACCCTTACCAGACCGTGGCGAGACGCAAATGAAGAAGGTCGAGGACTTCCACCCTGACTATCACCTCATCAAGGTGGTGATGACCGACGGCACCGAGTTCGAGACCTACTCGACCTACGGCAAGGAGGGCGACAAGCTCACCCTCGACATCGATCCCATGACGCATCCGGCCTGGACCGGCGGCGACCGCCATCTAACCGACCGCGGCGGCCGCCTCTCGCGCTTCAAGAAGAAGTTCGAGGGCATGTTCTAGGTCATCCCGGGCCTTGTGCCCGGGATCCACTTCACCTCTTGCTCCGAAGCTCGCGGATAGTTGGATCCCGGCGACGAGCGCCGGGATGACAGCTACCCGCCCGCCCCCAGCCGCCGCGCCCGCTCGATCAGCCGCCGTGCGTTGCGATAGGTCGGCACCTCCACCCATTGCCCCTCGATGAGTACGCGGTCCGCGCCGCGCGTCCGCGCAGCCTCGAACCCATCCACGATCGCCTGCGCGCGCCGCAGCTCCTCCGCATTCGGCGTGAGCGCCGCATTCAGCGCCGCCGCATGCTCGGGCCGCACCAGCGACTTGGCCCGATAGCCGAGCCTGCGCACGAACGCCGCCTCGCGCACCGCGCCTTCGACATCGCCGTAGGTATAGGGCGCATCGACCGGCTCGACACGGGCGGCGCGGCACTCGACCACGAAGCGCCGGCGCGCATAGTCGAGCTCGACCCCATCACGCCCGCGCTCGGCGCCCAGATCGTTGACGAGGTCCTCGACACCGAGCAGCGCGCAGCGAATGCGTGGGCTGGCGGCAGCGATCGCGCGCACGTCCACCACGCCCAATGCCGTCTCGCACACGGGCAGGATCTCGGTGCTGCCGGCCGCAATGCCGAGAGTGCCTTCCCAATGCGTGATCGCCGCATCGAGCGCATGCATCTGCGCCGCACGATCGGTCATCGGGTAGGCGATCACATCCGGCCGGGTCGCCATCGCGGCGGCAAGATCGGCCGCGCCCTCTCCCTCCAACGCATTGATGCGCACGGCGCCCAGGCGGCCGCGCTCGCGACAGCTGGCAACGAACCGCGCCAGCAGGTCGCGCGCCTGCACGCGCCGCTCAGGCGGCGTGAAGTCCTCGAGATCGACGATCAGTGCATCGGCGCCGCTCGCCAGCATCGCATCGTGCGCGATTGCATCGGCGCCCGGTCCAAACAGCCAGGTGCGGCGCAGGTCGGGATCGAGAGTGGCCATCTCACACGTCATCCCGGCGAAGGCCGGGACCCAGGACACCATGCTGACTAGTGACGGAGACGCGCATAGGTGCCGGCCTATTCCCGCGAGCGCCCTGTCGGGCACTCGCGGCGCCGGCATGACGGCAATTGTCGGACGGCGTCAGGCGCCCCTGCCGAGGAACCCGCGGATCGCGGTGCGCCGCGGCGGCTCCGGCGGCCGGCTGAACGCCTCCTCCAGGCGGTTCACCTGCGCGCCCACGGGATTGGCGAAGCTTGCTGCCTCCTCCAGGCATCCCTCGATGGCACGGTCGATCTGGAAGATGCGATCGTTGAGCGAGTAGCTGATCTCGATGAGGGAGCGCAGCCCCTGCGGCAGATCGGCGTAGCCCTTGATGTGCGCCGGCCGGCCGGGCGCCTTGAGCTTCACGCGCTCGCGCTTGGTGCGTGCCTCGGTGGCGGTGATCTCGCCCTCTTTCAGGGCGCGGCGGATCATGAGCCAGGAAGCGAGTTCCAGCAGCCTGGTGGTGAGCCGCATGCTTTCGGTTGCGTACAGCACCGCGACGGGACCTCGCAGCGCGCGGGCCTCCTTGCGGCCCTGGCCGTCGAGGTAGGAAGCCGTCTTCTCGACGAGCCCCATGCCCTCCTTGAAGATCGCATCGAACTGGTCGGAGGCGGCAAACCGCTCGCCGAAGGAGACAGTGACGCCCGCCGAAGCCGGCCTTTCGCGATCGATACTAGTGCTCATGACACGACTTGATACGAGTGAACACGCTTCGGTGACCATCCTACAGTACGCCACCCTCGCAGGCGAGGGTTAACAAACCGCCCTCTATTGCGTCCCGAATGAAGGCACGAGGATGACGTGCGCTCGTCAGGCCACGCACGATGCGTGCCATTTCAGAGCGCCCATAAAAAAAGAGCCGCCAAGCGGCGGCTCAGGAGTTAACAGGGAGGCGTCAAACAGAGTGGACAGGACCACTCGGATCCAGAAGGCTGGACAGGCGCGATCATGGCAGGGATTGGATAATGAAGCGTAAACCGCCGTCGCGCCGATGCCATGCGCCGCGCTGCACGCAACCATGTCTTAACTTCGCTAGAGGTTCAGAAAGATGCGGGCTGGCGTAGACATGTCCTCCTTCGACCCGCACTCCGCATCGCCCGGCCAGCATCTCAATTGGGCAGGACAGAGCTTCACTGCCCGCGCCATCGCCGCATCGGGCGAGCTGAACGAGCCGATCCAGGTCTGCTCGCCATCGCCGTAGGCCCCACGCAGCCACACGCTGCGCTGACGCCGCAGCAGCGGATCGCGCTTGCCGACCTCCAGCACCACGTAGTTCGCCACGCTGCCGCGCATGACCTTGACGAGGTCCGCGCGCGTCCCCCCGAAGCGCGCCTGGAAGAGGGCGCAACGCCCCGAGGTCTGCGGCGCCGCTTCGACGGAACGGACGGCCTCGCGAGAGAACTCTCCATCGTCTCCCGCGTCGCTCCCGCTGTAGGCGACGATCAGCGTCAGCACCAGAAGACCCGCGGCAACCGATGCCGCAATCGCCAGCGTTGGGGTCAGACCCTTGGCACGCAACATACAGCCTTGCTCCGAGCTAGCGGGTGGGTCTGACCCCATATCTCAATGCTCACCGCTTGAACACCGCCGCGGCCGCCGCCTCGTGCGCCTTCTTGGCGCCGATCTCCGCCTGCACCCGCTCGATCTCGGCCTGCAAGGCGGCGATGCGCGCCTCGAGCTCCGACACGGAGAGGGTCTTGAGCTCATCGCCCACCGCGATGCCCTTCTTCGGTTTCGGCGTGAGGTCGTCCCAGTCCATGGCGCACTCCTCTGCCGCGAGGCCAAACGCTAGCGCCGACCCTGGCACGACTTCTCCCTTGTCTCAACCCGTGGGCTCGGGCAAGTCTCCCGCGCAAACCTTGGAGAAGAGCGGGCGAGGAACGAAGGCCATGGCCGAAATACCCGACACGATGATCGCGGTGGAGATCAGCGCTCCCGGCGGCCCCGACGTGCTCAAGCCCAAGATCGTGCCGGTGCCAAAACCGGGCTCCGGGCATATCCTGATCAAGGTCGCCGCTGCCGGCGTCAACCGTCCCGACGTGGCACAGCGCATGGGCGTCTATCCGCCGCCGCCCGGCCATTCGCTGCTGCCGGGTCTCGAGGTTGCGGGCGAGATCGTGGCGACGGGAGGGAGCGTGACGCGCTGGAGGCCGGGCAACAAGGTGTGTGCGCTCGTCAACGGCGGCGGCTACGCCGAATATTGCCTGGCCGAGGAGCCGATCGCCCTCCCGATCCCGGCCGGCCTCGACATGATCAAGGCCGCGGCAGTCCCCGAGACTTTCTTCACCGTCTGGAACAACGTGTTCGAGCGCGGCCGGCTCGCCGCCGGCGAATGGCTGCTCGTGCACGGCGGCTCGAGCGGCATCGGCACGACAGCCATCCAGCTCGGCAAGGCCTTCGGCGCCAAGGTCATCGCGACCGCCGGCTCCGCCGACAAGTGCAAGGCGTGCCTCGAGCTCGGCGCCGACCACGCCGTCAACTACAAGACCGACGACTTCGTCGCCGCCGTGAAGACCGCCACCGCCGGCAAGGGCGTCGACGTCACGCTCGACATGGTCGGCGGCGACTACACCGAGCGCAACATCATCGCCGCCGCCGAGGACGGCCGCATCGTGCAGATCGCCACCCTTGGCGGCGCCGAGGTCAAGATCAACATCGCGCGCCTGATGATGAAGCGCGTCACGCTGACGGGCTCGACACTGAGGCCCCGCACGCGGGAGGTGAAGGCGGGCTTTGCCCGCGCGCTCGAGGACAAGGTGTGGCCGCTGCTGGCAGCCGGCAAGGTAAAGGTGGTGATCGACTCCACCTTCCCCCTCGCCAAGGCGGCCGACGCCCACCGCCGCCTCGAGACCAGCGCCCACATCGGCAAGGTCGTGCTGGTGGTGTGAGCCCCCCGCGCCAACGTCTTCACGGCGCCGCGAGTGCTCGAGAGAGCGCTTGCGGGAATAGGCCGGGACCCAGTCCGCCTGTCGGACCCGCGCATGGGTCCCGTGCCTCAGGCTCTGCGCCGCAGCGCAGAGCCTGCACGGGATGACGATTGGGTGGGCGATCTAAGCCTTGTCGCCGGGGTCCTCCGCTTTCCTCCGCTTCGCGCCGGCGCTCAGCCGCGCGAACCTCGGTCCGCCGCTCGCGGAC
>Ga0247825_10001007_pt1 | contig 18319 bp, 16 predicted proteins | sample 13C_Vanillin_Day_FD_194413 | JGI IMG/M metagenome (GOLD analysis project Ga0247825, IMG submission 194413) | Soil microbial communities from agricultural site in Penn Yan, New York, United States - 13C_Vanillin_Day48 | ecosystem: Environmental > Terrestrial > Soil > Agricultural land | place... | reverse complement strand
CGCCGATAGTCGAGGGGGATAGCCATGACGTTTCTCAAGGCCACTCTGATACTCCTCGGTTGCACCGCAGTCTTCGCTCAAGACCTGCGGCCATCGTTCGACGCGGCATCCATCAAGGCTGCGAATCCGCCTGTCGGACCCTTCTTGCCAGGATCGCGGCCCACCTGTCCGGTGACCGGATGCGGCGGCCCGGGCACGGGCTCCCCCGAACGGATCACGTTCACGTTTGCTTCGTTGAAGAACCTCGTCCGAGCTGCGTATGAGGTGAGGTCGTCACATCACATCGAGGCGCCGGCCTGGATGGAGTCAGCCACGTTCGACGTCGTCGCCAACGTCCCTCCAGGCGCCACGAGGGAGCAGGCGAATCTCATGTTGCAGAACCTTCTCGCGGATCGTTTCCAGCTGAAGGTCCATCGTTCAACGAGGGAACTCCCGATCTTCGCGCTGGTGGTCGCAAAGAACGGCCCGAGGCTGAAGGTCGCGGCCGGTGATCCGGACGCGCCAAAGCCCCGGGGGACGCTCTGGAGCGGTGGGCGAAAGAGATTCGAGTTCGATAGCTGGACGATGGCGAACTTTGCCCGCACGCTGGAGTCCGACGTGGATCGTCCGGTCGTCGATATGACCGGACTGACTGGAACCTACGACATTCGCCTGGAGTTCGCGGACGCCAGATCTACCTTCGGTCCGCCCGATCCGCAGGCTGCGGAATTGTTCACCGCACTCACGGAACAACTCGGGCTCAGGCTGGAATCCAGACGGGGTCCGGTTGACGTGCTGATCGTCGATAGTGCCTTGCGACAGCCGAAAGAAAACTGAGCTCAGTTCCCAGGTGTCACCCGAACCTTTTGCGCGGTTGCGGCCTCTTAGCAGAACGGACACCGGACGATCGGCATGGAAACCCGGGACGGATGACATCAGAGGACGAGACGCTGTGGGCTCTTCGGGCGCAGTGCGGCGATCGCGAAGCGCTGGAGCTGCTGCTTCGCAGTGTCCAACCCGCGCTCTACCGGTACGTCCGCCGTGTCACTGGCCCGGCGGATGCCGACGACGTTCTGCAGGACACGCTCGTCTCGATCGCGCGGAACGTCGTCTGGCTCGTTGAGCCGCGGCTGTTCCGGGCGTGGGCGTTCCGCATCGCCAGCCGCGCGGCGTTCAGTCACCTTCGCCGTGTCCGCCGTCGCGGTGTGGAGGACAGCGCGGAAATGGTCCTGGCGTCGCTGCCCGCGAATGACCCGCCCCCGAGGCAGGAACTTCTCACCGAACTGCTCGATAGCGATGTGCTCTCGCCAGCCAGCCGCGCGGTGCTGGTGCTGCACTTTCAGGAAGAAATGGGACTCGCCGACGTCGCCGCGGTGCTCGAGATCCCGCTCGGCACCGTGAAGTCGCGACTGGCCTACGGTCTCAAGACGCTGAGGCGATACCTCGAAGAGAAAAGGAACTGACAATGACCGACGACAACCTGGAACCGACCGTCCGCAAGGCGCTCGACGCGGTGAACACCAGTCGAAAATGGGCTCTGCTGGGCATCGCGTCGCTGTTCTTCGCCATCACGCTCGCGCTTGCTGTGCTGTCCACGATGGTCACTGCTCCCTCCACGCAGCAGGGAATCGCCGTCGATGTGCCGTCCGTCGCACCAGACGTCGCCGCCACCGCACCGCCGCCCGTCGTGATCGGCAGAGTGATGCCGGTGAAAGCGCTCTGGCTGTCGGCGGCGATGCAGCTCTTCTTCGTGGCCTGCGGCACGATTGCCGTCATCCTGCACGTGTCGAAGATGACTCGCGCCGTCCTGCGGGCGATTGAGGCGAAGAAGCAACCGTAGCGCGATCTACCTGCCGAAGGCTTCGCGCTTGAGAGCCTCTACATCCTCACCCGGACCGAGGCACTTCTGCAGGACCCCATAGTCTGACCAGAACTGTCGTTTTCCGCCGGGCAGGACCAGAAGGTGCCCGCTGATGGGCCGTTCCGGCGTCATGGTCGGAGCTTCTTCTTTCAGGCCGAAGCCGCATACCTCGACGACATCACCGGCCTTCAGGAAGTCCTCCCCGATACCCATTCGGGAGAGGTTGTTCAATGGCGGGCCGTCCACGATCCACCGCTGCGTCTGCCCGTCCGCTCTCGTCTGAGCAAGTACGAATTTCGCGTGAGGATTGACGCGGTCGAAGCGGACGACCGTCCCCTTAATCCAGATCGGCGTCGTCGTATCGAACCGGACGAGCGAATGATGCGCGGTCAGGCCGCCAGGCCAGGCAAGCATCACAATCACGACCAGCCCTACTGCAGTCACCAGCTTCATCGGAGCCTCCTCCCGCATACGCTGCCGTAGTCGTGTTACCGGATTGTGACGGTCCAGATTAGCGCTTGCGTTTCAGCAATTCGAAGTCGCCAATCGTCCGCACCGTCGTGAATGACGACCGGATGTAGTGGACAAGCGGTCCGCCTTCAATGTTCCTGCCGCCAGCCCACTCGTCGTTGATGATTCGGTTGTAGAGGACGCACGGCGAGTCATGCGCTTCCAGCCGATCGACGATCCGCTGCTGCGTGTCGGCATCGTAGAGAATCGTCCACGCGCCGGAGACGAACCCGGTGGGTGGGTCCTGCCGCGTCCAGAAATGGAAACTGCTCAATCCCGGCATCGAGACAAAGGCGCTGCATTCCTGCGAGAGGCTTGCCGAGACGTCGCGATAGAGGCGCACCTCCTCGTCTCTGAGCCGGATGCGATCGGAGCCGGGCAGGCTGAGAGGCGTCAGCGCCTGGTACCTGCGTAGCGAGTCCAGGGTATCGAGTCTGGGGTAGTAAAAGTAAATGACGAGGGCCAGCATGATCGGCTCGGCCACGCGGCGCATCGGAACCGTCAGGCGCGAGGTCAGCACGCTGCTGGCATCCGCGAGGCTGACGATGGCTGCCGGAATCAGCAGCAAGGTCGACCAGCTTTGCTGGCTTCCGGCCATGGGGTAGCCGATCAGCAGGTGACACGCGGCCATCAGGCCGATGACGGCGCGCGGGAAGCCGGCTTCGAGTGGCCACCACCCGCTTCTTGGCGGCAGGAGGATCACCCAGAGCCACGGTGCGATCGACATCATCGCGTCACGACTTCTCGTCATCGCCACCGCGATGGCCACACCGAATGCCGCTTTCAGGACGATCCCGAGTGAAGCCTTCCAGGCCGGAGGGATGAACGCCACAACCACGGCCGCTGCCAGCGACAGTTCTCCGAGCACGACGCCAGAGGAGGGGAGGCGCCACGGAGCGCTCGCCATGTTGGGCAGCTGCGCGGCGACGATGACGCTCGAGTGGAACATCGCGACGATGGAAGACGTCCCGACGAGCGCGGCGATCGACAGGATCAGGATGCCTGTCGCCACCCCCGCGGCGATGAACCATCCAACGGCCTTCGCGTGGAGACGATCGCGGACATCAGCACGCAAGAGTGTCACGCAACACGCGGCGATCGACAGCGCGGCTATCCAGGCGTAATTCAACGCCCAGTCTGCTCCCCGGGTCACAACGAACGGGGCTCCGACTGCCGCCGCACTCGCGGCAATGAACGCGGCGGTGATGAGCGCCCGCCGACGTGTCAGTCCAAGAACGACGAGGAAGAGAGCTCCCGCGGTATAGGCGCCGATGTTGACTTTCGTCAGGGTCATGCACGCCACGAGGGCGCCAAGCGCGACGGCGGCGCTCTGAGGCGGGAGCGTCGCCGCGATGAGTGGCGCGGTCATGGTGAGGGCAATCAGGATCGCCTGGGGATGTCCAGGTTCATTGGAGACGGCGCGGCAGTGCAGCACGGTCTGCAGCCCGGCAACAAGCGACCATCCGAACGACGACGTCAACTTATAGACGGCGGCTGACGCAGCAGCCGCCGTGGCCAGCCACAACCCGATCGTCGCCAGCCGCGTGATGTCGTGACTCACCGGCGCCTGCGTCACGGTGTAGAAGAACTTCGCGACGACGTAATAGAAGGGCCCGTACTGCAGGAAGGCTTCGTTGTACAGCGCTCGTCCGTCCAGGAAGGCCTTGACGGACATCATGACGTCCCCCTCGTCGTCGTAGTACCGGAACTGGGAGAACATCACGGCGTAGGCAAAAATGGCGCTCGCGGCCGTTGCGACAAGTGCGAGGAAGAGGCGACCCAGCCGCGCGGCAGCCGTCACGCCGTTGCCATCAGAAGCATTCGCGAGATCGTAAGGCAGGGCCGGTCCAGCTTTACAAGCCTCGACGCCCGGCATGGTCCCTGCTCCCACGCACGCGAACGATTGAGCGAAGGACGAATTATCCAAGTAAACCGCGTTGAAACATCCGCCGGCTCACGGCATGCCGTGAGGCCGCAGAGAACGAGCTATGCGAAGTAAGAGAGTCGTTGGAGTCCTGACGGCGGCCGCGCTGGCCGTGCCCGCGATCGGTCTGCCCGATTGGGGGGCGGACCTGGCCAAAAAGGCAATCGGACGCGCGGCGCGAGCGGGCATCCAGGAAGCGCTGGAAGACGAGGCGGAAGATTTTGCGCGCGCTGCGGCCGCACAAGGCGCAGTCGTGCTCGCGGAGTCGGCGCGCCGCGAGATGTACGAGCGCGAACACGTCGCCGCGACGGTCAGCAACGGCGTCGAAGTGGCGATGAAAGCGGCCGACGTCGCGGAGACGCTGGACGACGTTGCGGACGTTGCGAAGACGCTGAAGAAGGTCAATGACATCCGGAAGGTATTCCGGTGATCGGGAGGCGGCACATGAAGACGCGACTCTTGCTACCAATTGCCGCTGTCATGGCGGCAGCCATCGTTCCCGCGCTCGCGGCGCAATCGGCCGCCGCGAAGAAACCCGCCGCCAGCCCGCGACCGCTGACGCCCGTACAGGCGATGCCGTTGACGTGCGCGGAGGCCTGGATTGCATCGGAGCAGGACTACAACCAGATGCGGGCAGTCGTGATCACGCTGGCGAAGGTATCTCTCGTGAACCGCGATCTGACGATTCCAGACAGTCGAGAAGCCGGACTCGAGGCCGGGAAAGGGATCGCGGCAGACTGCAAGGCCGACCCCAACGCGTTGCTCTTCGCGGTCGTGGACAAGCAGGTCCGCCGCATCGGTGTTCCCGCTAAACGCTGATCGCCGAAGACGATCCTGACGGTAAGGCCTGCTATCATCCGCGAAGCAGTACGCGTGGGTGAGGAGCAGGCACTTTCCGGAGGGATGATGAGACGTTCGGCGGTTCTGACAGCGATCGTTGTAGTAGGCCTTGGCGCAGCCGGCATCGCGGCGCAACGCGGGGGCGGCGGCCGTGGCGGCGGCATCCCCCCAACGGGCGCCATCGAGAAGATCAAGGACAACCTGTACAAGATCCCTGGCGCCGGCTCGAATACCACGGTGTTCGTCGGGACCGACGGAGTCGTCCTCGTCGATACGAAGCTCGCCAACAATGGCGAAGCGATCATGAAGCAGGTGCGGACCGTTACCGACAAGCCGGTGACGACGCTCATCAACACCCACGTCCATCCAGATCACAACGGCAGCAACGACTATTTCAAGGCCGCGCGACCGACGATAGCGGTCGTCGCGCACGAAAATACGAAAAAGCGCGTGCTGGCGAACCCGAAGCCTATCCGCGCCACGATCCCGGACGTCACTTTTGAGAACGTCGCCTGGCTCGGCAACGGTGCCGATCGGATCGAGCTCTATTACTTCGGTCCCGGTCACACCGACGGCGACGCGTTCGTGGTGTTCCCCGCGCTGCGCGCGATGTGCATCGGCGATCTGATGGCGTGGAACATGGCGCCGCTGATCGACCCGGCGACGAAGGGCAGCGTCATCGCGCTGCCGGACACGCTCGAGAAGGCGGTAAAGGGGATTAAGGGTGTCGACCTCGTCATCGAAGGCCATGGCAATGTGAACACGTGGGCCGGGCTGAAGGCCTATGCGGAGTTCAACCGCGCGCTGCTGAACGAGGCGAAGAAGGCGCTGGCCAACAAGCAGACTCCGGAGCAGGCGCTCGCGGCGCTCGAGAAAAACAAGAAGTTTGCCGTGTTCCTCAAGGAGGAACTGCTGAAGGATCTCGAATACGGCGGCACGCCGAAATCGCGCGCGCTGATCAACCTGAACGTGGCGTTTCAGGAGTTGAAGGGTGAGCCGGTGACGACGAATTTCGGTCCGCCCCGAGGCGGTGGCGCGCCGCGCGGCGGTGGACCTCCTCCGGGAGGCGGCCCAGGTCCAGGGCCAGCGCCCGCGCCGCCTGCGAAGTAAGCGCGCCTCACTTCACGGAAAGGATCTCGACGCGGCCCTCGCGCCGCAGCACGGTCACGCCCACATCGTGGGCGTGACGCGTCAGCAGCAGATCAACGCTCGCGCTTCCCACCGACAGGTTGCTCAGTCGTAGCCACTCGAGCTCGTCCGGCAGCACCGCGTGTACGAGAGAGATGCGCTGCGCCACGCCATCGACCTGCAGGCCGAGACACGCCTGGACCAGCATGAAGATCGCGCCCGCGGCCCACGACTGCGGTGCGCAGGCGACGGGGTAGAGCGTCGGTGCATCGCCAGAGCGTCTGTGGAAGCCGCAGATCAGTTCAGGCAGCCGAAACAGATCCACCGCCTGGCTCAGATCGAACATCGCCGTGAAGATGCGTGACGCCTGCGAGGTGAAGCCGTATCGCGTCAGACCCGCGGCGATGAGCGCGTTGTCGTGCGGCCAGACGGAGCCGTTGTGGTAGGACATCGGGTTGTAGAGCGCGGCCCCGGCTGCAACCGTGCGGATGCCCCACCCGCCGAACATCGGATCTGACATCAGCGTCTGCGCTACCTGCGCGGCATGGGGACGGCTGGCGATGCCGGTGAACAGGCAGTGCCCCGGATTGGACGTGCGCACGCGGCACGGCTGCTTGTTGCCGTCCAGCGCCAGCGCATAGGTTCCGAGCTCCTCGCACCAGAACGCCTCTTCGAACTTCGAGCGCAGCGCTCTGGCGCGCTGTGCCCATTCCTTCGCGTTGGACTTGTTGCCGCGTGCGGCGGCCAGCTGCGCCGCGCCGTTCCAGGCCGCGTGGGCATATCCCTGGATCTCGCACAGAGCGATTGGAGGCGTCGCGAGCGTTCCATCGGCATGGAAGACGGAGTCCCACGAGTCCTTCCAGCCCTGCTGCACGAGGCCGGTTGCGCTGCGACGCGCATATTCGATGAACCCGTCGCGGTCGGCGTCTCCGCTGCCGGCGATCCAGTCGAGCGCGGCGAGGATATGCGGCCAGAGCTTGTTGATGAACTCCAGGTCGCCGGTTCTCTCGTAGTACGCCTGGGCGAGCATGACAAAGAGGGGAGTCGCGTCGGCGCTGCCGTAGTACCGGCCAAACGGAATCTCGCCGAGCGCCGCCATTTCGCCGTCGCGCATCTCGTGCAGGATCTTTCCGGGCTGCGCATCCTGGGCGTCGTTGCGCGATGTCGCCTGCGTGTCGGCGAGGTAGGCGAGGACGCCGCGAGCAATCTCGGGCGCCGCCCACAGCATTTCCAGCGCCGTGATGATGCCGTCGCGGCCGAACGGGGTGCTGAACCACGGAATCCCGGCGTACGGATACGGCCCGTGCTCGGTCTCCGTGATCATCATTCGCAGGTCCGACTCGGATCGCCGTGCCCAGCGATTGAAGGCAGGATTCGAGGACTGCATCTGACAGCCCTGATCCCGCGCGATCGCAACCTGGCGGCGCCGCTCGGCGACGGTCTCGTTGTACCTCCCGAGCGCGTACACCACGTTCCGCGCCTCGCAGCTGACGGCGATTTCAATCTCGGCGATGGCGTGTGGTTCGAGCGCCACGAAGTACGAGAACGAACCGTCCTCCAAAAGGTCCGGTGCCCGGAGTGACCGGATCCTCGTCAGTCGCTCGACCCCGTCAAGGCCGCGGTACCGCAGCACGGTGTCCGGCGTCCTGAGTGTTGGCAGCCGCTGGCCGCGGGCGGCGCGCCGCGTGCCTCGAACCTCGAAGATGTCAGCGAAATCCGCATCGAAACGGATGGATATCGGGGTCTCGATCGGATGTGACGCGTGGTTGGTGACACGCAGGCACTCGATCCACGTGCCGTGCGAGATCACCCGCGAGCGAAACAGGTGCACCAGGCCCCGGCCGACACGAAAGTGCTGGTCCTTCACGATGTCGGGGTTGGTCAGGTCGGCGGTGAAGACGGTGTTGTCCTCGCTGACGGTGGAGCTGAGAAGCAACGGCCGGAAGTTCGCGAGGAGGAGCTCGAACCGCGACAGGAAGCGCGTGCCCGCGTGAAAGAGGCCGTGTTCGCTGGCCGGGGTGGGAACGACGTCGCCATGCGGATCGAAGACGGCAAAACTGTCGCCGCCCTTCAACACACGCACCGGTGTCGGCAGGCGCTCGGCTTCGCTGAGCACCTCCCACTGGTGATCAAGCTTGAGCATCTCCGCCATTACGCCGCCCCGGTGACCATCGTGGCGTCCGTCAGGCGGCTGGCGAGCTGCGCCTGATAGACGTCCAGGTAGTCCTCTGCCATCCGCGTCGCGCTGAAGCGCCGCTCGAACGTCGCGCGGCACGCCTGCCGGCTCAGGCGGCCGACGTTGCGGGTTGCGTCGATCGCTTCTTCGATGCTGTCGACCACGAACCCGGTCACGTTGTGATCGACGACTTCCGTAACGGAGCCGCCGCGAAAGGCGACGACAGGAACGCCGCACGCCAGCGCCTCGATCATCACAAGGCCGAACGGTTCCGGCCAGTCGATGGGGAAGAGCAGCGCGCTCGCGCCGCCGAGGAAATCGTTCTTCTGCTCCTCGTTGATCTCGCCGATGAACTCGACCAGCGGATGGGAGAGCAGGTGCCTGATCTCGCTCTCGAAGTAGGCGCGATCGGCCGGATCGACCTTGGCGGCAATCTTCAGCGGCTGGCCGCAAGCGGTGGCGATCGCAATCGCACGGTCCGGCCGCTTTTCCCTGGAGATGCGACCGAGAAAGGCCAGGTACCCGCCGGGACGAGGTTGGAACCTCAACAGGTCGAGTGGCAGCCCGTGGTAGACGGTGCCGGCCCACCCGGCATCGGGCAACGGTTCCCGCTGAGCGTCTGAAATCGAGACGACTGGAATGTCGACGAACTCAGCATAAAGCGGCGGGAGTTCAGGTATGTCGAGTCGCCCATGCAACGTGGTCACGTGCGGCACCGTCATTCGCCGCGCGACCGGGAAATGAAACTGTGAGATGTGGAAGTGCACGATGTCGAAGCGCCCGGCTCGCTTGACGACCTCCTCGAGCATCAGCAGATGCGGCGCCAGGGGGTCGATGCAGGCCGGGTTGAGGCGGAGCGCCTCAGGCCAGACCGGCACCAGATCCGCAGCTGTCTGTGAGTCGCCGCTCGCGAAGAGCGTCACATCGTGACCCAGCCGCACGAGCTCGTCCGAGAGAATCGCGACGACGCGCTCCGTTCCGCCATAAAGCTTGGGCGGGACGCTTTCCGCCAGTGGTGCCACCTGCGCAATCCTCATCCTCGGGAAACTCCTTCAAGGGTTTGCGATCGAAGGTGCAAGAACGTTGCTCAGGGTCCTGAGTGTGCCGTAGGCTTGTTGAGCCAGGTCTGCTGTATCGCTATGCGTGGTGAGCTGTGAGGATTGTCAGAGCGTGTGCGCTGTGCTGCGCGCTCCTGTCCGCAGGTGCCTGCAGCCTGGTCATTCGGGATCCGTTCGGCGACCTTGGGAAGACGCGCGCGGTGCTGGCTGACACGGTGTCGCGCGCGGACGCGCTCGAGGATCTCGAGACGGTGGTCCGCCTGCTCGATACCGTCCATGCGGAGCCCTACCGGTTCCGGCCGCGCGAGGCGCTGCTGGCTGAACGTCGTCGCGCCGCCGAGATCATGCCGGCGTCGATGACGAAGGGCGAACTGTGCCTTCGTCTCAGCCGGGTGGTTGCCGTCCTCGACGACGGCCACACCTCGATGGAATGTGAGCGCCTGCTCATGGAGGACTGGAGGCGCGCGGCGGCCGCATCGCCGCCTCAGATGCAGCGCGTGCTGCGGTTCGCGCCCTTCATGCGGCTGGACGATCAGCAGCACCTGATCGTCGGGTGGCATGGCGATGCAACTGGGGTCGACCCGGGGGATCGTCTCCTCCGCATCAATGGACAGGATGTGGACGTCCTGCTGTCCGAGTGGGCGCACGAGGTCAGCCACGACACGGATGCGGGCCGCCGGGCACAGGTGGCGAGACGGTTCAGGGTGTATCTGGCGCTGCACGGTATCAACGCGCCATACCGCCTGACCGTTGCGGCACCCGGTGCGCCCAGCCGCGATGTGACGGTCGAGGGCGATCCGGTCAACTATCAGTTTCAGGATCGACCGTCGCAGCCGCCCAGGCCGCTTCCCGACATCACGTCACTCTTACGTACGAGGACGCCGGCGGTGCTCGGGCCCATCAAGGTTCGGACTGCGTTCTTCACCTACCGAATCCTCGAGCCAGATGTCGCCCTGGTGGACTTCTTTTCGATCTTCGACGGCCTGGACACGGTGGGGCGCTTCAAGAAGGCCGTTGACGCCCTGTTCAAGCAGATTGCGTTGGACCGGCCTCGCGCGCTGGTCATCGATGTCCGTGAGAACGGAGGCGGCGAGGACTCCGCATCGGCCGAGCTTCTCAGACACTTCACGCGCAAGCCGTTCCGCCTGCTCGCGTCGACGCAGGTGAAGCGCAGCAAGGAAGCCAGAGACTACGGAAATTCGATCGTACGGATTCCGTTTCGCTGGATGGGATTGCCGTACCTGTTTGCCGACGGGCGCGCGTATTTCAGCGGAAAGATCGGCACGCTGTCGCGGCCGGCGGAGCGTCCGGTCAAGGCGCATGCAGCCGGCGAACCGTTCTTTGCCGGGCCGGTGTGCGTGCTGACCGGCCCGCACACGTTCTCGGCCGGGTCGGAGTTTGCCGAGGCGGTGAAGGCGTTTGGCCTGGCGACAATCATGGGGGAGGAGACCGGCGGTCAGCCGAACTCGTTCGGCAACCAGATGCCGTTCTGGTTGCCGCGCTCTGGCCTGCTCATTCAGATCGCGACAGTCCGCGGCGTTCGCGGAGGCGGAAGCCTCACCGACAACACCGCCGTCATGCCCGACGTCGTCGTCCGCCCGACGGCCGAAGACATCCGATCGTTCTTCGATCCGGTGCTCGATAGGGCGAGGAGCTGCCCGGAACGCGTGATTCAGTGATGGAGAGGCCGACCTTCAGGTCGGCCTGGCCGTGAGCCTACGCCGTCTGGACGACCCCGCGCGGCAGGCTGGTGATCTTCGCGACGGCGCCGCCGTTCACGAACGCCTTCTCGTTGTTGCTTCTCGGGTCGGCGGGAAACAGGAAGAAACCTTCGCGCTCGGTGTCGAACCCGAACGTGGTCCCGACCATCACCTCGCCATCGTTGAACCGGATCGACAGGCGCCGACCGGTGAACGGGCCCTCGAACTCGTGCCGCTCCTTGTACGCGGGATTCCCCTTGAAGTCGCGAACGAAGAAGAGCGTCTTGAGGTCGCCGGTGCGGACGCTGATCACCTCGCCGTTTTTGCCGGCTTCAGGATCGTAGAGCTCGAACGTGCGCCTGCGCGGATCGAAGTTCCGCGTGTAGCCTTTCAGAACCCGGCCGTCGAGGAACCGGGCCACGACGCGAGCGCGATTTCCCATGAACGGGCATGCTGCAATCGCCTCGCCCGGTCGAGGAAACAGAACTGCACAGGAAGTCTGCGTCGCCCGGCCCTTTTCATTCAGAGTTTCAGACTACCGAGGGTGAATCGCCGATGCTAACCTGAGGGCGCCCCATGAGCGCTGTGCCATTTCTGTTCGCGACGCTGATTGGCGTCTTCATCACGCCCGACGCCGTCGTCGTCGGAGCCGATACCGCGGTGAGCAATCGCAGCGGCCAGATATCAACGCGCCAGAAGTACTGCGTGACGGGACCGCAGTCGGTGGCGACGCTTCAGGGGGTGTATGAGCTGATCGATACCGAGGCGAAGACCACTCTCGCTTTGTACGACAGCTTTCTGGAACTGTGCGCGAAAATTGATCGGGAGCAACTCCCTCCCACCCTGCTCGGAAAGGGGATCTACATCGCAGACCGGCTGAGTGAGTCGCTCTCCAGGTTTCTGATGAACATCCCAGCGACTGAAATCGTGCGACGGTATGCGTCGAATCCCATAGTCGCGAGGATCGCGGTGTCCGGCTACGAGGACTCGGGGCCCGCGAGCATCGTTCTCGAACTGGGGATCGCGACCGATGTGAAGGCAAACCAGTGGGGGACCAGAGTCCGGACACAGTCGAGACTGACGTTCAAGGAGTGCGGCGTGCGCTTCCACGGCCAGGATTCCGTGCTCGCGGCGGTGCGAAGTGGAAGGGACGTTCGCCTCCCGCGCGTGGAACGTGAGAAGCCGGAAATCATGAGCCTGTCCACGCTCATCAGAGGCGACTGCTCAGGCTTGTCGGTGTCGTCCGCCCCGGGAATGTTCAAGGACGCGGTCCGTGTGACGATCACGCAGGGCCGCGGCTTCGGGATTCCGACAGGGGCCGTCAACCTGCCCCTGGACATTGTCGTGATTCCGCGCGCGGGCGAGACGGAGGTCTCTCGGATCGAATCCCGGTGAGGGAGGCTAGTCCGGCGTCGGAAGCTCGGCGCTGTCGATGACGAGCACGTCGCCGGGTCCGCGCTGCGAGTCGAGCTTCAGTCCGAGATCCTCCTGGAGCAGCGTCATCAGTGATGGACCTTCCGGGAGGTTTGCAGGAAGACCGGGTACCGTGACGCCCAGCTCGGAGTAGATGCGCATGAGCGTCTGAAGGTCGATCACGAGTTCGAAGTCGTACGGGCCATTCAGCCCCGTCTTGTCGACGACGGGACGCCCGACGAGTTGAGTCAGCAGCAGGACCAACGTGGACATGGACTGACCGCTGGCTCTCAGGCCGATTGCTCCCGGCGTCTGTGTCTGAAAGCCGCCGAACCCGCACTGCACTGGTTCTCCCGGTTTCGCTGCCTGCGCCAGAGCGGCGATGCCGCCCTTGGCGATCGCTTCGAGCTGCTGCTGTTGCTGCACTTTGAAGTCGGGGCATGTATCCGCTGAGGGCTTCAGCTTCGAGCCGAGCTTTCCATCGTTGCGCGCGAGGACGAGTGCGTAGATCGGCACCTCCCGTTTCTCGGTGTGCATCTTCAACTTGAAACGCTCGGCGAGCAGCCCTTTCAGCATGTCGAGCAGCTGCTCAGTCGTTTTCGTTCCACCGGCGGCTCTCGCGTTGATGTCGAACTTGTCCGAGTTCTGCCACGGAGGGCCGCCGACGATTTCAAACGGCTGCTTCTGGTAGGCGGCGATCACCAGCATCCGCAGCGTCATGTTCTGGCCGGTGACCCGGTCGAGCGCTGGAAGGAGCATCGGAATGGCCCCGAGGGGACCGGTCGGATTCGGGTTGCTCGGCTTGATCGACGCGACCTCGAACGACTGGTTCTGTGCGTGGGACGGGGAGACGAGAAGGGCCAGCGCGACGCTGAGGACGATGAGCAGCTTTCTCATAGGTTCCTTATCCTGTCACCTCGTGGCAGGTCTGGCGGTGCCATCCCGTGAAGGCGGTGCTGAAGATTTAACAAATCATCCCACTTTGCCGATAGGAGAGCCGTAACCGCGGTGCAACAGGCCGGTTTTCAGGAGGAATAGCGAAGAGTGGCGCGTCACGCCGGGATGGCCCAGGCCGGCAGCGAAACGTTCCCCAAGGCGGTACCGCAGTCTCCGGATCTCGGTAGTGCACGCGCGCGCTGCATCCTCGAGCTCGCGGCGGATCACTATTGGGAGCAGGACGATCAGGATCGCTTCACGCTGCTCTGGCATCGTGACGAGGCGTTTCTGGAGGCCGACAGCGCCCGCGTCATCGGCCAGACGCCATGGGACCTGGGTTGGGAAGTCGTCGGCGGTAACTGGGACGAGCACCGCGCGGTGCGCCGGGCCCGTCAGCCGTTCAACGACGTCCTGAAGATTCCTGTCTCCGGCCGCCCCTTCTATCTGAGCGTGAACGGCCTGCCTGTCTTCGATTCAGTCGGCCGCTTCACGGGGTATCAGGGAATCTTCCGCAACGTGACGGACCGCGTGCGGTCCGACGAACTCCTCCAGCTCGAGCGCGCGATCAATCGCATCCTGGTCGAGGCTGATGGAACGGAAGCGGCTCTCGTGAGCGTGATGCGTACTGTCTGCGAGTCCGAGGGCTGGGCAGCAGCTCAGTACTGGCGTCTCGACGAGAGCGAAGGCGTCCTTCGGATTCATGCGGGGTGGAGCGCCGACGAGGACCGTCTCACACCCGTGCTGAAGGCGGCGATCGAGCTTGCCTGCGGGCCGGACGTCGGGCTCGCCGGGGAAGTGCTGCGAACCGGACAGCCGCTGTGGATTGCGGATCTGACGAAGGACCGGCGGGTCATGCGAAAAGACCTGCCCGCCCTGACCGGCTGGAAGAGTGCACTGCTCGCGCCGATCACCCTGGAGGGCCGCACCATCGGCGTCCTCGAGTTCAACGCCCCGCTCATCCCGCGCCCTGACGAAGAACTGTTGAAGGTCGTTCGCGCATTGGGCCGCCAGATCGGCAACTTCTGCGGCCGCGCCGTCGTGCTGGACCAGTTGCGTGAGAGCGAAGAGCGATTCGCCAACATGGTGGAACTGGCGGCGATCGGCATCAGCCACGTCGACCTTGACGGCCGCTTCATCTACGCCAACCGGCAGCTCTGCGACATGCTCGGCTACACGCGTGAGGAACTGCTCGGCCTGAACGTGAAGCAGCTGTCGCACCCCGACGATCAGCTCGTTACCGCCGCGGAAAGCACCCGGCTCCACGCCGGTGAAATCGAGTCGTACAAGATCGAGAAGCGCTACCTGCGCAAGGACGGCACCACGGTCTGGGTCAGCCTCGCGGTCGCCTGCAAGCGGTCGTCGGACAGGCGCACGCTGTACGACGTCTCGATCGTCGAGGACATCTCTGCCCGCCGTGCAGCCGAGGAACGCATCCAGTACTTGGCGACGCACGACGAGCTGACCGGCCTGATCAACCGGACGATGTTCGGCCAGCTGCTCGCCCATGCGGTGGAGAAGCGGCGCCGGTACGGCCGTCACTTTGCGGTCCTCTTCCTCGACCTGGACCGGTTCAAGATCGTCAACGACTCCCTCGGCCACGAAGGCGGCGATCAGCTCCTCTGCGAGATCGCGAGGCGCCTTCGCACGTGCATTCGTTCGAGCGACGTTGTCGCTCGCTTCGGCGGAGACGAGTTCGTGCTGCTGGTCGAGCTGCCCGATCGCGACGCCGCCGTCGCTGTCGCGCGCACGCTGCTATCGGCGGTGCTGAAGCCCGTGGAGCTGCTTGGCCAGGAATGCCGCGTGACGGCCAGCATCGGCGTTGCGCTGTGTCCCGACCACGGCGACGACGCGACGAGCCTGTTGAAGAACGCGGACCTCGCGATGTACCTGGCGAAGGAGGAAGGGAAGAACAACTTCCAGTTCTTCTCGCCGCAGATCAGCGTGCTCTCCGGTGAGCGCCTGAAGATCGAGGCGTGCCTGTACGGAGCGCTGGAGCGCGGCGAGCTGTCGATGCACTACCAGGCCAAGGTCGACCTCAAGACGGGCGAGATCAAGGGTGTGGAGGCGTTGATGCGCTGGACCCATCCCGAGCTCGGCGCCGTGTCGCCGGCGACGTTCATCCCGATCGCAGAAGAGAGCGACCTCATCGTGTCAATCGGCCGGTGGGCGGTGATCAAGGCGTGCGCGCAGAGCGCCGAGTGGCTGCGGCAGGGTCTCCCGCCGGTCTTCATGGCCGTCAACCTGTCGCCGCGCCAGTTCAAGGATCCAGAGCTGGTGAACAACATCGTGCAGGCCCTCGAAGAGACGGGCATGCCGCCCGGGCTGCTGGAGCTCGAGATCACCGAGAGCATGATGATGCACGACATCGAGGTCGCCGTGACGAAGCTCTCGGCAATCCGCGAGCTCGGCGTGCGGCTGGCCATCGACGACTTCGGGACCGGGTACTCCTCGCTCTCGCAGCTCAAACGCTTTCCGATCGACACGCTCAAGGTCGATCGGTCGTTCATCCGCGACATTCCGGCGGACGCCGAAGACATCGCCATCACCGAAGCGATCATCGCGCTGGGAAAGAGTCTTGGGGTGACGGTGGTGGCCGAGGGTGTTGAGACGCCCGAACAGCAGACGTTCCTCACCGATCGCGCCTGTCACGAGATGCAGGGATATTTCTTCAGCCGTCCCGTGCCGCCCGAGGATTTTGCGGAGCTGCTCCGCACGCACGTTCCGACGCCGAGAACGTAGACCGTCCTCGGCGCCTTCTTGGGCCTTGGGCCTTGGGCCTTAGCCCTTAGGCCTACCGCTTTCGGAACGTGAGCGGAATCCCACCCTGTGCGCTGTTCGTGTTGCCCGCGATTGCGGTTCCGTCCGCGGAGAGCGTTCCCGCAAAGGTCCATTCCTGAGTATTCGGGAACGTCCAGCTGATCGCACGCGCGTTGTTCAGCCTGAAGTTCCTGAATCCGAGATTGATCGGCCGCTCCTGCGGCAGCGTCGTCCGTATCAGTTTTCCGACGACGGAGCCGTCAGGATTCGGCGTGAACTCGATCTCGATGTCGTAGTCGATCGTCTTGAGCTGCGGCCTGCCGACCCAGCGGCCTGCCAGGGCTTTGACCACGTCGGCGGACGCGATGAACGGTTTGGGGCCGCCCGTCGAGCCACCGGCCGCGGGGCTGGGACCGGCAATCGGGCTCGCCGGCGGGGGAGGACCCTGCGTCAGCTCGAGAGCCGGAACGACGGGCTCCACCGGCGGGTTCGTTCGTTCGTGCCGCGACGTGTTCGTGTAATTCGGCACGATGGTGTTGCCCTCATGGCACGCGTACTCCCACCACTCGTAGGTCGGGTCGTTCTTCATCGGATAACGGACGGTGAAGGGACCGGTGAGGACGACTGGATCCTCCGTCTTGATCTCGTAGAGCCACATGTCGTTGTTGACACGGGTGATCCGCTCCGTCGTCTTCATCTGATCGCTCTGCGGGAAACGGTTGCCTGCAGGCGAGCCGACCACGGCGAGGTTGATCGTCGGCGCGTGGCCGCCGCGATAGTTCGTGGTTTCGACGACGAGCGTATTGCCTTCCCAGCGTCCGCGTGATTCACCCATGAGCTGCTTGTGCGCTGACTTCAGCGGCGGCCGGCCGTCGGTGAAGACGACGCGCGCGTCATGGATCATCTCGAGCTCAAAGACGACGACGCCGGGTGCCTGCCAGATGCGGAAGCCGCCGTTGTAGCGGTAGGGCATCATCGACGAGGGCATGCCGCGAGTCGTGCAGCGATCCCAGCTGTCGAAGTCGTTCGGGCCGTCGTAGCTTGGCGATTCGCCCGGGAGCGACCAGCCGCTCCGCATTGCCAGCGCGCGCTTCTTGCCTTCGGGCGTCAACGTCGGCAGCTGGCCGTTCGGCGGGTCGACGATGAGCGACAGCTGACGCTGGGGAGTAGCAGGATCGGTGACCCCGGCAAGAAGCGCCGCACCGAAGTTTCCTTGAGCAATCAGATCGCGGCCGCGGTCGCCGCGGCCCGCTGCTGCGTCGATGGCCTGCTTGTATTCGGCGTCGGTCCGCCACGCTTTGGCGGGATCGCAGGGGCCCCGGGCGCTGGCGCACCGTTCGAGCGGAACGCCCGCCGCCTGCATCATGTTCAGGTTGGCGCTGATGTCGGGCTCGCCCCAGGACGTCTTCGGGTGTACCCAGCCCTTCGGCGTCTCGATGAAATGGTTGGCCTCGCTCGCTGGTCCACGAACCGAGTCGTTGACCTGGGCGAAGGTCGTCGTGAGGAAGATCGCGGCTCCCGCGGCGCCGAGCAGAACGCTGCGCATCGCCGGAATCAGTCGGTGCATAGTCACTCCAAAAGGAGACGCCGGACGTCGGGCGTCATCCAAGAATTCTAAGGTATCCGCCGCTTCGCGCGTATCATTCCGCACTGGAGGAAGCATGCAGGTCAGGCCGTTGGTGCGCATCGTTCTCCTTGCCGCGTGGATGGCGCCCACAGTGGCCACTGCGGACCCGACAGACGACTTCGTCCGGGCCGAAATGAAGCGTCAGAACATTCCGGGGCTGTCGCTGGCCGTCGTGAAGGACGGCAAGGTGATCAAGGCCGCCGGGTACGGCGTGGCCAACCGTAAAACCAACGAGCCCGCCACGCCCGACACCGTGTACAAGATCGCGTCCGTCAGCAAGCAGTTCGTGGCGACAGGCGCCATGCTGCTGGTGCAGGACAGGCGAATCACGCCAGAGGATCCGATCGGCAAGTACATTCAGGGGATTCCGGCTGCCTGGAACGGCATCACGGTTCGCCACCTGCTCACGC